>Ga0247742_10000050_pt1 | contig 106766 bp, 93 predicted proteins | sample UWRJL208509C2_FD_180944 | JGI IMG/M metagenome (GOLD analysis project Ga0247742, IMG submission 180944) | Plant litter microbial communities from Arlington Agricultural Research Station in Wisconsin, United States - UWRJ-L208-509C-2 | ecosystem: Environmental > Terrestrial > Plant litter >...
GGCTGGTGGTCTGCAGGGAGATGAGGATCGACTTGAACTGCTCGCGGGCGCCGATCTTCTTGAACATGCGCATCTGGCCGGTCTCGGCGAGCTGCACGTACTCGTTGTACCGCTCGGAGAAGGCCTTCCCGTAGAGCTCGTTGAGGTCGGCGACCTCCAGCGGGTCGAACAGGTACCAGTCGTCGTCGTTCTGCACGCGCTTCATGAACTCGTCGCTGATCCACACCGCGGTGTTGGCGGTGCGGGTGCGGCGGTACGGGTCGCCGGAGTTCTGACGCAGGTCGAGGAACTCGGGGAAGTCGAGGTGCCAGTTCTCCATGTAGAAGCACAGCGCACCGAACTTCTTGCCGCCGCGACTGACCGCCCGCAGGATCGAGTCGATCGTGTGCATGAACGGGATCGGACCGGTCGAGGTCGTGTTGTTCGAGCGGATGGGCGAGCCCTGGGCGCGCAGTTTGGTCACCGAGAGGCCGATGCCGCCGGTGCCCTTGGTGAGCCACATCACGTCGCGCGTGGTCTTCGCGATGTGCTCCATGTCGTCCTGCATCTCCATGACGAAGCAGTTCGCGAGCTGCGGGTAGATTGTCCCCGCGTTGACCAGGGTGGAGCCGGCCGCGATGTACTCGAGGCGCGACATCTTCTTGTAGAACTCGAGGGCGTGGGCGGTCGGGTCCTGCTCGTTGAGCGAGAGGCCCATCGCGATGCGCATCCAGAAGTACTGCGGCACCTCGAGTGCGTCGCCGTTGCGGCCCTTGATGCCGTAACGGTTGTTCAGGGTCACGACGCCGATGTACTTGAGGAGTTCGTCGTGGGCCGGCTCGAGAGCATCCGCCAGCACCTGGAGGTCGAACATCTGGGTGAGGCGGGAGTCGAGCAGTTGCTCTTCGACGCCACGGGTCACGTTGGCGGCGAAGTGCTCGCGGTGCAGGGCCTTCAGCTCTTCGGCGGTGGTGTAGTCGCCGAGCACGCGCTTGTAGATGGTCTTCAGCAGCAGACGGGCGGCGACGGTGTCGAATGCCGGGTCGTCTTTGACGTTCTGGAGCGCGACCTGGATGACCGCCTCATCCAGCTGCTGGGTGGTGATGCCGTCGAACAGCGTCAACTCCAGTTCGCTGGCGATCTGGGTGACCCAGGTGATGTTGTCGTCGAGGCCGGCACTCGCGTGCTCGATGGCCAGGTTGATCTTGTTGGCGTCGTACGCCTCACGCTGTCCGTCGCGCTTTACTACGGTAATTGCCACGAGTGCTCCCACTTCATCTAGTGCGATCAGTCGTGCTCTGCACCGCGGTGCCTGCTACTACTGATCGCGTGCTTCTGTTTGACAGCCCCTGCGTGAACAGGCCTGCTGTCTCGAAAAGCGCCCCAACCAGCGCTTTTCACCCCGAATTCTCGCCGCCGGTGCGTTGTGCCCTCCTGCGGTTTCACCACTATATATCGGGGGTACGACATTCGGCTAACACCACATCTAGTGGGCGTGTCATCCACAGATGTGTATAACTTCGCGGGTTTCTGCACAGGCTGTGGAGAGGGCCGTGGCGCGCTCGGGACGCGCTCGGGAGAGGGGCTGGATGCGCCTGGGGTCGGGATGTCGACAACCGCGCGCCCGCATTCCCATCCGCCGCCATCACTCCGTTGTGCAGGATCTCCTGCACAACGGAGGTGGCGCGGCGAGGCGAGCCACAGAGGTGCCGCGAGTTGTCACGGAAGCACCTCAATCGCGCCGGGATACGTACACGAATGACAACTCGGTGCGCGCACGATGTCACACAGCGAGATCGTGTGCTCGACGACCGGGGTCGCGCCCGGTGAGCCACGACAGTGCGGCGTCCGCGCGGGACTGGGTTATCCGCGCGGGACTTTGTTATCGGCGCGGCAGTTTGTTATCTACGCGGGACTTACAGCAGGCGCGCAGATAACAAAACCCAGCGCGGTTGACCCGCCACCGCCTCCACCACCGTTATGCAGCAACTCCTGCACAACGGGAGGTCGAGCACCCGTCACCGTTACGCAGGCGAACCTGCACAACGGAGAAGCGAGCGTGCACAACGAAGAATCGAGAGCACACCCCGAGGGTGCAAGCGCACCCCGAGGAAAGCGCGAGCGCACCCCGAGAACGAGGGCGCGAGCAGCGCGCGAGGCCGCTAGCGCGAGCTCTTCGAGCAGGTCTGCTGCGCGGCCGTCTGCCCGGTGATCGTCGTCGGCAGCACGACCGGTGCCTCGGCGGGAGTGGTCGCGGTGGGCGTCGGTGTCGGGGTGGGCGTCTTGCCGCCCTTGGTCGACGTCGGCGTGGGGGTGGGGGTGGCCGGTGCGACGGGATCGGTGGTCGCGTTCGGGTCGAGCTCGGCTGCGCGTCCGATCTGACCACTCAGCTGGATCGGCTTGTCGGCCACCAGCGCGGCATTGAGGACCGCCGCGGACGACGCGATCGGCACGACCCGGTTCGGGTTCGACGGGTCCGACGCGGTCGGGTACTGCAGGAAGGTGATGTTGCCGAGCCCGATGTCCTTCAGCGCGAGGGCGATCTGCACCATCGTCGAGGGGTTGGAGAGTCCGTCGGTCAGCTCCATGTTGTTGGCAGCGGTCTTCGCGATCGAATACAGCTGCACCGGGTTGCCGAGCACGCCGCCGGAGGTGAGCTTGCGCGACAGCGCCGACAGGAACACCTGCTGGTTGCTGATGCGTCCGAGGTCGCTGCCATCACCGACGCCGTGGCGCGAGCGGACGAACGCCAGCGCGTCGTTGCCCTGGAGCGTCGCGGAACCTGCGGGGAGGTTCAGCCCCACATAGGGGTCTTTGATCGGGTCTGCGAGACAGACGGTGACGCCGCCGACGGCGTCGGACATCCCGATCACGCCGTCGAAGCTGATGGTGGCGGCGAACGGGATCTTGAGGCCGGTCATCTTCTGCACGGTGAGCACGGTGCAGTTGATCCCGCCACGGGACAGCGTGGTGTTGAACATCGCGACGGAGGTCGCTCCGACCGTGCCACCGTTCGGTCGCGGGCAGGCCGGCACCGGCACCATCAGGTCACGGGGAAAGCTGATCACCGTGGCGTTGGTGTGGTCCTCGGAGATGTGCAGCAACATGGTCACGTCGTTGTTGCCCGCGCCAGAACTCGCCGCCTGATCTGCCTTATTGGAGAACTGGCCACCCTGACCCGTGCGGGTATCCGTTCCCGCCAGCAGCAGATTCACGCCGCCGTCGATGGCGCCGATCTCGGGCGGTGCCTGCAGGGTCTTGCCGCTCGCATCCGTCAACTTCACGCCGGACTTGATGCTCGAGGTGACCTGCCAGACTGCGACGCCGCCGACCGACACCGCGGCGACGAGCACCACCGCGAGGGCGATACCGAGCAGGCGGAAGACGCCGGCGACAGGGTGCGACGTCCGTAGCTGACCGTGGCGGGTGGGTGCGGCAGCGCCTCGTCTGTCGCGTCGCCGCGGTCCGAGCTCGGTCATCCGATTGCACTCCCTCTCGCCATTTGTGTGTGCGCAAGCACTCTAACCGAGGGTTTTCGAGCAAACCCTGCGAATCGCTCTGCGCGCCTGCGACCCGCCCGCCGGGCCCTTCCGGCCCGCCGGTAGGCTTGAATCCTTGTGAAGAGCTATCTGGACCTCCTGAAGACGCGCGGCGTCGCGCGGATCATGTCGGCCCAGCTTCTCGCCCGATTCCCCAACGGGATGCTCTCGCTCGCCTATCTCATCCACATCGAGCACATCGCCCACTCGTACGGTGCCGCGGGGCTCGTTCTCGCCGCCACCAGCATCGGCCAGGCGGTCGCCGGCCCCCTCACCAGTCGCTGGATGGGGGTGTGGGGAATGCGCAAGGTTCTCATCCTCACCATGTCGGTGTGTACCGTCGCCATCGGAACGATCGCGCTCGCGCCCGCCCTCCCGGTGCCGCTCTACATGGTGCTCGGCCTGATCAGCGGGCTCAGCACTCCCCCGGTGCAGCCTGCCGTTCGCACCATCTACCCGAAGATGGTCAACTCGCGCCAGCTCACTCCGCTGTTCTCGCTGGACGCCTCCGCCCAGGAGGTCATCTGGGTGGCGGGACCCGTGCTCACCACGTTCGTCGCGACGCAGGTCAGCACCGTCGCGGCGATCCTGCTCGCCCTCGTCTTCCTCATCGGCGGCGGCCTCTGGTTCGTGCTCTCCCCCGAGGTGGGACGTGTGCGCATCCCGCGCAGCCGCCGCAACCTCGGCGCGGTGCTGGCCAAGCCGCCGGTGCTGCTCGCCACCGTCACCGGATTCCTGCTGATCGGCGCCTGCTCGGCGATCGAGGCCGGCGTGGTCTCGGCCTTCGGCGAGAAGAGCCCCGCTTCGGGAATCGTGCTCGCCATCTTCTCGATCGGCTCGCTGGCCGGCGGGCTGCTTCTCGGTCACGTACCGATCGGCCCGTGGGCCCTCGCGCGCCGCATTTTCATCGTGTTCGCCGGGATGGCCCTCGCCGCGGCATCCGTCAACGTCTGGTGGCTGGCCGCGACCCTGCTGATCGCAGGCATCGGTATCGCGCCGGCCCTGGCCGTCATGTTCGGCATCGTCTCGGCCAGCGTGCGGTTCAGCGAGACCGCCGAGGCCTACGGCTGGGTGGGCACCGGGCAGTTGATCGGTGCGGCACTCGGCTCCGCGGCGGCCGGCTTCATGATCGACCGCTTCGCCGCCCCGGGGGCATTCTGGGTGGCGGCATCGCTGGCCTTCCTCGGCTTCGTGATCCCGGCGCTGTTCCGCAGGGCGGCCCCCGATCTGCGTGGTCGGGACGCGAGCCCCATCCCCGATACCGAGCCGGTGCCCATTCAGCCCAGCTAGGCCGGCGTCTGCAGCGGCTTCAGCGCCGTGCTCAGCGTCTCGAGTTCGGTGAGCAGATGTCCGAGAATCGCGGTCTCCTTCTCTCCGGCGACGAACTCGCCCCCGGTGAGCTGACGCGAGGCGAATGGCAGCTCCACCTCGGCTCCGGCGCGCACCATGCCCAGCACGGCGAGCACCGGTTCCAGCGCGGTGACCGCGCGCGTCCCCGCCGAGACACCGCCGTAGCTGACCATCCCCACGGGCTTACGCCACCACTCCTGCGAGAGGTAGTCGATCGCGTTCTTGAGCGCGGGCGAGTAGCTGTGGTTGTACTCGGGGGTGACGAAGATGATCGCGTCCGCGGCATCCACCCGCGCACTCCAGTCGATCGTGTGCTGCTGGGTGTACTGACGGAGTCGCGGATGACTCGGCTCGTCCATGAGCGGAAGACCCAGGTCGAGCAGGTCGACGAAGTCGATGTCGAAACCTCCGTGCTCCACCGCGCGCGCCTCGACCCAGCGGGCGATGGGAAGCCCGATACGGCCGGGCCGCACGCTTCCGACGACGATCATGAGTGACGGCATGGGGCTCCCCGGGGGCTCGACGACAGTGGTGTGTTCCCAACGATACGGTGACACGACGGAGCGGGCGGTGCATGAGCATCGCCCGCTCCGGGATAGACCTCGCGACGACAGCGTCGCCGTAGACGTCGGTCGCGATCAATCTCGGTCGATTGGCTTTAGTTGATCGGCCTCGGTCGATCGGCCCCAGTTGATCGGCCTCGGTTCATCGGCCTCAGTCGCGCAGGCTCTCCTTGTATTCGTTCTTCTTCACCGTGGCGTCGCGTTCGCGCTCGGCCTTCTTGACGTCGGCATCCGCCTTCGCCTCGTCGGCCTTGTCGCTGATGCGCTCCTTGGCGTCATCGACCGTCTCACCGATCTTCTTGCCGGTGGCCTCGGCCGCATCCTTGGCATCGTCGAGCAAACCCATGATGGTCCTCCTTGTGCGTTCGATTCGGTAGTCGTCACGCACGGTACCCTCGTCCGACGCCTGCGCCAGCCCGCCCAGCCGATTGCCAGCGGACCCCGTCAGCAGACAGCGGCTAGACGTATAACGATCGACAAACGTTGGCTTATGTCGAGGATTTCTTCGGCCTACTCTCACTGCATGACACAGCAGCGCATGACACAGCACCGTTCCACCCTCACAGCGGTCGTCGCACTCTCGGTCGGCCTCGTTCTCACCGCCACTCTCGCCGGCTGCAGCGCCGGATCGAGCGCCTCGACATCGAGCAGCTCCACCTCCGACTCTCCCGCCCGCGGTGGATCCGCCCCGGTGAAGGGCTTCGGCACCGACGGTTCGGCGACCGACCCGACGACCGACTCCGCGACGGCCGGTTCCGCGACGAAGGGAGCGGCCGACGCCAAGACCGCCGACCGTGATGTCGTCAGCACCGGCACGGTCACCCTCACCGTGGACAAGCCTACGGATGCCGCCACCCGCGCCGTGCGCATCGTCGAGACCGCGGGCGGCCGCGTCGATGACCGTGTCGAGCATGCGGCGACGAAGGGCGATCACGGCAGGGCATCACTCACCCTCCGCATCCCGTCGGCGAGACTGACCGCGACGCTGGCGGAGCTGCGCGCGCTGGGGAAGGTGGAGGACGTCAGCATTTCGGCCCGAGATGTGACGGCGGAACGCACCGACCTCGACGCGCGGGTGACGGCGCTGCGGGCATCCGTCGATCGCCTGGTCGACCTGATGTCGCGGTCGGCGACGACCGCGGATCTGATCTCGATCGAGTCCGCCCTGTCGCAGCGCCAGGCCGACCTCGAGTCGCTCGAGGCCCAGCAGGCCGCCCTCGTGAACCAGATCTCCCTGGCGACCATCACGCTGCAGCTCGGCTCGGTCGCCCCCGCCCCGCCCGCGCCCGCTCCCGCCGACTTCCTGTCGGGCCTCACCGCGGGATGGAACGCGCTGGTGGTCTTCGTCACCGGCGTGGTGGTCATCGTCGGGGTGCTTCTGCCCTGGATCGTGCCGCCCGTGGTGGTCGCCGCGATCGTGCTGCTGGTGCTACGGCGTCGACGTGGAGCTGTTGCGAGCTAATGCCGCACGACGCGGGGGAGGCCGTTCACCCACCGCAGCGGGAGCACGTTCACGCCGCGGAACACGGTTCCCTCCGACCAGGAGTGGAAGACGATGTCGGTGGTTCCGTCGGGCGTGGTGATCACGTCCTGGCCACCCGGCCCGACATATCCCCCACCCGTCGACGCGGTGGTCATGAGCGGTTTCGTCGCCTTGGCGTACGGGCCGAGCAACGAATCGGACGAGGCGTAGCCGATCGCGTACTTCCCACCGGAATAGTCGTTGGCCGAATAGAACAGGAAGTACCGTCCGGCGTGACGCACGAGTGTGGGCGCCTCGACCAGCTGACCCTCCCACGGTTCGGTCTGCTTCAGGAGTTTCGTCGGAGCCCCGCCGAGACTGAGGCCATCGGCGGAGAGCGGGGCGATCTGCAGCCAGGTGTCGAGTCCGCAGCAGTTGCCGTCGTTCTTCCAGACCAGGTAGCGACTGCCGTCGTCGTCGACGAAGGTCGACGGGTCGATCGCACCGCCGTCATCGGCGGGACACACGATCGGGCCGGAGCCCTGCACGGTGAACGGCCCGTCGGGCGAATCGGAGGTCGCGACGTCGATGCATTGCAGTGCGGGGTCCACGGTCGCCGTGACGACATACATGACGAAGTGGCCGGGAGTCGGTTCGGACACATCGGGAGCCCAGGTCTTGCCCGGCGCGGCCCAGTCCGGCAGCGCGGGCAGGGCGTCCTCGGCCTTCACCGTCCAGGTCTTCAGATCGGGCGAGGTCGCCACCTGCACCGTGAACCCGGCGCCGTTGGTGGCGTAGGCGTAGTACGTGTCGCCCACGCGCAGCACGTCCGGGTCGGGGAAGTCCTGCCCGATGACGAAGCGCTCGTCGGATGCGCCGGCCGCTGGTGCGGATGGCGCGGTCGCCGCGCATCCGCTCAGCAGGGCGACGGCCGCCCCCACGACGATGGCGACCTGCGCGACCCGCCGCGGGAGGGACATCCGCTAGCCCTTCACGCCCGAGCTGGCGACGCTGTCGACGATCTGCCGCTGGGCGATCGTGAACAGGATCAGCACCGGTACCGAGGCGATGAGCGCGCCGGCCATGACGATGCCGAAGTGCGTCGAGTACGCCCCCTGCAGCACGGCGAGGCCCGGTTGCAGCGTCTGGTGCTCCGGGCTCAGCAGCACGTAGACCGGCCAGAGGAAGTCGTTCCAGTTGTTGAGGAAGCTCAGCACGGCGAGCGTCGCGAGCGCGGGACGGGACAGCGGGAGCACGACCTGCCAGAAGATCCGGAAGTCGCCGGCGCCGTCCATCCGTGCCGCCTCCTCGATCTCGGGCGGGAGCCCGACGAAGAACTGACGCAGGAAGAAGATGCCGAAGGCGCCTGCGGATCCCGGGATGGTGATCGCCCAGATCGAATCCAACCACCCGAGGCTCTGCACGGTGAGGTAGTTAGGGATCAGGAAGATCACCGGCGGCACCAGCAGGGTTGCGACGATGACGCCGAACACGATCTTCTTGCCGGCGAACTCCAGGCGGGCCAGGGCGTAGGCACCGGCCGAGGCGGTAATCAGAATGAGCACGGTCTGCAGCACTCCGGCCGCCAGGCTGTTCAGAAACCAGAGGAAGATCGGCTGCTGCCCCGACGCGAGAGTCTGATAGGCGTTCAGCGTGAACGGGTGCGGGATCGGATTGAGCGGCGTGTTGATCGCATCGAAATCGGTCTTGAACGAGGTGAGAACGATCCAGATCAGCGGCACCACGATGGCCAGGGCCAGCAGGCTGAGCACGACATAGAGGACGATCGTCGCGACAGGCGTACGACGTCGCTTGCGACGCGGCGGCACCTGCTCCGGCACGGACGCCGTGGTCGCCGGGCGGGGAATGGTTGCGGTCATGATTGGCTCCGGTCGCGCTGGAGGCGGAAGTTCACGATGCTGATGATCGCGAGCACGAGGAAGAGCACGTAGCTCATGGCGGAGGCAGCGCCCATCTGATTCTGCGACAGCCCCTCGTCGGCGATGTACATGATCGCCGTGCGGGTGGCGTGGCCCGGCCCACCCTTGGTGAGCAGATAGGACTGGCCGAACATGTTGGCCGAGGCGAGGATCGTCACCGTGGTGACGAAGGCGAGCACCGGCTTGAGTCCCGGCAGCGTGACGCTGAAGAACTTGCGCATGGTGCCCGCGCCGTCGAGCGCGGCAGCCTCGTAGAGGTCGTTGCTGATGCCCTTGAGACCGGCGAGAAGGATGACCGTGTTGAACCCCATCGTCCACCAGACGGTGACGCCCACCAGCGAGATCCACGCCCACGGCACGTCGACCGTCCAGGGGATGTCGCTGGGCAGCCCGAGCGCGCCGAGCACATGGTTCACCACGCCGAGTTGCGGGTCGAGGAGGTACTTCCAGATGACGCCCACCACGGCGACACCGAGGACGTATGGCGCGAAGAAGATGCCGCGGTAGACGGCACCGCCACGGATCTTCTGGTTGAGCATCGCGGCGACGACCAGCGGGATGATCAGCAGGAAGGGCACGCTGGCGATCGTGAAGATGCCCGTGTTGCCCATCGACTGCCAGAAGTCGCCCGAGGTGAGTGAGCCGGGAACGAAGAGATCGATGTAGTTCTTCAGCCCGACGAAGGGCTGGTTCGGCAGCAGCGGGTTCCAGATGTGCAGGCTGATCCAGAGACCCGAGATCGCCGGGTAGAGCACGAACACGCAGAACAGCACCAGGAAGGGTGCGAGAAAGAGGTAGGCGGTACCGGTGCGACGGCGGACCCCGCTCCCGCGCGCCGTGCGGCGCGCGGGAGCGGGGGCGGAGACGAGAGTGTCAGCCACCGTACTGGCTGGCATTCTGCTGCAGCAGCTGGTCGGCCTTGGCTGCGGCATCGTCGAGTGCTGCCTTCGGCGACTTCTTGCCGAGGATCGCCTCGTTCAGGGCAGTGGTGATCGTGGCCGTTGCGCTGGTGATGCCGGGCGCGACGGTCTCGTAGTGCGCGTACGGCAGCTCGTCGAGGAAGGGCTTCAGCTTCGGGTAGTCCGTCAGCAGCTTCGGGTCTTCGCGCACGCTGTTCTGCGCGGGGAGTTCACCGGTAGCCGCCCAGCCCGCCGAGTTGTCGTTCATCCACTTGACAAAGGTCGCGGCGGCCGCGGTCTCGTCCTTGCTCTGTCCCTTGTTGCTCGGGAAGATCCAGTGTGTGGAGCTCGACCAGACGGCCTTCTCCGAGCCGATCTGCGGAACCGCGGCGGCGGTCCAGTCATCCTTCGCCAGGGCGTCGTTCGTGGTCTGCCAGACACCGTTCCAGTTGAAGGCGGTCTTGCCACCGACGAGGGCGTTGAAGTCGCCGTCCTGCGCGACCTTGGCCGGGCTGTACCCCTCCTTGATGAGGTCGGTCATGTAGGTCAGCGCCTGCACGCCGGCATCCGAGTTGAAGGTGGCCTTCGTGACGTCGTCGTTGAACAGGTCGCCACCGAACTGCCAGATCAGCGATTCGAGCTCGAAGGTTCCGGTGAAGACGTAGCCGTCGACCCATTCGCCCTGCACGCCCGCGGTCTTCAGCTTCGCGAGGGTGGCGAGGTAGTCGTCCTTGGTCGTCGGGATGGTCTCGGGGTCGAGTCCGGCCTGCTTGAGCACGTCCTTGTTCACGTAGAGGCCGAGCGGGGTGACGCTCCACGGAATGCCGTACTGCGCGTCCTTGTAGTTGCCGTCGGCGAGCAGGCCCTTCGGGAAGTCGTCCGCGCTGTATCCGAGGGACTTCAGGATGCCGTCGTCCTTGAGCAGCAGACCCTGCGCCGCGTAGGTGGCGATGTCGTCGCCGTGCGCGACCGCGACATCCGGACCCTTGCCCGCCTTGATCGCCAGCGGCATCTTGGCCGAGATGTCCGCCCACTCCATGGGGACATCCTTGACGACGATGTTCTTGTGCTCGGCGTTGAACTTCGCCACGAGCTTCGGCACCAGCACGGGCGCTGCGCCTCCGGTCCAGCCGTTCCAGAAGGTGACCGTGACCTTGGGGCCGGAGTAGTCGCCGCCCTTGACGTCGCCACCGCTGGACGCGCCGGTGGAACTGCAGCCGGCGAGGGCGAGGCCCACGCTGAGGGCGACGGCGGCCGCGATGGTGCGACCGACCTGACGTTTCTTGAACACTGTGCTCTCCTTTGAGGTGCTCCGCCGGGGCGGGCCGATGATGCAGGTACCGTCGACTGCGTGCTTCGACACGGTCGACCACCGAGGAAGTTACAGCGCTGTAAACCGGCTGTCAAGTCGGCGATGTGCCGCTCCGACCGCACGGTCGCTACAGTCGAGGAAACCCCGCAGTCCACCGCCCAGAGGAATCACACAATGCGCCGAGTCCGGCTGGAAGACGTCGCCAAGCACGCCGGCGTGTCGATGAAGACGGTCTCCAACGTCGTGCACGACTACCCGCACGTGAGCCCGGCGACGCGCGAGAAGGTGCAGCGTGCACTCGACGAGTTGGGCTACCGCCCGAACGCGCTTGCCCGCCGTCTCGCCACCGGCCGCACCGGAATCCTCGCGCTCGCCTTCTCCGACGTCACCATCCCCTACTTCTCGGAACTCGCCCGCACGGTGTCCCGGGCCGCGGCGGCGCGCGGATACCGCCTACTGCTCGAGCAGACCGACGGCACGCTCGAGGGCGAACGCGAGATCGTCTCCACCCGTGAGGCCGGCCTCGTCGACGGCGTGATCTTCCAGCCGACGGCGATGAGCAGCCTCGAGATCGCCCAACATCGGCAGGACATCCCCCTGGTCCTGCTGGGCGAGCAGACCGCCCCCATCGGCGTCGATCACGTCATGATCGACAACGTCGCCGCGGCATCCGTCGCGACGGAGCAGCTGATCCGCCTGGGCAGACGACGCATCGGATTCGTCGGGCACGAGTCCGCGGGACTGACGGCGACGTCGTCGGTGCGACTCATGGGCTACCAGCGTGCACTCGAGTCGGCGGGCATCCCGCTCGACATGTCGCTGCTGCTGCCGAGTGACGCCATCTCCTCCCGCGAGTCGGAGGTCGCCGTCGCCCGGGCGATCGACGCGGGTCTGCAATTCGATGCTCTGGTCTGCCGCGACGACCTTGCGGCGATCGGCGCGCTGCGCGCATTGCAGTTGCACGACATCGCGGTGCCGGATGCCGTGGCCGTGGTCGGCTGGGACGACGTGCCGATGGCCTCGTTCACCTACCCGAGCCTCACCACGATCGCGCCGGCGATGGAGCAGCTCGCCACAACAGCCCTCGACCTGCTCGAGGAACGGATCGCGGGATACGACGGCGTCGGCCGACACCGGGTGACCGACTTCTCGCTCGTGGTGCGCGAGAGCGCGCCAGACCCGGCCTGAGGCGGGCGTCGGACTGCGCGTTGTTCAGCGTTGCAATTTTACAGCGCTGTAATTTTCCAGCATCATGTAGCCATGAGCAGCGAAGCCCTGAGCACCTTTCACCGCGTCCCGTCCAGCGCAGGCGCCGATCATCCGCGGCTGCCCCGCGCCACCGAGCAGGACGGCAGTTACCCCCGCCCGCAGTTGATGCGCGGTGACTGGGTCGACCTGACCGGCACCTGGGGCTTCGACGTCGACGACGACGACCGCGGGCTGAGTGAGCGCTGGTACGTCCGCTCGGGGCTGGGACGAAGCATCGTCGTTCCGTTCCCACCCGAGTCCGCCGCATCCGGCATCGGCGACACCGACTTCCACCCCGTCGTCTGGTACCACCGCGAGCTCGATGCCGCCACGATCGCCGCGGCAGGATCGACGACCGACGGCGGCCGCCTGCTGGTGCATTTCGGTGCCGTCGACTACCGCGCATCCGTCTGGGTCGACGGCCAGTTCGTGGGCGACCATGAGGGCGGCCACGTGCCATTCACCGTCGACGTGACCGAGGCCGTGCTCGCCGACCGTGAGACCCACACCCTCGTGGTTCGCGCAGAGGACGACCCCTTCGATGTCGCCCAGCCTCGCGGCAAGCAGGACTGGCAGCGCGACGCCCACTCGATCTGGTACCACCGAACCACCGGCATCTGGCAGCCTGTCTGGCTGGAGGCGGTGCCGCGTGTCGCGATCGACACGCTGCACTGGTCGAGCGACCTCCCCTCGGCGACGGTCACGCTGCGCACCCGACTCAGTCGCCGCCCCGCCGCGGGAACTCGACTTCGGGTGCTGCTGAACTACGGCGAGGAGTCCCTGGCCGAGATCGAGCTGCCGGCGACAAGCGATCGCATCGAGGTCACGCTCACCCTGCCGCGGCAGACCAACGGGCAGGACTACGAGCACATCCTGTGGAGTCCGGAGCACCCGCGACTGCTCGACGCCGTCGTCGCCCTCACCACCGACAGTGGCATCGAGGATGCGGTGTCGTCGTACCTGGGCCTGCGCTCGGCCGCGGTCGAGGGCGGGGCGTTCCTCCTCAACGATCGTCCGTACTACCTGCGCTCGGTGCTGAGTCAGGGCTATTGGCCCGAAAGCCACCTCGCCGCTCCTTCGGCAGACGCCCTCCGGGCAGAGGCGCAGCTCATCCTCGACCTCGGCTTCAATGCCGCACGCATCCACCAGAAGATCGAGGATCCGCGCTTCCTGTTCTGGACCGACAAGCTCGGGCTTCTGGTCTGGGGAGAGACGCCCGGCGCCTTCGAGTTCTCCACCACCGCCATCGATCGCCTGGTGGCGGAGTGGTCGGCCGCGATCGACCGCGACTTCTCCCACCCCAGCATCGTCACCTGGGTGCCGCTCAACGAGAGCTGGGGCGTGCAGCACATCGCCCACGATCAGGCGGTGCGCGACTACTCCCGGGCCCTCTTCCATCTCACCAAGGCGCTCGACCCGACCAGGCCCGTCGTGTCCAACGACGGCTGGGAGCACCTCGACTCCGACCTGTGGACCATCCACGACTACGAGCCCTCGGGAGCAGTGCTCCGCGAGCGCTACGCCGACCCGGATGCCGTGCAGCGGCTGTTCGACGGCATCGGTCCGGCGGGTCGCCGGCTGCGCCTCAGCGCCGAACCCGACCGTGGGCAGCCGGTCATGCTCACAGAGTTCGGCGGGGTGAAGTACACCGTCGGTGGCGAGCCGAACGCGGCATGGGGCTACTCGACGGCGAGCTCGGCCGAGGACTTCGCCGCGCGTCTGGGTGCGCTGCTGGATGCCGTGCGCTCCAGCACCGTGCTCTCGGGCTTCTGCTACACGCAGCTCACCGACACGCTGCAGGAGACCAACGGCCTGGTCACCGATGCGCGTGAGCCCAAGCTGCCGCTCGAGGTCATCCGCGCGATCATCACGGGCGCTACGGAGGCGTAGGCGGCGAGGCGCAGACGGCGCTCGGGCGACTACTCCTTGCCGGCGTAGTGCGCTTCCAGCACCAGCGCCTCGAACACCGGCAGCGCCTCCTGCACGAGCTCGAGCTCGCGCGCATCCAGGGTGCCGAGCAGCGCGGCGATCACGTCGGCTCGGGCGGACCGCGCACGCACGATGTAGTCGACACCCGACTCGGTGGCCGCGATCGTGATCGCGCGACGGTCGAGCGGATCGGACTCCCGCGTGACGTAGCCGCGCACCTCGAGGTCGGTGGCGATGCGCGTGATGGTCGCCGCGGCGACGGCCTCGCGACCGGCGAGCTCGTTGAGACGCAGCGGCCCGAACTTGACGATGCTCGACAGGGCGGAGAGCGAGCCGTGGCTCAGTCCCTCCGTCGCGCGCAGCATGCGGCGGTTGAGTCGCCCGATCGCGAGCGCGAGGCGGCCCGATGTCTGCGAGAGCTGCTCTGCAGCGCTGTCCTGGTCGTGCTGGGTCACGGGCATCCACTCTGTGTGTCTGGAGTGATCGATTCGGGTTTCGACCTTGCGACGACGATAGCGAATCAACCGCGCAGATATGTACCGGGCGGATATGAACCGGGCGGATGAGTGCATGCCCCGAGTCAGTCGTATTCCTCTCCCCATTCGGCCTGCTGTTCCGGCGAGCCGTCGGAGACCGGCAGAGCGGAGCCGTGACTGGGGCGACGGGAGTCGATCAGTACGCGGGTCTTGTCGCGCAGCACGTGCACTGCGGCGGCGGTGTCCGGCTCGGCGAAGGCGACATCGGCCGGAACGACGAGGAGTTCGCTGGCCGGTCCGATCACGAGATCCACGGTGATCGGGTCGCCGTTCGGCGCGACGGCGGGCAGGTGCACGACATCCGCCGCCTCGCTCTGCGCCGCTGCCGCCGCGAAGTCCAGCAGGGCCTCCGCGGCCGCATCGCTGGTGGTGAACGACTCGCCGCCGTAGGAAATGGTCCTCATGCAGAGCACAGTCCTCCCCCGACGGCAGATGCGCGAGTACGTTGCACAATCTGTCAAAAGTGGTAAGCGACCGCCGATGCCGAGCCGCGACCCAGCCGATATGCGAGAGAATGGCCGGGAATCGACCCGTGCCGACCGAAGGGCGCCCCGTGCTGCCGCATCTCCCCCTGAGCATTCCCAGCCCGCCGCCTGCCCTCGCGCAGTTCCAGATCGGCCCGTTGACCGTTCACACCTATGCTCTGTGCATCCTCGCCGGCATCGTCGCCGCCATCATCATCACCCAGCGCCGCCTGAGCAAGCGCGGCGGCCGCCCGGGCGTCGTGCTCGACGTGATCATCTGGGCGGTGCCGCTGGGCATCGTCGGCGCACGGTTCTATCACGTGCTCACCCACACCGGCGATTACTTCTACTCCGGCGCGAACCTGTGGAACGTCTTCGCCATCTGGGACGGCGGCAATGCGCTGTACGGCTCGCTGCTGGGTGGCACCGTCGGTGCGCTGATCGGATGTCGGCGCCACGGCATCCGCCTCTGGTCGTTCGCCGACGCGCTCGCCCCCGCCATGCTCGTCGCCCAGGCCATCGGACGCCTCGGCAACTGGTTCAACCACGAGCTGTTCGGCCTGCCGACCACGCTGCCCTGGGGCCTGCAGATCGAGTCGAGCAACGCCGCCATCCGCAATGCATACCCGAACGGACTGCCGGAGGGCACCCTTTTCCAGCCGCTGTTCCTCTACGAGATCATCTGGAACCTGGCCGGCGTCGCCGTCATCCTGCTGCTCGAGCGTCGGCTGCGCGGGCACGGTTCCGAGCTGCGCTGGGGCAAGGCCTTCGGGGTCTACCTCATCTGGTACGGGCTCGGGCGCAGCTGGCTCGAGGCTCTGCGCATCGACCCGACCAGCGACGGCCTGTTCGGCTTACCGGCCAACATCTGGGCGTCGTTCGTCGCCATCGCGCTCGGCATCGTGCTCATCGTCGTGCAGGCGCAGCGCCACCCCGAGCCGGAGACCTCGGTCTACCGTCCGGGCTGGGTCGAGAAGCCCGAGCGAAGCGACCCGAACAGCACCGAGCACGGCCCGCGCTCGAAGAAGTCGACGACGTCGACGGATGCCGCGGCCGAGCAGGACTCCGACCTCACCCACACCCGGGCCGAGTAGCCCCTTCCGGCGGACTGACTAGCGCGGCATGCGCGGTAACGGCGCCGCGTAGATCCAGCGGTCGAGGGTGGCGGCCACGTCTGCCTCCGGTGCCGTCTGCGCGAAGGCGGCCACGACATCCGCGAGCCCCACGCTGGCGTACCGGCGCGCGCCGGTGAGCACACGCAGGCCGCCGAAGAAGGCCGCGTCACCGATCTCACGGCGCACCGCGTGCAGCCCGAGGGCCCCGCGCTTGTAGACCCGGTCGTCGAACAGGGTCGGGATGCCGGGGTCGCCGACCACGATGTCCTTCGGTTGGGCGTTCACCAGCGCCCAGTGTCGCGTGGCGCTGTGCTGTGCGGTCTCCCCGCCGTTCGCCTCCCCCCAGAGCCACTCGGCGTAGCAGGCGAAACCCTCGTGCAGCCAGATGTCCTGCCAGCGCGAGATGGTGAGCGAGTTGCCGAACCACTGGTGCGCGAGCTCGTGCGCGATCAGCCGGTCTGTGCCGTGCGCCCCGTCGACGTGGTTGCTGCCGAACGTCGCCATGCCGTGCGCCTCGAGGGGGATCTCCAGCTCGTCCGCGGTGACCACCACGCTGTAGCGGTCGAAGGGATAGGGCCCGAACCGGTCGGTGAACAGCTCGATCATCGCGCCGACCTGACCGAAATCGGTGGCGGCCGCCGCCGCCAGGTGGTGCGGGAAGTACAGCCCGAACGGCACGTCCCCGGCGACCGTGTGGGTGCTGCGATAGTGCCCGATCTGCACGGCGGCGAGGTAGGTGGCCATCGGTTCGGTGACGGAGTAGGCCCAGGTCGTGCGGCTCGCGCCGATGGTCTTCGAGATCAGGTCGCCGTTCGAGACCACCTGATACGCCGACTCGCAGCTGACCGTGATGTCGAAGGTGGCCTTGTTGCTCGGGTGGTCGTTGCAGGGAAACCACGACGAGGCGCCGTTCGGCTGGCTGGCGACCAGCACGCCGTCGGCCAGTTCCTCCCAGCCGACGTCGCCCCACGGGGAGCGGATGGGATGCGGACTGCCGTGATAGCGCACCTCCACGACGAACTCGGCGCCGGCCTCGATCGCGTCGATCGGGGTCACCACGAGCTTGCGCGCGGTGGTCTTGACCGCCTTCGGACGGGCCCCGCCGACGGTGACCTTGTCGACGATGAGTCCGGCGACATCGAGACTGAACTTGCCGAGCGTCGAGGTGGCGAAGGCGGTGATGATGGCGGTCGCGGTGAGCCGATTCGTGGCGACGCGATAGTCGAGGCTGAGGTCGTAGTGGTCGACCAGGTAGCCGCTGTTTCCGCTGCTGGGAAGGTACGGATCGCCCGCCGACGGTGCGCCGGTGGTGGACGGACCGCTGGCGCTGACGGTCGGTTTCGGGTGGGCGGCCATGGCTGGCGTCAAGTATTCCACGGCGATGCTGTGCCGTTCGGACCAGCCGACCAGGGCGAGATCGGGTTACCGGCCCAGAGCGAGCGCGCCGGCACCCGCTCGCCGCGCATCACGAGCGAGGCGGCGCCGACGGTGGCATCGGCGTCGATCGACGCCGCGGGCAGGATGACGCTGTGCGGCCCGAGGGTCGCGCCGTTCTCGAGGCGGACGGCGTCGAGCTGCATGATGCGGTCGTGGAAGAGGTGCGTCTGCACGACGCATCCGCGGTTCACGGTCGCACCGTCACCGAGGCTGACCAGGTCGGCCTCGGGCAGCCAGTAGGTCTCGCACCAGACCCCGCGGCCGACCCTCGCGCCGAGGGTGCGCAGCCAGACCGCCACCGCCGGGGTGCCGACCGCGTTCGCGGCGAAGAACGGGCGGGCCACCATCTCGACGAAGGTGTCTGACACCTCGTTGCGCCAGACGAACGACGACCAGAGCGGATGCTCGCGGGCGTCGATCCGGCCGACGAAGACGAGCTTGGCCAGGGTGGTCACCCCGGCCGCGACGGCACCCGCGGCGAGCATCACGAGGCCGGAGAGCGCGATCGTCCAGCCGAGCCCGAGGCTGAGCCAGAGCGCGTCGAGGGTGGCGAGCACGCCGAGTGCGATCCAGCCGGTGACGAAGACCGGCACGATGCGCAGCACCTCCCAGGTGCCGCGGGCGAGCTTGAGGCGCAGCGGCGGTTCGAAGGTGCGCGCCTCATCCACATCGCTCACGGTACGCCGCAGTCTCGCGGGTGGATTGCCGAGCCACGACGAGCCGCGCTTGGCCTTGCGCGGCGTCGACGACAGCACGGCCACCAGCGAGTTGCGCGGCACGGACCGGCCGGGTCCCGTGATGCCGCTGTTGCCGAGAAATGCCCGCTTGCCGACCTTGGCCCGCCCGATGCGCACCCACCCTCCGCCGAGTTCGTAGGTGGCGACCATGGTGTCATCGGCGAGGAAGGCGCCCGGCGCGATCGTGGTCAGGCGCGGAATCAGCAGGACGGTGGATGCCTCCACTCCCGCACCGACGGTGGCCCCGAGCGCCCGCAACCAGACGGGGGTCACCAGGCTCGCGTAGAGCGGAAACAGCAGGGTGCGCGCACTGTCGAGCAGGCGTTCGGTGGCCCAGACCTGCCAGCCGATGCGGCTGCGCACCGGGAAGTAGCCCTCGCGCAGTCCGATGCCGAGCAGGCGCACGACGAGGACCAGCAGCAGGGCGTAGGCGAGCCCCGCGACGAGCACGCCGAGCGGGAGTGCGGCGAAGGCGCTCCCGACGGCGCTGCCGAAGCTGGCCGGATGCCCCACGATCAGCCCGATGACCGCGACGCCGAGCAGCAACGCCGCGACGGGAATCGCGGCCATGACGATCGAGCCGAGGCCGTAGACGGCCAGCCAGGCGGACGCGCGGGGCGGGCGCTCGGCGGGCCAGGGCCGTCTCGCCTGACCGACGCGCACGGCGGGAGATCCCGCCCACCGCTCGCCCGCGGGGATCCGTCCGGTGACGGCGGAGCCCGGCTCCACCTCCGCCCGCGCGCCGATGCTCGCACCGGCGAGCAGCGTGCTGCGGGAACCGACGACGGCGTCCGCCCCGACGTGCATGCGACCGAGGCGCAGCACGTCGCCGTCGATCCAATAGCCGGCGAGATCCACCTCGGGCTCGATGGCCGCCCGGGGACCGATGCTGAGCATGCCCGTGACCGGCGGCAGCGTGTGCAGGTCCACGCCCTCGCCGATCTTCGCCCCGAGGGCGCGAGCGTAGTAGATGATCCATGGCGCCCCGGCGAGACTCGCGCCGCCCACCAACTGGGCCACCTGCTCCGCCGTCCACAGCCGCAGATGCACCGAGCCGCCGCGCGGGTAGTCCCCCGGCGTCACACCGTTCAACAGGATGCGGGCGGCAGCGACCGAGATCGCCATCTTGCCGAGCGGAGTCAGCAACAGCAGCGCGCCGACGGCGACGAGCCACCAGGATGTCTGCGGCAGCACCCGGGGGCCGCCGGCCGCCAGCAGCAGATTATTCGCGATCGCGAGATAGACCAGGTAGCGCAGACCCACCAGCACATGGAGCGGCACCCCGATGAGCGTCTGCGCGAGCTGGCTGGCGCGGGAGACCGGGCGAACGACCCGGTCGCTGCGGGCGGCCGCGGGCATCCGTGATTCCAGCTCTTCGGCGAGGGAGCCGATGCGCGGGTGGTCGTAGATGTCGTTGACCCGGGTCTCGGGGTAGCGCTCGCGGATGGCGGAGACCAACTGTGCCGCCGTCAGCGAGCCGCCGCCCTGCGCGAAGAAGTCGTCATCCGGCCCAGTCACCGGCGCGCCCAGGATGGCCGCCCACGGCCCTGCAAGCCAGGCGACGGTCGGCGACAGAGCGCTTTCGCCCGCACCCTCCTCGGCCGGCAGCGGCCAGGGCAACGCGCCGCGGTCGACCTTGCCCGACGTGCGGGTCGGCAGCGCGTCGACCACGGCGAGCAGCGGCACCAGGGCGGCGGGGAGTTCCTCGCGCAGCCGATCGCTCGCGGCGACCCTGTCGAACGAGGCTGTGTCGTCGGTGAGGGAGACGTAACCGACCAGCACCTGGTTTCCGGCGGGCGTGCGCTGCACGACGGCGGCGGCATCCGCCACCCCGTCGAGCGCGCGCAGTGCCGCATCGATCTCGCCGAGCTCGATGCGCCGCCCCCCGAGTTTGATCTGATCGTCGGCGCGACCGACGAACACCAGCCCGGCCTCCTCGAAGCGCACCAGGTCCCCGCTGCGATAGGCGCGCTCCCATCCCAGCGCGGGGAACGGCGCATACTTCTCGGCGTCCTTCGCCGGGTCGAGGTAGCGGGCCAGACCGACGCCGCCGATGATCAGCTCACCGGTCTCCCCCTCGGCGACCCGGGCGCCGGCGGGGTCGACGACGGCGAGGTCCCAGCCGTCGAGAGGCAGGCCGATGCGAATCGGCGCGCTGCCGTCGAGCAGTGCGCCGCAGGCGACGACGGTGGCCTCGGTCGGACCGTAGGTGTTCCAGACCTCGCGGTCGCGGGCGAGGATGCGCGACACCAGTTCGGGCGGGCAGGCCTCGCCGCCGAAGATGAGCAGCCGCACTGCCTCGAGTGACTCCTCCGGCCAGAGCGCGGCGAGGGTCGGCACGGTCGAGACGATGGTGATGCCGTGGGCGATGAGCCAGGGACCGAGATCGACGCCGGAACGCACCAGGGAGCGTGGGGCGGGCACCAGGCAGGCACCGTGGCGCCAGGCCAGCCACATCTCCTCGCAGGAGGCATCGAAGGCGACCGAGAGCCCGGCGAGCACCCGGTCGGCAGTGCCAATCGGGTCGCGCTGGAGGAACAGTCGGGCCTCGGCGTCGACGAAGGCCGCAGCGGAGCGGTGGGTGACCGCGACGCCCTTCGGCACGCCGGTCGAGCCGGAGGTGAAGATGATCCAGGCGTCGTCCTCGGGCGTGGGCGGCAGCACCAGCGGGATGCCCGCGGTGCCCGGTGGGGCCGAGGAGGGTTGCGGGTCCGCGCTGGCGAGGGGGACGACATCCGTTCCATCGTCCGCCAGCTCGGGATGGGCGGGCACGTAGCCGGCCGCACCGATCACCCCGACGACGCCGGCCTCACCGAAGACGAGCTCCGCGCGCTCCTCGGGATCGTCGGCGTCCACCGGCACATAGGCGGCCCCGGCGGCCATGACCGCGAGGATGGCAAGGTAGAGCTCCCGGGTGCCCGAGGGGATGCGCACCCCCACGCGGTCACCGCGGCGCACGCCGTGGGCGCGAAGTTCGGCGGCCTGGGCGCGCACCTGACGCAGGAGCCGGCGGTAGCTGATGCCCCCCAGCGAGTCCTCGAGCGCGAGGGCGTCGGGATGCCGTTCCGCCGTCGCGGAGAGGATGTCGATGAGGGTGCGCGGAGATGCCGCGTCGGCACCGCGGTCGAGCAGCGCTTGGCCGGTCACGATCCTGTGGACCGAATCACTCCTGTGGACCGAATCAGGGGGACGGCTACTTCTTCTTGCTCGTCGTGCTGAGCTTGTCGCGCTCCGCCGACAGCGAGGAGATGGTCTCGGCATCGAGGCTGCTGAGCGCGACCAGGCTGAGCGGAGATTCGAGGCCGCTCTTCTCGTACACGACCTGGGCGTAGACCGTGGCGGCCTCCTGCACCTTGGCCGAGGCACGCTCGGCCTTCTTCAGCGAGATACGGGATCCGCCGACAGCGTCCGCGTGCTTCTCCAGGGCCTTGATCAGAACCTTGAGCGCGGCATCGATTTTCTTGGACATACTCCGCATTGTGCCGTACGAAGGTTAACTATGCGGATGCCCGTGCGATTGAGAACCCTGACCCTGCTGGGGTTTGCCAGCGCGACCATCGGCGCGGTGGTGCTCGCCTTCGTCCGCAGCCCCTGGCCGGCCGCGATGGTGATCCGTGCGGCCTTCGAACGGGATGCCGTGAAGACGGCGGCGGAGACCGCCCGCTTCGCGCCTCTCGATGGTGTCTCGGAGCAGCTCGACGTGCCGTACCGCGAGGGTGTCACGCTCGACGTGTTCCGACCGACGGATGCCGACGGGCCGCTGCCGACGGTGGTCTGGATCCACGGCGGAGCGTGGATCTCCGGGTCGAAGAGCGACGTCGCGCCGTACCTGCGCATTCTCGCCGCGCAGGGCTACACCGTCGTCGGGCTGGACTACAGCGTCGCCCCGGAGAAGCGCTACCCGATCGCGCTGCGGCAGCTCGACCGAGCGCTCGCCTTCCTCGACGCCCACGCCGAACGGTTCGGCATCGACCCGCAGCGCTTCGTGCTGGCCGGGGACTCCGCGGGCGCACAGCTGGCCGCACAGCTCGCGGTCGTCACGACGAACCAGGGGTACGCCGCGCGAGTGGGGATCACCCCGGCATTGCGGGCTGACCAGCTGCTCGCCGTCATCCTGAACTGCGGCATCTTCGACGTGCGCGGAATCCCGACGGCGCCCGGGATCGGTGGCTGGGGCTTCCGCGTCGCACTGTGGGCCTACCTCGGGGTGAAGGACTGGGCGCACACCCGCGGCGGCGAGGAGATGACCACCATCGGGGCGGTGACCGCCGACTTTCCCGCGACCTGGATCTCGGGCGGCGACGCCGACCCGCTCACGGCCACGCAGTCGATGCCGTTCGCCGCGCGTCTCGCCGAGCTGGGCGTGCCGGTGACGGGCGTCTTCTACGACCGCGAAGAGCCACCGGGACTGCCGCACGAGTACCAGTTCCACCTCGACCTGGCGGATGCCCGGGGCGCGCTGACCTCGACGATCGCCTTCCTCGACTCCCGCACACAGCACCCCTGACCTGCGGTTTCGCGCGCGACCAAACCCTGCGACGGAGGGTGGCGAACACACTGCATCACGCAGTACACCCACACACTCCGATCAAGGGATCACATCATGCGCTCGTTCACCAAAGCTGCTGTCGGCATCGCAACCGCCGGTCTCCTCCTCGTCGGCATCGCCGGCGTCTCCTCGACCGCCAGCGCCGCCCCCGAAGCCAAGTCGGCATCGTCCGGCATCCCCGCACCGGTCGCGGCGGTTCCCGCGCTCAAGGGCGGGGACACCGGCGTCCTGCTCGACTCCGGCTTCACCGACGCGCTCACCTCGCTCGGTCTGACCCCGGGCGTCACCGGCACCGCGACGCTCACCGACGGCGCCGTGCACTTCCCGATCACCGGCGGCTCCGTCGTCTACTGGTCCCCGAAGGGTACCTACCGTCCCTACGTGCAGGGCATCATCGAGCACGATGGTTCCGGTCTGTCGCTGACCGCCGGATCCACCGTCGTGGGCCTCGCCAACTTCACCATCAACCCCGGTAACTCGCTGCTCTACGGCGATGTCTCGGTCAACGGCACCGTCGCCGTGGTGCAGGCACCCCTGTTCAACCTCCACGGCGGAACGCTCAAGCCGCTGAAGCTCGAGGGTGACAACGCCATCCTCACCGGTACCACGGTGCACATCTCGTCCGCCGCCGCCGACCTGCTGAACAAGACGTTCAACACCGACGCCGTCAAGGGCGGCCTGCTGGTCGGAACCGCGACCATCACGGCGCAGATCAAGTAACAGCACTGCAGCCTCCGCAGCACGAGACGGCGGCAGGAAATGACGAAGCCCCGCTCGAGAGACTCGAGCGGGGCTTCGTGCTGCAGTGGTGGACCCTAGGAGATTCGAACTCCTGACCTCCTCGATGCGAACGAGGCGCGCTACCAACTGCGCCAAGGGCCCGCAGTGCGTTGCAACATTATCACGACAGCGCGGCCCGTTTTGTCACGCGCCGCCGGTCGAGTGGTACCCGCCCGTCGACAGGCTCAGGGACCGCGGTATCCGGTTCCTGAGCTTGTCGAAGGACGATGCGACCGCTCGCGACCTACGTAGTCAGGCGGCAGGCGCGTCAGCCGACGCGGCGGCGGCGGGCGAGCACGGCGTCGAGGTCCGTCTTCGACGTCTCGGTCGGCTCGATGATCCCCATGCTCGCGAACCGGCTCGGCACCGAAGCAGGCACAGCGGCGGGGGCGGCGGGGCGGATGGGCGAGACGTTCGGCTGCTGCTCCGCCTCGCGCTGCTTGCGCTGGGCATCCGCTGCCGCCTGACGCAGCTCGGCCGCCGCCTCGAGCGAGGCCTCCAGTGCGCGATCGGCCTGCGGCTTCGACATGTACAGCGGCTTGGGCAGCGGAACCGGGGTCCAGCTGGCCTGACGCACCGCGGCGGGAACCTGCGGCCGCGGCTGCGCCTTCGGGCGCTCGGCGGCGACCACGGGGCGGGCCCGCAGGCTGCGCACGAGTTCGGCGCGAGCGCGGGCGACGGATGCCAGCTGCCCCAGCATCACGAGCGACCCGACGGTCACGATCCCCCCGCCGACCAGCACGACCACCGCGCCGGTGGCGAGCAGTTGCGCGACCCCGACGCCGGTGGCGACCAGGGCGATGAGCAGCACCACGGAGGTGACGATGCGCGACCGGCGCAGGCGACGCGTCGCCGGCGAGGCGATGGCGACATCCGCGGCGATGGCGGGCTGGAGTTCTGCGAGACGGCGGGCGGCGGCACGGGCGGCCGCGGCATCCTGAGCTTCGGCGATGGCGGCGAGACGCTTGTTCTCCCGGCGCAGCACCCGCTCCTGCTCTGCGGCGCTGCGTGCGGTGGTCTCGGCGCGCACCTGTGCGGGGATCTCGGCCGATTCCGCCATCACGCGCAGCGTCTGCTGCAGGCGGATGGCGTTTCGCTCGGTCGAAAGGTACTCGCGACGACGCAGCCAGGTGGGCACCAGGTAGGCGAGCCAGAGCACAGCGGCGAGCGCGATGATCAGACTGGACCCGAACCCGTCGACTGGCATGTGCCTACCGTACGAGTCATCAGACCTTAAGCGCCCCATTAACCGGGCGTGTTCGCCCACGGACCACGCAAACTAGCGCGGGAAGATCCCCGGAACCTGCGCCGCGATGCGGTCGGCCTCTGGCACGACTCCGGCGCCCGTCGGTACCCGGCCGTCGAGCCAGCGCCGCAGCACGCCGGTCGGGAGTTCTTCCACGACCAGGGCGAAGCAGAAGTGGTCGCGCCAGTCGCCGTTGATGTGGATGTATCGTCGCCGCAGCCCCTCGTAGCGGAAGCCGAGCTTCTCGACCACACGCAGGCTCGGGATGTTCTCGGGCCGGATGCAGATCTCCATGCGGTGCAGTCCGGCCTGGAAGAAGGCGTAGTCGGTGGCGAGCGCCACCGCGGTCGGCGTCGCGTTCAGGCCCGCGAAGCGCTCGGACACCCAGTAGCCGATCGTCGCCGACGAGAGGGAGCCGTAGGTGATGCTCGAGACGTTGAGCTGGCCGGCGAATTCGCCGTCGTACTCGATGGCGAACGGCATTCCGAAGCCTGCACGCGCATTGGCCTGCAGGCTCCGGATGCTCGATCGCACGTCGAACGACATCGCGCCGTGGGGGTTTGTCGCCTCCCAGGTGCGCAACCAGCTGCGGTTGTCGAGCAGCTCGCGTTCGAGCTGCCGCGCATCCCTCAGCCGGATCGGTCGGATCGTCACGTTCCCCTCACGCAGAGTGGGGATGGGAGTAGCCACCGATATCGTCCAGTTCGGTCAGCGGGGCGGACGGCGACATCCGCCCCGCAGGGATCAATTAGTCGAGAGTATCGGTGAACTCCTTCAACCACGGACGGAGTTCGGGACCGAGGTCCTCTCTGTCTACAGCCAACTGCACGATGGCCTTGATGTAGTCGAGGCGGTCACCCGTGTCGTAGCGACGGCCGCGGAAGACGACACCGTAGACGCCGCCCGCGAGACTCTCGTTCGCGGCGAGGGTCTGCAGCGCATCCGTCAGCTGGATCTCTCCACCCTTTCCCGGAGGCGTGTGCGCCAGGATGTCGAACACCTGGGGCTGCAGAACGTAGCGTCCGATGATGGCGTAGTTCGACGGCGCGTCCTCCTTCTTCGGCTTCTCGACCAGTCCGGTGACCTTCACCACGTCGTCATCGTCGGTCTTCTCGACGGTGGCGACGCCGTACATGTGCACGACGGAGGGGTCGACCTCGAGCAGCGCGACGATGGTCGCATTGCGCTTGCCTGCCTCCTCGATCATGCGGGCGAGCAGCACGTCGCGCGCATCGATGATGTCGTCACCGAGCAGCACCGCGAAGGGCTCGTCGCCGACGTGCATGCGGGCGCGCAGCACGGCGTGGCCGAGGCCCTTCGGGTCACCCTGGCGCACGTAGTGCACCTCGGCGAGATCCGTTGCGTAATTGACCTTCTTGAGGCGATCGATATCGCCCTTCTGCAGAAGCGTCGCCTCGAGCTCTCCGACGCGGTCGAAGTGGTTCTCGAGGGCATTCTTGTTACGTCCCGTGATCATCAGAACATCGGTGAGGCCGGCCCCGACGGCCTCCTCGACGACGTACTGAATGGCGGGCTTATCTACTACTGGGAGCATCTCCTTCGGCATCGCTTTGGTCGCCGGAAGGAACCGTGTTCCTAGCCCCGCTGCTGGTATGACTGCTTTTGTGATGTGGAACGTCATGGGCACAGGGTAGCGGCGCCCGGTTTCGGAATCGTTACAGGGCGTGGAAGCTTAGGATTGTGACATGACCGCCGAGGTGAGCCACCAGAAGCGCGCCCTCCGTGCGGAGCTGCGGGAACGCCGACGCAATATGACCGCGACCGAGCGCGAACACGCCACGGAGACGATCAGCGCGCACCTGCGTGACCTGGTCACCGCCTACGACGCCCGCACGATCGCGGCGTATCTGTCGGCCAATGACGAGCCGAACATCCGTCCGTTCTTGAACTGGGCGCAGGAGCACGGCGTGCGCGTGCTCTTCCCGGTGTCGCGGGACGACGGCCTTCTCGACTGGACCATCGGCGACGGGGAGACCGAGCAGGAGGGCCTGTTCGGCATGCCCGAGCCGGTCGGCGAGCTACTGTCGCCCAGCGCACTCGACGACGTCGACCTCATCATCGTGCCCGCGGCATCCGTCGACCGTCATGGGATGCGCATGGGGTGGGGACGGGGCTACTTCGACCGCACCCTCGGCTCCATGGAGAAGTGCCCGCCGGTCTATGCTGTGATCTTCGATCGCGAGCTCGTCGACTCCGTGCCCACCGAGGTGCACGACCGTGGGGTCGACGGCGCCGTCACCCCCAGCGCGATCGTCGAGTTCTAGGCCTGCCCTCCGCGCTCCATCGCCCCGCCATAGAAGGATTCCCCGTGCCCACCTATTCGTACCGTTGCGCCAACTGCGGCTTCGAGTTCGACCAGCACCAGAGCTTTACCGACGACTCGCTGGTCATCTGCCCGAACTGCGAAGAGCTGACGCTGCGCAAGGTCTTCAACTCGATCGGCGTCTCGTTCACCGGCTCCGGCTTCTACCGCAACGACAGCCGGGCCACGCCCGCGAAGGGGACGGATGCCGCGAGCTCCAGCTCCGACGCCGGTTCGAGCACCCCCGCTCCTGCCGCCACACCCAAGCCCGAGGCGAAGAAGCCCAGCACGCCGTCGACACCAGCCTCCTAGCCGGGCGTGGTGGTCGGGCCTAGGCTCGGAGCCGATCCCCCACGGTTAGGAGACAGCATGCTCAAAGGTTTCAAGGAGTTCATCCTCCGCGGAAACGTCATCGACCTCGCGGTCGCGGTCGTCATCGGCACCGCGTTCACCGCGATCGTCAATGCCCTGGTCACCAACATCTTCAATCCGATCATCGGTGCGCTGTTCAACGCCTCGGAGTTGAGCGAGGCCCTGATCGTCACCATCCCGACGGTCGGTGGCGGAACGGCGAAGATCATGTTCGGGGCCGTGCTCGCCGCGGTCATCCAGTTCCTCATCGTCGCTGCTGTCGTCTACTTCGCCCTGGTCGTGCCGATCAACCACCTCAGCAAGATCGCCTTCGCCAAGCGCAAGAAGGAAGAGGATGCCGCTCCCGCCGACGTTCCGCCGACCGAGACCGAGCTGCTGATCCAGATTCGCGACCTGCTCGCCGGTGTGCCATCGCCCGAGGGCGACCACACCCTCCCGAGCACCGCCGCGGGTACCCAGGCCGGCGCCTCCGGCGGCGGCAAGCACGCGGAGTAGCGCACACGGAGCAGCCCGCACGAGCTTGGTGCCCGTGTCCTCGCGGGCTCTGCTGTCTCGTGCGTTGCCGAAGCTGTCTCGTGCGTTTGCCGAATTCAGGTCAGACCTGCCCCTCGGCCGAATATCCGTCCAGCGGCGCGGTCTCGCCTGAATGAGCCGCACTTCCCGCGCATTCCGGCCCGCCGAACTGTCCTCGCTGTTCGACATGAGTCATGCCACACGTTTGCCCGAAATTGCAACGAATAGCGGCGCGAAACCTGCAAATTCGGGCAAACGTGGAGTACGTGCCGCGGGTCAGCCCCAGTGCGGCGGCTTGTCGGCCTTCAGGCGGTCGTCGTTCTCGTTCTCGGCGTGCCGGGTCGGCTCGGGCGACGGGTTCGGGTCGGTGCCGGGCACGGGGGCGGTGGTGACGCGGCGACGCACGCGTGCGCGACGGGCGGGCGGAGCCTCAGCGCCATCCCCGGGCGCCGCAGACTCTGGCGGCCCGTCGTGCGGGTCCGCGGCGTCGTCGGGCATCGGGCTATCCGCTGATGTTCTGGGCGCTGATGTTCTGGCCGCTGACGATCTGGATCGGCTCGGTGACGGGCGCGGTGTCGAGACCCAGCATCTTCGTGATGCGATCGGCGACGGCATCCGGGTCACTGAAGAGTTCGAAGGCGTGCACCCGCAGGTAGTGCCAGCCGAGGCGGCGCAGCATGTCGGGACGGAGCCGCAGCGACTCGCGCAGGCTCGACTCCTGCAACACGGCGTCGGTCTCGATGGTGAGACACATCCCCTGGTGCGAGGCGACCAGTCCGAGCTTGCCGCGTAGCCCGAGGGCGACGCGCAGCCCGCGACGCTCGAGCCGCCGGGCGAGGTCGACGAGCATGGGGTCGCTGTCATCGGGCACGTGCTCAACGCGAGTGCGGGCCTGGACGTCGGTGAGGATCTCCGCCAGCGCGATCGCGCCGTGGTGCATGCGATCCTCGTCGATGTCGGTCGGCTCGAAGCAGGTGACGATCACCATGGCGCGGCGTGCGCGGGTCATGGCGACCGCGAGCAGTCGCTCGCCGCCCTCACGGCCCAGCGCTCCGAAGTCGGAGAGCACGCGGCCGTGCGGGGTGCGTCCGTATCCGATGGAGAAGATGACCCGGTCGCGGCTCTGTGCCACCGACTGTTCGATCGTGGTCACGGTGAACGGTTCGCTGCGATCGCTCAACACGAACTCACTCAGCGCCTGGTTGCCGACGGATGCCGCGAGCACAGCCTGCTGGACGCGCACGGCGTGCACTTCACTGGCGGTGATCACCATGAGGGACTCGTGCGGACGCTGCGTCGCGTGCTCGGCCACCAGCTGCACGGCACGCGCTACCTCGGCGTCGACGCTCTCCACACCGCCCGACTCGGGGTCGGGCATGCCGGTGCCGTCGGCGACGTAGTCGAGACGGATGCTGTTGTGGCCGAGGAAGGACCCGGCCCACGGGAACGACTCGATCTTGCCGGCGTAGAAGCGACGGTTGACCAGCTCGGCGAGGTCCTCGCCGCCGGCGCGATAGCTGCGGGTGAGGGCGAGGGTAGGCAGCAGCATCCCGAGGCGCGCGAGCGCGGAGTCGGCGTGCAGGTCGTCGAGGGAGGTGACGAGCGGCTCGTCGCCGGCGACGGCGATGGCGAAGGGACTCGGGGTCTGCGTGATCGGGTCGCCGAACGCGACGGTCTGCTTGCCGCGACGGATGGCGCCGACGTTCTCGGCGAGGGTGGTCGCTCCCGCGTCCACCAGGATGACGGTGTCGAAACGCAGCGTGTCGGTGATTCCGGCCACCTCGTAGGGCGAGGCCAACCAGATCGGGGCGATGGTGCGGGAGAGGTGCGGCGCGGCCTCCTGCAGGTCACGGGCGTCGACGTGGTGGGTGCGCAGTGAGCGCTTGAGCGCCGCCGCCTCCTCGGGCCAGTCGACCAGGCCGATGCTCCAGTTCTCGGCGAGCTGCCAGGCCATCAGACGCGCGCCACCGGATGCGTGGGCCTCGTCGACGAGACGGAAGTCGGCCTCGAGACGGTCGAGCACGGAGGTGTTCGCCCCGAGCAGCGCGCGGTCGGTCTCGAGCAGCGATTCCAGGGCGGACTGCCACCAGGCGAGCTCGAGTTCGGCGGCGACCGCGGTGTCGGGCACATGACGCGAGGCGAGGTCGACGAGCAGCGGGTCGAGCTGCAGCTCGCGCAGGGTGCCGCGCAGCTGGGCGCGCTCCTGCAGGTTGTGCAGCACCTCGGAGTCCGCGGCGAGACCGGCGAGCCGATCGACGAGCACGTGGATCGGGAGGTGGGCGAGCTGGTCTTCCTTGGTGACGTTGCCGAGCGGCTCGTCCAGGAAGGCGAGGTCCTGTGCGACGTGCTGGAAGGCGACCTGCACGTCGGCGATGCCGATCGGCACCTCGGGGGTGACGCCGGCGGCGACGAAGCGCTGCCAGAGCACCCGCTGCTGCTGGATGCGCACCAGGGCCTCGTTGAGCTCGGTCACGTGCACGCCCGGGCGCACGTACTCGCGCGCCAGCTTCTTCAGCCGGCGACGGTTCGCGCCCGACATCTCGGGCGAATCCTTGCGCGAGGAGGTTGCGGCGATCAGCTCGGCCAGCGAGCGGTCGAAGACCACGGGGAGGAACTTGTCCAGGGTGTCGCGGATGTCGATCAGCAGTCGCAGGTATACGCCGAGTTCGTAGATGCTCTCGAACGGTCGCATGCGCGTGCCGTCGATGAGCAGGTTTGCGCGCTCGAGCAGTCGCGGCAGTTCGGTGTGCTGCAGCTGTTTGGCGATGCCGTGCGCGCGCATCGCCGCTTCGCTGGTGGAGAAGTTGGCGCCGTACCAGGGCGAGTCGGCCGGGCCGTAGCGGAACTCGCCCAGTGACGCGGCCTGCACGATCGCCTCGGCAGCGCTGCTGCGGTCGGTGGCCATGAGTTCGACCGATTCGCGTGACAGTCGGGCGGTGGTCGCCGGCGGCGACGGCAGCAGGGCGAGGCGCGACAGCTCGGTGAGGCAGTCGAGAACCGAGACACCGATGGCAGGGTCGCGGCGGGCGACCGCGCCGCGGTAGTCGATCAAGACCTTGCGCAGGCGCACGAGCGCGTCATCCACCTCGCCGACGGCGGGCGCGACGGCCTTCTCGTTGCGTCCGATCGAACGGATGAGGTCGCGCCGCAGTGTCGACGGAGACACGGCCACCCCGGCGAGGCCGACATCCCCGAGGCGCTCTGCGATGCCGAGCAGCGAGGAGCGGCGGGCGCTCACGACGAGCACCCGCTTGTTCTGGTTCACCAGCGCGCCGAGCGCGTTGACGATGGTCTGGGTGGCACCGGTGCCGGGCAGCGTCTTGACGACGACGGAGTTGCCGGCCGCGATCTGGGCGACGACGCTCTCCTGTTCGGCGTCGGCATCCAGCAGCAGGGTGTCGGTCTCGGGCGTGCGCAGGTCGGGGTTCTGCGGCTCGACCGGCGCGTAGCTCTCCTCGACGGTCCACTTCGCGGAGGGGTTTCCGGCGAGGGCATCGAGGATGGGGTGTTCGAGGTCTGCGGCGTCGGCGGTCATGGCGCTGGCGACATCCGCGAAGGAGGAGACCACCAGGCGCGGCTGCACATTGAACCAGTCGAGGTGCGAGGTGAGGCCGCGCAGCCGGTCGATCACGGGGTTCGGCTTGAACGAGCCGTCCTCTTCGGCGAGCGCGACGAAGGCCTGCGCGTCGAGGGCGATCTGGAACTGCTCGGTCAGCGCCGCGGCGAGCGCGGGGTTCAGGAACGGGGCGCCCTTGAGACGTACCTCGAAGTCGCGGCCATAGCGACGGATGGCGAGCGGGCGCAGCAGAACGGGCGCGCGGAAGTTCTCTCCCCCGTGTTTCCACTCCGCGATGCCGATGCCGAGGTGGATCGAGTCGATGCCGCGAGCGGTGGCGAGCTCGAGACTCTTCGCGGCGATCTCCCCGGCGGCGAGCTTGGCCGCGCGCAGGGCGATGTCGTCGCGGATCAGGCTGGAGAGCAGGGTCGTCTTACCGGTGATGAACTGGGCCAGGCCGCCCGGATGCGTGGCGCTCAACTCGATGCGGGTGCGCGGTTCGTCGACGAAGTGCAGCAGCGGCGACGTGCCGCCGATACCGGCGAGCTGGGCGCGCCAGTTCGCCCAGGTCGGCTCCGCGACGTTGGACGGTTGGAAGCTCGGATCACCGAGGCTGAGAGCGTGGGGAGCTGTCACCTGTCGATGCGGGCGGGCATGGTCATCCGCCGGCTCCTCGTCGAAGTCGTCTTGAGATCTGTTGGCACGCCACACACCGTCACCTTAAGGGCCGATCGCACGGTTTTCGGGGACATAGTGGGGAGTTTCCTCTAGTTCGACCGTTGGACGGCCAGCAGCACGCAGGTGCAGAGCGCCTCGATGGCCGCCTCGAGGTCGTCGAGGGCGGGGAAGGTGGGGGCGATGCGGATGTTCGCATCCTCGGGGTCGTCCCGGTACGGGAAGGCACTTCCCGCCGGGGTCAGCGCGACTCCGGCGTCGGCGGCGAGGGATACCGCCAGGCTGGCCGTGCCGCGCGGCACCTCGAGGTTGACGAAGTAGCCGCCGGTCGGATGTGTCCAGTCGGCGACGCCCGTCAGCCGAGCGGAGAGGATGCGCTCGACGGCCTCGAAGCGCGGCGCGATGATCGCGCGATGCTCCCGCATCAGCCGACGCACGCCCTCGGCGTCGCCGAAGAAGCGGAGGTGGCGGAGCTGGTTGAGCTTGTCGGGCCCGATGGTCTGCGCGGACGTGCGGGCGCGCATCCATTCGACGTTGGCCCGGGAGCCGCCGAAGAAGGCGACGCCGGCACCGGGGAAGGTGATCTTGGCCGTGGAGGCGTAGTCCAATGGCCGGTCGGGATGCCCGGCGCGCGCGGCCATTCCCAGCACGTCGAGCGGCAGCGGCTCGTCATCGGTGAGGTGGTGAACGGCGTAGGCGTTGTCCCAGAAAAGGCGAAAGTCTGGCGCCGCCGTCTCCATGCCGACCAGGGCCTCGACCTCGTCCACGGAGTAGGTGACACCGGTCGGGTTGGAGTACATCGGCACACACCACATGCCCCGGATGCCCGGGTCGGCCGCGACGAGGGTCCGGATGGTGTCGAGGTCGAGCCGTCCGTCGACGAAGGGCACCGGGATCATCCGCACCCCGAGGTATTCGAGGATGGTGAAGTGGCGGTCATAGCCGGGCACCGGGCAGAGCACCGCGACCTCGGGCACGTCGCGCCACGGTCCGGTGCCGCCCGGCACGCCGACCAGCAGCGCCTGCACGATGGTGTCGTGCATGATCGCGAGGCTCGCGTTGCCATCGGCGAGCAGCTGGTCGGCCGGGATCTGCAGCAGTTCGCCGAAGATCGCCCGCAGTTCGGGCAGGCCGTCGGCGCCGCCGTAATTGCGCACATCGGTACCACCGGCGTCGCGGTAGTCGCCCTCGCCGGGCAGGCCGAGCAGGGCGTTCGAGAGGTCGAGCTGGGCCGGCGACGGCTTGCCCCGGGTGAGGTCGAGCGTCAGGCTCTTCGCCCGGAGTGCGCCGTACTGCGCTTCTAGCCCCGTCATTCAGCTAACACCGTCATTCAGCTAACACCGGGACTCAGTCGACGGGGGTGAGCAGGAAGAGCGGGATGGTCCGGTCGGTGCGCTTCGTGTACTCCGCGTAGTCGGGCCAGGCGGCGACGGCCCGTTCCCACCAGACCTCGCGCTCGTCGGCATCCAGCTCGCGGGCGGTGTAGTCGCGCTTCACTGCGCCGTCCTGCAGCTCGACCAGCGGATGGTCCTTCAGGTTGTAGTACCAGACCGGATGTGTCGGCGCGCCGCCCTGCGAGGCGACGACCACGTATTCGCCATCGTGTTCGACCCGCATGAGCGGCGTCTTGCGGATCTTGCCGCTCTTCGCACCGACCGAGGTCAACACGATGATCGGCCGGCCGCGCAGGGTGTTCGCCTCGGCTCCGTCGCTCGCCTCGAACGCGGCGACCTGGTCGCGGGCCCTGCCGTCGGTTCCTGGCTCGTATTCTCCGGTCAGCGGCATCCGTCTCTCCCTCGTTCGTGTACGTCCAGGGTATGCCCGTCCCCTCCCCCTGGCACGCGGAAAGCCCCCGCCCGCGAGATGCGAGCAGGGGCTTTCCGGATGCTGTGGTGCAGCGGGTGCGACTAGGCCGCGAGCGGAAGCGATGCTTCCTGACCCGAGACCACCAGCAGCTCGCCGCCGACGGCGTTCACGGTGACGTGTCCGCCATCCGCGAGCTCCTCGGTGACCAGAAGGTCGGCGATCCGGTCGTCGATCTCGCGCTGGATCAGGCGACGCAGCGGGCGAGCACCGTACTCGGGCTCGTAGCCGTTGTCGGCAATCCAGTCGAGCGCGGCATCCGTCACGTCGATCGTGATCTCGTGGGCTTCGAGACGAGTCTCGGTGGCGCCGAGCAGCAGCCGCACGATCTGCCGCAGCTGCGGCTTCTCGAGCTTGCGGAACAGCACGATCTCGTCGATCCGGTTGAGGAACTCCGGCCGCATCGCCTCCCGCAGCTTGCCCATCACCCGGTCGCGCAGGTCCTTCTCCGAGGAGAAGCCGTTGCCGGAGTCGCTCTGCACGAAGCCGAGGGCACCGCCGCGGCTCGCGAGGAACTCGCTGCCGAGGTTCGAGGTCATGATGATGACGGTGTTGCGGAAGTCCACGGTACGACCCTGGCCATCCGTCAGCCGCCCGTCGTCCAGCACCTGCAGCAGCAGGTTGAAGACGTCGGGGTGGGCCTTCTCGATCTCGTCGAACAGCACCACGGAGTACGGGTTGCGGCGCACACGCTCGGTCAGCTGCCCTGCCTCGTCGTAGCCGACGTACCCGGGAGGGGCACCGACCAGACGCGACACGGTGTGACGCTCGCCGAACTCGCTCATGTCGAACCGCAGCATGGCCTTCTCGTCACCGAACAGCGAGCCCGCGAGGGTCTTCGCCAGTTCGGTCTTGCCGACACCGGTCGGGCCGAGGAAGAGGAAGCTGCCGACGGGCCGCTGCTGGTCGCCGAGCCCGGTGCGGTTGCGCCGCACGGCCTTGGCGACGACGGTGACGGCGTCATCCTGACCGATCACGCGCTCGTGCAGCTCGGTCTCGAGCTTCGCCAGGCGAGAGCGGTCGGCCTCGGTGAGGCGGTTGGCGGGGATGCCGGTGGCCCGGGAGATCACGGCGGCGATCTCCTTCTCATCCACAACCGCAGAGATCGTGGTCTGACCTGCGGATGCCGCGGCGGCGAGCTTCTCCTGCACCGAGGTGATCTCGTCCCGAAGGTCGGAGGCCTCCTCGTAGTGCTCGGCGGTGACGGCGGAGTTCTTGCGGGACTCCAGCACGGCCAGTTCCTGCAGCAGTGCAGAGGTGTCGATCTTCGACCCGAGCGAGAGGCGCAGTCGCGCACCCGCCTGGTCGATCAGGTCGATCGCCTTGTCGGGAAGGAAGCGGTCGGTCACGTAGCGTGCAGACAGCTCGACGGCGGCACGGATGGCCTCGTCGGTGTAGCGCACCGCGTGGTGCTCCTCGTAGGCGCCGCGCAGTCCGCTCAGGATGAGCACGGCATCCTCGATGCTGGGCTCACCGACCTGCACGGGCTGGAAACGACGCTCGAGCGCCGGGTCCTTCTCGATGGAGCGGTACTCCTTGAGCGTGGTCGCGCCGACGACGTGCAGCTCGCCCCGCGCCAGGCGCGGCTTGAGGATGTTGCCGGCGTCCATTCCGCCCTCGCCCGCGCCACCGGCGCCGACGACGGTGTGCAGCTCGTCGATGAAGACGATCACCTCGGCCGAGTTGGCCGTGATCTCGTCCATCAGCTTCGTGAGCCGCTCCTCGAAGTCACCGCGGTAGCGGGTACCGGAGAGCATGGCGGGCAGGTCGAGCGAGACGACGCGCTTGCCCAGCAACTGCTGGGGCACGCCGCCGTCGACGATCGCCTGGGCGAGTCCCTCGACGATGGCGGTCTTGCCGACGCCGGCCTCACCGATCAGAACGGGGTTGTTCTTGGTGCGGCGGGAGAGGATCTCGATGGTCTGCTCGATCTCGTAGAGCCGACCGATCACCGGGTCGAGCTTGCCGTTGCGGGCACGCTCGGTCAGGTCGAGGCCGTACTTGTCGAGCATCGGAGTCTCGGATGTCGCCTCGGCGGTCTGCGCGCCGGCCGGCGCGGTCGCGGACCCGTCGGTGTCGACGGTCTCTCGCATCCCGGCCTGCAGGGCCTCGGGCGTGACGCCCGCGGCGGACAGTACCTGGCCCGCGGGGGCCTCCTGGCCGATCACTATCGCGAAGAAGAGGTGCTCGGGGTCGACGTAGGTCGAACCGGAGGCACGCGCCACCTGGTAGGCGTGGAACAGCGCGCGCTGGCTCGACTGCGTGAGCATCGGGGCAGCGTCTGCGCGCTGCTGGGTGGGTTCGGGCAGACGCTCCTCGGCGGCGGCCGCGATGGCAGCCGGGTCGGCGCCCACGCCGGAGATGGCACCGGCGGCGGGCTCCTGCGTGGCGAGCACGCGAAGAATGTGAAGAGCGTCGAGCTCGCCGTGTCCGAGTTCGACGGCGTAGCGCCCGGCCTCGGCGAGCACCTCGCGGGTGCGACGGCTCATGAGACGGGAGATGTTGATGGAGCGTTCGGACTGCGCCGCGCGCTCACCCTGCAGGTACCGCGCGAGGAACTCGTCGAACGAGCCCGCGCCGGTCTGCTCCGGATCGAAGTTGTTAGGCAAGTGGACCTCCTGTGGAACTTGAGTGCCTGTGACTCAATACAACGCAGGGGGTAGGGAATCATTCCCGATTGCCGAATTTTATCCGCTCTGAGCGGAATTCGACCGAATATTCTTCGGCGCTCGGGGCAACCGGCCGTCGACAAACTCAGGCCCTTCGACAGGCTCAGGGACCGTGCGGTCCTTGAGCCTGTCGAAGGGCCGAACATCAGACGTTGTCGCCCCCGGTCTCGTCCGCGCTGTCCTGCGCGACGCCGGTGTCGCCGCTCCAGCTCCACTCGGTGACGGCGGGGATGTCGATGCCGTACTCGCGGGTGTACGCGCGGGCCTCGACCCGGGCATCCTGCATGTCCTGTCGGAGCCCGGCCTGGCGCTCGGCCAGTCCCGGCACGCGGTCGAGCGTGTCGATCACCAGCTGGTACCGATCGAGGTTGTTCATCATCAGCATGTCGAACGGCGTGGTGGTCGTGCCCTCCTCGATGAAGCCGCGAACGTGCACGTTGGCGTTGCCGGCGCGCTTGTAGATGAGCCGATGGATGAGCCACGGGTAGCCGTGGTAGGCGAAGATCACCGGCTTGTCCGCGGTGAAGATCGCGTCGTACTCGTGATCGCTCATCCCGTGCGGATGCTCGGTGTCGTTCTGCAGGCGCATCAGGTCGACGACGTTGACGACGCGCACCCGCAGCTCCGGGATGCGCTCCTTCAGGATGCTGACGGCCGCGAGCATCTCGAGGGTCGGAACATCCCCCGCCGATGCCATCACCACGTCCGGCTGCTCCCCCGCGACCTCGCTGCCCGCCCACTGGAACAGGCCGAGCCCGCGAGTGCAGTGATCGATCGCCTGCTCCATCGTGAGCCAGTTCGGCGACGGCTGCTTGCCGGCGACCACGACGTTCACGTAGTCGGTGGTGCGCAGGCAGTGGTCGTAGGTCGACAGCAGGGTGTTGGCGTCGAAGGGCAGATACACCCGCACGATGCTCGCCTTCTTGTTGACCACATGGTCGATGAAGCCCGGGTCCTGATGCGAGAACCCGTTGTGGTCCTGTCGCCAGACGTGCGAGGAGAGCAGGTAGTTGAGGGAGGCGATCGGCCGCCGCCACGGCACCTCCTTGGCGGACTCCAGCCACTTCGCGTGCTGGTTGAACATCGAGTCGACGATGTGGATGAAGGCCTCGTAGGAGTTGATCAGCCCGTGCCGGCCGGTGAGCAGGTAGCCCTCCAGCCAGCCCTCGCACTGGTGTTCGCTCAGCATCTCCATCACCCGACCGGCCTTGGCCAGATGGTTGTCGAGCTCGTCGATCGGCCAGTTCTCGGCATCCCACTGCTTGTCGGTCACCTCGAACACCGCCTGCAGGCGGTTCGATGCCGTCTCGTCCGGTCCGAAGATGCGGAAGTTGTGCGGGTTCTTGACGATCACGTCGCGCAGCCACCCGCCGAGCACCGCCGTCGCCTCGACGGAGGTCGCGCCGGGCGCCGGCACGTCCTGTGCGTAGTCACGGAAATCGGGCAGGTCGAGCGGCTTCCTGAGCAGCCCGCCGTTCGCCACCGGGTTGGCGCTCATGCGTCGGTCGCCGTCCGGGGCGAGTGCCACCGCCTCGTGCACGGGAGCGCCGGCCTCGTCGAACAGCTCCTCCGGCTTGTACGAGCGCATCCAGGTCTCGAGCAGCGCGGTGTGCGCCGGGGTGTCCTTCGCGTTGGCGAGCGGCACCTGGTGCGAGCGCCAGTTGTTCTCGGCCGGATGTCCGTCGATCTCCTTGGGGCAGGTCCAGCCCTTGGGCGAACGGAAGATGATCATCGGCCAGGCCGGACGCTCCGTGAGGGTGCCGGCCGCGGCATCCGCCTTGATCTGGGCGATCTGATTGAGCACGGTGTCGAGGGTCGCGGCGAACCGCTTGTGCACCTCGATCGGGTCTTCGTCGTCGAAGCCGCCCGAGACGATGTACGGCGTGTGGCCGTAGCCGCGCATGAGTTGCAGCAGCTCCTCCTCGGGGATGCGCGCGAGCACCGTCGGGTTGGCGATCTTGTAGCCGTTGAGATGCAGGATCGGCAACACGACGCCGTCGGTGAGTGGGTCGACGAACTTGTTCGAGTGCCAGGCGGTGGCGAGCGGGCCGGTCTCGGCCTCGCCATCGCCGATCACCGTGGCGACGAGCAGGTCGGGGTTGTCGAAGGCCGCACCGTAGGCGTGCGACAGCGAATAGCCGAGCTCACCGCCCTCGTTGATCGAGCCGGGCACGTTCGGCGCCGCATGCGAGGGGATGCCGCCTGGGAATGAGAACTGACGGAAGAGCTTGCGGATGCCGTCCTCGGTCTGCGGGATCTCGGGGTACAGCTCGCTGTAGGTGCCGTCGAGGTAGGAGTTGGCGACCATACCCGGGCCGCCGTGACCGGGCCCGGTGATATAGATGGTGTCGAGGTCACGCTCGCGGATGGCGCGGTTCAACTGGGCGTAGATGAAGTTGAGGCCGGGGGTGGTGCCCCAGTGTCCGAGAAGACGGGACTTGATGTCATCCGTCGTCAGGGGCCTGCGCAGCAGCGGGTTGTCGAGCAGGTAGATCTGCCCGATGGAGAGGTAGTTGGCCGCTCGCCACCAGTGATTGAGGCGCTGCAGCGTTTCGGCGGAGAGATCTTCGGGCTCGACGTGCTTCCACGGGGTCATGGTCCGATCCAACCCCACTGGCCGCCGCATTGCTATGGCCTTTGGTCCCTGGGGCGGGGAGCGCCCCAGGGACCGAAAGCGCTACGGCAGGATGTGCCCGGCCGCCGTGAACAGGCGATACCACTCGGGTCGGGTCAGCGGGATCTCCGACCCGGCCGCCGACTCGATGACGCGCTCCGGCTTGGTGGTGCCGAGCACGACCTGCATGTTCGCGGGGTGCCGGGTGATCCAGGCCACCGCGATGCCGGTCGGCGTCACGGCGTACTTGGCCGCGAGCTCCTCGAGCACGTCGTTCAGCTCGGCGAAGTTCTGCCGGTCGCCGAGGAACACGCCGTCGAAGAAGCCCTTCTGGAACGGCGACCAGGCCTGCAGCGTGATGTCGTTCAGGCGGCTGTAGTCGAGGATGCCGAGGTCGCGATCGATCGACTGGTCGAGGCCTGCCATGTTCGCCGCAACACCCTGGGCGATGAGCGGCGCGTGCGTGATGCTCAGCTGCACCTGGTTGAAGGCGAGCGGCTGCGTCACCGAGCGCTTCAGCAGCTCGACCTGCCCGGGCGTCTGGTTGGAGACGCCGAAGTTGCGCACCTTGCCCGAGCTCTGCAGCTCATCGAAGGCCGCCGCGATCTCCTCCGGCTCCATCAGGGTGTCGGGACGGTGCAGCAGCAGGATGTCGAGGTACGGGGTGTTCAGGGCTTTCAGTGAACCGTCTACCGACTCCAGGATGTGCTCCTTGGAGAAGTCCCAGTAGCCGTCACGGATGCCGACCTTCGACTGGATGATCACCGCCTCGCGCTCCGCGTCGCTGAAGCTGATCGCCTCACCGAAGCGCTGTTCGCAGCCGTGGGTCTTGCCTCCGTACACATCCGCGTGGTCGAAGAAGTTGATGCCGGAATCGATCGCGGTGCCGACCAGGGTCTGGACTTCCTTGTCGTCCAGGTCGGCGATCCGCATGAGCCCGAGGATGACGTTCGATGCCTCGAGAGTGGTCTGGGGTGGGGTGAAGATCTTCATTGTCCTATCATGCCCGCGGCCGCCGACCCGGCACGAAATTCTCGTCGTGATCCGCGTCATAGTTGCGCGGCGAAAGCATCTCTTCGATCGAGGGTGCAGTGTCGGCACGCTCTGCACCCGCTCGAATCAGCACCCGCTCGAATCAGCACCGCTCGAATCAAGGAGGATTCATGAAGCTCACGCGTCCCAGACTCAGTCGGCTCACCCGCACCCATTCCGGTCGCATCGTTCTCGCCGCGGTACCGGTGGCGATCGCCGCAACGCTGCTGATGGGCGGGGTCGCTCAGGGCGCTGTGCCGGTCTCGTTCTCGGTTTCGGGCAGCCAGTTCCAGATCGGTGCGTCGAAGCTCGAGGGCACCGGCTTCTCGCAGTACGCCGGTGTCGCCACCGACACCGGGGGCAAAGACCACCAGGCCGCCATCGCCAACATCAAGTCCGCGACCCTCTCCGACCTCTGCCAGTCGGTGGTCACCGACACCCCGCTCGGCAAGATGGGCGTGCTCATCACGGCGGGCGGCGGCGGCAAGCCCGCATCGGCGAGTGATCTGCAGATCGGCATGACCGATCTGAAGGGAGACTCGAGCTTCACCAACATCCGCATCGGTGTCGACGCCTCCACGGTCAAGACCGACGCCAAGGGCCAGGCCGGCGACTTCGCTCAGGATGCCGACGGCATCAGCATCTCGAACCTGCAGCAGACCGCGTGGTCGACCCAGGCATCCGTCTTCACCCTGACGGGAATGCACCTGGAGCTCACCGACGGACGGACCTGCTTCTAATGCGGCGCCTCACGCACGCCCGGCAGTGGCTCCGCTCCCGGCCGGCGGTCGGAGGTCTGCTCGTCGCGCTCTCGGGCGTGGAGCTGTTCTTCTCCGGGCAGCTCGACATCGGTAAGTTCCATGTGCAGCTCGGCATCGAGGGGCTGCAGGCCACCATCGTGCCGATCGCGCTGGTCGCCCTCGGCCTGCTGGCGATGCTCATGCCGGTGCATCACGTCTTCTACGGGGTGATCGCCTTGGCCCTTGCCGTGTACTCACTGATCGGGGTGAACCTCGGCGGCTTCATCATCGGCATGCTGCTCGGCGCGGTCGGCGGCGTGCTGGTGGTCGCCTGGATGCCGAAGTCGGTTGACACGGCCGCGTCGGACGAGACGGATGACAAGGTTGAGTCGGACGAGGCTGCGGAAATGCCGGAACCCGAAGTCGATGCAGTCCCCGCAACCATCGCCGCCTCCGCTGCCTCCGCGGACTCGGAGCACGCGGCTGACGGGAAGGCACTCCGCCCTTTAGCGCGCGGCCGGCGGTGACCGGCCGACGCACCCGCTCCACGGCGGCGATCGCCGGGGTGCTCGTGCTGGCGCTTGGCGGTGTCGGCGCGGCGCGGGCAGAACCGGCAGCGCTCTGTCTGCCGATCATCATGCCCTGCGCGGCGCCGAGCCCGTCGCCGACGCCTCCGGCGCCAGGCCCCACCGGGTCGACCCCGGCAACCCCGCCAAACCCGCCGCGGGCTCCGGGAGTCGCAGTGCCGATCCCCCTGGTCGGTCTCACTCCGGGTACGACGCCCGGCACGCCCGCGGTGCCGGGCACTACACCTCCGCCGATAGCGGTGCCGGATGACGCGGCCCCGACGTTCACACTGCCCGCCGCGACGCTGGGCGGGTCCACCATCACCATCTCCGGGCTGCACGGAATCGCCGTGGTCACCGTGCCCCTCGCCGACGGCAGTCGTGCGACGGCGCTCAAGGTGAGTGCCGACGACGTCGTGGTGACCGACTTCGTGCTCGACGTGCGCAGGGCCACCGGTCCCGCGCTGGTGAGCACGTCGGATCGGATGGAACTGCGCGGCGACGTGCAGGTCTACCTCGACTCGGCGACCGCCACGCTCGGCGACGGCACCGCACTGACCTTCGGTGCGGCGACCCCTCCGCCGGGCAATGAGCTGCCGCCGGAGTTGTTGCGGGTGACCCTGGGACTCGTCGGCGTCACGGCCCACTCGATCTCGTTCGCGAACTCGCACCAGCACCTCAACGGGTGAGTGCCGGCTGTGAGTGCCGGCGGCTGTAGAGCGCAGCTGGGTATCAGCCCAGGCTCTGGGCAAGCCAGGAGAGGCCGATCAGCTCGGCGATAACGGCGGCGGGGATTCCGATCAGGACGACCAGGATCGTCGCGGTGCCGCGCAGACGGTGCGTCTCGTAGCGGCGCTCGGGTTCCCGCCCGGAGGTGCGGAGGCCGTCGACATCCGTCGCCCGAGAGACGATAGCGCGATAGCCCGCCGCGGAGACGCGGCTCTTCCGTGCTGTTCTGCTCGCCATGCCACACCCCCGCGATCCACGCTAGGCGGGCACACAGAGCATCGCACTACCCCAGTGCGGGGCGGTGCGATGCTCTGTGTGTCTGGGCTGCGTGTGGCTGTGCTGCGTGTGGCTGGGCTGCGTGGGTTGTGCAGCGTTAGCGGACGGCCTTCAGCAGATCGGTCACCTTGGCGCGGTAGACGCCGTCATTCGCGGTGCCGACGTACAGCCAGACGCCGTCGGGGCTGGTCTGCAGGTTCTTCACCGACGTGCTTCCCATGCCCACGGACACGTTGACCCAGCTGCGGCCGCCGTCGGTGCTGGCGAGCACTCCGCGGCCCGGCACGACGAGGGCACCCGGACGGAACCGCTCCGACCCGGCGAACAGCACCGTGGTGCCCGCGCCGTGACCGTGTGCGGGAGGAATTGTCGCGCTGGCGAATGATCCGACGGAGGTGTCGAGCCCGAGGTCGGACTCGCGGAAGGTGCGCCCCGCGTCGGTGCTGCGCCACAGCCCGCGTCCACCGGCGAGGATCGTCGACGGATGCGCGGGGTCGACCCACACCGACGCCACCGCACCCTCGACGACGCGGGTCGTCGTGCGACCCTCGTCATCGCTGCGGTACAGGCCGGAGTCGGTGGCGAGCCACAGCCTGCCCGGGTGGACGAGATCGAATGCGACCCCGCGGATGGCGAGCGAGCCCATCGTGGTGTCCCAGTGCTGCCAGTCGTCGTGCGTGACGAGCAGGCCGGCCGCGGTGTCGGCGAAGTACGGCGCGACCGCCATGCCCTTGCGCGTGGGGCTGGCGACGAGGTCGGAGAACGTCGCCCCGCCGACGGCCGGTCCGACCTGCGACCAGGTTGCCGTCGCGTCAGTGGAGACTTCGATGTGACTGCTGCTGCTGTAATCGACCATCACCCGGAAGAAGGTGTCTTTGCGACGGGGATCCTGGATGATGCTGGTCGCACCGTACTGGCCGAACCCTTCCAGCCCGGTGGAACCCCAGTCCAGATCCTTGTTCGTGATCGCGGACTTCGTCGGAAGCGGGGTGGAGAGCACTCCGTCGCGATCCCCCAGGTACAGGCGGCTGCCGCCCTTCGCGGGCGTCGCCACCAACAGATCGAGCGCGCTTGAGGCCGACAGCCCCGTGCGCACGAAGTGCGCCCCGCGATCGTTCGACTCGAACAGCCCCGCGTTCTCGATGGGCACCATCAGCGAGGTGCTTCGGTCCGGCCACGCACTGGCGACCGTGGCCAGCACACCGCCGACCGGGAAGGGCAGCGGTGTCCAGGTCGCACCACGATCGGTAGACCGGAAGAATCCGCCGAGGCCGAACACGTACATCTCGTTCCGAACGACCCCGACCGCGGTCGTGTATTCCGAGTCACCGCGCGATGCCGCCGTCGTCCAGCTCGCACCGTCGGTAGAGGTGGCCACCGATTGGAAGCCGCTCACGGCGAGGAAGTCCTTGCCCGCGCTGAGTCCCGTCAGACCATCCTCGTCCGTGTAGACGACGCGAGGCGCCGAGGGGTGACGTCCGAAGATGTCGTCGATCCGGTACACGTTCTCGAACCCGAGCATGTAGAGCGAGCCGTGGTAGATCTCGAGCTTGTTCGGCAGTGGGCGACCGATCCCGGCGTGCGGCCAGTCGAAGGGGATCTCCTTCCAGTGGCGCCCGCCATCGGAGCTGACCTCGACGCCGTCCGTGGTCGTCGCCACAAGCCCGTTTCCTGCTCCGGCCACCGCACTGAAATCCTTGTCGGGCAGCGGAAGCTGCGTCCACGAGCCGCCGAGATCCGGGGTGTAGAACAGCTGACCCTGGTAGGTCGGGTCGAACACGCCGCCCGGGAGGGCTCCCTGCACGAAATACCAGAACCCCTTGCCGTTGGCCGGGTCCGCGATCGCGGTGCCGACCCCGTCAAGCACCGGCACGGTGGTGATGTGGCGCCAGCTGGCACCGTGGTCGGTCGTGACATAGGGCTGCACGGAGTGGTCGGTGACCTGGATCGCCACGCCCGGCGTCGCCGTCGAGACGGTGATGCGCTGGGCATGTGAGCTACGACCCACCTGCTTCCAGGTGTCGGTGGTGGTCGCCGTGACGATCTCCGCCGTCGCCTCGCCGCGGATTCCCGCACCGCCGATTCGAGCGTCGGCGGTGATTCGGATCACGCCCGGATCGGCGCTGGCCACGTGGGCCTGGTACGACCCGGTCAGCGTCGATGCGGCTGCCGTCGTCTTCACGGTGAACGGACGTCCGTGCTTCGGCGTGATCGTGAGCACGGGCGGCGCGTCCAGCGGCTGCAGGGTGTGCACCACGACCGTCACCTCACCGGTGGAGACCTGCGGTCCGGCGCTCACCTGGAGCCGGTTGGCCACCTGCAGGTATGGCACCCGCAGGGTCGTCCCGTCACTGATCGAGGCCTCGATTACGCCGGAGAGTTCGGAATCGGTGTCCTGCAGCGCGGCGATCGCTCGAGCACTGACACTGATCGTTCCGCCCGCCGGGATGGTGAGCTTCGTGGTCGAGAGCTTCACGGTGCCGTGGCTCTCCGCCGAGGGCACCAGACGCAGCGAGGCGGTCAGGCGTCGGTCGGTGGTGTTGGTCACCGAGAAGTCGCGGGACGCGCTCGGGTGGTCGACATCCGCCTGTCCGTAGGCCAGCGTCGCCGGCGAGGCATAGAGGGACGCCTTCGCCGCTGTGGCGGACGTCACTCGACCGGCCCCCTGCACGGTGGGGCTGACGGTGGCTGCGCTGCTCTTCAGCTGGGAGGCACTGCCGATCATGAGCTCACGGAGCGCCTCCGATCCGAGTGTCGGATGCGCGGCGAGTGCGATGGCGGCGGCTCCGGCGACGTACGGGGTCGCCATCGAGGTGCCCGACAGTCGGAAGGTGTTACCGAGGATCCCCTGGCCGCGCGGAACGGTGGAGAGGATCTCGTAGCCGGGGGCGACTACCTCCGGCTTCACGTTTTCGTCCGGGGTCTGGCCGCGGGAGCTGAAGCTCGCGATCGTGTCGGTGGCGTCCACCGGAGAGAAGGCGATCTTCGCCGTCTTCGCGGCGATTGCGGGCGCCACCGCGTTGTACTCGTTCGTCGTCATCGAGGCAACGATGATGTTCAGACGGTTGTCGAAGTGCTCGGCGAGTGCGCCGACGCCGCTGGAGGTCGCGATGGTCTCGCCCGCCGCGGCTTCGGTGGCGGCCCCCCGGAACATCGGGCCGGTGCCGATCGTGCCTTCGGCGTCCTCGTCGACCGCGCTGCGCTCGAAGATCAGTGCGCCGAGTGCTCCGGCCGCCTGTGCTCGTTCCGCAGTAGAGCGGGCGAATTCGCCGACTCCGGCTCGGCTCTCCTCGTACACGACGACCGCGCCGCGGAGGTCACCGGCGGCGGCGAAGTCCTCTTCGGAGCCGTGCCCGACATCGACGAGACGGCCGCTGACCGTCTTGGCGGGAGGGTTCGCGCTGAAGTCGACCCGCGAGGTCGCCAGGGCGCGCTTCGTCGGCGCGATGAGCGAGACGGATGCCGAGCTCAGGTCGGTGATGGACGCTCCGACCGTCAAGGCCTCGGGTGCGTTACCCGGGCTCCCGATCGTGTTCGTGTACGGTCCGCTGTTCCCTGCGGCGATAACGACGAGCGCGCCGCTGCGGGTGACGTTGCCGACGGCGATGGCGAGCGGGTCGTCGAGGCCGCCATCGCCGCCGAGGCTCATGTTGACGACATCCGCCGGGTGTGCGCCGGACAGGCTGACGGACGCCTCGAGCCCCTGAAGGATGACGCTCTCCGCGCCGGAGCCCACGTCGTTGAGCACCTTGTAGGCGGTGAGCTGTGCGCCGGGAGCCACGCCGGTGATCGTCTCGACTCCGCTGCCGGCGATGATGCCGGCGACGTGGGTGCCGTGGTAATGGTCGTCCATCGGATCGGCGTCGTCGTTGATGAAGTCGTATCCGCCGACGACCTTGTGGCCGTCGCCGAAGCCAGCGCCCAGATCGGGCAGCTCGTAGTCGACACCGGTGTCGAGGATCGCGACGGTCACGCCGGCGCCGGGGAGTGCGGGCGCGGTGGGCGGCTTCGGTGCCGCGGGAGGAGTGCTCGGGGTCGGGGTCGCGGTCGGCTTCGGCTTGCTCGTGCTGCCTGCCGTGTTGCCCAGGGTGGAGCTTGGGGTGGGAGTCGGCGTCGGGGAGGTGGTCGGGGTGGCCGTCGGCTTCGCGGTCGCGGTCGGCGTGCTGGTGGGAGTCGGGGTGGCGGTCGATGTCGCGGTGGCGATGTGACCCGAGGCCGTGGCTGACGTCGGCACGGCGTCATCCAGAGCGTGCATCGTGCTGTCGGGGGTGACGCGCTTCACCCCGGGGACTGCGCGGAGCTTGTCGAGCTGGTTCTCGTCGACCGTGGTGATCACGGCGTTGAGCACGCCGGTGATGTGCGTGTCGCCGCTGTGGGCGATGCCGGTGGCGGCCGCGCGGGAGAGCACGGTGCGCTGCTCCGAGGTGACGGTGGCGGCGAGCTGGCGGTAGTCGTCGGCCACGCTGATCGACGCGTCACCGCGACGCAGTTCGGATGCCTTGCGCTCACCGATGCGGGCGAGAGCCGACGAACCCTCGAACTCGACGATGACCTTCTCCTGGTCGTCCGCCGCGACCGCGGCGAGCGGTGCGGAGAAGATTCCGCCGCCGATCGCGAGTGCTCCCGCGACAACTCCAGCGAGAATGCGTGGACGAACTGACCTCGGTGACATGCGGTGAAGACCCCTTGCTGTGCCTGGTGGCGCACTGTGTCTGGCGTGGTGCTGCACTGTGCCTGGTCGTGCGGTGTGTCTGTGGTGCACTGTGCATTGAGCGGCGCCGGCGGCGCACACTGAGCCACAGCTTGGTGCCCCGTTCGGGGGTAGACCTGTCCTCTAGGGGACAATGACCGCACTAGGCCGAGAGGTTAAACAGGCGCGAAACATCCTCGATACACGGTGGTCGAGTTCGGGTCGATACGGCCGGACATAGCCCCTCCGCCCACGTCGACGTGACCGCCCGCTGGGCACGGCGATCCCGGCAGCCGAACTCGATTGCTGCGCCACCAGCGCATCGGCCCCGAGGTATCAACCCGCCACGCGAACGACTGGGCACTGCTGCTCGCGCGCCGCTCACTCACGTCATCACGTTGCCACCTTGCCTCCTCTCCGCGGTATCTGATCCGGGTCGCACCAGGGTGGTGGGATGAAGTACGGCACCCGATCTCTCATGTCGATCTCCCACCCGTCGTCATGTACCCGGTGGTGGTGGAACGAACACAACGGAACACCGTTGGCGAGGTCGGTCGCTCCGCCCCTAGACCACCACCGGATGTGGTGCGCTTCGGTGTAGCTGGGCGGATGCTCACAGCCGGGGAACGCGCACCCGCCGTACTGTTCGGCGAGGGCGTGTCGTTGCGCCGGGCTGAACAGGCGTCGTGCCCGGCCGAGGTCTAACACTTCACCGGCACCGCCCAGAACGGCGGGAATGATGTTCGCCTCCGCGGCAAGGATCCTGGCCGTGGTGGCGGAGATCCCCGCATCCACACCATCGATCTGCGCGGCACCGAGCCCGTCGACGAGTTGGTCGAGGGTCATCCGCACGACCACCGTCACCACCGGACGGTCCCCACCGGGCCGGTCCCCACCGGCTCGATCGCAACTGATCGCGTGGCGGAGAAGTGCTTCGGCCGCGTCGGCGCGGCGTTGCGGCATCGTGCGATCATCGGTGTCGGCGATTCCGTCGGTCTCGAGCGATTCCGCCACACGATCACGTGCGGCACGAAGTTGCTCACCCACGAGTGCGTCGATGCCCGCCCGGACCAGACCCGCGGTCTCCGGCGGCATGTCCCAGACCAGGCGCACCATCCCGTCGGACTGCGGGATCAGCTTCAGCGCACGTCGTTGCCGGCGGATCTGATCCCGCGGTTCGGCACCGTCCTCATCCAGTCGGTCGCGGACCTGGCGGGCCAAGCCCTGCGCCTGCCGCACCGTCAACCCGGGTGCATGCTCGACCAGCACCCGTTCACCAGCTGAACGGGCGTCGGCGCTGCAATACGGTGCCGTCAGCTCGAGTTCACGGACGATCACCGCGGCAGCTTCCACCCCCAACACCAAGTTGTCTACAGCCAGACCGATGGTCGGGTACCGGGCCGGCAGAACCGACCCGTCCACCGCGCGCCGTGGACGCACCGCAATACCGACCTCACACAACCGCGTGGCCTCTGCCCCGCTGATCTGCCACAGCTCCGCCAGAAACGACGACGCGCTCGCATGCCCGGCACGACGAGCGATCCCGTCCGGGCCGAGCTGCGCCGCGGTGGCCAGTTCCCCGGCCAGCCGGACCCGGATCGCATCCAGGGCACGCTGCAGCGTCCCCGCATCCGCCACCAGGCGCAACAGCTCGTCCGCGGGCAGCCCGGCGACACCGTCAGCGCACGCGCGCGACAGCTCGGCAAGGAGCGAGGCGAGCGCGTCCGCGGTCGGAGCGGTGAAGGTTTCCATGCCCGAAGTCTCGCACCCACCACCGACATTCCGAGCGTCAATATGCCTCCTGACCAGGCATTCCCGTGGATAACCCCTCGAGAAAGCGACCTGTGGAGGAGAGGAACCACTGGACGCCGCACACCCCGCGCGCGTAGACAGGCACAGTGGCCGCACTCATCTATTCGAGCATCACGTCGCTGGACGGTTACGTCAGCGACAGTGAGGGCGCCTTCGACTGGGCCGCACCCGATGCCGAGGTGCACGGCTTCATCAACGACCTTCAGCGCCCCGCGAGCACGTATCTGTTCGGGCGACGCATGTATGACGTGATGGCCGCCTGGGAGACGATCGACGCGGCCGGCTCCCCCGAGATGACGGATTTCGCGGCCCAATGGCACGACACCGACAAGCTGGTCTTCTCCCGCACCCTCCATCACGCCTGGACGGCCCGCACCGAACTCCGCCACGAGTTCGACCCGGCCGAGATCGCGCGCCTCAAAGCCAGCACCGACCACGACCTGGTCATCGGCGGCCCCGGCATTGCGGCCGCGGCGCTGCGCGCGGGGTTGGTCGATGAGATCCAGCAGTTCGTCTGCCCGATCGTCGTGGGTGGCGGCACAGCGTTCCTCCCCGACGGTCTACGGATGCCGCTGCAGCTGATCGAGGAACGTCGCTTCACGAGCGGCGTCGTCTACCTGCGCTACCGAACGATCAGCGGCGACACCGGCCGCTAGCGATACGGACGGAAGAAGTCCCGCAGCTCCTGCGCGTACAGCTCCGGCTGTTCGATCGGGGCGAAGTGGCCGCCGCGCTCCGGGTACGACACCCGCGCCAGGGTGGTGCTGCGCTCGAGCCACGCCCGCGGCGGTCGCACGATGTCGCCCGGAAAGAGCGAGAACCCAGACGGCACCTCCACCCGGCGGGCGAGTTGCTCGGACGGTATGGCGGCGTTGGCCCGGTACATCCGCATCGAGGAGCCGATGGTGTCGGTCAGCCAGTAGATCGTCACGTTGCTGAGGATCTCGTCCCGGGTGAACGGAAATCCGTCGCTCCACGACCGCATCTTCTCGACGATCCAGGCCGCCAGTCCCGCCGGTGAATCGGTGAGACCGACCGCCGCGGTCTGCGGTTTCGTGCGGTGCATCGCCGCATATGCTCCCTCCGACATATTCCAGCTCTGGGCGCCCGCGAGCCAGGTGAGTTCCTCGGGTGTGAGGTCGCCCGGGTCGAGGGATGGTGCCGGCAGCCCGGCATCCATTCGGTGCACGGCGACGACGTGAGCGGGGTCATCGAGGGCGAGATAGCGGCTCACGTGGCTGCCGAGATCACCGCCCGCCGCGCCGTAACGGTCGTACCCGAGGGACGACATCAGCTGTGCCCACAGCCCGGCGACGCCGACCGAATCGAGCGGCACCGCCGGCCGATCGGAATAGCCGTAGCCCGGCATGTCGGGCACCACCACGTCGAAGGCGTCGGCCGGGTCGCCGCCGTGCGCACCCGGGTCGGTGAGCAAGGGGATCACGGCCGAGTAGCGCCAGAACGAGTCCGGCCAGCCGTGGCTGAGAACGACGGGCAACGCACCGGGCGTCGCCGCGCGAGCGTGAACGAAATGGATGCCGTGGCCGCCGACCGAGGTACGAAACCGCGGCAGCGCATTCAGTTTCGCTTCCTGCGCAGGCCAATCGAAGCCGTCGGCCCAGTACGCGACGAGATCGCGCAGGTAGTCGACATCCGCACCCATCGACCAGTCGGCATCCGTCGTCTGATCCGCGGCCGGCACGTCGGGCCAGCGCGTGGCTCGCAGCCGGGCACGCAGATCGTCGAGCGCAGCGGGCGAGGTGTGCGACGTGAACGGCTCTGCCATGCGCTCACGCTAGACCCGACCGCCCACACCCGTGCAGACCAGAGCAGGGCAGAATACGGAGATGACGCTCGATCCCCGCCTCGCCCGCCGCACCCATGAAGACCGGCCGCTGGGCAGCGCCGACTCCGAGTACCGCATCGACCTCGAGCGCATCGCGATCTCGCCCTACTTCTCGCGACTGTCGGCCGTGACGCAGGTGCTGTCGCAGAGCGATTCCACCCAGATGGTGCACAACCGGATGACGCACTCGATGAAGGTCGCGTCCGTCGCCTGGACCATCGCCGCGGGCCTCAACACCCGCGCGGAGTTCGCCGCGACGATCGCCCGGCTGGGCGGATGCGACCCGCTGGTCGCCCAGGCTGGCGGGTGGGCGCACGACATCGGGCATCCGCCGTTCGGGCACAGCGGCGAGCACGCGCTCGACCGGCTCGCCAAAGACCATCTCGGGCTCACGGAGGGCTTCGAGGGCAACGCGCAGACCTTCCGCACCCTGGTGGAACTGGATGTCTGCGACGCAACCCCCACGGGGCTCAATCTCACCGCCGCCGTCCGGGCGTCCGTGCTCAAGTACCCGTGGAGCCGGCGGGTCGTGCACCCGACGAGAGATTTCCCGCTCGGCGCACGCCCGGCATCCGATGGCTACGGGCCGGCCAAGATGTCGGCGTACGTGCTCAATCTGCCCGAGCTGGAGCGCGTGCGCGAGGCCTACCCGGCCATCGCCCCGTGGAAGCAGACCCTGGAGTGCTCGGTGATGGATCTCGCCGACGACATCACGTACTCCCTGCACGACCTCGACGACTTCTACCGGGTCGGCGTGCTCTCCTATGCCGACGTCGAGCGCGAATTCGGGGGCTGGCTCGACACCCGCGGGGCCGACGACGGCCCGGGCGCGGGGCTCGAGGCGCTGCGGCGGAAGATCCACCGCAACGACCCGTGGATCGCCGACGACGAGCGCTTCGAACAGGCCGTGCAGAGCGTGCGTCGCGACCTGGTCGAGGGCGTGCTCACGGTGCCTTTCGACGGTTCGCTCGCCGCGCAGCGCAACCTGTCGTCATTCGTCTCGACCTGGCTCGCGCACCTGCAGGCCTCGGTGGTGGTGACGGATGACCCTCCGGCTCGCTCCGGCTACGTGCGCCTGGAGCCGCAGGCGTGGCACGAGATCCGCATCCTCAAGTTCGTGCACCAGTACTTCGTGCTGCGCCGCCCCGAGCTCGGGCTCTACCGCTCCGGTCAGGAGTTCGTGCTCGACACCATCGTGCAGGCCCTCGACCTCTGGCTGCAGCGCCGCGACGACGGCCCGCGGGTGCCGGCCCGCCTGCTCGACCTCATCGAGCTGGCCCGTGTCGGCTATCAGCGCACCCTCGCCGACCGCCCCGAACTGCTCGAGGGACGCACCAGTCGTGCCGACCTCGAACGGATGTCGCGGGGCCGCGGCATCTGCGACTACGTGGCATCCCTCACCGACGCCCAGGCGCAGGCCATGGCGCGAACGATCACCGGACATCCGGTGCTCAACTGGGGCAGTATCTAGGCCTGCTCGATCTTGCGCCCGAGGAGACCGAGACGCTCCGCCGACGTCGTGCCCGGCGTGGCGTGATAGAGGTGTAGGTGCTGCCCACCCGTGTCGGGAACGTCGAACCGTTGTCGCCGCAGATCGAGTCGACCGACGACGGGATGCATGAAGTGACTGTCACCACCGGGGCGATACCCCACGGGCGCTCGCGCCCAAAGGGCCCGGAATTCGGTGCTTCGCTCCGACAGTCGTGCGACGAGTTCGATCAGGCGACCGTCGTCGGGATTCACTCCGGCAATCTGGCGCAGACCACCGACCACGCTCACCGCGGCAGCATCCCAGTCGATGTGCAAGCGCCGGTCGGCGGGGTCGAGGAAGAGCTGATGCAACAGATTGCGCCCCGGCACGAAGTTGGGCGAGAGGCTCCGGGCGAGCGCGTTGGAGGCGAGGCAGTCGAGATACCTGTTGACCACGTATCCCGGCACAGCCAGCTGGTCGAGCAGCGAGAGCATCCCGTCCGGGAGCCGGTCGGCGTCGTCGGGCGCGGCAATTCCGTCGGGGCGGGCGAGAGCGTGAAGATGGGCCGCCGAGGCCTCGTCCAGCCGAAGCACCCGGGCGAGAGAGATCAGGACCTGATTCGACGGTGTGTCGACCCGACCCTGTTCGATCCGCAGGTAATAGTCCGCACTGATGCCGGCGAGGGAGGCGACCTCCTCGCGGCGCAGTCCGGGCACGCGGCGGCGGGTGCCCCCGGAGAGCCCGACGTCGGAGGGGTGCAGTTCGGCTCGGCGGGCACGGAGGAAGTCGCCGAGGGCCGCGCTACCCGGCACAGCAGCGACCGAATGCTGGGTCTGGCGTTCCCAGGAAAACCAGCCGACTGGCTGGGAGCCCCTGCGAGGCGCACGCTGGCGACATGACTACAACACTAATCACCGGGGCCAACAAGGGCCTCGGATTCGAGACCGCCCGACAGCTCATCGCGGCGGGCCAGACCGTGTACATCGGCGCGAGAGACGCCGACCGCGCTCGGCTCGCCGCTGAGCAGCTGGGCGCACGTTTCGTCGTGCTCGATATCACCGATGACGCATCCGTTCTCGCCGCGGTGGACGCCATCGAAGCCGACGGCGGACTGGATGTCCTGATCAACAACGCGGGGATCGAGGGACGCACAGAGAACAACGGCATCGTCGACGCGGCACAGGTGGCGGCCGACTCCATGCGCGCGATCTTCGACACGAACGTCTTCGGCACGGTGCGAGTGATCCATGCCTTCCTCCCGCTGCTCGCCCGATCGGCCTCGCCGGTGATGGTGAACGTGAGCAGCGGGCTCGCGTCACTCAGCCTGGTCGCCTCACCCGACTCTCCTACCTACTTCTATCCCGGGGTGTCGTATCCCGCGTCGAAGGCGGTCGTCAACATGGTGACCATTCAGCTCGCCAAGCAGTTTCCATCCATGCGGATCAACGCCGTCGAGCCCGGGTTCACCAAGACCGACCTCAACGGACAGACCGGTACCCAGACCGTCGAGCAAGGTGCGGCGATCATCGTGCGGATGGCGCAGGTCGCGCCCGACGGACCCACCGGTCAGTTCGTTTCCACCCAGGGCGTAGTTCCGTGGTGATGACGCGATGCCCCGCCTTCGTCAGCGGCTCCGCACGCCGCTCCGCACCGAATCCTTCAGCGACGCTGTGTTCGCCATCTCCGCGACACTTCTCGTGCTCGACCTGGGAGTGCCGCGTGACCACTATTTGACGCGCATACTCGCCGACTGGCCCGGCTTCGTCGCCTACCTGGCCGCATTCTTGACAATCGCCAGCATCTGGCTGCATCACCACACCCTGTTCTCCAGAGTCCGCCTGATCGACGTCGGCCTCGTCGTCGCGAACCTCGGCCTGCTCCTGGGCGTGGCGCTGCTGCCGTGGCCGACCGCGCTTCTGGCGGCGTCATTGCGAGACGGTGACCGCGACGATCAGGTCGTGGCCGTCGCCGCATACGGGATCGTGTCCCTCGTCGTTGCGGGTTCGTGGGCCGTGTTGAGCGGCAGACTCTCCCATCGCCCCGACCTTCTGCAGAGCACGACCGATGAACTCTGGATGCGGTCCAACTTCCGAACAGTCCTCGGTACAACCCTTCCCGTGCTTGCCGCCGTGCCGCTCGCAATCGTCGCTCCGGTGGGCCCGCTCGGGCTCTTTCTCGCCGTACAGATCTTCTTCCTCGTCATCAGCGCGAGGCCGACCGAACCCGACACCGACCGTGCCTGACGCGGGGTCCAAAGCCGCGCACCTCCGTCCCTGGCTCCGCCCTCTCTCCCGTTCGAAATGAAGGAATCTTCCGCGGCGAGTCCCGTCGCTTCGGGCCACGGGCGGCGTTCGATACGGCCAACTCCTTCATTTCGTACAGGACCGGGCTTTCGTCCAGGACGCGGGCGGGCCGGAGTACAGGGACGGCAGACGGACCGGAGCAGGCTGGAGGAGCAGCGGCCGGGAGAGCAGGATGACTGCATGCCGCCGCTCACCCCGATCCGATCCGAGGCACTCCGCGCCGTCGGCTACGACCCGAACTCGCGCATCCTGACGGTGCAGTTCTCCAGCGGCGCCACCTACGAGTACCTGGACGTCGCGCCGGAACTGCACGAGGCACTGCGGGAAGCGCAGCCGCACCCATGGGCCGCGCTCGGCGACGCGGTCAAGCGGCATCGGTTCCGCAAACTCCCCTAGCCCGCAGTCATTCGACTCTCGGCCTGCAGCGCACCCCGCCGCTAGCCTGAAACCCATGCCCGCCTTCCGCACCGTCGCCGATCCCGCCCGCCCACTCCGGGTCGTCCTGATCGGCACGGTCGGTCTCGCGGAGGCCTGGATCGACGCGGCCCGAGAATCGCCCGATGTCGAGATCGTGGCGATGGTCGACGAGGATCCCGCCGCGGCCCGCGCCGGCGCCCTGCGGTACGGCGTGCCCGACCTCACCATCGCGCCCGACCTCTCGATGGCCGCCCGCGACACCCGCCCCGACGCCGTCATCGTGGTCACCCCGCCGTTCTCCCCGCTCGCCGTGACCCCGCGCATCGTCATGTTCGGCCTCCCGGTGCTCACCGAGCAGCCCCTCGCCGCCGGCGTGACAGAGGCGCTGGCGCTGGCCGCCGCATCCGAGCTCACCGGCGAGCTGTTCATGGTCGCGCAAGACCGTCGGCACGACGACAATCTGTTGGCCTTCCGGCAGCATGCCGGCCTGCTCGGGCGGGTCGGCATCCTGAGCTCGCAGTTTGCGAAGGCGCCCCTCTTCGGCGGTTTTCAGGAGCAGATGGATGACCCGCTGCTCACCGACATGGCCATCCACTCGTTCGACACCGCGCGATTCCTTCTCGGCACAGACCCGCTCGCCGTCTATTGCGAGTCGTACAACCCGTCGTGGTCGGGCTTCGCCGGGAATGCCGCGGCGATGGCGATCTTCGAGTTCCCCGACGGGGTGCGCTACAACTACGACGGCTCGTGGGCGAGCCCGGGGCTGGAGACGTCGTGGAACGGCTCCTGGCGCATCACCGGCGAGCGCGGCACCGCGGTCTGGGACGGCGACCACGCACCCCGCAGCGAGGTCGACGGCGTGCCCGGGATGCCCGGGCCGCTGGTGACGAAGGGTCGCGACATCCGCGGTTCCCTGGCCTCGTTCGTGCACGCCCTCCGCACCGGCGAGTCCCCCGACGGCGAGGTGCACGGCACCGTGATGAGCCTGGCGATGGTGGAGGCAGCGATCGCGTCGACGGCACTGCACCGCCGGGTGAAGATCGATGCTCTGCTCGATTCGGCGCTGGAGCAGGCGGTCGTCAACGAGAAGCAGCATGACGTGCTGGGGCGGCTGCAGTCCTGGGGCTCGGCGCGGCCGGCGTTGGAGCGCGCCTGACGCCCGTAGCTCGCGCGGAGTAGTCGAGCAGAACTCGCGTCACTGCTAGGGTCCAGGGATGGCGATCGCAGACGTTCACGATGACCTCGACACCCGCTCTGAGCTGTCGGCGTCCGGCCCGATCGGTGCCGGGACCTGGCTCGCAATCGGCGCCGCGGCGGGGGTCGCCGGACTGCTCCCGTGGATCATCACGGGGATGCGGCTGCCGCTGCAGAACCTGTGGAGCACGAACACGATGCCCGGCGACATGCCGATCGGTCTGCTGCCGCTCACGCAGTACACGACCGTGACCGTGGCCGGGTATATCGTGGCCGGCTCCGTTGCCGCGGGGATCATCGCTCGCGCCACCCGGGCCCGGCAGGGCCGTCGCGGATTCCTCGCCCTCGCCGCCGGCGCGCTGCTCGTCCAGCTGATCGCGATCGTGCAGAGCCTCGCGGTGATCGGCGCGGGGCTGCGCCCCGGGCGCGAGTCGCTCATCTACCTCGCCGCGCTCGTCGCCGTCGTCATCGTGTCTCTCGCGATCGGTGTGCTCGCACTCCTGCTGATCGGCAAGGCACCCCGCGCGGGAGCGCTCATCGGGCTCGGCATCGGCGCCCTGGCGGTGACCTGGTGGCTGGAGGCACTCATCGCCGCGCCGTTCTCGCTGACCACGCCGCTGCAGTCGACGCTGCTCGGCCTGATGCGCTGGCTGCCGGCGATCCTCTGCGGCGTCGCGATCGCCTGGACCGGTATCGCGAGCGCCGGCCGCATCATCGCCGCCATCGTCGTCGTGGTCGTGGTGACGATCACCCCGGTCGTCGTGACGGCGATCGTCAACGCCACGGGTTCACGAGTTCTGGCGCGCTACCCCGCGGAGATGCTCCAGGTCGGCGTCGAGGTGTTCCGGGCAGCGATCCAGCAGGTGCAGGTGACGGTAGTGCCGCCGATCGTGATCGCCGTGGTCGCCGCCGCCGGGCTCACACTGAAGGCGATGTTGCGGCGGAAGCGGGCCACACCCGCATCCCGCGCTGCTTCCAAAACCCTGTAAACCGGCGCTGATTTCTGGAATCCCGCCTACTGTGGTGCACAGTCCATGCAGAAAGCGACGGTGTGGATCGGTGATGGTGAGGTCGCCCCGGTCTGCAGTGCAGGGGGATCATGCCCACTCTCGCGAAGGAACCCGGCCGTTCGAGCCGAGGTCGTTGGATGACCCGGCGAGGCGCCTGGGCTGATCGCGCCGCCGCGCAGATCCCGCGACCACTCGACGCACCCCGCGGACACGCCCCGGGCCACGACAGCGACCGGATTCTGCTGTTCGGGGCCGGGCCGGCTGTGGGTTGGGGCGTGACCACTCACGAACTCGCGCTCCCGGGTGCGATCGCGCGGGCGGTTTCGGCACGAACCCATCGCGGCTGCGACGTCGATCTGACGGCGAGCACGGCGATGACCGCGGCGACCGCGCTCGAGCGCGCGAATGATCGCGCCCTTGAGCGTTACGACCTGGTCGTCGTCATCCTCGGTGTGAACGACGCCCTACAGCACACGCCCCCCGCTCTGTGGAGAGCGTCGTTAGCGGATGTGATTTCCGCATTCGTCGAAGGCTGCCCGGTCGGTACGCCGATCGTTGTCGTTGGAATCCAGCCGATCCGCTCCATTCCGGCGTTCAACGGTCTCCGCGGAGCCAGCGCCGAGCGGCACGCGCAGTTGCTGAATCGGGAAACGGAGCGCCTGTGCGGCAACGAACAGCAGGCGACATTCGTGCCCCTGCCCGCGCCGACCCCGTCCCCCAGCGACAAAGATCGACACCGCACTGCTCGCACCTATCATGCGTGGGGTCAGGTGCTGGCTCACGCGATCGTGCCGCTGCTCACCGTCGACACTCGACTCGACGGGGATGCGTGGCACGTGTACCCCGTGGTCGGGACCGCCGGATCGATGGGGGCGGCGGAGATCGCCCGGCAGCGTGCCGTGGACGAACTGGCACCGCCGGGGCTCGCAACGACGAGCCGGTTGCAGCACATCCTTCTCCTCGCTCAGCAGGCCTTCGGCGCGCAGTCGGCGATGATCACCATCATCGATCGCGATCGCCAGTGGCAGCTGGCCAGCACCGAGGCGGCGGTGGAGCTGCCGCGCAGCATCTCGGTGTGCGACCTCACGATCCGCGGCGACGGCGCGATGATCGTGCGCGACTCGCGGCTAGACGCGCGGTTCCGCGACAACCCGTTGGTCACCGGCACTCCGCACCTGCGCTTCTACGCCGGATTCCCGATCGAGTCGCCGGCGGGTCAGCGCCTCGGTGCCCTGTGCGTGCTGGACGGGGCACCGCGACGCCCATCGGACGACCTCGACGTCGATCTCCTCAGGGAGCTCGCTCACATGGTGCAGCACGAACTCTGGCCGTCGGGCTCGGACAGTCTCCGGATCGGGTAGCTGCGGCGCTCAGGTTACTGGGGGCCGTCCCCGATCGACTTGAGCCAAATGCTGGGTCTATAAAGCTGACACCCTGCAGGTGGCTCAAGTCGATGCATCACTCGCCGCGCAGCGACCGAACCATGCTGCGCAGCGCCCGCAGCGCGCCCGCCTGCTCGGCCTCGGACATCCCACTCAGCATCGTCATCTCGACGGATCGCACGGCGGCGGACGCCTTCTCCAGGCTGCGCTCACCGCGGGGCGTGAGCCGAGTGGGAAGCGCCTTGCCGACCGGCGCCTCGGTCGCCCGGGTCACATAGCCGTCGCGCTCGAGGGACTGCAGCAGCACGTTCATCGACTGCCGCGTCACGAACGCCCCTCGGGCGAGCTCGGAGTTGGAGAGTCCCGGCCGTTGAGCCAGCAGCTCGAGGCAGGAGTAGTGCGTCACCGTCATCCCGAGTGGCCTCAACACGGCCTCCATCGATGCGCGGAGCGTGCTGGATGCTTCTTTCAGCAGGTAGCCCAGGGACGTCTCGAGGTGGATGCTCGCATCGTCTTGACTCATGTCAGTAGTCTGACATACATTGACACATGTCAGAGAACTGACACAAACGAAGGAGCACCACATGCCCGCCACCGGCCCCGACTTCATCTCCCTGCAGGTTCGCGATCTCTCCGCGTCGCAGGCCTTCTACGAGCAGTACCTCGGCCTCGTCCGCTCGAAGTCCGGCCCGCCGCACGCCGTGGTGTTCGAGACGACGCCGATCGCCTTTGCCGTGCGCGACATCGTTGCCGGGAGCGACCTCGCACTGGTGCCCCAGCCCGGAATCGGTGCCGCGATCTGGTTGCACGCCACCGACGTGCAGGTCATCCACGATGCCCTCGTCGCCGACGGGTACACCATCGTGTCGGCGCCGATCGACGGCCCCTTCGGTCTCACCTTCACGTTCGCCGACCCCGACGGCTACCAGATCACCCTCCACGACCGCGCCTGAGCGAGGGCGCACCGCCCGTCGGTTACGGGCGAAACGGTGCCGACGAGGGAAAGTACTTGCGCAACGCGACGCCGATGCCGTCCTCGTCGTTCGACAGCGTGCGCTCGACCCTCTCGCCCACGGTGAGACTGTGGCTGGCGTTGCCCATCAGCACGCCGACGCCCACGTTTTCGAGCATCTCCAGGTCGGCAGCGGTGTCGCCGAACGCGATCACCTGGTCGAGACCGATTCCGAGGTGCGCGGTGAGTGCAGCGAGCGCCGGCAGCTTCACCGCCTTCGACGAGATAATCTCCAGCACATGCTTGATGTGATGCGAGTACGTATCGCCCGGGGTGATCGCGAGAGCCTCGGCCAGCGTCGCGAGGGGGCCCTGTTCGCCGCGGAACATGATCTTGTAAACCGGGTCGAGAGAATCGTTGCGAACAACATCGTCGAGGTCCACCACCTGAGGCCAGACCGCGGTGTTGCGCGCCTCCCGCAGACCCCAGTAGTCCAGCGAACTGACGTACCAGACGTCCCGCGTGTAGAGGCCGACGTGAACGTCGTAGTCGAGCGCGGTGGAGACGATCCGGGTGACGTCGGCGTCGAGTAGAGGGATCTCGGACAGCGGCAGAAAGCCTCCATCCTGCTCCCTCGCCCACACCAGCGAACCGCCGAACGTCGCGTAGGACGTGCGCAGCCCCAGCCGCTCCTCGATCACGGCGGTGGACTGCGGTCCGCGTGCGGTGATCAGGATGACGTGTGCGCCGTACTCTTCGACCACCCGGTGAATCTCCGACCGGGTGAACGGCATGATCTGCTTGCGGGAGTCAATGAGCGTGCCATCGATGTCGATCGCGAGCGCAGCGAGCGGCCGCGTGCCCTGCTCCGCGTTCACTTGACCACCTCGAAGGTCGATGCGGTGGGTTCGATGAGTTCTGCGAACTCTTCGATCGCCTCTCGGTTGGCATCGGTGTATCCGGTCACGATCTCCAGCCCGTCGTCGAAGGAGGCGAACGGCACGTCCTGGGGGATGCGCAGCTTGGTCGGGTCCATCAGGATGAATCGGCGCTTCGAGTTCTCCACGAACCACCGTTTGACACTGGTCTCGTAGGGGTTGTGGGTTCCGAGACCGGTGGTGCCGAACATCCCGTTCGCGCCGATGAAGGCGACATCGATCGGGCCGGTCGTCTGCAGTATCCGGTCGTACTCGACGGTCGGATCGGTGAGCAGCTCAGATCCCTTAGCGAAGTCGAGGGGGATGGTCGTGAGGGAGACGGGACGCGTGAGGCCGCCGATCATGAACACCTGCGCGAGCCTATCCCGGTCGCCCGCGCCGAGAGTGCTCAGTTCGTCGAGCAATTCGGCTGCCGCGGGGATGAAGTTCGTGATGATGTTGAGCCCCTGCAGATTGCCGGTGCGCAGGCGCCGCGTGATCACGTTGACCACCGCGAGCACACTCGACCCTCCGTCGAGCGCGATGGTCATCCCGCTCTGAATCGACTTCGCCGCGAAACGCGCCATCTGCTTCTTCACGGGCACGTGCAGGTCGGACTTGTAAGAGAAGTTCTCGCGCGAGAGGAAGATGAAGTCCTCGTCGAATTCCACCCCGTTGAGCAGGTGCAGCGAATTCAGCCGTTCCAGCACGTCGAACAGATCCTCCGGCGTGCTCATGTCGACGGCGCTGTTGCGCCGCAGCTGCGCCAGGAAATCGGTCAGCGAGATCGGGTTGCTCGCCCGATACGGCACCAGTTCGCTCTTCACGATCGTGGCCAGACCGGAGGTCAGCTGATCGGCGCTCTTCAGTAACCCAGCGTTGCTCTTGCGCTCCAGGTCGCCCGGCGAGACGCTGCGCTCGTTAGACAGCCGATTGGAGAGCCACTCGAACATCTCGCTGGTGAGCGACCGACCGACCGCGGCGATGCTCTCATCGGTGAAGTCCTGCAGGGCGAGGAATTTCCGGTCCCGGATTCGCGGGTCGGAGCCCGTCCACGCGTCGGAATCCACGACGATCGGCAGCAGGAAGGTTTGGCCCAGCTCTTTTTCACGCTCGATCGCCCAGCTGATCTCCTTGTGCACCCACTCGGACTCGTTGGAATCGCGGTCGATCACCAGGATGAAGAAGTCGCACGACTGGCGCACCGCAGACTCGAGCTCAGCCTCGATATTGGCGCCTACCCGCAGCTCGCGTTCGTCGATCCACAGCGACATGCTCGCCGGGATGTGGCGGCGCAGCTCTTTGACGAACAACTTCTGCTTGCTGCTGTGGCTCATGAAGATCTTCATGTCGGATGCTCCTCGGTGCGATGGGTCGGGTGGATCGCGGGAGCCGCACGGCCTGCCTTGGGGAGAACCTATCGCGGTTCGCTACCCTCGGCCACATGAACCGCATCCCGGCGCACCGACGCCGACGCGCCGCGCTGGCTGTGCGCCACATCCTCGGCTGGTCCGCGCTTACTGTCTTCGTCGCGCTCGTCGCCGTGTGGACGGTGCTCGGGTTCGCACCGCATCGCGCTGAGGCCCTGCCCGGCGCACTGGCCGATCTGGGCAAACCCGACGCGTGGTGGCCGATCGCCGCACTCTTCGCGGCCGCTGCCGTCGGCATCCTGTGTCTAGGCCGTCACGACGGTCTGCGGATCCCCACGTCGACCATCGTGCTCGGGGTGTTCGGTGTCAGTGCGGTGATTCTCGGCATTGCCGGCTACTGGCCATGCTCGGGTGAAGAAAGCCCGGGGTGGACGCCGCTGCGCCGCACCTTCGATCTATTTGGCGGCACGCTCGATCTGCCGTTCGGCAAGGTCCACGGATGTCCGGCCGAGCTGCCGCTCGGACTGCAGGTCGCCCGGCTGCTTGCCCTCGCCACCATCGTCATCCTGGCCGGCGGAGTGATCGCGGTCATCTTCCGCAGCACCGTCTCCCGGGTGCGGGCGCGGCTGGCGCGCGAGATCGTCGTCGTCACCGGTCTCTCGCCCGAAACGGTCGGCATGGTTCGCCACATCCGCGACTCCGCGACCGACCGCCGTCGGGTCGTCGTGATCGAGACCGGCGATGACGTCGCTGCCCTAGCCCGATCGTTAGGAGTGCTGGTGGTCCCGGTCGACACCTCCGACCCGACCGCCGTGCGCCGGTTCCTCTCCGGCCGCTCAGCGCGAGCTGTCGCCGGCCTGCACTTCCTCTCCGACGACAGCGCGGCGAACCTCCGCACCATGTCGCTGTTCCTCGCGACGCTGCCCGAATCCCCACGGCCGTCGGAGGTACCGGCGCGCATCGTCGTGCGCATCGACAACCCCTGGATCGCCGAGAACTGGCGTCGCACGCACCTGGCTGCCCACCCAGGCTGGCTGGTCGAGGCGACGAGCACTTACGAGGTCGCCGCTCGTCACGTCGTCGCCCGCCTACGCGCGACGGCCACGACGACGATCGTCGTGACGGGGTCATCCCCGTTCGAACTCGCCGTGTTGCAGGAGCTTTCGTTCGATCGTCGGGTGGCCACTGCCCTCGGCGTCGAGATCGCTCCCCTCACCGTCGTGCTCGGCGGTACCCGGTCCGATGAGGTCGCCCTTCACCTGCGTCGGCAGCTGCAGCGGCTCGAGATCGACGAGATCACCGTCGACCTGTCGGCGCCGGGTCGCTCGCTCACCGAGCTGATGGACTCCGGCGACCAGCGCGCGCTTCTCCTCTCGCCCGACGCCGGCGCCGACGCCACCTTTCTCGCTACCGTGCACCCCGAGTGGGCGATCTTCGCCTGGGACCCATCGGTGCGCGGCATCACCACGACACCACTCATCGGCGAACTGACACTCGTCGGCCCGACCCTTGAACCGGTGAGCGGTCAGGGCACCGATATCTGGGAGTGGTTCGGTCGGATCGCGCACGCACAGTACCTCGACACCTGGAACGGCGGCGGTCCCACCCCGGGCGACCCGAACCGTGGCTCGTGGGACGGCGACCTGTCCGCGTTTGCGCGTGAGAGCAACATCCGTTCGTTCGCCGCCCTGCTGCGTAACGCCTCGCTGGTGCGGGCGCGCTGGGCGAACCAGTGGGATGTCGATCGCAGCACGATCGCCGAACTCACCAATGCCGATCTCGACATCCTCGCCCGGGCCGAGCACCTCTCCTGGGTGCGCCACCACGAGGAGAACGGCTGGAAGTTTGGCGCGGTGCGGGATGATCGCCGCCTCCGTCACCCCGACCTGGTCGAGTGGAACGCGCTCACCGACGACGCGCGGGCGAAGGATGTCGACTCGGTGCGAGCCACGCTGGCTCTTCTCGACATCCTGGGCTTCCGTCTCGTGCGCGAGTAATCCGATGTCACCGTCAGCGCCGCAGCACGCCGACCGCTACGAGCGTTTCGGCGAGGTGACGGCCGTGCAGCAGAGCGTCGAGTGGGCCTGGACCGCGCCATCCGGTGACGAGCTGATCGGTGCGGCCGGGGATTGGCTGGTCAGCGATGTCTCGGGCTCATGGTCGGTTGCCGATGCGATCTTCCGCGCCACCCACTCCCCCCTTGCCGGTGACCGTTGGGTTCGTACCGGCGATGTCCTCGCTCGCCGCCTGAGAGCCCCGGAGCGGGTGGCGACTCTCGAAGGCTCGGTGGAGGCGGCCGAGGGCGACTGGATCGTCACCGGATCGGCCGACGATACCTGGGTGGTGCAGGACCAGGACTTCGCGCGGAAGTACCGCCGCCGCACCATAGGCTGACCTCATGCCACTCATCGGGCCCACTCCCCCGCCCGAACTGCAGGTGATGAGCTACAACATCCGTCGCCGCATGACGAACCTCAACCCGGTGCTCGCCGACCGCTGGCCGCACCGGCAGCCGCTGCTTCAGCAGCTGCTCGAGGATGAGCACCCCAGCATCCTGGGCGTTCAGGAGGCCCTGCCCGCCCAGGCCGACTTCGTGCGCGAGGCCCTCGGCGAGCGCTACCGCTCGATAGGCCACGGCCGCGAGAAGAACGGGCGCGGCGAGGGCTGCCCCATCTTCTTCGACCGCGATCGCGTGCGCCTCATCGACTTCACGCAGAGCATGCTGTCTGACACCCCCGACGTGCAGGGGTCCACCACCTGGGGCAACCGCACGCCCCGCGTGATCGTCGACGCGACCTTCGCCGACGTCGCCACCGGCGTGCGCTTCCACTTCATCAACTCGCATTTTGACAACCGCTCCCGCACCTCGCGGCTGCGCAGCGCCGACCGGCTGCGGGATGTCGCGCTCGCCTCGGGACTGCCGGCCATCATCACCGGGGACTTCAACACGGATGCCCACTCCGAAGTCCATACCGCGCTGCTGGGCGATGGCCGACTGGTCGACGCGTGGGATGTCGCCCACACCCGCATCACGGAGGTGTGGGGCACCTTCCTCGACTACCGCCCACCGCAGCACAACCACAAGCGCATCGACTGGATCCTCGCCACACCCGGCATCACGGTCGAGAAGGTGGGCATCAACACGACCCGCTACGACAAGGGCTGGCCCTCCGACCACGCGGCGGTGCAGGCGGTCGTGCGGCTCACGCCCTGACCCACCCCTCCACGTTTGCCCGAATTTGCAGGTTTCAGCCCCCATTTCTCTGCAAATTCGGGCAAACGTGAGCGGGTGTAGCGAAAACGCTGGCATACTCCCACCCGGGGCACGCAGCACCGCCCGCGCCCGGCTACCGTTAACCCATGACTTCCCCCGAAACATCCGAGCACGACGCTCCCACCATCACCTTCGCCGATCTCGGACTCGGGGCCCCGGTTCTCAAGGCGCTGAAGGATGTCGGCTACGAGACCCCGTCCGCCATCCAGGCCGCGACGATCCCGCTGCTGCTCGAGGGCCGCGACGTGCTTGGCGTCGCACAGACCGGCACCGGCAAGACGGCGGCCTTCGCGCTGCCGATCCTCGACCGCCTCGACCTCTCGCAGAAGTCGCCGCAGGCACTGGTGCTGGCGCCGACCCGCGAGCTCGCGCTGCAGGTCTGCGAGGCCTTCGAGAGCTACTCCGCCCACTTCAAGGGCGTGCACGTGCTGCCCGTGTATGGCGGGCAGGGCTACGGCACCCAGTTATCCGCTCTCCGTCGGGGCGTGCATGTCGTCGTCGGCACGCCCGGCCGCATCATGGACCACCTCGAGAAGGGCACCCTCGACCTCACGCACCTCAAATACCTGGTGCTCGATGAGGCCGACGAGATGCTGAAGATGGGCTTCGCCGAGGATGTCGAGACGATTCTCGCCGACACCCCCGACGACAAGCAGATCGCCCTGTTCTCCGCCACGATGCCGGCGCAGATCCGCCGCATCTCCGGCAAGTACCTGCACGATCCCGAAGAGATCACGATCAAGGCCAAGACCACCACCTCGGCCAACACCACCCAGCGCTACCTGATGGTCTCGTACCCGCAGAAGCTTGACGCGCTCACCCGCATTCTCGAGGTCGAGAACTTCGAGGGCATGATCGTCTTCGTCCGCACCAAGAACGAGACCGAGACCCTCGCCGAGAAGCTGCGCGCCCGCGGCTATTCGGCCACCGCCATCAGCGGCGACGTGCCGCAGGCCCAGCGCGAGCGCACGGTCGAGCAGTTGAAGAACGGCAAGCTGGACATCCTGGTGGCAACGGATGTCGCGGCCCGCGGCCTCGACGTCGACCGCATCTCGCACGTGGTCAACTACGACATCCCGATCGACACGGAGTCGTACGTGCACCGCATCGGCCGCACCGGTCGTGCCGGACGCAGCGGTGCCGCCATCAGCTTCGTCACCCCGCGCGAGCGTCGCCTGCTCGACCAGATCGAGCGGGCCACGCGCCAGCCGATGGTCGAGATGCGCCTGCCGAGCGTCGAAGACGTCAACATCACGCGCCTCACCCGGTTCGACGACGCCATCACCGCGGCCCTCGCCGACGAGACCCGTCTCAATGAGTTCCGCGACATCATCGCCCACTACGTCGAGCACCACGATGTGGTGGACGCGGATGTCGCTGCAGCTCTCGCCATCGTCGCGCAGGGGGATACGCCGCTGCTGCTGTCGCCCGATGACCCCCGTTTCGCGCGGCAGGCGCGGGAGCGCGAGGACCGCGGCGCTGGTCGTTTTCGTGATGACCGCCCGGATCGTCCCGAGCGCGAGCGTCGCCCGCGCGACCCGAACAAGAAGCTCACGGCGTACCGCATCGAGGTCGGAAAGCGTCACCGCGTCGAGCCGCGGCAGATCGTCGGTGCGCTCGCGAACGAGGGCGGTCTGAGTCGCGAAGACTTCGGGCACATCGATATCCGCCCGGACTTCTCGATCGTCGAACTGCCGGCCGACCTGCCCCGCGACACCCTCGACAAGCTGTCGGCGACGCGCATCAGCGGCAAGCTGATCGAGATCAAGCCCGACCGTGGCCCGCGGGTCAAGCGCGATGCCGCGCCCTACAAGAAGCGCGACCGCTACTAACCGCACGGTCCCTGAGCCTGTCGAAGGGCGCTACCCGCTGGTTGAGTAGCGCCCGAGGCACGAGGACGCGTATCGAAACCCACTCGCGTTACCGCTGGTTGAGTAGCGCCCGAGGCACGAGGACGCGTATCGAAACCCCTCGGTCCCTGAGCTTGTCGAAGGGCGAGCTTGTCGAAGGGCGAGCCTGTCGAAGGGCGCTGCTCAGTCGAACGTGTCCGTCCACGACGCGATATCCACGCCATGGTTATCCGGCGATGCCAACGTCCACCATGCGGGCGCATGCGAGTCGTCGACCAACCGTCCGCCGGCGGCGAGCGCGGCATCCACGCGCTTCTGCGCCTGGTCGGCCGGCACGAACACGTCGAAGTGCGTGCGCCCACGCAACGCGGTGTCGCCGGTGATCGGGTTGAACGCGAGCTGCGGCCCACTCCGCAAAGGGTCGATCGCATCGGTGTCACCGAAGTCTTCGTAGCCGAGCGCGGAATTGAAGAACGGCCGAACATCCGTCGCCGAGTGCTGGGCGACATAGATGCCGATCGCCTGCACGCGCGAGGGTTCGGCGGTCAGTTTCAGCTCGGCTGCGGAGTTCGAGACGGATGCCGCGAACTTCACGGCCGGCTCCGGAATACCGCGGTCGTTGCGATACGGCACCCGCACGACGACCGCTTCCGGCCGCACGTCGACATCGGGAAGCACACCGTACCGTTCGGCCGCAGCGACAACCGGTGCGACGAGGCTCGCCGCCTGCGCGAACGAGCTCGCGGCGAACACGGCTTGCGGTCCGGTCGCGGTGACCCGCCAATCACGCACGCCCTGCGCGCGGTGGAACTCCGCCGGGGAGATCCAGTCGGTGTCGCTCGGTGACTCGCTCATGCTGACTCCTTCGAAAGCTGTGCCTCGTCGCCGCCCACGGTACTCGCTGCACCCCACGCGCGCTGCACCCCACGGTCCCTGAGCCTGTCGAAGGGACGCTGGTCGAGTAGCGCCCGAGCGCCGGCACAGGGACGGGTATTGAGACCCCACCACCGCCTCACCGAGCGACTATTCAGCCCTCGTTCTCTGTGACGCGCGTCTGCTCGTCGATGTCTTCGGGCGCGAGGCGTGCCTGCATGAAAGATTCGGTGAGCGGGAGCCGCAGGTCGAGGTCGGTGCCCTCGCAGATCTCGATCGTGCCGCTCTCGATCGTGAAGTCGAGCACGTGTCCGCCGAGAGATTTGGCGTCATTGATGAAGTGCACGTGACCACCGGGAACGCCGATCCCTCGCTCATACAGCGGAGTTCGGAAGCCGACGACCGTGCCGTCGAGGTCGGTGAAAGACAGTATCGATTCGTTCTTGGCCGCCTCGCGCAACCCGACGTAGGGAGTCGACTGCTTCACGACCGTGCGTGTTCGAACGTCCACAATCCGTCCGCTGACCTTCACGGCGAACAGATAGTTCTGAGAGTCGACGGAGCCCTCGATCGCGGCGACGACTTCGGCCCGCGACATCCTGCCCTCGATCGGCAGAGTGATCTGTGGCTCGAAGGTCGTGATGACGGCAAACGGGGTGAGATCGTCGACGCTCGCCTGTGACACCGTGCCGTCGGCGCGGAATCGATAACAGGTGCCGTCGAGCACGAGCATCTCGCCATCGAGCGCGTTGAAGGTTCCGATGCCGAAGTCGCCGTGCTCGAGCAGCTCGCCGATGCTGAGGTCGCCGTCGTAGACGCCATCGAGCAGGGCGCTCAGCAGGCTGGTCTGAAAAACCCGGTGTCGCCGCATCCGTTCTCCCTGATCTGTGAGGTGAGCACCACCCTAGGCGCTTGGTGGGCTCGCAGCCTCCTCACCTGGCGTTATATACTCTCTATATAGCCGGGAGGAGCGCTACATGGCTGTCACGAGTATCGACATCGACAAGAGCAAGATCGAGAAGGCTCAAGAACTGACCGGCGCGCGCACCCAGCGCGAGGTCGTCGACATGGCGCTCGATCTCCTCATTCACACCCGTTCGTTCGATGCCGGAAAACTGGCCGCCCAGTTGGATGCCGTGCTGGGCAACACTCTTCAGGAACTCGCTGATCGGTGATCTGGGTTCCCGACGCGACACAGCTCCTCGATGTCTTCGTCCGGTCGACGCGGTTGTTCACGCCGGTCCCACGAGATGTGGGCCTGATCGAATCCGCAGTACAGCGCGCAAATCTCACCATCTACGGCACGGAGCTATATGGCGACATCTATACCAAAGTCGCAGCCGCCGTCGACTCGATAAGCAGGACTCACCCGCTGCTTGACGGGAACAAGCGCCTGGCCGCGACGGCGGCGTTCGTCATCTTCACGATGAACGGATACGCCTACGCCGGCCAGGATGCTGACGCCGACCTCTATGTCGCGATCGCGGCCGAACACCTCTCGCTCAGCGAGATCGCAGCTCGACTCCGCGACCTCTGGGCTCAAGCCGACGGCAGCTGAAGTACCCAACGAACTTCCTGCGCCCAGCCATCACGCACGATCGCTAGATGGTGCGACTTCGCGTCGAGGTAGCCACCCCACGACGCCGAGCAGCGCCAGCACGAGCGCGAGTTGCAGCACTCCTGTTGCGAAGTACAGCACCTGCAACCAGGACATCCCGGCGATGATGCCGGTCTCCACGAAGATCCAGATGATCATTCCGAACCCGGCGACCGCGGCCCACGCCAGCGCAGACGGCCTGCGGTGCAGCAGAAGCACTGCGGCCACGGTCTGCGTTCCTCCGATGACGATGAGCAAGATCAGGCCCGGACCGGTGAACGAAGAGAAGGGGCCGCTCGACAGCATCGACAACGGCATCCCCAACCCACCGGTGGCGAGAATGGCGGTCCCACCCCCGATCGCGGACAGCGCGTTGAACGCGCTCACGACGACGAGCGCCCACCGAACGGCGCGATGCAACGTGGCTTCCATGGCTGCCTTCCTTAGCCCGACGAATTCGTGCCCATGCAATCGCTTCGCACAGCCCCACGTAGTGCCGAAGGTCCCGTCGCCGCGGCACTCGCGAGCTCTGCGGTCGAACCTATGAATCTCGTCGCCGCACTCCTCGCGCTGGCTCTCGCGTGCGGCATCCAGCTACCCCCGGTCGGCGTCGCCGACTACCAGCTCAGCGGCGCCTACACCCCGGCAGCGGATGTCCAGGTCGTCGCCCGCGACAGCACTGCCAAGCCCGCGGCGGGTCTGTACAACATCGCCATCGCCGAGCAGTGCGTGCGCTTCCGCGAGTGCGCCGGCTTCGCCCACGTCTACGGCGAGCACGCGATCGACATCGAATACACGGACGACCTCCCCACCTGCTTCGCGAAGGTGTGCGCGAGCACTGCTCGCCCCGCGTCGGCGATGCTGCGGGATCGTAATCTCACGCCTGCGGGGAAGATGCAGCACATCCACTAGCAGTGCTGACGCCATTCTCTGTTTTAGGCACCGATAGCGCGCAGGAGCACCCACAACTGGACCTAACAGCAGCGGCTCTTGGGCGTTCAATAGATCCCCGCGCGACCACGTAGCGAGCAACACCAACTGAACCGTCGATGGAACTCTCGAAGCACAAGGCGGCTTTTGCCGTCTTCTGAAGTTGAGCATTGCTACATTGAAGAAATGGTCAACACTTTGAACCCAAACAATGTTCTGAGCGAGTTCCTGCAGAGGCACGATGACTCTGTTCAGCGTTACAACGACCTGTACTCCACAGTCGGGGGCAACGGCCGCCTCGATCTGAGGAGGGGCCTGACGACTGATCTTTCGTTCCGACTTGGCACTGAATGGGAACTGTTCCAACACCGATGGCACATCGCCGCAATCTCGAAGAGGCCCAAGAAATTTATCGCGGCGACGCAGCTGGAAATGAACGACGCCTTGAAGAAAGCTTCGGTAAAGCAATTACTCGAGGCCATCCGGCCGGGCAGTACGACCATGCCGAGCCAGCTCACCGCTGAACGGATAGAGGCAATCCTCGACCCGACTGGCTTCAACGTGACTTTCAGCACGCAAGAGTCGTGGGCCAAAGCCGCGAGCGATCAGCTCGATCCACTTTTCGCTGATCGGGTGCGTGCCATAGTTGGTTCTCCCGAGGACTCGTGTGTTCTAGATCTCCTGCGATCGCTTCGCAACGTCATTGCTCACGCCAGTACGTCAAGCATGAACGTCCTAAACGACACGGTTCGCGAACGTGGCACGTCAGACACCATTGGCCTAGCCGGTGAAACGAACACTTCCCTAGTGCGAACCGGCAGTAAGAGGATCGCCGATGCTGCGTCCTATCTACATACATGGAACGACGTCACGGGAATGCGACGAATAGGCTTTCTCGCATACCGCGTTAGAGCAATAGCGGAACGGCTGCGCGTAACGGCTGTCTGACTCTCGCCGCAACTCTGTCACCCTCGCAACCTATTCTCGATGGTGTGCGCCAGCACGGGTGGCCCCGTGTCGGTGATACTGCACGATCACGACGTCACGTCGGTGGGGAAGCGGCAACGCGGACGACCGCCGCTAACCAGGCGGAGGTGCTTTGAGCCCCGCCCTGTTCTCGGGATACCCGAGGAAGGTGCCGCAGGGCATAGAGAGGTGTCTTCACCCGAACCTCAGGGCTACTTGGTTATTTGATCTGGTCATCCCGGCCGGTTGATATGCCGACTCCACGACCGCTCGCAGCTTCGATGGTGAGGTCGGTATGGGCTGATGAGTACATCGCGCTGCCCGCGCCTAACGTCGAAAAGCCGAGCGCGGCACAACCCGCAAGCGTTCTAGAGGAATTCATGACTCAGAGGCTTTTGGATCGCGTCGCGGACAAGGCCAACCTCGGAAGTGCTCACCACAGAGTCGGCCATGGTTTCTTTAGCGCTTGCCGCCCGCGCCGATAGTCCGGGACCGACCCACCCTTACCGTGCCGCGAATGTTGGTCGAGTCGATGGAAGAGCCGCACCGACACCGCGTGACGATTCCACCACCTCGATGCGGGCCTCTCCGGGCCAGTCGGCGAACTTCGGCAACGTCGAATACCTAACACGAACCAAGTAGAGCTTTCGCGCACCGGAGGACGGTGGAACTGAAGGTGCTAATTTCGGGGCAACAACGGCACTCGACACCCATGAGCCTCTGGCTTGTCGCATCTCGAAACGGTGGCCGATAGGATTCCGTGATGCCGCCCCGCCCCGCAATCCCCGCAGCCGTCCAACGTCAGTTGATGATCGACGCAGGCTGGCAATGCTCGGTACCTACATGTGGCGTAAACAGCTCCCTCGAAATCGACCACATCGAAGACTGGGCAGTGGTTCATGAGCATAAGTACGAGAATCTAATAGTGCTCTGTCCAACGCATCACGCCATGAAACGGAGGTCCTCGAATCCGCGAGACCTAAATTCCGCGGCGCTGAAGCAGATCAAGCTTAATCAACTTGAAATGGCGGGTCGTTACACGGATACTGAACGCCGCGTGCTGGAACACTTTGTGCGTAATCCTGATGAACGGGTTGTGTTTCTCCCCGGAGACTTCGACATCTTGTTGATGCACATCTTGGACGCAGGGCTCTTGGAAAAGGAATTCAACACTGACGGATCCGTCGTGGTGACGCTTTCCGAGTCTGATACAGAACCGACCCGGACGAATTCGCTCACGATCCGGCAGGCTTATGCCCTGACGAACGACGGCGTCGACGCCGTCACTGCTCTTCGCGGTGGCCTGAGGCTACAAACACCACTCGATTAAGCCGCGAAACTATTACGAACGTCGCCACGGCGGCTTGATCGCGGTCGATAGAGGCCTCGTCTGTCGATAGAGGCCTTGGCTATGGTACGGACAGATACCTGCTCATCTGTTGCCACCCGGGTCTGCCTCCGAAAGCTGATCGTACAACTCGTTCATCGTCCGATCCGCACCCCAAGCAGACGCGGCGATCCACGCGAACTGTCGTTCGACGTCAGGCGGCAATTGGTTCCTACTCTTGTAACCGAGATCGTGTTGCGGCTCGGCATAGGCATGCATGAAAAGAGTTCTCACTTGCAGCTCAAATGTCGTGGGCATGGGACCTGCCGCGTCCCACCCTTCGGGTTTCATGTGCTCATCGATGACGAAAACAAAATGATCGCTCTCATAGCCAAAAGCGGCGTTGGCTTCGGGCTCCCGACGACTGAACTCGACACTCGCGGCGAACCATTCACGGATGCGACTCTCGACAATCTCCAAATCGCCCCGAAAGAAAACTAGGACGCGCCCCGCGATTTGGTCCTCAACCTCCTCAAGCGGCTCCACGTATTTCTGAGCGCCCGCGCCCGCACGCTTTGGGTTGCCATTCTCATCGGTGCACTTTCTGATGAATGAATCGGACCCTTTAACTCTGAATCCGATTCGATCAATATGGGCGATCCCGTCTAGTGCCTCTACGACCCGCGCCTCGAGCTGTCGAGCTGCGCCGCTTAGTAGTTGAAATCTCATCTCATATGAAGCGCGAAGCTCAATTGCGTAGTTCACTTCTTACCTGCTCACTAGTTCGTGGATCGAATAGTCTCACCCTGAATTTTTCCTCGGGCGGTAAGTGTCGCCCCATCCACTGACTCTTCGATCGTGACGCCCTGTCCAACTTCTACAAACGGCGCCGAGACGGTAATTCCGTTTTCAAGCTTGAATACGCGGTACTTGATCTTCTGATCAAACTGCTCCAAGTCGAGGGCGAAAGGAGATCGAGTGGCCGCAGAATTCCCTGCCGCTTTCACAAAGGCTTCCTTAGCCTCTCCTGCCGGCAGTAAAGCAACGATCTGTTCGATGGTCCAGGGCCGATCAGTTCGAGATCGGAGGTGCGCGATCGCGCCAACCAACTGCTCCTGAGCGATCTCATTCCGAGCAAGCGTCTTGTTTGCAGCACGGAAGGCTGTTGCTGCCAAATTGGTGCCTTCTCGGGATTGCACCTGCAGTTCTCCCCCCAGAAATCCATTGATCCAAAAGTTAGCTACACGTTGGTCCGCGTTGCTCGACTGGTGGTCCAGTGCTACCCCGGAAAGAAAGCCCGTTCGCACGTCCATTCCACGAAAGGTTGCGGCCTTGCGAAGGCCGGACGTCAGACTGAAAGCGTCTTGCAGTTCGACTCGTCCGCCCTGTCGTTGGATGACCCGATCGTAGGGGAACATCCAGACGATGACTTCCCGCGCCGCCGGGGATGGCATCTCGTGAACACTGACCAGTAGCAGGCAACTCTTATTGCGACCGTCCATCGTGCTTGCGAGTCGTTCACACAGCCCTAGTGCCGATCTGGATCGGTCGTCTGCATCCTTGAAGGCAAAATTCATCGCCGCGTCACGAATCGGATGCTCGCGTGTTGGCGAGTCAAAGTAGAAGTTCATGGGCGTGCCGTTGCGGAGAGCGTCAATGAGAGACCGCTCGGCGAGAGCCGATCCGAGATCAGCGAGATTCTCTACAAAGCCTCCTTGAAAGGGTTCGGTTTGCCTCGGCGCCACCTCGTGGGCGGTAGCTGCGATCAATGCGCCAAGTGTCACCAAGACTCCTTTTCGTTTTCACTGCCCTTCAAGCTACGGGTGTCGACGCCTTCTCATCTATCACCCATTCGAGGCGCAACCGTGGCACTCGCCCATTGAACGAGCACGGTCCTATGAAGCAAGCTGCGCCGCTTCGTCAGCCCTCAACCAACCCGATAAACGCACTCAGCTGCGCCAGCCCCGCCACACTCGTCGGCAGCGCCTCGGTCAGGCCCGGCGAGTAGATCAGGTACGACGCCCACTGCGCCCGCGAGATGGCGACGTTCAGGCGATTCGCCAGCAACAGGAACTCCAGCCCGCGCGGCACGTCCGCCGCCGACGAGGCGGAGAGCGAGATGATCGACACCGCCGCCTCACGCCCCTGGAACTTGTCGACCGTGCCGACCGGAATGTCCGCGAAACCCGCCGCCTCCAGCCGCAGCTTGATCGTCTCGACCTGGGCGTTGTACGGCGCCACCACGATGATGTTGTCCTGCTCGAGCGGGGCGGTCACGCCCTTGGAACTCCAGTCGCGCCCCAGCAGGTCGCGCGCGATGGCGACCACGGCATCCGCCTCTTCGATCGACAGGGTCGAGTTGCCGTGGTGCACCAGCGGCACCGGGTGCAGCCCGGGCACGATGCCGGCCAGCGACCGGTCGGAGTCGTGCGAGTGCAGCTTGCCCTCGTACGACAGGCGCGAGACGGGCGCGCAGACATCCGGATGCATGCGCCAGCTCGTTTCGAGAAAGTAGCCGAACTCCGGCGGCAGCACGTCATGTCCCGCCGAGAGCCAGCCGAGGGCAGAGGTATCGACCGGTTCGGGATGCGTCCCCTTCGTCACCTGCGGAAGCTGCTGCGGATCCCCCAGCAGCAACATCCGCTGCGCCGACACCGACGCGGCGATGGTGTTCGCGAGCGAGAACTGCCCCGCCTCGTCGACCACCAGCAGGTCGAGCGAGCGGGCCGGGATGCGCGTGTCGTTGGCGAAGGTCCACTGCGTTCCGCCGAGCACGAAGGCGTCCTGCGCGGTGAACGCACCTTGGGTCCGCGGGTTGAGCTGGGTCCACTCGCTCTCGACAGTCCTGCCTTTGGGGTCCATCCCGACGATGGACGGCGAAAGTCCATCCGAAACGAGACGGTTGAGCATGTTCTGCACCACCGAGTGCGACTGCGCGACGACACCGATCTTCCAACCGTGGTCGCGCACCAGCTCGACGATCACCTTCGATCCGACGTAGGTCTTGCCGGTTCCGGGCGGCCCCTGCACGGCGAGGTACGAGTCGCGCAGCGGCAGCAGTGACGCCACGATCGCGTCGGCACGCTCCCCCACGATGGGCGCGAGCTGGGTGCGCGGCGACGCGCGGCGGAGCACATCCATCGCCGGGTCGTCGAAGGGCTGCGGCCAGGCGGCCAGCACCTCCGACGCCCAGCGTTGGATCGCCGCGACCAGCAGCGCAGAGTTCGGCGGCGGCGAGGGAGCGAGGGCGATCGGCAGGTCGGGAATCGGGTCCGCGCCGACCGCGATCTTCTCGCGCAGCAGGAACGAGACCTCGTCCACCTCGAGCAGCTCTGACCGTTGGTGCGCCCAGCGCGCGCCGGGTTCCAGCGACACATCGGCCGGCGCGTAGTCGTCGTAGACCACGAACGCACCGGTCGCCCCGACCTTGAATGAGCTGCCCGGCGCCGGCGTGCCAGTCAGCAGCAGGTCACGCGACAGCGACTTGTCGCGACCGTTGACAGACCAGTCGCGGATGACCTCCACTCCCCCATCGTCGACACGGAACACGTCACGCGTGCCCTCCCACTCGTCGATCGGGTTGCGGAGTCGGTCGAAGTGGTCCCACCAGAAGCTGTTGTTCTCGCGGCGGTGGTAGTCGAGCGCCGCGGCGGCGAGCGCGATGCCGGTCTGCGCCGGGTCACGATCCGCGACCGTGGTGTCGTCGATCAGCGCCATCAGCTGTCCGTACAGCGGGTCGGGTTCGGCCTCCTGGTGCGGCGGGCGCAGCTCGTCGAATTCGGCGAGCGGCACGGCCTGCTCGGCGGCACGGGCGAGCAGCCAGTCGCGCAGCCTGAGCGTGGAGAGGCAGTCGTAGGTGTTGTAGCGGGCGATGTCCGCGATGACCTGCGCGGCAGCATCCGTCTGCCCCGCAGCTTGCAGCTCACGCGCCCGCACGTACTCGGTGATCGAGTCGGCGGCGTTGGCGACGCCTTCGCGCGCGTCGAGCATGTAGAGCGGCTCGAGCTTCTTGAGCGAGTAGCTGTGGCTGCCGATGCGCAGCCCGCGCCGCACGATCGGGTACAGGTCGACCAGCACGTGGTCGCGCAGCAGCGAGTCGACGACCTCGCCGCCGACCCCGTGCCGAGCGGCGAGCGTGAGCAGGTGGGTGCGCTCGTACGACGCGTAATGGTAGATATGCATCGCGGGATGCCGCGCCCGCCGCTCGACGACATACTCGAGAAACTCGACCAGGGCCCGTTTCTCTTCTGCCAGGTCGTGCGCCCAGAACGGCCGGAACGTGCCGTCGTTCTCAACCAGCCCGAACAGGTAGTCGAGGCCCCACGTGTCGCCCTCCTGGTAGAGCGGATCCCCCTCGAAGTCGAAGAAGATGTCGCCCGCGTCGGGGGTGGGCAGGGCGGCGAGCACGCTGGCGTCCGCGATCTCCCAGGCGAGCGGCGCGGCCTCGGAGACCGGCGACAGCTGGACTCGCGCCTGCTCCCGCAACCCCCGCAGCGTCGCGTTCGACATGCCGTCGACGCTGTCGGGCGCCTCGGCCAGCTGCTCGATCGTGCGGATGCCGGCGGCCCGCAACCGATCGCGCTGGGTGAGCCGCAGACCGGCGACGAGCAGCACGTCGCGGTGCAGCTCGACCTGCTCGGTGCAGTAGTCGCAGCGCCCGCACGCCGCGTACCGCTCGTCGCCCCACGCGGTGGGTGCGGTGTCGGCGAGCCGTTCGTCGATGATGCGCTCGAGCCGCGCCCGCCGGTTGCGATAGACGGGAAGGATGTCGTGCAGCCGATGCGAACTCACCTGCATGTCGCCCAGCCACAGGTGCACCCGCTCGCCAGTGCGGATGCCGAGGCGCTGCAGCTGCTCGCTGTACGCCGCGAGCTGCAGCAGCGCGGTGATCTTCGCGTGCCGGGCGAGCTTGGTGTCGTAGACCTCGTAGCTGCCGTCATCCGATCGCAAGATGAAGTCGGTGTAGCCGAGAAAACGTCCGTCGAAGAACGCGGCCTGGTAGACGACATCCGCCCCGCTGTCGAAGGCAACGGATGTCTGCGACGCAACCTCCTCGACCTCGGTCGGGTTCTCCGGCCTCGCGATCTCCACCACGTTGCGCGTGGCCCGCAGGTCGGCGAGCACCCGCAGCTCGTGCGCGTCGCCGAGCTTCGCGGTGCGCGCGAGCATGTCGTCGTCCTCGAGCGTCGGCAGCTCGACCCGCCCGAGCTTCGCGTCGAGCCGGTGCATGGTCGCCCACTCGCAAGTGGCCGCCGCGGTGAGATCGCTGGCGGAGTACACGACGGTCGGGCCGAGCAGGAACATGAGACTACTTTCTGGAGGTAGTGCTCACGGTAGTGCGGGCCGGTGACAACGTTGCGCTTAGGCGACGCCTCGGAACTCATCAAATCTGATCGCTAGCGCTTCCTGCGAGGGCTTATCCACTCGCCGGGTCGGAAGCGAAATCGTCATGTTGTTCATCTCTTGAAGCCCGTGGCGAAGCATCGGGCCGTCGATCTCCTCAAGAAGGTCACGCCGAATCTTGACGACGTAGTCCGGCGAAATTCCCATCAAGTTGTTGTCGTAGGCGGCGTGATGGAGCTTGCACAGAGCGAGCCCATTATTGACCTCCGCATGGCCATCGGCAGCGGAGTCGGGAATGATGTGCGACGCGTCGAGAAGGGATGCATGCCGAAGCCGACACACGGCGCAGGCGGTGCCATATGCGACGACCACTCGCGCGCGAAAGACGGGCTGATGGACACGTCTCATAACTGTTTGTGTGACGTACTTTCGTTCTAGCGGGGTTGAAGGCGGCCCTTCCGCCAAGTCACGAGCGGCCTCGTTGAGAGCTACGTGGAAATAGCCCGCATCGCGATCTTCGTCTACGACGAGCGCCCCGGTAATTGGCACCAACACACCCGCGGTTGGCCGCTCGAACAGAATGATCGGCGTGCCAGTCGTCATCGCTACGCGCAACTTACGGTTGTCGCCCTCGATGCTCCCGGACCGCCGCGCGTACCGAAGTAGTCCGTCGCTTCCCATGTGATCGGCGTAAGGCCCATCAGAGGAGCTCACGATGGACAGAGTCGCATCGAAGTCGCTCGGGTTGCGAATACCGCGGCCCCCGTAGTCGATGAGCTTGAGGTTTTGCCCACGAATAGTAAAGTCCAGCGCATCTTGGCGAGTTATGAAGCCACCGCGCGACTCTGCCAGGAGTTCAACGTCGGCAAAAATGTCCAACCGTAGTCGGGCTTGCTCAATCGAACTCAGTGACATCCTGCTCACACCAGCCCAAGGTATTGGCGGATGTGCGCGCGCAGTTGTGGGTCGCACACGTATATGTACGTGCCACGGATCCCGCGGGTAAGAAGCACCGCGTAGATGTTCTTGATGAAGGGGAGAAGTTCTTCGTCGGAGTACACCTTGTTTTGCTGTCGGTTGTTCTCCTTGCCCTTTTTATCGAAGTAGGAGGCACGGTCGAAGAACAGGGCGCGCCGGGCGGCGTCGTATCGCAAGTCGTTGCCGATGATGACGCCCGCATAGTTCAAGTCGTAGCCCTGCACTGTGTGGATCGAACCGACCTCATCCACAGCTGTGGGCGACGCTATCCAATCTGTCTGGGCCTTATTCCATTGCAGCCCTGCATCATCGATCTCGATGTCAACCGCGTTTGCATCGTCGCGGGATTTCCACGGCCACGCGTATCCCGCGACGAGGCGAGCCAGTCCCTCATCACGGTCTCGTGCTCTGACGGCGACATGCATTTCGGCGACGCTGTCGAACATGCGAATGTCGTATTCGCCAAAGTCCCGCAATCCAGCGTGTGCGGGCTCGCTGCCCGAAAGCATGTCGCGAATGAATGCAACGTAGTCGTCGCCAGCTCGAACTCGCATTTGCGAGGTCAGGGGGTAGTGCCGCTGCCGTGACTTCGCACTACCGACCAACTCCTTCAGAAGCTCGGCCGAAACATCTGCTGGACGCACCGTTTGTTTCGCGTCTAGGAGATAGACCTGATGCTTGCTCTTGGCCACGATCCAGTCGAGCTGCGTCGTGCGCCGATCATCCGAACCAAACAAGGCGCGGTTGATCGTTTCGAACTTCTTGTTCTGTGACGCGGACGGTTGGTTTGCTCGCTGATTCAACCGGTGGGCCTCGTCGACGATGAGCAGATCAAAAAGCTCGGAGGACTCTCCCACTTGAAATGGCGTGAGAACCATCGATTTGTGCAGCCCCGGCGTCTTCGTGAACACCCGCTGGATGGATTTTCGCAGCGACTGTTGTGGCACCACGATGCCGATTCGCAAGCCTGACAGCAGCTCCCGGTAGCCCGCGGCGAAGAACTCGGCGAACATGGTGTCGCTGTCGAAGTCTTCGGCGGGGGCTGAGGCCGCGATATCGGCGAGGAGCTTAAGGAGGTAAATCGCAACGACGGTCTTGCCCGTGCCTGGTTCACCCTGAATCACAGTGGTGCTTCCGACCTCGCGGCCAAGGTCCTCGAAGAGGCCGCTCAGGATATCCTCTACGGCAACAGCTTGATCTTGCGTGAGGGCCTTGTACGGCGACAACTTGAATAGATCGCTGTTCTCGATCTCGGCGATGGTCCGCGTAAAAACGCCCTCGGAACGGAGCTGTTCGAAGACGTCGCGAAACGTCTCCTGATACTGAGACCGGTCGTAGTAATCAGCGTCCGTGATCCCGTCGTTGCGATTAAGTACTCGATAGACACCATCACCAGCCAGCATCCGAATCAGGAACGACTCTAGGTCGAGGCACACGGACTTATTGAACGTCTCGTCGATGATCACTCGGATCGACCGCAGGCCCTGCTTTTCACGGGACGCCAGATGCTGTCGCATTCGAGCAGCAGCGTTTCTGGACTCACCTACGTAAACATCGGCCGTGCTGCGGGGGTCGGACTTCGTCTTCCCATCGATGACATAGACAACCGGCCAATTGATGTTTCGAGGATTCTTTGGCGTCCAGTCGCTGACCGCCTGCGCGGAGAAGGAGAGTCGCTCGATATCAAAGGGCGTCATATTTTGTGCTTCTACCTCGCGCCTTTTCAACCGGATACTTTTCCCGGGTCTGCTCGAGCTTTGCGAGCACTATCTCGTCGGTATCAATGCCCAACTTTCCTGCCAGAAGGAAGCAGTAGGTCAGCACGTCCGCAAGCTCCTCACGCACGCGGTTCACGTCTCCATCAGCGCTCCACTGAAAGCACTCGAGCAGTTCGCTCGCTTCAATAGAGATGCTCTTCGCGAGGTTCTCCGGCGTGTGAAATTGACCCCAGTCCCGCTCGGCGACGAAAGCAGCAAGCGCATCTTTAACGGACTGGTCAGCCATCGCGCAAACGTAGCACGGGAGCATTTCTCAGAGTGAGGAGTTGTAGCCTTTTCGATTCGCCGAGCCCCGAATTGGGGTAACGGCACCCGCTGACAAACCGTTCCTCACGCGCATAGCATCGGCTCACAACTCGACGGAGATTCATGAAAAACCCTTCGCGGCAGATGAACGGGAACGTCACCCTCAGTGCAGCGACGGTTCATTGCCCTTCACCGCTCACCACCGTGCGCTCTCCCCACGTGAGGGTGGTGCTGTCCTCTTCGACTGACGGTGCACGCGCGGGTGATTCTTGGCCTCAGCATCGGCGCAGTCGAATCGTGCAAGGCCCGTGCCTCAAGAGATAGAGAACAAAAGATGAGTTTCAACGCTACCCGACTTACGTGCTTCGCAATTATTTCAGCCATCGAGACGGACAGCCGTGAAGCTTTGCTCGCGTTGGACGCGACAAATGAAGTCCGGCTACCGGTCGAAGCACAACGAGCGGCAACGGTTCGACTCGCCAGAGACCGTAAGGTCACGGGAGAGGGACTCGACACATTGGTCCAATACCTCGACTTTGCAGACTCCTATCAAGCCCTGCTGGCAAACAAGACCCAACTAGCAGACGGGCTTCGACGTTCGTTGGAGACACTTTCCTCACATCTGCAGAGCCTGGTCCAAGTTAGGAACCGGGTCGCACACTCGCGACCAATGGAAATCGGAGACCTGTCTCAGACGATTGATGTCGCGAATGAGCTCATTGCGATCTCACCATCTGATTGGAACGCAACCCGGGAGGTAGTCCAAAGGCTGCAATCCGAACCGTCATTCGTTCTCGGATTGACGGTCGAACTTCCGATAGACCCGCTAAATCAGCCACAACATAACCTTCCAATTCCTGACTTCGATGAAACAGGATTCTTCGGCAGAGCTACGGAACTCAGACGGATCAAGAAGGCACTTTTGGGCGCTTATCCGGTCGTCTCGATCCTGGGGGATGGCGGAATCGGCAAAACGGCGATAGCGCTGAAGGTGGCATATGACTTGCTGGATGCTGACACCTCGCCTTTTGACGCCATTGTGTGGGCATCCGCTAAGTCGACGACACTCACAGACCGTGAGATCAGCATGATCGGCGGTGCAATCCAAGACTCTCTAGGGCTGTTCGAAGCCGCTGCGCAAGAGCTTGCCGGCGACATTGCAACATCTGAGCAGACGGACCCGATGGAGGAACTGCTTGAGTACCTCGAACAATTCCGAGTGCTGCTAATACTCGACAATCTGGAAACCGTCACCGATCACCGATTGCGCGAATTTCTCCTCGACCTTCCGATTGGGAGCAAGGTCTTGCTAACTAGTCGGATCGGGCTTGGTATCGAGAATCCTGTGAAACTTGATCCTCTCACCAACGATGAGTCGAAAAGGCTTCTGCGCACCCTCGCGGGTATCCGTGGCATCGATGTCCTAAAGGACATGCCAGACGACGCGCTAACACGTCTGGTATCCAAGTTGCGCGGGCACCCGCTCTACATAAAGTGGCTAGTTTCGGGCGTGCAGGCCGGACGCCGTCCTGCAGACCTGGTGAACGACAACAGCCTGCTTCTTGACTTCTGCATGTCGAATGTGTGGGACAAGCTGCCACACCCGGCGCGCACTGTTCTTCAAGCCATGCAAATCGCAGGGGGACCACGGAATCTCGCTGAACTGGCGTACTTGACTGCCACCTCAGCGGACCGGATCCAAAGCGCGGTACTCGAACTGATGACTACCAATTTCGCAACGATGCGGCACGCGGCTGAGGGCGACCTTGAGGGCGTATTTGAACCCGGGGAGTTTGCCGCACAGTATCTTGCTAGGCATCAGCCTCCTTCTGCTGGCCTACGGTCTCAGGTGACGGCACGATTGCGCGAACTCGAGGACCTAGGACGAGACTTTATAGCTCAGAGCCGTTCTAATCCGTTCGACCCGCTCACTATTGACGTTCGTGAGCGCGCCGATGTGCCAACCGCGCGATTGCTTCACGCGGCAGTAAGAGAGCTTCGCTCCGAAAATCACGATCTCGCATTGAGCCATTGTGCAGAAGCGCAAACTCTGTCCCCTACCTATGGGGAAGTTTGGCGCGTTCAAGGACTTGTACATTTCTATCGTCAGGACCTGAACGCTGCAGCAGAAGATTTTCAGCGGGCGCTGGAGCACGCCGACAAATCCGCCGTGATGGCTTTCCATGTGGCTTCGTTCTACGCTGACAGCGCGAACGACCTCGAGCGCGCCCTCCGAGTCATCAACGACGCGCTGCGACAACATCCTCGGAACCCTGTGCTGCTTCACAAGCTGGCGGACGTCAGCTTCCGAGTAGGGAAGTACCGGGATGCAGTTGGCGCCTGTTCTATCCTTGCGGGGATTCCGCAAACCGCGGTTCCTGGCTACTCCAATTCGATCTTGTGCCTAAGGGGCGCGGTGTTCGGAGTCGAAGAGTCTCTTTGGAAGAGCGATTTGGGAGCCGCCGCAGAGCTTCTTGAAGACACAGTTGCTGCATTAGAAAAAATCGGCGCCTCCGACATGGACGAGGTCGCAGCAGATTGGCTGCTGCACCTCAGCGCCCTATCCGCCCGGCTTCGAAACGAGTCAAATGGCAATGACTTCCTGACGAAGCGTGGCGCAGACTTTCAGCTGATCTTTGCCCAGCGCGCGCGCGTAGTCGACCCATCTCGAATGTCTCGAATGACTGGTCAGATTCGAATGCTCGACGAGACGAAGCGGTTTGGGTTTATTCAGCAAGGTGACCATGATTACTTCTTCCACCGAAATGACCTGGTGATTCGAGATGAATGGAACTTGCTGGCTAGTGGCAACCTCGTAGCGTTCGATCCAGAACTGGAACCGAAAGGACGACACGGAATACGGGTGCAACCTCTGCTGTGAGAGATCGCCCCCCTTTCCCCGCAATGGAAAGAATGGGACCGAATATCTTTTGACGCTATACCAGGAGGAGGAGGCGAACCACCATGAGCTCTTCGTGGAGCCCTCGAGACCTCACGGCGGGCTGGGAACTCCGTAGGTTGGCCCGCGGCGAGCGTCAGCCGAGTTTGACCTTTCGACACGTCGTCGACGTGGTTCCAGAGTTAGCCGCTATGAGACTCGTCCCCCAAGACCCGCGATGGCACCCGGAAGGCGATGTCCTTACACACTCCCTAGCGGCGGCAGACCATGCCGGACGCCTGTGCGACATGTTTGAGATCCCGACGGAACGGCGTGAAATAGTGGTCCTCGCCGCTCTTTTTCATGATGTCGGCAAACCGGAAACCACGCGCGCTGACTTCGGCAAGGTCACCTCCTTCGGCCACGCGGAACGCGGCGAGACCATAGTTAGGCAAATGGCACGACGCTTCGTCTGGCCAGAGCAATTGATAGCTCCTATCGCTGGTCTGGTGCGTCACCACATGGCACACATCTCCGTATCAGGAGAACCGTCGCTTCGAGCAGTCAGAAGACTTAACTCCCGCCTCCTAGCTGCTGCCACTTCAATGAACGAATGGGCAATGGTCGTTGAGGCGGATGGGTCCTCACGCGGGGCAGCATCGACGCCAAACCAGGCAGACGCATGGATTCGTGTCGCATCACAATCTCGGCTAGAGCCAATGTAACGACAGCGAAACGATGTTTGGCCTCAGTGGGTCCCGTCGGAGCTGGTCCCTTTTGCCGACCGCGCAACCATCAGCTCGATGCGTCGATCTCGCTCTACTGTGCAAAAAGACCACTGGCAAGTGACGAAATTCCATGTGAGCTGCCCGAATAGGTCGAAAGAGTACGGGCTAGTGTCTTCCGCCCACTGAAGGCCAGTCGTCGATATGCTTCGTCCTTATTGAGCAGCGCTAAATTTTTCCAGATTGTGCTGCAGCTCCGAGGGAAGGCCGCGCTATGGCTGGAAGATTTATAACAACCACCAAAGATGTGGGTCTGCTCCGCCAGTTGTACGACGATGGACAGCTGCAGATCAGTGCTGAATTTCAAAGGAACGCGATCTGGTCGCGCTCTGCGAAAGCGTTTCTCATTGACACCATCCTGACCGAAAACCCCATCCCTGTTCTCTATTTTCAAAGAGGCGTGAGCGCGCAGACAAGTCGAATTGAGTACACCGTTGTGGACGGCCAGCAACGCCTCAACGCAGTTTTCCTTTATATGGAGAACAAATTCTCGTTAACCGAGTCCGATCCGAATAGCCGTTGGTATCGCAAGCGCTGGAAGGCGCTCGACGAAGAAGACAAAACACGAATCCTTTCCTATGACTTCGTCATTCAGGAACTAGTGGGCTACGGCGCGTCAAACGTACGAGAGATGTTTACTCGGATGAATCGCTACGTTGTCGCTCTCAACCCTCAAGAGCTCCGTCATGCCCGTGAGAATGGAGCATTCAAGCACTTGGTTGAGCGGCTGGGGGCTTGGACCTTCTGGGAGGCGAATGGAGTTGTCACCCGACAAGCCGCAAATCGGATGAAAAGCGATGAGCTGGTAGCAGAATTGCTCATCTTGCTGAATGAGGGGCCCCAGGACAAGAAAGAGTCTGTGGACCTCTACTATGACTCGTTCCAAGAGGAATTCACCGAAGGTGTGGAACTTGAAGAAACGTTGGCTTCTCTCCTCAAATTGATCTCGACTGCAATTCCGGATCTGAAAAAATCTCTACTGCGCCGGCCTGCAAATCTCTACGCGCTAGTCGGCGCTCTCAACGAAATTCAGACAGAAGACTCGCCATTGCCCAACGAATCGCTTCTTGCGGAACGCTTGAGATCGTTCGGGTCGGAGTTGGCGGAGACCGATGACTCTCTTCAGACACCCAGAGCTTCGCGCTATCTGGTCGCGCAGAGCAGGCAAACGGACAACATCCGTCCTCGCAGAACGAGAATCGAGATACTCAAACAAGTTATTCAAGGGGAGGTATAGCCTGTGGGCGTTCGCGCCGACGCCTGGCTACTTAAGTATCGCTCCGAGTTCGAGTCATATAAAGCCGCGGCCTCTGAAATCGAAGTACAGATAGTTGATGCGCTCAAGGGACACTCGTTGAACGTTCAGCTAGTTGAGACGCGTGCAAAATCTCCTGATTCGGTAGCCGAGAAGATTAGGCGCCGTCAATACGGGGACCCTGCCCGTCAATTCGACGATCTTCTCGGAGCTCGGGTGATTACTCTCTTCGACCACTCAGTAGAGGATGCTGTAACTAAACTTCGTGGTCGTTTTGACGTCGACGACATGAGGTCAATAAATAAAACGAAGGCTCTCCGGCTTCGCCAAGTTGGCTATCGCAGTCATCACCTGGTTCTCAAAGCGAGAAAGACTGGTCTAGGCACGACGGCAGATATCTTGAAGCGAACCTTCGTGGAAGTCCAGGTTCGGAGCGTGCTGTCTCACGCCTGGGCCGAGATTGAACACTCTCTTCGATACAAAATTGGATCTGGCATTCCTGAGGAACTGGGGAGGCGCTTTGATGCTCTGGCGGGCGTGCTGGAACTTGCGGACCGCGAATTCTCGGGGATTGAGCAAGCCACGGTGGAGCTGGTCGTGTCCAAGTCGATGCGTTACCGGAACGGCTCTGACCTCGATGAGGCTCTGAGCACAATTCAGCTGCTTGCTGCGCTAAAGAGCAACCGGCCCGACATGCGAACGTTGGGACCACACGGGCTTGTGCTCTCCATTGAGGACGCATTTCGATTCGCAAAGTTACTCCAAGATTGCGGCAAATCAACAGTGGAAAGTCTCGTCGCATCTCTTACAAACAACGAAGTTCTCGGCGCAATCGCGCGCTACGCGGAGCTTTCAGACTTCCCGCTAGACCCAGACGAGGCTTCCGCTATCGTCGCAATCGGCGCAGTAATTGGGATCGAAGATCGGGATCTTTTTGAGTCTGTAGAGGCGTTCAAAGACCCTCACTTGAGCGAGGCGTTGCCCTGACCAAGGCGGCGTGGTGCCCCTGGAGGGACTCGAACCCCCAACCGTTTCCTTAGGACGGAACTGCTCTTCCATTGAGCTACAGAGGCTGGCGTGTTGAGTTTAGCGGGGTCAGCGCTGAGGGTTTCGATTCGCGGGCGCGTTCCTCGCTCGCTACTCAACCGACGATCGTCGTCGTGACGTCTACTATCTGCGGGCGGGACGGCGCACTCGAGAAGCCGAAGCGGACTGGGGGCCAGAGGGGAGCCAGCGAGCCCAGATCGCGGTCTTGCCAGGTGGCCGCGGCATCCGTGATCGTGCGAGCTCGGGTCACTCCGTAGAACTCGCGGCGGCCGGCCTTGGCGGAGCCTGCGGTGCGGACTCCAGGGACTAGGACGCGGGCGATCGGGTCGATGGCCCGGAGCCAGGTGGTGTTGGTGGCGAAGGCCGGCGGGACTATGCGGAGTAGGCGGCCCAGCGGAGAGATGCTGCCTACGCCGAAGGTGAGGGAGAGGCGTGGGGCCGAGAGGGTGACGCCGGCGGTCGTTCGGCGGAAGGTCACCGGCACGACTCGCACCTCGTCGAAGGTGTAGGTCGTGGCGATGAAGTCTGCTATCTCGTCGGTCGGGGCGAGGAGGATGCGGTGACCGGCGGGCTCTTCGAGCATGACGTCGGCGAAGGGGCCGAAGGGGGCTGTTTCCCACATTCCTATTACCAGGCGCACACCTGCGGTGGTGCCTAGGCCGGCTATTCGGCCGGTGAAGACTTGACGTTGGGGCACGCGGCGCACTGTAGCCCCTTGGTTTCGATACGCGGCCTCGCAAGCTCGGGCGCTACTCAACCAACCGTGGGGTTAGGCGTTCCAGTGGTAGTGGCCGTTCGCGTCAGCACCCTTGCCACCGCACACATACGTGCGGCCATTTGCCGCAACACCGGACTGGCCGACGAGGGCATCGGGGCAGAATGCGCCCGGCGTCACCGCTGCCGGTGCGGGAGCCGGGGCAGGTGCGGGAGCCGCGGGGGCCGGAGCAGGTGCGGGAGCCGCGGGCTTCGGCGCTGGCTTGGGCGCGGCGGCAACCGGCGCAGGTGCGGGAGCGGGGGCTGCCACGACGGGCGGCGCGACGACCGGCGCAGGAGTGAACGTTGACGTCATCGCCTGCGCGCCTGCGCAGGTGTCGAGCACGCGCGCGATGGCGTCGTGCTCAGCCTGGGTTACCCATAGGCCGTAGGTCGCCTTGACCGAGACCTGGCGCGTGACGTAATCGCAGCGGAACGTCTTCTTCGCGGGCAGCCACGTTGCGGCGTCGCCCGCACCCTTTTGCGCGTTCGACTTCGCGTCGACAGCGAGCAGATTGAGCGGGTCGTTCGCCAGGGACGTGCGCTGCGCAGGAGACAGCAGTTGAGCGCCGGTCTGCCAGGCATCGGCGAGCGCGACGACGTGGTCGATCTGCACGTAGGCGGAGGTCGTGTTGCCCCGCACGAAAGAGATCGTTTGATCGACGTAGGGATCGGCAAGCTGGCCGGTCAGCACGCGGCAGGTGCCCGACTTCGTCGTGCCCGTGAGGTCGCGCGCGAGGATGTCGTTGCGGGTGTCGCACCCGTTGTGATCGACGTCGAGCCAGGCGGCGCCGAAGCTCGAGACACGCTCGTACCCGGTCATCGGCGCGCGGCCCTTGATCGGCAGGGTGGCAAGCAGGTCGACCGCGGACATCTTCGTGCCGTCGGTGCTGGCGATCGCGACTGCCGCGGAACCGTCCGCGGCGACGGTGATCGTCGGGTCGCCCGGGTCGTCGTCGGTGAATTTTGGGGCAGCGACCGTCGGCGTCGGCTTCGGTGATGCCGACGCGGAGTGTGTGGGCTGCACATCCGAGGCCTGGGAGGTGGAGACATCCGACGGGCCGGCGAGCGCGCCGCCGAGGATGAACGCCACCACCGCCGCTCCCGCGACGATGCCGCCCGTCTTGCGAGACGGAATACGCGCCCACGAACCGCGGCCGGTGATCACCACGTAAAGGGCGGTCGGGATCGCCACCACGGCGAGCATGATGAGCAGCCCAGCAAGACCGTTGGACGCCAAGCCGATGATTGCCAGGAGCGCGACGGCCGCCAGCCCGACTCGGGTGGAGAGTCGAAGGTTGAGGAACCACTTCTTGGCAGCGGCCTGGGGCGTCAATGCAGATTTACTCACGTCTCACGACGCTAGCGGTATATCGGTGGATAGCTTCAGCCCCCGAGTTGGGGTGGAGGAGGGGAGCTGCACGGTGGGTCGGGTCTCGATACGCGCGCTCCTTCGTCGCGCGCTACTCGACCAACGGGGGTTCGCTAGCCTGGGCGGATGGAGAGCACTGAGCTCGTCACCCTCGTAGTCGTCGCCGTGGTGCTGGTCATCGGGGTGGTGTCGTTCTTCGCCGGGCGCATCGGCGTCGCCGCTCCCCTGGCGCTCACCGTCGTCGGCGTCGTCGTGGGAGCGATCCCCGCGATCCCGCACTTCGAGGTCGAACCGTCGATCGTGCTGACGGTCGTGCTGCCCCCGCTGCTCTACGCGGCCGCGCGCAAAGTGCCGTTCGTCGACTTCCGGCGCAACCTGCGGGTGATCGGATTCCTCGCCATCGTGCTCGTCGTCGTTTCAGCCGTGCTGGTCGGAGTGCTCGTGCACCTGCTCTGGCTGACGGTCCCGATCGCCCTCGCCATCGCGCTCGGCGCCGTAGTCGCACCGCCCGATGCGGTCGCCGCGACCAGCCTCGGCAAGCGGCTCGGCTTGCCGCCGCGCATCGTCACCATCCTCGAGGGCGAAGGTCTGGTCAACGACGCGACCGCCCTCGTACTGCTGTCGACCATGCTCGCGATCGTCACGACATCCGTTCAATCCCCCAACGGCTGGATGATCGCCCTCACCTTCCTCTGGGCGGTCGTCGGTGCCGTGATCATCGGCAGCATCCTCGGGGTCGTCGCCGTCACCCTCCGCGCCCGCGTCACCGACCCGGTTCTGGATGCCGCCATCTCCCTCGTCATCCCCTTCGTCGCCTACTACCTCGCCGGCGAGTTCGCCCACTCCTCCGGGGTGGTGGCCGTGGTCGTCGCCGGAATCCTCGTCGGCAACCAGGGCGCGTACCGCATCCGTGCGTCGTTCCGGCTCGCCGAATCGGGCACCTGGCGCATCGTCACCCTGCTGATCGAGAACGCGGTCTTCCTCTTCATGGGCTTTCAGCTGTGGCCGATCGTCGCCGAAGTGGCGGAGGGGGATGAACTCCTCAGCACCCTCGGCGTCGCTGGCCTGGTGATCGTGCTGCTGGTCGGCATCCGTTTCGCTGCCATGCCGCCCCTGCTCTGGACGATCCGGCGGCGGTATCGCAGACGCGCGGCACAGGCGGATCAGACCAAGGGTCGGTTCGACAACGTCACCGAGGAGGACTTTCAGCGACGGGCAGCGAACATCCGCCAGCTGGGCATCAAACAGTCACCGGCCAAGAGCTTCATGCGCGGCGGGCACAGTTGGGTCTTGTCACGGAGAAGGACAAGGCCTCCCGCGATCGCATCCTCGCGCAGCTGGCCGAGCTCGAGAAGAACCCGCCGCCCCTACCTGTCGAGGTCGACGACACGTCGCGGGCGCGGTTGTCACGCATGTTCCAGAACTTCCGCAAGCGCCTCGACATGCCGAACAACGACCTCACCGCCGAGCGGGACCAGGCACTCGGATGGCGCGACGGCGTGATCCTCGGACTCTCCGGCATGCGCGGGGTCGTGACGGTCGCCGCGGTGCAGACCATCCCGGAAGGCCAGCCCATGCGCGAATCGCTGGTGCTCGTCGCCTTCGCGGTCGCCATCATCACGCTCGTCGTTCAGGGTCTGCTGCTGCCACCGGTCGTGCGTCGGCTGCGGCCCGCCGCCGACTCGACCAGCGGCGAGCGCACCGAGGTGTACGAGCTGCGCAAGTTGATGAAAGACGCGGGCGATGCGGCCCTGGCGCGCGCGGTGGCGGAGGCCGAGGCATCCGGAACCCCGGTGCGACCGCAGGTGCTCGCCGAGGTCAACGTGGTGGGCGACGCCTGGATCGGGCGGCTCGAGATCTGGGCGAAGGCCGACCTCACCGATCCGTCGAACGAGGTGGCGCAGTTTCAGCAGCTGCGGCGGGTGCTGCTCGTCGCGGAACGCGACGCCCTGCGCGATGCCTACGAGCGCGGGGCGTTCTCGTCAGAGGTGATCGATCGGCTGCGGGCAACGCAGGATGCGGACGAGATCTCGATCGACTCGGTCGACGGGAGCGGGGCGGAGCGGTAGCGTCGCCTCTTTGCCCGGGCTGCAAACGTGCGTGCGCCTCTCTCTAGGATTCAATTATGGATTCCTCTGCGTTGATATCGGCAGGATCAGGGTTGGTCGGTGCATTGGTCGGGGCCGTCGCTGCGGTGGTTGGACCTGCGTTCTTGCAGAAACGACAGCTGCGGGAGGCCCGCGAACGGGACCGGGTGGATCGTCGGACTGCATCGTTGGCGGAGTTCATCAGTGCGCTGTTGCAATCCTCGAACTTCTTGCCTCCGTTTGAGGGCGAGCAGAAAGCGATTCCGGAGCGCGTGAATCGAGCCCTGACCGAATTGCAATTGACGTTGAACGAGGCCGAGCAGCCGGTTGCAAGCTACGTGACGAACCTTGCGCGGGAAGTGGCGATGAAGGACACTCTCAACGGGCGATGGGGAACCGTGAACCAAGGCGGACAAGCTCTGACTGAGTGGGCGCGCGGAGTCATTTCTATGAGCGATCTGACCCCTTTCGAGTTTGTGCGAATTGGCGACAGTGGGCAGCTCATGATCCATGCTCTGGACCGGTGGCCGAACGAGCCCTTTACCGATTAGTGCACTTCGAGGCGCGAGCTCGCCGGTCTTGGAGCAGCGGGCATGCGCGCATCGGGCTCATCCTCCATCTGAAGCTAGAAGACCTTGGCCGGGAGCAACTCGAGCGCGTCGATCGGGCGCGGCATGCTCTTCGGGACGGCAGGCTCACTTGTCGCTTACGAGCGGGCCTGCCTAGCGAGAACATGATCATGACAAGCAACCGCGAGCGTCTGACCGGCGAAGTACATGACGCCGTCACCTGAACTGTCCGGGCTTGTGCTCCGCTTCGTTGGCGCCGCCGAATCGATTGGTTCCTGGGGTTGTCCCGACCCAGTTTCAGCAGCTGCGGCGGGTGCTGCTCGTCGCGGAGCGCGCAGCCCTGCGCGATGCGTACGAGCGCGGGGCGTTCTCGTCGGAGGTGCTCGATCGGCTGCGGGCCACGCTCGACGCGGACGAGATCTCGATCGACTCGGTCGACGGAGACGACGCGGAGCGTTAGGCACTCATTGCCGAGCTGCCCAAGATTGCGGTCCAATTGATCGATCGGGCAGCCTTCTCGGGCAGTTCGAGGTCGCGAATCGTGATTTCAACACGAATACGGGAATCCCCCGGCCGTCTCCTGCCGCGGATGCCGCGAACCCTGGCAAATTGCGGGTGAAGGTCCGTCCGCACCCGCAATTCGGCAGCGTTCGCGGGGTGCAGGTTTCGATACGCGTCCTCGCGCGGACGCTCGGGCGCTACTCAACCGGCGCCCTCCGACAAGCTCAGGGACCGCTACGCGGCGGGGGCGAGGAACTCTTCCCAGTGCGGCTCCGCACGCTCGACCCCGCGCACCAGCCACGACGTGCCGTGCGGGGCACGGGGGCGGAAGCGCAGGTTCCAACCCATCTCGCCCGGGGTGCGGTCGCCCTTCACGTTGTTGCACTTGAGGCAGCAGGCCACCAGGTTCTCCCAGCTGTCCGCTCCCCCGCGCGACCTCGGCAGCACGTGGTCGATCGTGTTGGCCGAGCCTCCGCAGTAGCCGCAGCGGCTGGCATCCCGACGCAGCACGCCCCGGCGTGACACCGGAATCAGCCGCGACGACGGGATCTTCACGTAGCGCGTGAGCAGGATGACCGACGGGCGGTCGTAGGACCCGCTCGACCCCCAGACCGGATGCTCGGCATCCGCCGCGACGATCGTCGCCTTCTGATTCATGACGAGCACCAGGGCTCGCTTGAACGACACCACGGCGAGGGGCTCGAAGCCCGCGTTGAGGACCAGCGTGCGCATTCTCATCCTTTCGACGAAGCCCGCACGGCTTGCGGGCTGATCGATGCACCTTGGGTCTTCTGAAAGCGGGAGGTAGGGAACAAAAAAGGCACTGTCCGGGTGGACAGTGCCTAGTTGTTGCGCGCGGGTATGAAGTGCCCGCGCAGTTCCCGGCGCCCTATGGCACAGTCGAGGCGCGCATCCGTGGTTTGGATGGTGCTTCGACTCGACATGGGGCTCTCCCGAAATACGACTCTCAGAATTGCAAGTGGCTACAGAGTAACCCACAAAGGGCTACAGGATGCCCGAGGCCGCCAGCCTGTTACCGAGCGTTAACGGAGTGGCTAGATGCCCACATACACGTGGATGGCCACCTCGTTGGGCAGCTCGATGCCGTCAGGTGCCTGATCAACACCGTTGCCCTCGACCTGCACCAGCACATAGGAGCCGGCGCGCGAGAAGCTCGCCTTGGCCCCGGGCATGACGCCCGCCGCACGCAGCTGCTCGAGCAGCTCCACCTCGTACTGCACCGGCTCGCCGAGGCGACGGATGGTGCCCTTGACCGGGCCGACCGCGCCGAGCACATAGTTGACGATGTTGACCACGCCGTCGCTGAACGCGCCGGCGCCGGCATCGCCCAGCTCTTCGAGCCCGGGAATCGGGTTGCCGTACGGGCTCTGCGTGGGGTGCTCGAGCATCTCGATGATGCGGCGCTCCACCGACTCGCTCATTACGTGCTCCCAGCGGCATGCTTCCTCATGCACGAGCGCCCAGTCGAGGCCGATCACGTCGGCGAGCAGGCGCTCCGCGAGACGATGCTTGCGCATCACGTGCACGGCCTTCGAGCGGCCCTCGTCGGTCAGCGCGAGATGGCGGTCGCCCTCGACCACGACGAGACCGTCGCGCTCCATGCGGGCGACGGTCTGCGAGACGGTCGGGCCGGAGTGGCCGAGACGCTCGCTGATGCGCGCGCGCAGGGGGAAGATGTTCTCTTCCTCGAGCTCGTAGATGGTCCGCAGATACATCTCAGTGGTGTCGATGAGATCGGTAATTGTCGCCTCCTCGCGCGCCGAAAAGCATGTCAGGCTAGCCTAACCTGCGCCGAGCATACGCTCGCCGTAATGCAGGCGGCGGCGCGAATAGACTTTGCGCATGCCCGACGTGACCATACCCGCTGAACTGCTGCCCCTCGACGGACGTTTCGGCTGCGGCCCGTCCAAGGTGCGCCCCGAGCAGCTGGCGTACCTCGCCGGACCGGGCGCCGAGATCATGGGCACCTCCCACCGCCAGGCCCCGGTGAAGAATCTCGTCGGTCGCGTGCAGTCCGGTCTCGGCGAGCTGTTCCGCCTGCCCGACGGCTACGAGGTCGTCATCGGCAACGGCGGTTCGACCGCGTTCTGGGATGCCGCCGCCTTCGGCCTCATCCGCAAGCGCAGCGAGAACCTCACCTTCGGCGAGTTCGGCGCCAAGTTCGGCCAGGCCGCCGCCGCCCCCTTCCTCGAGGCACCGCACATCGTGAACGCCCCGGCCGGATCGCGCAGCGAGGTCGAGATCCTCGACGGAATCGACGTCTACGCCTGGCCGCAGAACGAGACCTCCACCGGCGTCATGGCGCCGGTCAGAAGAGTGGATGCCGACGCGCTCACCGTCATCGACGCCACCAGCGCCGCGGGCGGCATCGACTTCGACTCCTCGCAGGCCGACGTCTACTACTTCGCCCCGCAGAAGAACTTCGCCAGCGATGGTGGCCTCTGGTTCGCCCTGTTCTCCCCCGCCGCCATCGAACGGGTGGAGCAGATCCACGCGAGCGGCCGCTGGATTCCCGAGTTCCTCAGCCTCAAGAACGCGGTCGACAACTCCCGCCTCAAGCAGACGCTGAACACCCCGGCGATCGGCACCCTGCTGCTGCTGGAGAACCAGATCGAGTGGATGAACGGCAACGGCGGACTGGCCTGGGCCGACGCGCGCACAAAGGAGTCGTCATCCGTTCTCTACGACTGGGCCGAGACGGTGGACTACGCGACGCCCTTCGTCGCGAACCCCGAGCACCGCTCGCAGGTGGTCGTCACCATCGACTTCGATGACAACATCGACGCCGCCGCGATCGCGAAGACCCTGCGCGCCAACGGCATCGTCGACACCGAGCCGTACCGCAAGCTCGGTCGCAACCAGCTGCGGGTCGCCACCTTCACCGCGATCGAGCCGGATGACGTGCGCAAGCTGGTCAGCTGCATCGAGTACGTGGTCGCCCACAGCGTCACGGTCGCCGTCTAGTGCGCCTGTTTCTCAAAGACTCCGAGCGCCGGGCCGACCCCGAGCCGCTGCAGACGGATGACCGCAAGGCCGTGCTGGTCGGCCTCGCGGCCTGGCTGGTCGCCTTCGTCGTGCTGCTCGTGATGTTCGGCGGCACGATGGTCGACTCAGGTCGTGGCTGGCTTCTCTGGTGCTGCGTCGCCGGCCTGGTCATCGGCGTCATCGGCCTCGTCTATACCCAGGTCACTCGACGTCACCTCTAGCTCGTCGGGGTCGTCCTCTTCGTAGGTAGTCTCTTCGCCGTCGTCGTAGGCCGCGGCGTCGTCCTCTGCGTCCTCCGCGTCCTCATCGATCGCATCCTCATCGATGGCGTCAATGTCCACGCCGTCTACGTCACCGCTGTGCAAGATGTCGCTCCCTAGGTCGTCATCGTCATCATCGTCGTCATCGTCGTCATCGAGATCGGTGTCGGGGTCGTCGGCGTCGTCATCGTCGCCGGCCTCGTCGTCGTCTTCATCGAGATCGTCGACATCGGAGTCGGCGAGGTCGTCGTCTTCATCGGAGTCATCGGAGACGCCCGCGGCCTCCTGCGCTGCCCGGTAGTCGGCCAGACGGTCGACCCACGGAATCCAGGCGGGAGAAAGCAGCGCGGTGTCGCCGGGCGTGAGCTCGGTCTCGAGCACGCTCGGCTCCTGGCCGTCGACGTGGGCGATGCTAACCGTCCAGCGCCAGCCGGGGTAACCGGCCAACAGGGTGTCGAAGTAGACCGTGACCACGCCGTCGCCCTCATCGGTCGAGCCCGCGGGCTCGCCGATCGACTGGGCGCTGGTGATCTCCAACAGCGCGCGGCGGGCGACGGTGATGTCGACCTCGGTGGCGCCGCGAGGCTCGACCGCCTCGACAGCGACGTCGGGCGGCGTCGGGTCTTCAGTGCGTGAAGAGTCAGGCGACTCAGGCATCGAGTTCATCGGCGACCTTGCGCAGCACGGCGGCAACCGTCTTGCCGTGCTTGCTGTCGGGGTAGCGCCCACGGCGGAGATTGCCACCGATGCCGTCGAGCAGCTTGACCAGGTCCTCGACGATGATGGCCATGTCATCCGCCGGCTTGCGGCTCATCTTCTGCAGGCTCGGCGGAGCCTCGAGAACGCGCACGGACAGTGCCTGCGCGCCGCGCTTGCCGTCGGCGATGCCGAACTCGAGCTTCGTGCCGGCCTTGACGGTGGCACCCGCGGGGAGGGCGTTGGCGTGCAGGAAGACCTCTTGACCGTCATCAGAACTGATGAAGCCGAAGCCCTTCTCCTCGTCGTAAAATTTGACCTTGCCGGTTGGCATGGCGTTACCTCTTTCGCTCGGTGCTCGCTTCAAGCCTACGGGCACGCCGCTGCTCTAGTCTTGGCCTGTGGCAAATGACACCCCAGTGACTGTTCATCGTAACGAACGCGCGCTCGCCTACATGATCGCGTCGATCGTCGCGCTGTCGATCATCGCGATCATCGTCGTGATCGTGGCGTCGGGGGTCTTCCACGTCAAAGACCTCTGGGCGCCCATCGTGCTGTTCCCCGGCATCGCGCTGCCGATCGGCTTCGTGCTCATCGTGGTGCTGCTCATCATCAGCACCCGTCGCCGGTCGAAGGAGGCGCGCGAGGCAGAGGCCGCCGCCGCGCGGAGTAATACTAAGAAGAAGAAGTAGCGCCATCCCGGTGACGACGCCGGGCCACACAGCGGCCGCAGCACGGGGTCGAAAAAGGGGACGATGAGCACCACGCACGCTCTCGCCACGCAATCGCTCTCGGTCGTGCTGCGCAGTCTGAGCGACCCCGAGCTCATCTCCACCATCCGCGCTCGCGAGCTCGTCATCCACGGCAGCGGGTCGAACGCGATCCGCGACTTCTTCGACCTGGCCGAGGCCTTCCTGCAGCCGGACGCCATCCAGCAGACCCTCACCCGGCTCGACCGTGTGACCCTCACGGTGCTGTCGGCGATCGCCATGGGTGCCTCTACTGCACCGGATGTCGCGGCTCGCGTCAGCTCCGTGGGCGGCGGTCCGCTGCCCGCGTCGACCGTGCTCGAGATTGCGGCCGAGGCCCGCGCCCTGCTGCTCATGGCACCGCCGGTGGCGGACTCGGACAGCCTCACCCTCTACGAACCGGTCGCCGCACAGCTGCGGGCCTGGCCGAGCTTCGGCCTGCCCGACCTGCAGCAGCTCGCCACCGCTCCCGCGCCGGCCGCGCTCGAACCGGTGCCCGATGTCGACCAGCGCATCATCGACCGCCTCGCCGCCGAGCGTGCCTTCACCGCCACCTCCGCCGTCACCGAGCTGCTGGCCGAGGTCGAGCGCGACCCGGCCCGCGAGCTCGCCAAGGGCGGCGTCGCGCTGCCCGACACCAAGCGGCTCGCGAGCGCCATGTCGATGGACCTCGACTCGGTCGCCACCTTCGTCGAGGTCGCGGAGCGCGCCGAGCTGCTCGCCCGCGAGTCCGGCTACACGATGATCACCGAGCTCGGGCGATCGTGGTTGCTGCGGCCGACGAGGGAACGCTGGGGCGTGCTGGCCGCGGCCTGGTATGAGCGGCTGCCCGCGGACATCCGTCGCCTGCTCGGCGAGCGCACCCACGCGCTCTGGGGTCAGGGGCTGCGCGGCTACATCGACTGGCTCTACCCGGCCGGCGGCGACTGGATGGATCAGCGCATCGCCACCGGAACCCGCGACGCAGAACTGCTCGGCATCACCGCCAACCAGGCGCCGAGCACGCCCGGCGGGCTGCTGCTCTCCGAGGGCACAGAGCCCGCGGTCGCGGCGATGGGCGCGCTGCTGCCGCCCGAGGTGGCGCAGGTGTACCTGCAGCACGATCTCTCCGTCGTCGCGCCCGGGCCGCTCACCCCCGAGGTGGATGCCCGGCTGCGCGCCATGGCCGACGTGGAGAGCCGCGCGCTCGCCTCCACCTACCGGGTCAGTACCTCCAGCGTGAACCGGGCGATGGCCGCGGGTGAGAGCGAGGAGTCGATGCTCGACTTCCTGCGCTCGGTCTCGCTCACCGGCATCCCGCAGCCGCTCGCGTACCTGCTGCACGAGGCCGCGACGCGATACGGGCAGGTGCGGGTCGGCGCCCTCACCGCCTCGGAGACGGATGCCCGAACCTACGTCTCCTCGGATTCCTCCTCCGGCGGCGACGAGCACATGCTCGGCACCATCGCCGTCGACCAGAACCTGTCTGCGCTGGGCTTCCACCGCTCGGAGGGGCGACTGCTGAGCCGCTTCCCCCTCGACGTGGTGTTCTGGTCGCTGAGCGATGCGCGGTATCCGGTCGCGGCCGAGGACGCGTCCGGTGCGATCCTGTCGCTGCGCCGGCAGCGCACCGCGCGGCCGGTCAGCACGGACACGACCGACCCGCTAGATGCCCTCATCGAACGCCTACGCATCGGCGGCGCCGCCGAGCCGCAGGAGGAGGGCCAGGCCTGGCTGCTGCGCCAGCTCGACATCGCGATCAAGTCGAAGGTCGAGCTGACGGTGACCGTGCGGATGCCGGATGCGTCGGAGACCTCCTACGTGCTCGAGCCGACCAGCGTGTCGAGCGGGCGGGTGCGGTTTCGCGACCGCAAGTCGGCGATCGAGCGCACCCTGCCGTTGTCGAGCATCGCGTCGCTCGGGCCCGCCACGTAGGCCTCGATACGGCTGCTCCTTCGTCGCGGCCTACTCGACCAACGAATCCGCCGGTCGAGTAGCGCGCGAGGAACGAGCACGCGTATCGAGACCCATCCCGCGCCAGGTCGGGCACTACTCGACCAACCCGCCCCTGCCAGGTCTAGGCTTGGCCGGATGACCGGCGTTCCCGAAACCGCCCCCCTGCCCAGCACCGCCGCGCCCATCGGCGGCCCGCTGATCGTGCAGAGCGACCGCACCGTGCTGCTCGAGGTGGCGCATCCGCAGGCCGAAGACGCGCGCCACGACCTCGCCGTCTTCGCCGAGCTGGAGCGGGCGCCCGAGCACATCCACACCTACCGCATCACGCGGCTCGGCCTCTGGAACGCCCGCGCCGCCGGCCACACCGCCGAGAACATGCTCGAGACGCTGGAGAAGTACAGCAAGTTCCCCGTGCCGCAGTCGGTGAGCATCGACATCGCCGAGACGGTCGGGCGCTACGGCCGCCTGGTGATCGAGCGCGACGACGAGAACAAGCTGATCCTGCGGTCGACGGATGCTGCGGTGCTCAACGAGATCGTGCGAGCCAAGCGCATCGCGCCGCTCCTGTTCGTTCCCGAAGACCTGCGCGGGCTCGGCAAGCTGCCTGACCGCTACGAGATCCAGGCCTGGGCACGCGGCCAGGTGAAGCAGGAGTTGGTCAAGCTGGGCTGGCCTGCGGAGGACCTCGCCGGATATACGCCCGGCACGCCGCATCCGATCTCCCTCGACAACAGCGAATGGAACCTGCGCCCGTACCAGAACGATGCCGTGGCGAGCTTCTACGACGGTGGGTCGGGCGTGGTCGTGCTGCCCTGTGGCGCCGGCAAGACCCTGGTGGGGGCCGGCGCGATGGCGCAGGTGAAGACGACGACGCTGATCCTCGTGACCAACACCGTGTCTGCGCGGCAGTGGCGGGCGGAACTGCTCAAGCGCACCACCCTCACCGAGGACGAGGTGGGCGAATACTCGGGCACGGTCAAAGACATCAAGCCGGTGACCATCGCGACGTACCAGATCCTCACCGCCAAGCGGAAGGGCGAGTACGCGCACCTGGCGCTGCTCGACGCGCTCGACTGGGGTCTCGTGATCTACGACGAGGTGCACCTGCTGCCCGCGCCGGTGTTCAAGCTCACCGCCGACCTGCAGGCCCGCCGTCGACTCGGCCTCACCGCGACGCTGGTGCGCGAGGACGGCCGCGAGGGTGACGTGTTCAGCCTGATCGGACCGAAGCGGTTCGACGCCCCGTGGAAGGAGATCGAGGCCCAGGGCTTCATCTCCCCCGCATCCTGCTACGAGGTGCGCATCGACCTGCCGCAGCAGGAGCGACTCGAATACGCGGCATCCGCCGACGACGAGCGCTACCGCCTCGCCGCCACCGCGCCGGCCAAGCTCGGCGTCGTGAAGGATCTCGTGAAAAAGCACGAGGGCGAGCGCATCCTGATCATCGGGCAATACCTCGACCAGATCGACATGCTGGCCCAGGCACTGGATGCGCCCCAGCTCACCGGGTCCACGCCGATCGACGAGCGGGAGCGGCTGTACCAGGCCTTCCGCGAGGGATCCATCACCGTGCTGGTGGTGTCGAAGGTGGCCAACTTCTCCATCGACCTGCCCGAGGCGACGGTGGCGATCCAGGTCTCCGGCAGCTTCGGCTCGCGCCAGGAGGAGGCCCAGCGTCTCGGCCGGCTGCTGCGACCGAAGGAGTCCGGCCTGCCCGCGAACTTCTACACCCTCGTCGCGCGCGACACCGTGGATCAGGATTTCGCCCAGAACCGCCAGCGCTTCCTGGCCGAGCAGGGCTACAGCTACACGATCCTCGACAGCGACGCCCTCGACACCGCCGCGTAAGCGCGCCGCTGAGCTCCTGCCCTGCCCTGCTCTGCCGCCCCAACTCCTTCCCACCCCGCCCGAACCCCTTCCCACCCCGCCGAACTCCTTCCCACCCCGCCCGAAATGACGGGGATTCTGCGGATTCGGGGAAAAACAGTGTGATGTGGGGCCGTTTCTGCAGAATCCCCGTCATTTCGGAAGGGTGCGGCTCGGAAAGGTGCGGCTCGGAATGGTGCGGCGACGAGGGCATCCCGGCGAGTGACTCGACCTCGCGAGTGTCTGTTGTGCAGGAGGTGCTGCACAACGGGGCAGGGAGCAGGCGGGCGACGCCGCGAGTTGTCACTGATGCACCTGTCGACGGCGAATTGAGGTGCATCTGTGACAACTCGCGGTGGTGGCGACCCACCCGGGCCAACACAGAAGCGCCGCGCCGCGCGAGGCGGTGACACCCCGCCCACGCCGGCACGGCCGCGACGCCGAGCGCGGCGCCGCCGGGGACAGAGCGTCAGCGCGCGCGGGTGTACCGCAGCAGCAGCACGTCGTCCGAGTGCAGCGCCCCGGCGAGGTGCATCGCCCGGGAGTCGGCCGTCGCGGAGTGCGCGATGCGGCCCGACGTTCCCGCCTCGAGCAGCGGACTGAGGGTGAGGCACAGCTCGTCCACGACATCCGCGTCGAGCAGTCCGCCGAAGAACGTCGGCCCACCCTCGCAGTGGATGCGCGCCAGCCCCCGCGCGGTCAGCTGCGCCACCATCGACACCGGATCGATCTCCGTCTTTCCGCAGATCAGGATGTCGGCGACCTTCGCGAGCGCAGTGCGAAGCGCGACCGGCGACGCATCGCTGGTCACGATGATCGGCCGCACCGGGGCATCCGTGAAGATCGCGGATGTCGGGTCGAGATCGAGCCGCCCCGTCACGATCGCGAACACCGGCTGCGCCTGCAGCCCGTGTTCCCGCCGCCAGGCGACCGACGCGTCGTCGAGCACCATCGGGCCGTAGCCCTCCGCCAGCACGGTGCCCGATGCGACGAGCACCACGTCGCACAGGCGGCGCAGGATGCCGAACACCCGGTGGTCGGCGGGGCCGCCGAGCCCCGCAGACAGTCCGTTCGCCGTCGCCGCCCCATCGATCGACGAGATGAAGTTGACCCGCAACCACGGACTCCCGGCGGAATAGTGCGCCGCGATCGCGTCGTCACTCAGATCACTCTCGGGGGCGGGTAGCACTGCATCGATCTGGACCATCGTCACTCCCTGTTGTGTCGTACGTATGCCGGCGCACGGAACCCGAGAACGGCCTCGGTCATGCGTGCGGCGGCGACCGCCGCGCGCACGTCGTGCATGCGGATGATGCGCGCACCCTTCATCATGCAGATGACCGCCGCCGCGATGGAGCCCTCCATACGGTCACCCTGCGCACGGTCGAGGGTCTCGCCGATGAAGTCCTTGTTCGAGACCGCCACGAGTGTCGGCAGTCCGAGCGCCACGATCTCGTCAAGCCGATTGGTGAGTTCGAGCGAGTGGTAGGTGTTCTTGTTCAGGTCGTGTCCGGGGTCCACGACGAGACGCTCCCGCGGGATGCCCGCGGCGGTCGCCAGCGCCACGCGGTGCTCGAGGAAGGCGATGACCTCGGCCGTGACATCCGTGTACTGGGGGTTCGGCGGTTCGCTGCGCGGCGGCGCGAGGCTGTGGGTGAGCACGAGGGTCGCGTCGCTGGCCGCGACGACCGGGGCCATGTCGGCATCCCAGAGCCCGCTCGTGTCGTTGATCACGCCTGCCCCGGCCGCGATGCTCTGCCGCGCGACCTCGGCGCTGAAGGTGTCGACCGAGATGACGACATCGGATGCCGCGTGGAGCGCCTCGACGACGGGAACGACCCGATCGAGCTCCTGTTGCAGGCTTACGGCCGGGCCGCGACCGAAAGGCACACCGCCGACGTCGACCCAGTCCGCGCCGGAGGCTACCGCGGCAAGCGCCCGCTCGACTGCAGCATCGAGCGCGAAGGTGGAGCCGCGGTCGGAGAACGAATCGGGCGTGCGATTGACGATCGCCATGACGGCCACCTGGCGGTCGAAGTCGAAACTCCGGGCGCCGATCGAGCGTGCCGTCATCCGTCGTCCTTTCAGGGTCAGGATCATTGTGCCCTGCCCGGTTGAATCGCAGAATTGCCAGATGATTCACGCAGCCCACCCCGCGGGCGCTCACAGGCCACGCACAGTCGACGCGCAGATACTAATGCCATGAGTGACGGTCCCAAGATTCTCATCGTCGATGACGAGCCCAACATCCGCGACCTTCTCACCACGAGCCTGCGCTTCGCCGGCTTCGCGGTCCGAGCGGTCGGCAATGGCGCACAGGCCATTTCAGCAGTGCTCGAGGAGGAGCCAGACCTCATCATCCTCGACGTGATGCTGCCCGACATGAACGGATTCGGCGTCACCAAGCGCCTCCGTTCCAGCGGCTACACGTCGCCCATCCTTTTCCTCACGGCGAAAGACGACACCGAAGACAAGATCACCGGCCTCACGGTCGGCGGCGACGACTACGTCACCAAGCCATTCAGCCTCGACGAGATCGTCGCGCGCATCAAGGCGATCCTGCGTCGCACGATGCAGGACGAGGAGGACGCGATCATCCGCGCCGGCGAACTGACCATGGACCAGGACACCCACGAGGTGACCATCGGCGACGAGCAGATCGAGCTCTCCCCCACCGAGTTCAAGCTGCTGCGCTACCTCATGCTCAACCCGAATCGGGTGCTGTCGAAGGCGCAGATCCTCGACCACGTCTGGGAGTACGACTTCAACGGCGACGCTGGCATCGTGGAGAGCTACATCTCCTACCTGCGGCGCAAGCTCGACCAGTTCTCCGAGGAGCCGGTCATCCAGACCAAGCGCGGCTTCGGCTACATGCTCAAGGCCGCGCGGGCCTGATCGCCCGGCGATGGAGCCCCGGCATTCCATCAGCCTGCGGAAGCTAACCTGACCTTCTGATGGAAGACCACGTCACCAGTTGGTGGAGCACCATTTCGCTCCGCACGAAGATCACCGGCGTCACGGTGCTCTTGGTGACGCTCGGACTCATCGTGGCCGGCTTCGGCACCATGACGGTGCTCAAGGTCTACCTCAACGAGCAGCTCGACAAGAGTCTGCAGCAGGCCGCCCAGGGTGTCACCTCGTTCACCCCGACCAGCGCGTCTACCTGCAGCCAGAGCGCAGCGCCGAGCCCCTACTACTTCGCCGTGCTCGACATCGACGGCGACGTGCTGTGCCACAACATGGCGGGCGAGGATCAGCCCGACCTCGACCGCGCCGGCCTCTCGCTGCCCCAGGTGCTCTCCATGGAGGGCAAGCCGTTCACGGTGTGGAACCAGGATCACACCAGCCAGTGGCGCGTGGTGGCGATGTCGAACAACATCAAGAACTCCGCGACCGTCGTCAACTACGTGGTCGGCGTCAGCCTGGATTCCACGCAGGGCGTGATCAACCAGTTCATCGGCATCTTCCTGGGCTTCGGACTCTCCATCGTCGTTCTGGGCGCCGCCCTCACCAGGCTGCTGGTGACATCCACTTTCGCCCCGCTGCGGGAGGTGGAGGCGACCGCCGCCGCCATCGCTGACGGCGACTTCAGCCAGCGGCTGCCCGGCGCAACCCCGAACACCGAGGTCGGCAGACTCAACCGCTCGCTCAACACCATGCTCGGCCGCATCGATCGCGCCTTTGCCGACCGTGCCCGCACCATCGGTCAGATGCGCCGCTTCGTCGGTGACGCCAGCCACGAACTGCGCACCCCGCTGGTGTCGGTGCGCGGCTATGCCGAGCTGTATCGGATGGGGGCACTGCAGACGCCCGAGGCCGTCGCCCAGGCGATGGAGCGCATCGAGAAGGAAGCCATCCGCATGGGTGAGCTCGTACAAGACCTGCTCGAGCTCGCGCGCATCGACGAGGCGAAACCGCCGCAGCTGACCCCGGTCGACCTGCTCCCGATCGCCCGCGACGCGGCCCTCGACGCCATGGCCTCCGCCCCGAGCCGGGTGGTGACCGTCGTCGTGAGTCAGGCCGAGCTCGTGCCCGCGCCGGAGTCCTCACCCGAGCCGGGGACCGTGTCCGGGCCCGCAGACGAACCCGCTGCGACGACGGATGCCGCCGTCCGTCCCGTGACGACCCTCACCGGCCCGATCGCTTTCGCCGGCCGCCTGGTGCGCCGTGGGCGTCGAACGCCCACCCCCGGCAAGGGCATCGCGATCCCGGTCGAGGCGACGACTCCGCTGCCGCGCACCGACGTGCACGCGGTGGTGTTGGCGGAGGAGAACAAGATCCGCCAGGTGGTCACCAACCTCATGGGCAACGCGATGCGGTTCACCCCGGACGACAGCCCGATCGAGATCGCCGTGAGCGTGGACCCCGTGCGGCGCCTGGCGATCCTCGATGTGGTGGATCACGGCGACGGCATCCCGCCGCAGATCCGCGAGAAGATCTTCGAGCGGTTCTGGCGCGCCGACACCTCCCGCACCCGCGAGACCGGCGGCAGCGGCCTCGGTCTGGCGATCGTCTCGGGCATCGTCGCGAACCACCACGGCCACGTGTCGGCGCTCGAGACCCCCGGTGGCGGCGCGACCTTCCGGGTCGAACTTCCCCTCCTCCCCGAGGACTACGCTCACCCCGCCGTCCCCAGCACGGACTGATTTCCCGCGCTCGCATCCGCGACGCCCCTACCGTTGCTCCCGACCCGGACGACGGCTCCGGGCAGGACTCGGAGGGCATCATGACCAGGTATCAGGTCGACAGCGAGGCGGTCATCGCCGCGACATCGAGCGCGCGGGCATCCGTCGGTCGCATCCAGGCGGAGGTGGGGACGCTGCACAGCCAGCTCACCTCGCTGGAGGGCTCATGGTCGGGGCAGGCGGCCTCGGCGTTTCAGGCGATCGTGACCGAATGGCGAGCGACGCAACAGCGCGTAGAGGAGAGCCTCGCCGGCATCAGCCACGCGCTCGGGCAGGCCGGCCAGCAGTATGCCGAGATCGAGGCGGCGAACGCGCGGCTGTTCGCGCGGTAGGGCGGCGGCGTGCTCGCGGGCTCTTGTTATCCGCGCGGGCTTTTGTTATCCCCGCGGGGGTTACAACTCCCGCGGGGATAACAAACGGCAGCGGTGATGACAGCGGGCGGCAGCGCGGTCCGTCGCGGCACCGACGCGAAGGAGGGCAGCCCCTGACGGGACTGCCCTCCTGTGTACTACTGGTGCGACGGGACTTAGAAGTCCATGCCACCCGTGGGGTCGCCGGCCGGGGCCGGGTTCTTCTCGGGCTTGTCGGCGACGACGGCCTCGGTGGTGAGGAAGAGGCCGGCGATCGACGCTGCGTTGAGCAGCGCGGAACGGGTTACCTTCACCGGGTCGTTGATGCCGGCGGCCAGCATGTCGACGTACTCGCCGGTCGCGGCGTTGAGGCCGTGACCGGTCGGCAGGTTGCGCACCTTGTCGGCGACGACACCGGGCTCGAGACCGGCGT
>Ga0247742_10000051_pt1 | contig 106247 bp, 105 predicted proteins | sample UWRJL208509C2_FD_180944 | JGI IMG/M metagenome (GOLD analysis project Ga0247742, IMG submission 180944) | Plant litter microbial communities from Arlington Agricultural Research Station in Wisconsin, United States - UWRJ-L208-509C-2 | ecosystem: Environmental > Terrestrial > Plant litter >...
TGATCCGCACCGCCTGGCGCTGGCCGCCGGCGATGCTGACCATGCCGACGCCGCTGATCTGCGCGATCTTCTGCGCCATGCGCGTGTCGACCAGGTCATTGAGCTTGGGCAGCAACATGGTCTTGGAGGTGATGGCCAGGGTCAGCACCGGGGTATCCGCCGGGTTGACCTTGTTGTACACCGGCGGCGCCGGCAGGTCCTTGGGCAGCAGGTTGGTGGCGGCGTTGATCGCGGCCTGCACCTGTTGCTCAGCGACATCCATGTTGATGTCGAGGTTGAAACGCAGGGTCAGCACCGAGGCGCCGCCGGAGCTGGTGGACGCCATTTGGGTCAGGCCGGGCATCTGCCCGAACTGACGCTCAAGGGGCGCCGTGACCGCGCTGGTCATTACGTCCGGACTGGCGCCGGGGTACAGGGTCATCACCCGGATGGTCGGGTAATCCACCTGGGGCAAGGCCGAGACCGGCAGCAGGCGATAAGCGATCACGCCAGCCAGGACAATGGCCAGCATGCTCAGGGTAGTGGCTACCGGGCGAAGGATGAACAGCCGCGAGAGGTTCATGCGCCGCCCTTTTGCGCCTTGGCGGCATCAGCCGGGCCTTGTTGCGTCTTGGCTGCCGGTTGACCCTGGAGGTGTTCGGTCGGCGTGGTCGGCACTTCAGTGCTGTCGTTGACCACTTCAATGTCACTGCCGTCCTTCAGGCGGTCGGTGCCTTCCAGCACCACGCGGTCGCCGGCGGCCAGGCCTTGCTTGACCACGGTGTTGTCGCCGTCGGAATCACCGATCACCAGCGGACGCACCTTGACCTTCTTGTCGCCATCGAGCACGTAGACGAAGGTGCCGGTATTGCCGAACTGAATCGCCGCCGACGGCGCCAGCACCACGTTGTGCAGGGTGTCGGCCAGCAAGTGCACGTTCACGAACTGGTTGGGGAACAGCGCCTGGTCCTTGTTATCGAACCGCGCCTTGAATTTCAGGGTGCCGGTGGTGACGTCGATCTGGTTATCGAGGCTCTGCAGCACGCCCGTGGCTTTCACCGCGACATCGCCACGGTCCCAGGCTTCCACCGGCAGCTTGTTGCCGGCGTGATAACGCGCCAGCACGGTTTCCAGGGTGTTTTCCGGCAACGTGAAGACCACGCTGATGGGTTGGGTCTGGGTGATCACCGCCAGGAAGGTGGTGTCGTTGGCGGCGACGAGGTTGCCCACGTCCACCTGGCGCAGGCCGACACGCCCGGTAATCGGTGCGCGGATCTTGGTGAATTCGAGGTTGAGCTTGGCGTCATCCACCGCGCCCTGGTTGGTCTTGACCGTGCCCTGGTACTGCAACACCAGCGCTTCGGCGGTGTCCAGGGTCTGCTTGGCGATACTGTCCTGGGCATACAGGTCGCGATAACGCTGCACGTCGACCTGGGCGTTTTTCAGCTGGGCCTGGTTCTGCAGCAACGTGCCCTGGGCCTGGAGCAAGGCATTCTGGTAACTGCGCGGGTCGATTTCCGCCAGCAGGTCACCGGCCTTGACCATCTGCCCCTCTTCAAAGGCGATCTTGACCAGCTCTCCGCCAACCCGGCTGCGCACATTGATGGTGTTGAGTGCCGTCACCGTACCCAGTGCCTTGTAGTACACCGGGAATTCGCCCAGCACCGCCGGCGCCACACGCACCGGCACCGGGCCAGTAGAACCCCCAAAGCCCGGGCGCATCATCCCCGACTTGCCGGCATGCCCGGCGGGCTTCTTCTCGGCGCTGTCCTTGTGGCTGGTGCCAGGCCAGAACTTCCAGCACAGGCCGGCAATGACCAGCAGCACGAGCAGGCCGAACAGCCAGCGGCGGGAGTGACGAGGGGTGGATTGCATGGAGTGATCAACCATTGGGTGCGAGAGCTTCTTCTTCGGGAGGCTGAAAGATAAGCACTGGGGCGCGTTAAGAAAAGCGCCTTTACCGGCTATTTACCTTGGATTACAACTTTTAACTTCTGTGCTTAGTCCATTCGCTATCTGGCTAAGCATCTGAAGCACAAATAAAAACGGCCTGGACTAGGCCAGGCCGTAATACTGCATCACGCGTGTTACTGCAAAACGACAGTAATGCGTGGTAACAGTTACTTCAAAACAGCCAGGGCTGCCTCGTAGTTCGGCTCTTGGCCGATTTCGCTGACCAGTTCGCTGTGCAGCACGTTGTCGTTCTCGTCCAGTACCACGACGGCACGGGCGGTCAGGCCTTTGAGCGGGCCATCAGCAATCGCAACACCGTAGTCGACAGCAAAGGCTGCCTCACGGAAGTCCGACAGGTTCTTCACGTTTTCCAGGCCTTCGGCACCGCAGAAACGCGCCTGGGCAAATGGCAGGTCGGTGGAAATGCACAACACTACGGTGTTGTTCACGTCGTTGACCTGGGCGTTGAACTTGCGAACCGAAGTGGCGCAGGTCGGGGTATCAACGCTTGGGAAAATGTTCAGCACTTTGCGCTTGCCGGCGAAAGTCGCCAGGGTCGCGTCAGACAGGTCGCCGGCAGTCAGGGTGAAGTCTGGCGCCTTGGCGCCGACTTTCGGCAAATCGCCTTCGACCTGGACAGGGTTGCCTCGGAGGGTAACTTGAGCCATGAACGGAATCCTTCTAGTGGTGGTAGTGAAACGAATTTCAGGTGCCGAAGTTAAACACAAAGTTCGATGGGCACCTATGGGCGGACGCAAATTGTCATGGTGCGAGGCTCAACGCCCCGCCGCCACGAACCCGCGCTGCAGGTCCTGGATCAACGCCTCCACATCCTCCAGCCCCACATGCAGGCGCACCACCGGGTTCAATCCACGGTCGGCGGCGTTCTGGCGATCCTGTGTATCGGCCAGGGTCACCAGGCTTTCAAAGCCGCCCCAGGATGCGCCCAGGCCAAACAGCTGCAGGCCGTCGATAAACCGTTCGACGTAGCCGGCATCCGCGCGGTCGAGTTCGAAGGACAGCAAACCGTTGCTCCCGCTGAAGTCACGCTTCCACAGCGCGTGGCCAGGATGCTCCGCCAGTGCCGGATGAAACACCCGCCTGACCTGCGGCTGCGCCTGCAACCACTGGGCAATCTTCAACGCCTGGCGCTCGTGCACGTCCAGCCGGGAAGCCAGGGTGCGTGCGCCACGCAGGATCAGGTAGGCATCGTCGGCACTCACTGCATTGCCAAAGGTATCGCTCATTTTCGCCAGGGCCGGCCATGCCGCTTCGGTGGTGCAGACGCTGCCCATCATCACGTCACTGTGGCCGCCAAGGTACTTGGTCAAGGCCATGATCGAGATGTCGGCACCCAGCGCCAGCGGGCGGTACAGGTACGCCGAGCCCCAGGTGTTGTCCACCGCCAACAGAATTCCCCGCGGCTTGCACAGTGCGGCTAGCGCGGGCAGGTCACACAGCTCATACAGCAGCGAACCCGGCACTTCGGCGTAGACCATTTTGGTGTTGGCCTGCAGTTGCGCTTCCAGGCCACTGCCGTCCGGGGCGAAATAGCTGACTTCGATGCCGAATGGCTGGAGGAACTCCCGGGCCAGTTTGCGCACCGGCGAATAGACGGCGTCGGTGATCAACACATGGTCGCCGGGCCGCAGGTAGGCCAGGAACGTCTGCGCCGCGGCGGCGAGCCCGGTGCCATACAGCCGTGTGCGATAGCCACCCTCAAGTTCGGTGACCAGGTCTTCAAGGGCAAAAGCGGTGGGATTGCCGCGTGCGCCGTAACTCAGGACCCGCTCACTGTCGCGTCGGGAGCGCGCGTCACGCATCTGGGCCAGGTTGTCGAACAGCACGGTGCTCAGGCGGGTGATCGGTACGTTCACCGCCCGACCACCATTGCCGCCTTCGGTACGCGCCGCGTGAATCAGCCGGGTACGCACCCGTGACGCGGGCAACAACGGCTTGAGACTGGCGATTTCCGCTTCGCTCATCTGTGCCAACAGGCCAATTTCCCAGGCGAGATATTGGCGGGCAGCGTCCTTGTTGCCGCTGTGGCGGTCGTGGGTGAAGAACAGGAAGTCGATGCACTGGTTGTCCGGAGGCGTTTGCGCATCCTCGATCACCGGCAAACCGGCCGCAACCCACGCGGCATAGCTGCCGTCGAGCAAACGCACATCGCCGCCCAAGCCCAACGCAGCAAAAGCGGCCAGCGCCGGATCATCAGCCAACAGCACCAGTGGACGCCCACCAGCGGTCAACCGCGAACGAATCGACCAGCGCGAACCGACAATCCGGCCCTTGCGATGGATCATGCTCGGGCGCAGGTCCACCAGGTCCACGGTGTCGTCCTTCAGCGCATCGGCCAGCGCCTGCAGCGAGATCAGCGGCAGCGCGTCAAAGGGCACGGCCTCCTTGACCTCCAGCGCCAATCCACTGTGGACGCCACCCTCGAGCACATACGCCTCATGCCCCAACTGCCGCAGCCAACTGGCGACAATCGGCGCACGCACACCATCACTGTCCAACAGCACCACCCGCGCCTGACGCACGCCGATGTACAGGTCAGTGGACTGGATCAATTGCCCGCCCGGCGTGTGTTGCGCCCCCGGCAAACTGCCGGCGGCAAATTCTTCAGCGGTACGCACATCGCACAGGAACAGGCTACGGGCCGGGTCCGTTGCCCATTGGCGAACCTGCTCCGCCTTGACACTGACTACCCCTGCCCGCTCCGCCAATTGCCGGGCAGCCGCGCGCTGTCGGGCCAGATCCGTCGAGACCTGATCGGCATAACGCCGGGTACTGCCATGCTCCAGTTTGAAATTCGCCAGGTACCAACCCTGGGTACCGTTTTCCAATGCATAAACCGGGTTCTTCACACCCAGATTGATCAACGTCTGGGCACCGATAATGCTGCGGGTACGCCCGGCGCAATTGACCACGATCGGCGTGGTTTCATCCGGCACCAGGTCGTGCACGCGGTAGCCCAGCTCACCATTGGGGCAGCAGATCGAACCGGGAATGGTCATCTTGCGGTATTCATCGAACGGCCGACCGTCCAGCACCACCAGCGGCTCGCCCGTGGCCTGCCAGTCCGCCAGTTGCTGCGCGGTGACGTGGGGCGTGTGGCTGGCCTCTTCCACCAATTCGCCAAAGGCTTTCGACGGCACATGCACCCCGGCGAACAACTGCAGACCCGCCGCCTGCCAAGCGTTCGCACCACCTTCCAGCACATGCACATGGCGGTAGCCCAGCGCTTGCAAACGCAGTGCCGTGCGCGCAGCCACATCGCCGCCGTCCTGGTCGTAGATCACCAGGCGCACCCGGGGATTCGGTGCCAGGCGCTGCACCTCCAGTTCCAGGCGGCTATAGGGCAGGTTCACCCCGTGAAACAGGTGGGCCTCGCCGTATTGGCCGTGCTCGCGTACGTCGAACAGGGCGATTTCCTGGCCGTCAAACAGCCATTGTTGCAATTGCCCGGGTGTGATGGTCTGGCTCATGGAAGTCCCGCAAAAAATAGATGGGTTACTGCAAGGCCAGCGAACGCTCGCCGGCGGCCACTTCACGGCCCTTGGCATAGGCCCGCTGGACTGCCGGGCGCGCCTTGATGCGCAGACGCCAGGCCTGGATGTGCGGGTAGTCCGCCAGGTCCTGGCCTTGGCGCAGGGGCTGGATCCACGGAAAAATCGCCATGTCGGCCACCGAATATTCGCCCGCCACATACGGCACCTCGGCCAGGCGCTGCTCCAGCACCCGATACAGGCGCGTGGCTTCGGCGTTCAGCAGGTCCAGGGCAAAGGGAATCGGTTCCGGGGCCTTCTCCTTGAACAGCTGCAACTGGCTCAGGTACGGGGTGATATGCCCTACCTGCCAGAACAGCCATTCCTGGACCTTCTGGCGCTCGGCGGTACCGGCGGGCGGCAGGAAGCGCCCGGCCTTGTCCGCCAGGTAGTTCAGGATCGCCCCGGACTCGAACAGGCTCAGGGGTGCTTCAAGGCGGTGGTCGACAATCGCCGGAATCCGCCCATTGGCGCTGATGCGCTGGAAGCTTTCCTGCTTCTGCGCGCCTTCGCGGATGTTGACCGGAATCAGGCGGTACTCCGCCTCCAGCTCTTCCAGCAGGATGCCGACTTTCAGGCCGTTGCCCGTAGGCCAGTAATACAGATCAATCATAAAAAACCCTGGATGAACGCTGATCCAATTGTGGGAGCGGGCTTGCTCGCGAATGGGGTGTGTCAGCCAATGAATGCGTTTCTGACCCACCGCATTCGCGAGCAAGCCCGCTCCCACATTTGATGTGTGTTGTGCTCAGGAATAGGCCCGGATTGAAGGCGCCATCTGCGAGGCGTTGTAGTTGAGGATCCGGCCGTCTGCTTCAACGCCATAACGGCCGTTGAGGGATTCCAGCGGCAAGCCGTACAGGTGAAAATGCAAGGTCGCCTGCTCACCCTCAACGCGAATCCCGTGCAGGTCTTCACCGAGGAACGAGATAGAGGTGCCCGGCTGCACGACGACTTCTTTCTCAAGGGTCAGGGTGGTGAAGCCTTCCTCACGCCCTTCATCGTTGCGGCCATACACGTAGTTGATTTCCTGGCCTTCAACGGCACTGATGATCGCCCAGGTTTCGTGGTTGTGCGGGAGGGTGCTTTTGCCCGGCAGCAACGAGTTCAGGTACAGGGTGGGCGTGTCGCCGTCGTCGTTCAGGCGATAGCGGAACGCGGTACTGCCCTGGCCCGGCACCGGCGCGGGGAATTCGCTGAAGTTGAACAGGTCCCGGCGCTCGGCCAGGGTTTCCAGCAGCCCGACGATTTCCACCAGGGCCGCGCGGTCTACGCCACGCTGGTTGATGACACGGATCTGCTGCAGGAAATCTTCGATAACGGCGGCACGGTTTGCGGTACTCATGACGAGGTTCCTCTTGTTAGACGGACAGGGTGTAGCGGCTCAGGTTGGTCAACAGGTACGGATCATTGGCGATCGGTGGCCGACGGCCGGGATCGCCCAAGGCATGGCGCAGGAATTCCTGGGTCCGTTCACTGGTGGGGCGCTGGAAGATCTGCTCGGCGCTGCCGTGCTCGACGATCACGCCGTTTTCGGTGAAATAGACGATGTCGCTGATCTCTTCGGCAAAGCGCATTTCGTGGGTCACCAGCACGCAGGTCATGCCTTCTTCGGTCAGCTCGCGAATCACCGTCAGTACTTCACCGACGGTTTCCGGGTCCAGGGCCGAGGTCACTTCATCGAACAGGATCAGCTCGGGGCGCATCGCCAACGCCCGGGCAATCGCCACCCGCTGCTGTTGGCCGCCGGACAATTGGCCCGGATAGGCATCGGCCTTGTGCTCCATGCGCACCTTGGCCAACAGCGCCCGGGCATCTTTCTCGGCATCGGCACGGTTGCGACCGAGCACCTTGCGCGGGGCGATCACCAGGTTTTCCAGCACGGACAAATGCGGGAACAGGTTGTATTGCTGGAACACAAAACCCACACGCTTGCGCAACTCGATACGCTGCGCTTCCTGGGTCAGCGTATCGACCCGGGTTTCGCCCACGCGAATGGTGCCGCGCTGGGGCTGCAACAGGCCGGTGATACAGCGCAGGATGGTCGACTTGCCCGAGCCCGACGGGCCGATGATCGACACCGCCTGGCCGCGATGCACGTCGAGGTCGATGCCCTTGAGCACCCGGTTGTCACCGAACGACAGCTGCAAATCCCGCAGGCTGACCAGGGGTTCAATAGAAGGCATAACGGCGCTCCAGGCGTTGGGTCAAACGGGAAATCGGGTAGCAATAGGCAAAGAACAGCACCAGCAAACTCAGGTAGATCACCACGGTAAAGCCGGTCATGTTCACCGTGTTGCTGGCAATCTGTGCGGTGTCGATCACGTCGTGCACGCCCACCAGCGACGCCAGGGCGGTGCCCATGGTGACCACCGCGTAGAGGTTCATCCACGGCGGCAACATGCGCTTGAAGCACTGGGGCAGGATGATCGAGCTGAATATCTGGCCGCGGGTAAATGCCAGTGAGCGCGCCGCTTCCCATTGGGTGCTGGGGATCGAGCCGATGGCGCCGCGAAAGATCTCCGCCACGTTGGCGCTGGCCGGCAATGCCAGGCCAATCGTCACCTTGACCCAGTCCGGGAACGACACGTAGCTGCTGCCGATATGGATCTCGAACGGGAACACGTAGGTGGTGAAATAGATCAGCACCAGCCACGGTGCATTGCGGAAAACCTGCACCCAGATCCGCGCGGGCAACCGCAGCAGGCGCAACGGCGACAGGGCCAACGCGCCCACCATCAGGCCCAGCAGCGAGCCGAGACCAATCGCCACCAGGCTGATCAGGATGTTCTGGCCGAAACCAGTCACCAGCGCCGGCGACCATTGCAGCAACGCCGACAGCACCGGGAATGAATCAATGGCCATAGCCGGGCATCCTCAGGCGCGCTTCCAGCCAGCGCCCCACACAATTGACGGTAAAACTCAGGAAGCCGAAAAAGCTCAGGATCAGAATCATCAGCTCCAGCACATTGTCGCTCTGGGTCCAGATCATGATCGAGGCGTAGGTGATATCGCCCACGGCGATGGCCGAGGCCACGGCGGTCATTTTCACCAGGTCGATCAGGTTGTTGATCAGCGACGGCAGCGCGAAGCGCAGGGCCAACGGCAACTGCACATTCCACAGCAATTGCCGGCTGCTGAACGCCAGGGAGCTGGCGGCTTCCAGGGTCACGGCGGGCACCGCCTCGATGCCGGCGCGCAGGGCTTCGGCGTGGAACGCGCCCTTGTGCAGCGAAATCACGATCACCACCCAGGCAAACGGCGTCAGCGGGTTGGCCGCGCCGACGGCCTGGGTCAGCAGCATGTTCAACACCAGGAATGCGCAGTACAGCTGCACCAGGGTCGGCGTGTTGCGGGTGACTTCGATAAACACCCGCGCCGGTTTGGCCAGCCACGGGTTGCCGGAAGTCAGCAGCGCCGCCAGGCTGATCCCGGCCAGCAGGCTGCCGACGATGGTGAACAGGCACAACAGCACCGTGGTCAGCGCGCCCTGCTCCAGGGTGCCGCGCTGATAGGCATCCAGCAGGAAGCTGTAGTTGAGGCCGATACCGGCGGCCCTGTGCACAAAAAGCTCCAGCCAATGACTCATTCGACGCCCCGCAGCTTGCCGCAGGCGACAGCGATACGGCGGCCGGCCTCGGCCACGCTGTCGGTCGCCGTAGCGATGGACAGGCGAAACCACGGCGACAGGCCGTAGGCACTGCCCGCTACTCCGGCGACGCCCTCCTCCAGCAAGTACGCGACGACATCGCCATCATCGTCCAGGCGCTGACCGTCCGGGCGATAGCGGCCAAGCAACCCGGCGCAACGCACGAACACGAAAAAGCCGCCCTGGGGTTCGAGTACTTCCAGGCCGTCGACAGTGCCGAGGGCCATCATCAACAGGTCCCGGCGCAGCTGATAGGCCGCTACCTGCTCGGCCAAAAAGCCCAGCCCGCCGGTGAATGCCGCCAATGCAGCGGCCTGGCCCACGGAGGAAGCACCGGAGGTGGATTGCGACTGAACAACCGCCATTGCATGGGTCAAGGCCTGCGGCCCGGCGCCGAAACCGATGCGCCAGCCGGTCATGGCGTAGGTCTTGGACACGCCGCCCACCAGCAGGCAACGGTCCTGCAAATCCGGCGCAACGTTCAGCAGGCTCTGGGCCGGGCGCCCGTCGAAGCGGATGTGTTCGTAGAGTTCATCCAGCAGCACCAGCACCTGGGGATGGCGACGCAGCACCTCGGCCAGCGCATGCAGTTCAGCCTCGCTGTACACGGCACCGCTCGGGTTGCCCGGGCCGTTAAGGATCAGCCAGCGGGTGCGTTGATTGATGTGTTGCTCCAGCTGGGCGGGCAGCAGTTTGCAGCCCTGCTCCAGCCCGCACTCGATAAAAACCGGCTCGCCACCGTTGAAGCGCACGCTGTCGGGGAACGACGGCCAGTAAGGCGTCGGCACCAGCACTTGATCGCCGTCGTCGAGGGTTGCGGCGAAGGCGTTGAAGATGATTTGTTTCGCGCCGTTGGCGATCACGATATTCGGCAGCGAATAGTCCAGGTGGTTTTCTTCGGCCAGTTTTCGTTGCACGGCCACGCGCAAGGCTTTTACCCCGGGTGTCGGCGTGTACTTGGTGGCGCCCGCAGCAATGGCTGCGCAGGCGGCTTGCTTGATGTGCTCCGGGGTATCGAAATCCGGCTCGCCGGTGGTCAGGTCCAGGATGTCGCGGCCGGCGTCACGCAGTTCCGTGGCGCGGGATTTGGCCGCCGCATTGGCCGACAGCGACACGCGCTGCACCCGCTTGGACAAGCGAACGGTCATGGCTGCACCTCAATGACTTTGCCGGGATTGAGCAGGTTTTTCGGGTCGAGGGCCCGCTTGATGCGGCGCATCAGGTCCAGTTCCACCGGGCTTTTGTAGCGGCCCAGCAGGCCGACCTTGCGCTGGCCAATCCCGTGTTCGGCGCTGATAGAGCCGCCATGGGCATGGGCGCTGTCATGTACCAGCAAGCTCAATTCGGCGTAGTTGCGCATGTGCTCGTCAACCGTTGAATCCAGCGGATGAGCCACGTTGTAATGCAGGTTGCCGTCCCCCAGGTGCCCGAACGTGAAGTTGCGAACACCGGGGAAATGCGTCTGCAACAGCGCATCGGTATGGGCGACGAAGGCGACGATTTGCGAAATGGGCACCGAGATATCGTGCTTCATATTGCGTCCGGCACGCTTCTGCGCTTCGCTCATGTTCTCCCGCAGCAGCCATAGCGCTTCGCTTTGCGCCAGGCTTTCGGCGATCAGTGCGTCGGCCAGCAGTGACTGTTCGAAGGCTTCACCGAGGACCGTTTCGAAGGCTTCGCGGGCGTGGGTTTCACCTTGGTTATCCGACAGCTCCAGCAAGGCAAACCAGGGTTGGCTGGCGTTGAGAAACGGTTGCGGGCCCTCGGGAAATTGCTCGCGCAACAACGCCAGGCAATCGGCGCTGAGCAATTCGAATGCAGTGAGGTTTGCACCAAAACCGGCGCGGGCATGGGACAGGAACGCCACCGCCTGGGCCAACTCGTCAAACGCCAGCAGCGCTGTCGCCTGGGCCTTGGGCAGCGGGAACAGCTTCAGGGTCGCAGCGGTGATAATCCCGAGGGTACCTTCGCTGCCCACGTACAAATCCCGCAGGTCGTAGCCGGTGTTGTCCTTGCGCAACCCTCGCAGGCCATTCCAGATTTCGCCTTCGGCGGTCACCACTTCCAGGCCCAGGGTCAACTCGCGGGTGTTGCCATAACGCAGCACGGCGGTGCCGCCTGCATTGGTGCCAAGGTTGCCGCCGATGGTGCAACTGCCTTCGGCGCCCAGACTCAATGGAAACAGGCGATCGGCTTCACGGGCCACGTCCTGGATGTTTTGCAGGATGCAGCCGGCTTCGACGGTCAGGGTGTCGTTGTCGGTATCGATCACGCGCACCCGGTTCATGCGGTCGAGCAGCAACAATACCGCGCGGCCGCTGGCATCCGGTGTGGCACCCGCCATCAGGCCGGTGTTGCCGCCCTGGACCACGATGGGCGCTTCCAGGGCGACACACGCACGCACCACGGCGGCCACTTCCTCGGTGTTGGCCGGGTGCACCACGGCGATCACCTGGCCGGTGTAGCGGCCCTGTTTGTCGGTCAGGTACTGGGCGGCATCTTCACTGCGCTGCACATGGGCGGCGCCGAGCAGTTGTTGCAGGGTGGCGAATAGCGCTTCACTCATGGCTGTACTGCTCGTGCAGATCACGCAGGGCTTGGGACGGAGCCATGCCGGTACGTTCGCCGAGGGCGATCAACCAGCCGCTGCGATGCCAGTCGCGCACGATGGCGTCGAGCCTGGCCTGGGTGTCGTGTTCGCCTTTGCGGATCCAGATCACGGATTTGGACGGGATCAAATCCCCCGGCAACGGGATCTCGTAGCCGGACCATTCGGCATCGCCGAGCAGCGCGTGCATGGTCGGGCTGACGTGCACCGCCGCCACGCAGCCATTGCCGCGCAACGACAGCAAAGATTCGGACTGGCTGCGGAACGCCTTGATCTGCGCGCCGTAGGTTTCCTGCAACGGCTTGATGAAGTTGCTGCCCTGGGACACGCACACCGGCTTGCCCTTGAGGTCGGCCCACTGGGTGATGCCGGCGCCTTTGCGGATCAACGCCGCGCCGCCGACCTCTTCATAGGGCGTGGGCACGTAGTCGAGAATCTCGGCGCGTTCGTCGGTGTACTGCATGTTGGCGATCAGCACGTCGACCTTGCCCTGTTGCAGGAACTGCACGCGGTTGGGCGCCAGTACCGAAACGGTCCTGGTCTCCACACCCAGCGCCTGGCCCAGGCCCTTGGCCAGTTCGACGTTGTAGCCCAGGTGTTCGCCGGTCTTGGGGTCGATGGTGCCAAACGGCGGACCGCTGAGGATCACGCCGACGCTGATGGCGTGGCGTTGCTGGATCTTGTCGAGGGTGGCGTCGGCGTGGACCAGGCTGGCGCACAGTGCCAGGCCCAAGGCAGTCAGGGTTCTCAATGTCATGTGTCAGGCACCCTTGAACTGTTTCTGCAACTCCACCAGCGCCGGGGACGCCGGGGTGATGTGGTTGCGGGTCTGGGCTTCGATCAGCCAGCCGCTGCGGTGCAGGTCCTTGACGATCGGGTCGAGTTTGGCCTGGGTGTCGCTCTCGCCACGGCGGGTCCAGATTACCGATGGCGCCGGGTTCAGCTCGGGACTGAGGGTGCGGTAATCCTTCCATTCGGCGCTGTCGTTGATCAGCGGGTTGACCAGGGTGGAGTCATGCACCGCAGCGACGCAGTTGTTGCCGCGCAGGGCCAGCAGGGATTCCGAAGAGCTCTTGAAGGCCTTGATCTGCGCGCCCAGTTCGGTCAGCGGCTTGACGTAGCTGCTGCCCTGGGAGGTGCACACCGGCTGGTCCTTGAGATCTTCCCAGCGAGTGATCTTGCTGTCCTTGAGTACGGCAGCAGTGCCGCCGATCTTGTAGAACGGCGTCGGCACGAACCCGAGGATCTCGCCACGCTCGGCGGTCCATTCCATATTGGCGATCAGCAGGTCGACCTTGCCCTGTTGCAGGAACTGCACACGGTTGGCCGGCAATACCGGCACCAGCTGCACCTCGGCGCCCAACTGACGACCCAGCTCGTTGGCCAGGTCGACGTTCAAGCCCCTGGGCTTCTGGGTGGTGGGGTCGATGCCGCCAAACGGCCCGCCAGACAGCAGCACGCCGACCACCAGCACATGGCGCTGCTGGATCTTGTCCAGGGTCGCATCGGCCTGAGCCACTGCGCTGCCGCCCAGGGCGATCAACGCGCCCAGGACCACAGGCAACCTTCGTTTTACCGCCGCGCGCACAAACCCCATGGAACTCCCCTCATTAGCGATCGGCGTACCCCGACCTGATGTGGGGGCATGCTAGGGAGAGTGCCGGGCTAACGGAAATTCAAATATCTAATATCGTTATAACTTCCCGTATATGGACGCGCTGACTTTTGGCCATATACTCGAATTCATTAGCCCTCGTAAAAACCCGGCGCGACAAAACATAAACATCTGTAATGTTTATCTTCGCACCCTTGATATAAAAACGCCCTGGAATGGCCATGTCGACCCTCGATCTTGAACTGCTCCGCACCTTTATCGCCGTGGTCGACCACCACAGCTTTGCCGAAGCCGGCACTCACCTGGCACGCACACAATCTTCCGTCACCCAGCATATGCAGCGTCTGGAACAACAAGTGGGCGTCAGCCTGTTTGAAAAACGTGGCCGGCAAAAACAACTGACAGAACCCGGGATGCAGCTGTTGCGGCATGCGCGGCAGATGCTCTCGCTGAATGACGATGCACTCAATTCCCTGCGGGAAAGCAGCCTCAGCGGCGTACTGCGCATCGGCTCGCCCCACGACATCGCCGACACCATCCTGCCGCCGATCCTCAGCCACATCGCCCGCTCGGCACCGCGCCTGCGCCTGGAGATCGACGTCGGGCGCAGCCCGTTCCTGATGGATGACCTGCACCGGGGCAAGGTCGACATGGTGATTTCCACCCGCGCCGATGCCAACCTGGAGGGCTTTGCACTGCGCACCTCGCCGGTGTGGTGGATTTGTTCGGCGCAATACATTCACTCGCCAAGCGAGCCGCTGCCATTGATTCTGGTGGATGAGCCGAGCATTTATCGGCGCTACGCCCTTGAGGCGCTGGAACGGGCGAATATCCCGTGGCGCCAGGCGTACCTGGCATCGAACCTGATCGGGATCAAGGCCGCGACCCGCGCAGGGCTCGGCGTGACCCCACGGAGCATGGAGATGCTAGGGCCGGATATGCGGGTATTGGGGGAAAACGATGGATTGCCGAGGATGCCGGAGGTCACGTACTACCTGTGGATCCGTCCGAACACGGCGAACCCGATTGCGCGCAAGGCATATGACCTGATCAGGGCCAGCCAGGGGCTGGCGCTGGGGTGACGGTTATTGCTGGGTCAATTGGGTCCATAGCGCGGGTGCGCCGGCAGACTTGGCGATCGCCTCGAGGCGCGCTGCATGCTCGGCCATGTCCTGCTCGCTGGCACGAATGATCGTAGTGGGCTGGCGATCCGCTGGCAGGCGGCGGATTTCCGAAGGACGATTGCCCGAGCCTTCCGCCGAACCATTGCCGTCCGAGGCATTACCGGCCAGGGACAGACTGGTCTGGCCACCGGTCATGGTCAGGTAGACGTCGGCGAGAATCTCGGAGTCGAGCAACGCGCCGTGGAGTTCACGGCCGGAGTTGTCGACGCCATAGCGTTTGCACAATGCGTCGAGGCTGTTGCGCTGGCCCGGGTGACGCTCACGCGCCATCATCAAGGTGTCGAGGATCGAGCAGTGCCGGGTGATATCAGCCCGGTCGGTCTGCCCCATCAGCGCGAATTCGTTGTTGATGAAGCCAACGTCGAACGCCGCGTTATGGATGATCAGTTGCGCGCCGTTGATGAACTCAAAGAACTCATCCGCCACTTCGGCAAACCGTGGCTTGCCCACCAGGAATTCGTTGGTGATGCCGTGGACGCCGATGGCGCCTTCGTCACTTTCCCGATCCGGTTGCAGGTAGACGTGGAAGTGCCGGCCGGTGAGGCGGCGGCCCATCAGTTCGACACAGCCGATTTCAATGATCCGGTGGCCGTCGGTCACCGGCATGCCGGTGGTTTCGGTATCGAGTACAACAGATCGGATGGCCATCAGGGTTCAGCTCTCAACGGTTTGGTACATTTCAAAGGGCGGGATCTTAACACGTCAACCGGCATCAGCTCTGTTTGTAGCCGCGCACTTCATCCACACCGCGGTTGGCCAGTTGGTCGGCCCGCTCGTTGCCGGGATGGCCGATGTGCCCGCGCACCCATTTCCAGGTGATGTTGTGGCGATTGCATTGCTCATCGAGCAATTGCCACAGGTCGGCGTTTTTCACCGGCTCCTTGGCCGCAGTCTTCCAGCCGCGCTTCTTCCAGTTGACCATCCACTCGTTGATGCCCTTCATCACGTACTGGGAGTCGGTCACCAGCAATACGTCGCAACGGCGCTTGAGCTCTTCCAGGCCACGGATCGCGCCCATCAGTTCCATACGGTTGTTGGTGGTGTTGGCTTCGCCGCCCCACAGTTCCTTCTCCACGCCCTTGCACACCAGCAAGGCGCCCCATCCGCCGGGGCCGGGGTTGCCCTTGCAGGCGCCATCGGTGAAGAGTTCTACGGTATCGGTCATTTCACTGTCCATTAAAGCGGGATCCATCAAAGCGGGTTGCCGATAATCGACCGACAAGTGCCCGAGGTCGAGAGGCTCGACCTGAAATCAAAAAGGTATGTTTACTGTTCGCTCTGCTTGCGATTGACCTTGGCCATCGGCATCGGCACCAGCTTGCCCATCGGCTCGCGACGCACCTGGCGCACCGGGCGCAGGCCAACGACGATCTTGCGCGCCACCAACAGGTAGAAACCCCCGCCGGACAATTGCCAGGCACCGGCCCTGCGTTCCCAGCCGGCCAGCCGGCCTTGCCACTTGGCAGACGCAAGCGGCGGACGATAGCACCCGAAGCGGCGTTTCTCCAGCGCAAAGCCCAGCAGGTTCAACCAGTCGCCGACTCGCGACGGCGAGATGCAGCGCGCCTGGCGCAGCCCGTCATGGGCGAACACATGGCGCAAGCCCCAACTGCTCCAGGGGTTGATGCCAATGATCAGCAAATGGCCACCAGGGCGCACGCTGCTGGCCGCTTCGCGCAGCAAACCGTGGGGCGACAGGCAGAAATCCAGGCCATGCTGCATCACCACCACATCGGCCGCATGCTCGCTCAACGGCCAGGCCTGCTCCTCGCAGACGATTTCAACCCCCGGCAGCGGCGCCCCCAGGCGCACATTGCGTTGCACCTGGGGTGCCGACGGCGGGGTTTGTGCCGACGGCCCGTAATGCACCAGGTAACCACCAAAGAACCGACCCAGCTCGTCTTCGAGCATGCGCCGTTCTTCATCCAGTAAAAATTGCCCGACAGGCCCGGACAGCCATTCACGGGCGGCACCGATCAGTGCCAGCCACTCGGGATCGGCCTGGGCGAACGCTTTATCAGTCATTGCATTCTCCAACGCGCCAAGAAGCTCTAAGATGCACCAATGTGTTCAGCTTGGCGAATCAAAGAATGATACAGATCAGTGCCCTGCCCGCCTTCACCGATAACTACATCTGGTTGTTACAGGATCAGCCGAACAAGCGCTGCGCGGTGGTCGATCCCGGTGATGCCGCGCCCGTGCTGGCCTGGCTCCAGCAGCATCCCGAGTGGACCCTCAGCGACATCCTGGTGACTCACCATCACCATGATCATGTCGGCGGCGTCGAGCAACTTAAAAGTGTTTCAGGCGCCACGGTCTACGGCCCGGCAAATGAAAAGATCCCGGCGCGGGACGTGGCACTCCAGGATAACGACCGCATCAACGTGCTGGGTTGGGACTTCGAGGTGTTTGCCGTACCCGGCCATACCCTGGGGCACATCGCCTTTTATCACGAGGGCGTGCTGTTCTGTGGCGACACCCTCTTCGCCGCCGGTTGTGGCCGCCTGTTCGAAGGCACCCCGCAGCAAATGCACACCTCGCTGGAGCGCCTGGCGGCCTTGCCGGCCAACACGCTGGTGTACTGCACCCACGAATACACACAAAGTAACCTGAAATTCGCCCAGGCCGTGGAACCGCATAACGCGGATATCGCCGAACGGGTGGAGAACGTGCGGCAACTGCGGGCGAACGGCCAGATAACATTGCCTTCGACTTTGGCCCTGGAAAAACGCACTAACCCTTTTCTGCGGACCTCTGAAACATCCGTTAAAGAAAAAGCGGACGAACGGAATGGCCGCGATAACCGGGCCGGGAGTGAGGTGTTTGCTAGCTTGAGGTCGTGGAAAGATACGTTCTAAGCGCGCGGAATTTAGTACGTAATTTCTGAATGGTTGACCGCAACCCACGCGCTTTCTAGAATCGCCCGACATTTTTGCCCGGAACTTACTTCCAGCCAATGTCGTCATCTATTCGTAAAACCAACCATTCAGACGCATTGACCCGCCTGGCTCAAGCCGTGGCGGTGGCTGTGTCCGCTACTCTGGCGGGCTGCCAATCGACCCATTTTGCCGCACAATCCACCGTGCAACCCAAGCCAAACCTTACCGCCAAGATCAAGCAAAAACCCCTTTGGCTATCAGAGAAGCCAAGCCCGGAAGTGCCCCAGGATGTCTGGGAACGCATGCGCCGGGGCTTTCAATTGCAGGACGGGTTAGGCGTCAACCCGCGCATTGAACAGCAACGATTGTGGTTTGCCAGCAACCCATCCTTCCTCGAGAACGCCGGCGAACGCGGCAGCCTCTACATTCATTACATCGTCGAACGCCTTGAAGAACGCAACATGCCGCTGGAGCTGGCGCTGCTGCCAGTGATTGAAAGTGCCTACAACCCAATGGCCTATTCCCGCAGCGATGCGGTCGGCCTGTGGCAGTTCGTTCCCGCCACCGGGCGCTATTTCAACCTGCGCCAGACCCGCGCCTACGACGGCCGCCGCGACATCACCGCCTCCACCACCGCCGCCCTCGACTACCTGACGCGCCTGCATGACATGTTCAACGGCGACTGGTTGCTGGCCCTGGCGGCTTACAACGCCGGTGAGGGCACGGTCAGCCGGGCCATCGAGCGTAACGAGAAGCTCGGTTTGCCGACGGACTACTGGAACCTGCCTCTGCCCCAGGAAACCAAGGACTACGTGCCCAAGTTCCTGGCGCTGTCCCAGGTGGTGCTGGCCCCCGAGGCGTATGGCGTCAACTTGAACCCGATCGCCAACACGCCGTACTTCGAAGTGGTAGAAATCAAGACCAGCATGGACCTGTCACGGGTCGCCGCGCTGGCCGAGATTGACGAAGACGAACTGTTCCAGCTCAACCCGGCCTTGAAACAGCGCACCACCCTGGACGGCCCGCAGCATTTGCTGGTGCCGACGTCCAAGGCGCAGTTGCTGGCCAGCAGCCTTTCGGCGATGAAGCCCGAAGAATTGCTGAGCATGCGCCCGAAAAAGCCGGTGTTCGACGACGTTGAGCACAAGGCCATTGCCGGTCGCACCCGCAACTACAAGGTGCGCAGCGGCGACAACCTGACGCTGATTGCCAAGGCCAACAAGGTCGATGTACATGACCTGCAGCGCTGGAACAAGCTCAACGGGCAGGCGCTCAAGGTCGGCCAGACCCTGGTGATGCAGGACACCCGCAAGCTGGTGGCCAAGGCCGACAGCAAGAAGCCGGTGCAGTACAAGGTCAAGAAAGGCGATTCGCTGTACATCGTCGCCAAGCGCTTCAACGTCGAGATGCAACATCTCAAGCGCTGGAACCCACGCACTGGCCAGGCCCTGAAACCTGGGCAGATGCTGGTGGTTTCCGGGCCGCGCTAAGCAGCAAACACGAGGGGGAACTGGCAACAGCTCCCCCTTTGTTCTTCACCCTGCCAACCCCCATCCAAGCCTGTAGTCTCCCTCCTGCGGCGCCAGCCTTTTTCCAATCGGAACAAGCTGTTACTGTACGGTTCATAAAGCCCAAGCCGCCTGGATCGGATCCCTGACTTGAAGCGTCCCCTCCTTCTACTAATAAGTCTGGCCTTGAGCTTTTCCGCGAACGCGACCATTACCGAGAGCCACGGTTATGCGCAGTTCGGCACGCTCAAGTACCCGGCCAAATTCACCCACTTCGACTGGGTAAACCCCGCAGCGCCCAAGGGCGGCACCTTGCGGGTCATGGCGTTTGGCACGTTCGACACCCTCAACCCTTATACCTTCAAGGGTTCCAGCCCGGTTTCCACCGCCAATTTCCTGCAATATGGCGTCAACGAGCTCAATGAGCCGTTGATGGTCGGCACCGGCCAATATGCCCCTTCCGGCGATGAACCCACCTCCAGCTACGGCCTGATTGCCCAATCGGTGGAATACAGCGAGGACCGCAGCTGGGTGGTGTTCAACCTGCGCCCTGAAGCGCGGTTTCACGATGGCAAGCCGATCACCGCCTACGACGTGGCGTTTTCCTATCGCACGCTGCTGACCGAAGGCCACCCGCAGTACCGCACCAACCTGCAGGAAGTGGCCCGGGTCGACATTCTTAACCGGCATCGCATTCGTTTTGTGTTCAAGCGCGCCGGCAACCCGTTGCTGATCCTGCGCCTGGGCGAGCTACCGGTATTGCCCCAGCATTACTGGAAAAACCGCGACTTCAAGGCCACCACGTTCGAGCCGCCGCTGGGCAGCGGGCCTTACCGCATCAGCAAGGTCAGCCCCGGGCGACAACTGGTGTTCGAGCGGGTCAAGGATTACTGGGGCAAGGACCTGGCGGTCAACCGGGGTTTGTATAACTACGACAAGGTCGAGGTGGAGTTCTACCGAGACAGCGACGTGGCCTTCGAAGCGTTCAAGGCCGGCGAGTTCGATATCTATATCGAGCACCAGGCGAAGAACTGGGCCAACGGCTACAACTTCCCGGCGGTCAACCGCGGCGATGTGATCAAGGCGCAGATCGCCCACCAGATACCGACCCAGAGCCAGGGACTGTTCATGAACAGCCGGCGCCCGGCCTTCAGCCAGGCCAAGGTCCGCGAAGCCTTGGGGCTGATGTTCGATTTCGAGTGGACCAACCGCACCCTGTTCAGCGGCGCCTATAAACGCAGCCTCAGCTATTACCCCAACAGCGAGTTCTCCGCCACCGGCGTGCCGACCGGCCATGAGTGGCTGATGCTGTCGCCCTATCGCGACCAACTGCCGGCCAACCTGTTTACCCAGCCCTTCAGCCTGCCCCAGACCGACGGTCGCGGCATTCCTCGCGACACGATGCGCCGCGCCCTCGCATTGTTGGCGGACGCCGGCTGGAAGCTGTCCGGGCAACGCTTGCTCAACAGTGACGGGCAGCCGCTGAGGCTGGAGATTCTGCTGGTGAACCCGAACCTGGAGCGCATCCTGCAGCCCTATGTCGAGAATCTGACAAGCATCGGCGTCGATGCCCGCTTGCGCACGGTAGACCGCGCACAGTACAAACAACGCCTCGATCAGTTCGACTTCGACATGATTCTGATGACCCTCAACCAGACCCTCAGCCCCGGCCTTGAGCAGTGGCAGTATTTCCACTCCAGCCAGGCGGGGATCAAGGGCAGCAAGAATTACGCAGGCATCGCCAACCCGGTGGTCGACCACCTGCTGGACCAACTGCTGGCGGCGCAAACCCGTGAAGAACAGTTGGCCGCAGGCCGGGCGCTGGACCGCGTCCTGCTGTGGCAGCACTACAGTATTCCCAACTGGTACCTCAACTATCATCGCCTGGCGTACCGCAACCGGTTCGCCTTCGTCACCACGCCGCCCTACAGCCTGGGCCTGAGCGCATGGTGGCTGAAAGCTTCGGAGAAAGCCCAATGATACCTTTGCGTACTGCGATCCTTGGCAGCCTGCTGTTTTGCGCCGCGGCCAATGCGGCCCCGCAACATGCCCTGACCCTCTACAACGAACCGCCCAAGTACCCCGCCGATTTCAAACACGTCGACTACGTAAATCCGGATGCCCCCAAGGGTGGTACCTTCCGCGTATCCAGCATGGGCAGCTTCGACAGCCTCAACCCATTCATCAGCAAGGGCGTGCCGGCAGATGATATCGGCCTGATCTACGACACCCTGGCCCAGCAAAGCCTGGACGAACCCATCACCGAATACGGCCTGGTGGCCGGCAAGATCGAAAAGGCCCCGGACAACAGCTGGGTGCGCTTCTACATCCGCCCCGAAGCGCGCTTCCACGACGGCCACCCGATCCGTGCCGAAGACGTGGTGTTCAGCTTCCAGACACTGATGAAGGACGGCTCGCCGATCTTCAAGACTTACTACGCGGATGTCGACGAAGTGATCGCCGAAGACCCGCTGCGGGTGCTGTTCAAGTTCAAGCGCACCAACAACCGCGAACTGCCGCTGATCCTTGGGCAACTGACAGTGTTGCCCAAGCATTACTGGGAGGGCCGCGACTTCTCCAAGGGGAACCTGGAGATTCCGCTGGGCAGCGGCCCGTACAAGGTGGCCGAGGTCAAGGCCGGGCGTTCGATCCGCTACGAGCGGGTCAAGGACTACTGGGCCAAGGACCTGCCGATCAACAAGGGTTTCTACAACTTCGATTACCGGGTCACCGATTACTACCGCGACAACACCGTGGCCCTCGAAGCCCTCAAGGCCGGGCAGTTCGATTACTGGCTGGAAATCAGCGCGAAAAACTGGGCCAACGCCTACAACACCCCCGCCGTCACCCAGGGCCGCCTGATCAAGGAAGAAATTCCCAACGGCAACCCCACCGGCATGCAGGGCTTCGTGTTCAACACCCGCAAGCCGATGTTCCAGGACGTGCGAGTGCGCAAGGCCATCAGCCTGTTGCTGGACTTTGAATGGAGCAACAAGCAACTGTTCAACGGCGCCTACACCCGCAGCCGCAGTTATTTCGAAAACTCCGAGATGGCCGCCACCGGCCTGCCCGGCCCGGATGAGCTGGCGATTCTTGAACCGCTGCGGGACAAGATCCCGCCCCAGGTGTTTACCGAAGCCTTCGAGCCATCGAAGACCGACGCCAGCGGCATGATCCGCACCCAGCAGCGCGAGGCCTATCAACTGCTGCAAGAGGCCGGCTGGAAGATCGTCGACGACAAGATGGTCGACACCACCGGCAAGCCCGTGACCATCGAGTTCCTGCTGGCCCAGACCGAGTTCGAACGCATCCTGTTGCCGTTCAAGCGCAACCTGGCAGACCTGGGGATCGACCTGGTGATTCGCCGGGTCGACATCTCGCAGTACATCAACCGCATCCGTTCGCGGGACTTCGACATGGTGGTGGGCAGCTTCCCGCAATCCTCATCGCCGGGCAACGAGCAGCGCGAGTACTGGAAGTCATCCAGCGCCGACAAGCCCGGCAGCCGCAACTACATCGGCCTGAAAGACCCGGCCATCGACCAGTTGGTGGAAGAACTCATCGACTCCGACTCGCGCAAGAGCCTGGTGGCCCACGCCAAGGCCCTGGACCGCGTGCTCCAGTTCGGCTACTACGTGATCCCCAACTGGCACATCAAGACCTTCCGCGTGGCGTATTGGGACCACCTCGGCCATCCGAAGATCTCGCCACGGTATGACGTCGGCACCGCCACCTGGTGGAGCAAACCCGACGTGAAACCTGCGATAACCGTGGACACCAACCAGAGCGCCGATCCGGCGAGCGGGGGCGACTGAGATGCTGGCCTATATTTTTCGTCGACTGCTGCTGATCATCCCGACCCTGTTCGGCATTTTGCTGATCAACTTTGTGATCATCCAGGCCGCCCCGGGTGGCCCGGTGGAGCAGATGATCGCCAAGCTCGAAGGCTTTGAAGGCGCCACCAGCCGGATTGCCGGGGGCGGTGCCGAAGTCTCGGTGGCCGGTTCCAGCTACCGCGGCGCCCAGGGCCTGGACCCGGCGCTGGTGAAGGAAATCGAGAAGATGTACGGCTTCGACAAGTCGGCGCCGGAACGCTTGTGGATCATGGTCAAGAACTACGCCCGGCTGGATTTTGGCGACAGCTTCTTTCGCGATGCGAAGGTCATCGACCTGATCAAGGAAAAGATGCCGGTGTCCATCTCCCTCGGATTATGGAGCACCCTGATCATGTACCTGGTGTCGATCCCCCTGGGGATCGCCAAGGCTACGCGGCACGGCAGCCACTTCGACGTGTGGACCAGCTCGGCGATCATCGTCGGCTACGCGATCCCGGCGTTCCTGTTTGCGATCCTGCTGATCGTGGTGTTCGCCGGCGGCAGTTACTTCGACTGGTTTCCGTTACGCGGGCTCACGTCCAACAACTTTGATGAGTTGAGCTGGGGCGGCAAGGTCCTCGATTACTTCTGGCACCTTGCCCTGCCGGTGACCGCCCTGGTGATCGGCAACTTCGCCACCATGACCCTGCTGACCAAAAACAGCTTCCTCGACGAGATCAACAAGCAGTACGTGGTCACCGCCAAGGCCAAGGGCCTGACCAACCACCGCGTGCTGTACGGCCATGTGTTTCGCAACGCGATGCTGCTGGTGATTGCCGGCTTCCCGTCGGCCTTTATCGGCATCTTCTTCACCGGCTCGTTGCTGGTGGAAGTGATCTTCTCCCTCGACGGCCTGGGCCTGATGAGCTTTGAAGCGGCGATCAACCGCGACTACCCGGTGGTGTTCGGCACCCTGTTTATCTTCACCCTGCTGGGATTGGTGGTGAAGCTGATCGGCGACCTCACCTACACCCTGGTCGATCCGCGCATCGACTTCGCCAGCCGGGAGCATTGAGATGAATCTATCCCCCCTCAATCGTCGCCGGTTCGAGCGTTTCAAGGCCAACAAGCGTGGCTGGTGGTCGCTGTGGCTGTTTTTGATCCTGTTCGGCCTGAGCCTGGGCGCCGAGCTGATCGCCAACGACAAGCCGCTGGCGGTGCACTACGACGGCGACTGGTACTTCCCGGCGCTCAAGCGCTACCCCGAGACCACCTTCGGCGGCGAATTCCCGCTGGAAGCCAACTACAAGAGCCCGTATATCCAGGAGCTGCTCAAGGCCAAGGACGCGTGGACGTTGTGGGCGCCGATTCCGTACAGCTACCAGAGCATCAACTACGACCTGAAAGTTCCGGCCCCCGCACCGCCGTCACGGGACAACCTGCTGGGCACCGACGACCAGGGCCGCGATGTGCTGGCGCGGGTGATCTACGGCTTCAGGATTTCCGTGCTGTTTGCCCTGACGCTGACCGTACTCAGTTCGATCATCGGCGTGATCGCCGGGGCCTTGCAGGGTTTCTACGGCGGTTGGGTCGACCTGGCCGGGCAGCGCTTCCTGGAGATCTGGTCGGGCTTGCCGGTGCTGTATTTGCTGATCATCCTCGCCAGTTTCGTGCAGCCCAATTTCTGGTGGCTGCTGGGGATCATGCTGTTGTTTTCCTGGATGAGCCTGGTGGACGTGGTGCGTGCCGAATTCCTGCGCGGGCGTAACCTGGAATATGTGCGGGCGGCCCGGGCGCTGGGGATGCAGAACGGCGCGATCATGTTCCGCCATATCCTGCCCAACGCCATGGTCTCCACCATGACCTTCATGCCGTTCATCCTGACCGGGGCGATCGGCACCCTCACCGCGCTGGACTTCCTGGGTTTTGGCCTGCCGGCCGGCTCGCCGTCCCTGGGTGAACTGGTGGCCCAGGGCAAATCCAACCTGCAGGCGCCGTGGCTGGGCATGAGTGCGTTTGCCGTGCTGGCGATCATGTTGAGTCTGCTGGTGTTTATCGGCGAGTCCGCTCGCGATGCCTTCGACCCGAGGAAATGAGATGAATCAGGACAATCTGATCGAAGTCCGCGACCTCTCCGTCGAGTTCGTCGTAGGCAACAGCCACCAGCGGGTGGTGAACAACGTCAGCTTCGATATCAAGCGCGGCGAAACCCTGGCACTGGTGGGCGAAAGCGGCTCGGGCAAGTCGGTCACGGCGCACTCGATTTTGCGCCTGCTGCCCTACCCGCTGGCGCGTCACCCGTCGGGGACGATCCAGTACGCCAACCACGATTTGCTGACCCTGAAGGAAAAGACCATCCGGCATATCCGCGGCAACCGGATTGCGATGATTTTCCAGGAGCCGATGACTTCGCTGAACCCGCTGCACTCCATCGAGAAGCAGATCAACGAAGTGCTCGGCCTGCACAAGGGGCTTACCGGCAAGGTGGCCACCAAACGCACCCTGGAGTTGCTGGAACTGGTGGGCATCCCCGAGCCCCATAAACGCCTCAAGGCCCTGCCCCACGAGCTGTCCGGCGGCCAACGCCAGCGGGTGATGATTGCGATGGCCCTGGCGAATGAGCCGGAGTTGCTGATTGCGGACGAGCCGACCACGGCACTCGACGTCACCGTGCAGTTGAAGATCCTGGAGCTGCTCAAGGAACTGCAGGCGCGCCTGGGCATGGCCTTGCTGTTGATCAGCCACGACTTGAACCTGGTCAGGCGCATCGCCCACCGGGTATGCGTGATGCAAAAAGGCTGCATTGTCGAGCAGGCCGAATGCGAAACCTTGTTCGAGGCGCCGCAGCACCCTTACACCCAGGAGCTGCTGGCAGCGGAACCCAGCGGCGGGCCCGCCACCAATGAAGTCGGCCCACCGTTGCTGGAAGTCGATGACCTGAAGGTCTGGTTCCCGATCAAGAAAGGCTTCCTGCGCAATACCGTCGATTACGTCAAGGCGGTGGACGGCATCAACTTCAGCCTGCCCCAGGGCCAGACACTGGGCATCGTTGGTGAAAGCGGCTCGGGCAAATCCACCCTGGGCCTGGCAATTTTGCGGCTGATTGCGAGCAAGGGCGGCATCCGCTTCGAAGGCCATCAGATGGACAAGCTCAGCCAGCAACAGGTGCGCCCGCTGCGCCGGGAAATGCAGGTGGTGTTCCAGGATCCGTTTGGCAGCCTGAGCCCGCGCATGTGCGTGAGCGAGATCGTCGGCGAAGGCCTGCGTATCCACAAGATGGGCACTGCCGCCGAGCAGGAAGCGGCGATTATCGCCGCGCTGAAGGAAGTGGGCCTGGACCCGGAAACCCGCAATCGCTACCCTCACGAATTTTCCGGCGGCCAACGCCAGCGCATCGCTATTGCCCGCGCCCTGGTGCTCAAGCCCCGGCTGATTCTGCTGGACGAGCCGACCTCGGCCCTCGACCGTACCGTGCAGCGCCAGGTGGTGGAACTGCTGCGCAACCTGCAGGCCAAGTACAACCTGACCTACCTGTTCATCAGCCACGACCTGGCGGTGGTCAAGGCCTTGAGTCACCAACTGATGGTGGTAAAACACGGGCAGGCGGTTGAACAGGGAGATGCACCCGCGATCTTCGCCAACCCCCAGCATGCCTACACCCGGCAACTGCTGGAGGCGGCGTTTTTGGTGCCCGGCCCCTAGCAGCTGCTACGCCATTGGGTGTCAGAAATCGGTTGAGGCCGACAGTTCACGCCAGGCGGCGGTCTCTTCCTTGACGTAGGCCAGCTTGTCCTCGATCGCCTGCAACGTGTCGGTACCCAGGGCCAGGCGCATCGGCGGATGCGGCGCTTCCACCAGCTTGATCATGGCCACTGCCAGCAGCTCCGGGTTACCCGGTTGCTGCTGGTTGTAGACCTTGGCCAGCTTGCGCACCTCGCCGGACGTGGCGGCGTAATCGTCGATGATCAAGGGCGACTCCACCAGGGAGTTGCCATCCAGGAAGTCGGTACGGAAATAGCCCGGCTCCACCACCGTCACCTTGACGCCCAAGGGTGCCAGCTCTGCGTGCAGCGCCTCGCTCAACCCTTCAACGGCAAACTTGGTCGAGCAGTACGTGCCGAACCCCGCCCCGGAACGGAAACCGCCCACCGACGAAATATTGATCACATGCCCGCTGCGCGCCTGGCGCATGAACGGCAATACACCGCGAGTGACATTGAGCAGCCCGAACACATTGGTTTCATACAAGCGGCGAACCTCATCGGCAGACGCCTCCTCCACCGCGCCCAGCAGGCCAAAACCGGCATTGTTGACCAACACATCAATGCGCCCGAAGTGCTCAATGGCGGCACGGGCAACGTCGGCAGCCTGGGATTCGTCGGTCACGTCCAGTTGCACCGCCAGCAGCCCGGGTTGCTCACCGAAGCGTTCGGTGACGGTATGGGCGTTGCGGGCCGTGGCCACCACCGCATCACCGTGGGCCAGTGCTGCCGCGACGATTTTCGCGCCGATGCCCCGGGAAGCCCCGGTTACCAGCCAAACACGCTTGAAGGAATGTGCCGTTGTCATGATCCGTACCTGATGGAGTGAATGTGAAGCCACGGTACGCTGAGGCATTAGCCTGAAAAACCGTCTCGTGCTACAAGCACTCTGAAATAGAATTTCATAATGGCTGACCGATGAACCTTGATCCCTTCAATGGCTTGACCGAATTTCTCGCCGTGGCCGAACTGAAGAGCTTCACCCAGGCCGCTGCACGCCTCGGCGTAACACCGACGGCGGTCAGCCATGCGGTGAAAACCCTGGAGAAGCGCACGGGTGTGGTGCTGTTCCAGCGCACCACGCGCCGGGTAGCGTTGACCGAGGCCGGCATGACGCTTTACAGCCGCCTGCGCCCCGCCGCCGGGGAGATTGACGAAGCGCTGGCGGCCCTCAGTGGCTACCGCGACCGGCCCATGGGCACCCTGCGGCTGACGGTGCCAAGGTTGTCGGGCAAGTTGCTGATCGAGCCGTTGATCCCGCGTTTTCGCGAGGCCTTTCCCGATGTGGTACTGGATATTTCCCTCGACGATGCCACGGTGGACCTGGTCACCGAGGGCTTCGACGCCGGTATTCGCCTGGGGGAATCCATCGACAAAGACATGGTTGCCGTGCGCCTGACCCCGGACCTGAACTGGTCGGTGGTGGGCTCTCCCGCCTACTTTGCCAAGGCCGGCAAGCCGACAACGCCGGAAGCGCTCACGGCCCATCAAACCATCGGTTATCGCTTCCTGACCTCGGGCATGGCACACCGCTGGGAATTCGAGCGGGCGGGCCGGGAATTTACGGTCGGCGTTCAAGGCGGGTTGATCGTCAATGACCGCAACCTGATGATCGCCGCCGCGCGGGCCGGCCAGGGCCTGGCGTACGTGAGTGATTTCGAGGTCATGGAGGACCTGGCTTCAGGCGCACTGGAGCCCGTGCTGCAATCTTTCGTACCGCCAAGCAGCGGGCTGTACCTGTATTTCCCCGCCCGAACCCAGAGCCAACCGAAACTGCGGGCCTTTATCGACCTGGCCACCGCATGGATTGCCGAGAAGCGTGGGCGCTGACAGCGCCGCAAAAGCAAACCAATATCATTTGCGCCGTGCCCGGCCCTTTGGTTTAATCGCGACCAATTCTTATTTACGCCAAGGCTTCTGCGCCACATGGATACTGTGTCGACCCCGTCCACCTCGTTCAGCGACCTCTACGGCAATCACCATTCCTGGCTGCTGGGGCTGCTGCGCCGGCGCCTGAGCAATCGCTGGGATGCGGCGGACCTGGCCCATGACACCTTCATCCGGGTACTCAAGCGCCCGCCGGCCGACGCCGATGAGACGCGGGAGCGCTCCTACCTGGCCACCATCGCCCGGGGGTTGTGCATTGATCACTGGCGCCGGCGCCAACTGGAACAAGCGTGGCTGCAAAGCCTCGCGGACCGGCCCCAAGCCCTGCAACCGTCGCCGGAGCAGCGGGCAATCATTGTCGAAACCCTGTACGAAGTGGACGCCATGCTCGCGCGGCTGCCCCACAAGGTGCGCGAAGCGTTCCTGCTGGCGCAGTTGCACGGTACGCCCTACAAGCAGATCGGCGAACAGCTCGGGGTAGGCGAACGGATGGTGAAAAAATACCTGGCCCAGGCGCTGCTGCATTGTGCGGTGCTGGAAGCCGAACTGGACGGGATGCTCGTGGAGTGAACAGCCCCGGAAAGCTCAGCCATGCCAGCCTTGAGCAAGCGGCCCAATGGTACGTACGCCTGCAGGATCAGCCAGAGGCTGCCCAGCACTGGCAGGCATGGCTCGGGCAAAGTCCGGAACACCAGGCCGCCTGGGGCTATGTAGAACGGGTCAGCCAACGCTTTGCGCCGTTGGCCGAGCAATCCCACAGCGCCAGCCGTGCGTTGCGCAGCTCTCGGCGCCAGACGCTCAAGACCCTGCTGGTGCTGTGTGCCGGTTCAACGCTGGCCTGGGGCACCTGGCGCAACACCGCCCTGCCCCGGTTGGTGGGAGGCTGGAGTGCGGATTACGCAACCGCCGGCGGTGAAACCCGCGAAGCGCTGCTGGACGATGGCAGTCGCCTGTGGTTGAACGCCTTGAGCGCCCTGGATGTACGTTTTGACCGGGTCCAGCGCTTGCTGCACCTGCGTTTCGGCGAAGTGCTGATCGAGACCGCCAAGGACCCGAACCGCCCGTTCCTGGTGGAGACCCAACAGGGCCGCCTGCGCGCCCTGGGCACCCGCTTCAGCGTGTTGCAGGACGGCGACAGCACCGTGCTCAATGTGTTTGAAGGTCGGGTCGAAGTGCGCACCGCCGCCAGCCGGCAACAACGAATCATCGAGGCCGGGCAACAAGTGGCCTTCACCCGCGATGGGTTCAATCTCCATTCACCCGCATCCGCCACCCGTGAGGCCTGGAGCCGTGGCGTACTGCTGGCCGACAACCTGCCGCTTGGCCAACTGGTCGCCGAACTCAATCGTTTTCGCCCCGGCCACCTGGGCTGTGATCCAGCCGTGGCGCAATTGCCGGTAATGGGTTCGTTCCCCCTCAAAGACAGCGACCACGCACTGCGCCTGCTACAGGCCGCGCTGCCGATTCAGGTCGACACGCTCATGCCGTGGTGGGTCACGGTCAGGCCCAAACACCCAGGCACATAAAAACTTTCAGCCGTCAGTTCCCTTTTCCAAAACTCGTTCGGTAAACCCTGCAGATGCTTTCAATTCGCCGATCGATTTGATCCAAAGGGAATGTTCATGTCGCAACCCGTTCGCTTCACTTTGCGCCCGCTGGCGCTGGCCGTTACTGCTACCCTGTTGTGCCTGGGCGCGCTCGACGCGCAAGCCGCCGAGTCGCCGTCGACTCAGGAAACGGCCCGCCACTACACCATCGCCGCGGGTTCGTTGGTCAACGTGCTGAACAGCTTCGCCGAGCAGTCCGGGATCTTTTTCGCCGGCCACAACAGCCTGGCCAGCGGCAAAACCAGCCCGGGCCTCAACGGCAGCTACACCCCGGCCAGCGGTTTGCAACGGCTGTTGCAAGGCAGCGGCTTGCAGGCCGTGCCCCAGGGCAACAACGGCTACGTGCTGGAGTTGGTCCCGGCCAACACCGGCGCCCTGGAACTGGGCGCCACCACCATCTCCGGCGAAGGCCTGGGCGCCACCACCGAAGATACGCACTCCTACACCACCGGCGCCATGGCTTCGGCCACCGGCCTGGCGCTGTCGATGCGCGAGACGCCGCAGTCGGTAACAGTGATCACCCGCCAACAAATGGACGACCAAGGCTCCACCAGCATCGCCGACACCCTGCGCCGTGCACCGGGCGTGAGCGTGCAGAATTACGACAGCGAACGCTGGGAGTTTTCCAGCCGCGGCCTGCCGATCACCAACTTCCAGTACGACGGGGTCAACTCCACCTACGACGGCGTGTATGACTACGGCACCACCAGCACCGACATGGCGGTGTATGACCGCCTGGAAATCATCAAGGGCTCAGCCGGCCTGATGTCCGGCTCCGGCGATCCTTCGGCCACGGTCAACCTGATTCGCAAAAAGCCCACCCGGGACTTCAAGGCCTCGGTCACCCAGACCTTCGGCTCGTGGGACAACTACCGCACCGAAGGCGATATTTCCGGGCCTTTGACCGACTCCGGCAACGTGCGCGGGCGCTTCGTCGGCGTGTATCAGGATCGCCAGTCGTACCTGGACCACTACCAGAACACCAAGGACATTGCCTACGGCATCCTCGAAGCCGACCTGACGCCGGACACCCTGCTGACCTTCGGCATCGACCAGCAGGACACCCGCTCCCGTGGCGCCAGCTGGACCGGCTTCCCGATGTACTTCAGCAACGGTTCACGCACCGACTTCTCGCGGTCCTTCAACCCGGCCGCCGACTGGAGCCGCCGCGACTTCCAGAACCAGACCCTGTTTGCCTCGGTGCAACAAAAGCTCGCGAACGACTGGTCGCTGAAAGTCAGCCTCGACCGCAAGCGCAGCCAACACGACACCCTGCTCGCCTCCGCCAGCGGCGGCAACCCGGACCCGGTCACGGGCAACGGGATGTACATGTTCATGGGCAAATACAAGGGTGACCAGGTGCAAAACACCCTGGACATCAACCTCAATGGCCCCTTCAGGCTGTTCGGGCGCGAGCATGAATTGATCATGGGCTTCATGGCCACCCGCTCGAAACAGGACGTGCCGGTGTACGGCTCGATCTACCCGCCCGTGGGCGGCAGCATTTACGACTGGCGCGGCGAATACCCGAAGCCTGACATTCCCCGCAGCGGCCAGAACGACATCGTGCAACGCCAGACCGGCGCGTACCTGGCCACGCGCTTGAAACCCACCGATGACCTGTCGGTGATCCTTGGCACCCGCGTCAGCAACTTCAGCGGCACCGACAACACCGACTTCTACGACCCGACCAAGGCTGACAACCGTTTCACCTACCGCCAGACCGGCGTCGTCACGCCCTATGCCGGTATCGTCTACGACCTGAATGACATCTGGTCGGTGTACACCAGCTACACCAAGATCTACAAACCGCAAAACAGCAAGGACGCCGACCGCAAGTTGCTCGATCCGATTGAAGGCGACACCTACGAAGCCGGGCTCAAGGCCGCTTTCTTCGACGGCCGCCTGAACGCCAGCTTCGCCGCATTCCGCATCGAACAGGACAACGTTGCGCAGTACGTTTCCGGGTTTGAGACCGACTCGGTGTATCGCCCGATTGCCGGCGCCACCACCAAGGGCTTTGAAGTCGAACTGGCCGGTGAAGTGCTGGACGGCTGGAACGTATCGGCGGGCTACACCTACCAGCACAGCCGTGACGCCAACGGCGATTACGTCTACGGCTCCGTGCTGCAAACCACCACGCCCCAGCAAGTGGTGCGGTTGTTCAACAGCTATCGCCTGCCCGGCGCCCTGGAGAACCTGACCGTGGGTGGCGGCGTGAATTGGCAGAGCGAGTTCTTCGGCAATGTGTTCCAGCCCGATCCCAACGACTCGGTGAATTTCGGCCACAACTCACGCATTACCCAGGACAGCTACTTCCTGGTGGACGTGATGGCGCGCTACCGCTTCAACGAGCACCTGAGCACCACGTTGAACGTGAAGAACCTGTTCGACAAAAAGTACTACACCGGCCTGGGCAACTTCGGTACCGGTTTCTACGGCGAGCCGCGCAGCCTGCAATTGGCGACCCGCTGGGATTTTTGAGCCCAAACGCCAGACTGCCGTAGCGCTTGCAACGGCAGTCGACTCGGGCTACATCCCATCAGGAAGGTACGTCTTTTGTTCTGGCCCGGCCCATCCGACGATGCAGGCTCCGGTCGCCCATAGCACGTGGGCGACCTTGCACAGAGCCTGAACGCCATGGATGACTTACCCTTTCTGTCCCACCTGTTGAAGAATATTTCTCCCTCCGCCCTGGACCTGATCAAGCACCAGGCATTGCGCCTCAAGGACGATCAAGTGCTGATCGCCGAACTGATCGCCGGTTTGATCAGACTGGTTGCCCAAGGCACCACCCCGGCAACCGAACCCATCTTGATCAGCGTGCCGGAAAATACCATGCTCGGTCGCTGGGTGCGGCTCTTCTGTGACGCCATCGGCCGCCCGGCCTTCCGTGAGTGGGCCTCACGCCATGACCTGGAACTGGCGAGCCTGGTGTTTCGGGGCGGCGATCTGCAGGCCACGATCCTGGAAGGCACGGTCAAAACACCGTACACCTTCACCCTGGACAAAGACTCTGATTGGTGGCGCGTCGCGAATCCGATCCTGGAGGTGGTGCAGATTATCGATACGGTCAACGCCGGCTTGCCATTCATGGAAAACCTCGTCGAACCTCATTCGAGGACGCTGCCTCTGAACCTGGTATTGCCCTTCTATGGCTACCCGGTACCGACCAATCATTTGCAGGCTCAGGTGATTCTCGAAGAGATCCATACCCTCGACACGCTGCCCGGTGTCGATGAAAGCGGGCGGCTCAAATCCACCCTGCGCAAGCGCTTGACCGAGGAGCAGCGGGATTACCAACAACTGGCCGATGCGCTGCAGACGCTCCTGGAACAAAGTACAAACGGCAGCCCGCCTTTCGATTGGCTGCAGCTCTACCTGCAACGATGCACGCTGGACTCGGACTCAATGTTGTCGAGCACCTTAAAGTACGCGGCACAGCTGCTTTACGCCGTGACGCAGGGAGAAGAGTTCGCGAGCCTCAACCCTGCCAGTCAAGGCGCTGCCCCCACTTACCGCTATTCCGTCGACCAAAAAGTAGTGATCGCCGTGACCGACGGCCGCGAGGCCAATACCTCACCTCTGGATCGCTCCAACAACTCAGCGCTGAATCAGCAATGGGATGAGCTGGAGCGCCTGGCCAATCTCGCCCATACCGACATATTGCCGGACGCCAGCCTCAGCCTGGCCGCGCTGATGACGGTGTATCGGCTACCCCGTCCTGCCAGTGCAGGGGACGTTCAGGTCCTGGTGGAACAACTGCGCGCCACCAGCGCAGCGACGTTTCCCTATGTCAGCTCGGCCGCCCACTCGTTGGTGGCCGTCAGCAAACACATGCGCCATATCGCAGTCCTCAATGACCGTTACACCATGCAAGCAGCACTCAAGTCGATCACCCTCGATACGCAGCTCACTAGCACCCTGGACATGACGTTCAACCTGGCGGCTGACTCGCCCTTTGCCACTCTGGTGGACAAAGGGGCGCAACTGCTCGCAGGTTTGCGCCAGGAATCGGCCTTTCAACGCGTGAGCGCCACCCGCCAATTCAACCTTGCCCGGGTGTATGTACTGAACGCGGACGGCGAACTCAGTGGTTACGCGCTGGACGATGCGCCCAAGGTACTCACCCGTGCGGACACACCGCTTTCAAGCCTGACCTCGATGGCCGAACCCCTGTTGGAACTGGCCCGCCAATCCGGCGGGCGCATCAGCACCAATGGCCAGGTCAGCTTGCGCCAGTTACTCAACCTCTACCAGATGGCGCTACCGGCTACCCGTGACGAAGCCCATGCCACGGCACGCATCCTGCGCATCCCGACAACCAAACAGCCACGCCACGGCAACTACTGGCGGGCATTGCAGGTGATGCCACTGCTGGCGGCGCAACGCAAACAGGTGCTGCAGACCGTCGCCGCCTTCCTGCCCAACCAGGACGTAAAACTGTTCGACTACCTGAGCGAAACAATCGTCGGCGAAAAAAACCGTGACCAGGTGCGCGCCGAGGCTGATCTGCTGCTGCACCAACTATTGGCATCGCCCCCGGCCCAGGCACTGGCCGCGCGGCTATCGGAAACCGTGGGCTGGTACGGTGAACACGCCAGCGCTGCAAACACCCGTGCCAGCAGAAACGCACTGTTGTTTGCCGCACTGATTCTCAGCCTGGACGCGAATGCTGGTAAGCAGCGGGCCACTGTCGCCGGCTATGACCTGACCGATTCCTACAACTGGGGCCTGACCTTCCATGAAGTCCGTAACGCCGTAGAAGCCATGGTCCAGTTCAAGGTCCTGCGCACCAGCGCCGTACCCATGGCCGCGCACCTGTTGCTGGCGGGCATCGCCCCGGAATTCCTGGTGCGGGACATCCCTGATGAGGTGTCGTACATGAGTTCCCATACCTGGGTACATTTCAAGCAATACGTGGACCTGATCGAAGCTGAAACACCGGGTGCATCACGGGCCATGCGCTTCACCGACTTCATGGCGGTGATCTACTTCATCATGCCCTCCCGCCGGGTTCGCCGAGGCAGTCTGCCGATCGTCGACTGGGCCGTGGCCAACGGAGTACTGGCCAAAAACGTTGATGGGCACAGTACCACGCAGAAGAATCGCGCCATTGCCGCGTTGAACGAGCAGCTCAACCAGTTGCAGATCAGTTCCGAGTTGAAGAAGAACGGGCATAACAGCCTGTATGAGATAGCCTTGCAGGATCTTCAGCGGGTGTTTGCCGGTAGCACCGATCTGGAGCGAATGGTCATACAATGGCAGGCCAGGACTGGTAACCGCTCGGAGCCGGATATCGCCGCCAATACCGCCGTTTCCCTGGTTCAGTTGCACATGGCAGGCAAGCTGACCAAAGGCACAACGCAATGGCGCTCGACCCTCAAGGACGTTGATTTCGCCAGCATGGCGTCACGGTTCGATGAGTTGGGGTCAATCCATTCCACTTTCGCGGCCGAGTTCGAGAAGCGCTACACGGCGGTGCGCGCCGCGCTGCTACAGTCGATCGTGTATTGGATGTCACAACTGCCCCTGCTTAGCCGTAAAGGCATGGAATATGGCAGCCTGGAATTCCATCGCCTGCAAACGTCACGCACCAGTGCTGGCGGGCAGACATCGGGCATCGGGAGATTCGGGGTGCTGGTGTTGTGCAGGTACGCCGGCGACAAGCGCTTCTACGAATTTCTCCCAAAGCAACTGAAGGTTGCCCCATTACCGGGCCTGACCCTGCAAATATTCGAACAGGCCCTGCGCACCGGCAATACCCAAGGCAGCCCGCTGCCGATCGATTGGTCAGCGTACGCGCGCGGCACCATTCCCAACGGGCAGCAACACGCGACGGTCATTGCCCAACGTTTTGCCGAGCTGCCTGCCGTCTATGGGCCGGGCCCTGTGGTACCCAACACCTTCACCTCGCCACGCAGCCTGGCCATTGCCAGCATCGTGATTGACCAGCACTTGCTGGTAGGCGCCGATGAGGCGCGAGCGGCGGCGAAGCAACCCCTTTCCCTGGCAGACGCCAACAACGGCGTAGATCCGCGGATCGGTTTCCTGCGCCGAATGGAACCCGAAACCATGAAATGAAACGTTGCAGGCCGGTTTCTGTGTAATCATTCACTGCATTGTTTCCCGGTGAGACTTGTAGTGATGCGATCGCCCCTCGAACCGACTGCCCCGGCCTTCTGGCGCGACGAACGCCTGCCGTTCATTGAGGCTCGCACCATCGCCGACGGGCGGAAGGTCTGCTACACCCGCCACGCCCACGAGCACTTTTCCATCGGCGCGATCACGGCCGGGCAGAGCCTGTACATCCATGGGGCATCGACCTTCAAGATCAGCACCGGCACCGTGGTCTTGATGAATCCCGGGGATGTCCACGCCTGCAACCCCATTGATGATCTGCCCTGGTCCTATCACATGCTGTATATCGATACGGCCTGGCTGACCGACCTGCAGCATCAGTTGGGTTTCAGCAAGGACCAGGACTTTCGTCCGTTCACCGCCACCCAAACCACGGATGTCGCGCTGTACCGCGGGCTGAACGAGCTGTATGAGGTGCTGGTGGACAACCACGCCGAACACCTGCACAAGCAGAGTGCGGTGGTGAGTTTTTTCACCGAGGTGCAACAACGCCTCAACCCGTCGGAGACCCCGGTGCGCGAGGTCAATCACAAGCTTGAGCGCGCCGCCGACTATATCCGCGAACATTGCACCGAGGCCCTGAAGCTCGAAGACATTTGCCAGGCGGCTGAACTGTCGCCGTCGTACCTGATTCGTGCGTTCAAGCAGTATTACGGCATGACGCCCCACGCATTCCTGGTCAATCGCCGTATTCAGTTTGCCCGCACCCAGTTGCGCAGCGGCCAGTTGATCGCCGACGTCGCACTGGCGGCCGGCTTTTCTGATCAGGCGCATTTCCAGCGCACGTTCAAACAGCACCTGGCGGCGACGCCCGGGCAATATCGCGGCTGAATCAGGCCAGCAGCAGATACCCCACGCTGGCCACCAACAAGGCGGCCATCGAGCGATTGAACAGGCGCATGCCCTGGGGATTGCTCAGGTAGCGGCGCAGGAACGTCCCGGCGTACGCCCAGCACGCCACCGACAAGTAGCAAATCACCAGGTAGATCGTCGCAAACAGCCAGACTTGCTGCGCATTGCCATCGGCGACAAACAGCCCCATGCCTGCCACACACGCCAGCCAGGCCTTGGGGTTGAGCCATTGCATGATCGCCCCATAGAGCATCGACGGCGCCGCGGCCGTGCCTTCAGCGTCCAGGCGCCCATCGTCCACTGCCAGCTTCCAGGCCATGTACAACAGGAACGCCACCCCGCCCCATTGAATCAGCTGGGTCAGCAGCGGCCAGCGCACCAGCACCTCATGCAGCCCCAGGCCAATCAGCACCAGCAGCAAGGTGAATCCCAACGCGGCTCCAGCCACGTGCTTTTGACTGGCGGCAAACCCAAAGCGCGCCCCCGAACTGATGGCCACCACATTCACCGGTCCCGGCGTGATGGAGGTGGCCAAAGCGAAAGCGGCCATGGAAATGATCAAGCTCATTGCAATTCCTTTTTGTTGTGCGGGTATGAGCTGAACCTTAAGGAGAAGATGGATCGCGGTATTGAAGAAAATGCCCCTGCCGGGAATGACCGAAAAAACCATCAGTTGAAACCCTTAGCCCACCCGCTGCAAAAGACAAATTTATTCCATTGATATAACTGTATTTTTCTCTTTCCAAACGGCGTTTTTAATAGGAAAAAATGCGTGTTTCCCAAGGTAGGCACGGTGCTAGAGTCGAGCGCACATCTGGCCGGATGACCTCAACCTGCTCACAAAAAAGGAATCGCCATGTCACGTCGCTTATTGGCAGCTGCCTGCCTGTTGCTGTCCCTCTCCGGGGTTCAGGCCGCGGAACGCTGGGAAACCCTTCCGCCCACCCCGGCGCCGATTGCGGGGGCCAAGACCGGCTATGCCGCCGTCAATGGCATCAAGGTCTACTACACCAAGACCGGGCATGGTTCGCCGGTCATCCTGCTGCACGGTGGCCTGTCCAATTCCGATTACTGGGGCAACCAGGTCAAGGCGCTGGCCGCCAAACACACGGTCATCAGCCTCGACAGCCGTGGCCACGGGCGCAGTTCCCGGGACGAGAACCCCTTCGGTTACGACTTGATGGCCGATGATGTGGTCGCCGTACTCGACAGCCTGAAAATCCCCCGCGCCGATATCGTCGGCTGGAGCGACGGCGCAATCATCGGTATCGATCTTGCCCTGCGCCATCCCGACCGTATTGGCAAGGTGTTTGCCTTTGCCGCCAACACCCAGACCTCCGGGGTCAAGGATGGCGTAGAGAAAAATCCGACCTTCGCCGCCTTCATCGAGCGCGCCGGCAAGGAGTACGCCAGGCACTCGCCGACGCCAAAAGAGTACGACGCCTTCGTCGAGCAGATCAGCCATATGTGGGCCAGCCAACCCAACTGGACCGACGCGCAACTGGCGTCCATCAAGACTCCGATCCTGATTGTCGACGGCGACCACGATGAGGCGATCAAGCGAGAACACACCGAATACATCGCGGCGACCATTCCGGGAGCGGGCCTGCTGATTCTGCCGAACACCAGCCACTTCGCATTCCTGCAGGACCCGACGCTGTTCAATGCCGCGCTGCTGGACTTCCTGGACAGCAAATAGCCCCGCCTACTCTCCTGTCATCCGCTCCAGGCTGTTGCTCAAGTGCAACAGCATGGCGGCCCGGGCCGCGTCCGGGTCCTGGCGGCGGATGGCTTTCAGGATCGCCTCGTGCTCAAGGTTCGCCAGGCGCCCCAGCTCCATCAGGTCCGCGTCGCCGCGTTCCTCGGCATTGATCCGGGTGCGTGGGATTACCGAGTGGCCCAGGTGATAAATCACGTCGGTGAAATAGGTATTGCCAGTGGCCTGGGCGATCAGGCGATGGAAGCGCACGTCAGGCTCAACGGCACTGTCGTTGTTGGCCAGCGAGTCCTGGTAATCATCCAGTGCCTGGCGCATCTGCTGCAGTTGTTCATCGGTACGGCGCAAGGCTGCCAGGGCGGCTGCCTGGGTTTCCAGGCCCATGCGCAGTTCAAGAATGCCGCGCACGCTGGCGGCGGTGTCGTGGGTCAGGTGCAGGCCGTGGCGCTCGTCGCGCTCCAGCACAAAGGTGCCGACACCGTGGCGGGTTTCCACCAGCCCGGCGGCCTGCAATTTGGAAAGCGCTTCGCGCACCACCGTGCGGCTGACGCCGTACTCGCCCACGATGGCCGACTCCGACGGCAGCTTTTCACCCGGCGCCATCTGCCCCAGGAGAATCTGCTGGGTCAGCGCGGTGACGATGTCGTGGGCAAGGCCCGGGGAGCGCTTGCGATGAGGTGCCGAGCTGGGGTTTTGCATCAGGAATTCCGTTCTGGGGCGCTTGGCAATACTAGCATTCTTAGACGAGCCAACTTGTATGACAACAAACAAATACCTGTAGGAGCGAACCTGCCCGCGAAAAACCCCGCCGCAGCGCAAACATTGCACAAAACCGCGCAATCGTTGACGATTTTCGCGAGCAAGCTCGCTCCTACAAAGGGTTGCCATCTCTGAAAATGCAGTTGTATGATGTCTATCAAGTTGTCAGACATCTCTGACAACCCAAATACGTCCCCGCACAACAATAATCAGTGGGAGTTTGACCCGTGACCCCTTCCAGCCCTGCGACAGCTGCGCCTGCCACCGACCCGGTCCTGGCCCGCGCGATCAAGAAGGTGAAGAGCCATGTGCTCCCACTGTTCGTGATCATGTTCATCGTCAACTACATCGACCGCGTCAACATCGGCTTTGTGCGTACCCATATGGAGCACGACCTGGGCATTGGTGCGGCCGCCTACGGCTTCGGCGCCGGGTTGTTTTTCATCGGCTACGCGCTGTTCGAAGTGCCGTCCAACATGCTCCTGCAAAAAGTCGGCGCGCGCATCTGGCTGACCCGCATCATGTTCACCTGGGGCATCACCGCCACATTGATGGCCTTTATCCAGAACGAAACCCACTTCTACATCCTGCGCTTTCTGCTGGGCGTGGCCGAAGCGGGCTTCTTTCCCGGGGTGATCTACTACTTCACTCGCTGGTTGCCCGGCGTCGAACGCGGCAAGGCGATTGCAATCTTCCTCAGCGGCTCGGCCCTCGCCTCGCTGATCTCCGGCCCCTTGTCCGGCGTGCTGCTGCAAATCACCGGGCTGGGCCTGCATGGCTGGCAGTGGATGTACATCATCGAAGGCATGGCGTCGGTGCTGCTGTGCTTTTTCGTGTGGTTCTGGCTGGACTCCAAACCCCACGACGCCAAGTGGCTCAGCCTTGAAGAAAAGGATGCGCTGGTGGGCGAGATCGACCGCGAACAGCGCGAGCGTGACGCCGCCACCACGGTCAAGCCGACCCTGGGCAAGCTGCTCAAGGACCGTCAGATCATGCTGTTCTGCGCCCTGTATTTCTGCATCCAATTGACGATCTATGCCGCCACTTTCTGGTTGCCGAGCATCATCAAAAAGATGGGCGACCTGAGCGACATCCAGGTGGGTTTCTACAACTCCATCCCGTGGCTGATCTCGATCATCGCGATGTACGCCTTCGCGGCACTGGCGGGCAAATTCAAGTTCCAGCAAGCATGGGTCGCTGCGGCACTGTTGATCGCCGCCGTCGGCATGTTCCTCTCCACTACCGGCGGGCCGATCTTTGCCTTTATCGCCATCTGCTTCGCGGCGATCGGCTTCAAGTCGGCGTCCTCGCTGTTCTGGCCGATTCCCCAGGGTTACCTGGATGCACGCATCGCCGCGGCGGTGATCGCATTGATCAACTCCATCGGCAACCTCGGCGGGTTTGTCGCGCCCACCACCTTTGGTTTCCTGGAACAGACCACCGGCTCGATCCAGGGCGGTTTGTATGGCCTGGCGGGCACTTCGATCCTTGCGGCCATCCTGGTGTTTTTCGCCAGGACACTGCCCGGCCCGACCACCAGCAGCGTGCTGCAACCCGCCCCCGTCTTGAGCAAATAAGGACTACACGATGAACACAGAACACCAGCACCACGCCAATAGCGCCCCGGTCGTTACCGGCCTGCAAGTCATCCCGGTGGCCGGCCACGACAGCATGCTGCTCAACCTCAGCGGTGCCCACGGGCCATTTTTTACGCGCAATATCGTGATCCTTACCGACAGCGCCGGCCGTACCGGCGTCGGTGAGGTACCCGGCGGCGAACGCATCCGCGAGACCCTGGAAGACGCCCGCAGCCTGGTGATCGGTAAGCCCATCGGCCAGTACCAGAGCATTCTCAATGCCATGCGCCAGACCTTCGCCGCGCGGGATTCGGCGGGCCGGGGTTTGCAGACGTTTGACCTGCGCATCACCATCCATGCCGTCACGGCGATGGAAGCGGCACTCCTGGATTTGCTCGGCCAATTCCTCGAAGTCCCGGTGGCGGCCCTTCTCGGCGAAGGCCAGCAGCGCGACGCGGTGAAGATGCTCGGCTACCTGTTCTACATCGGTGATCGCCAGCAGACCGACCTGGCCTATCGCAGTGAAGACGATGCCGAAGACTGGTTCCGCCTGCGTCATGAACAGGCCATGACGCCCGAAGCCATCGTGCGTCTGGCAGAGGCGGCCAAGGCGCAATACGGCTTCAATGACTTCAAGCTCAAAGGCGGCGTACTGCGCGGCGGCGACGAAATCGAGGCGGTGACTGCACTGGCCGAACGCTTCCCCGATGCGCGCATCACCCTGGACCCCAACGGCGCCTGGTCACTGAAAGAAGCCATCGCCCTGTGTCGCGACCAGCATCATGTGCTGGCCTATGCCGAAGACCCTTGCGGCGCGGAAAACGGTTACTCCGGGCGCGAAGTCATGGCCGAATTCCGCCGTGCCACCGGGCTGCCCACCGCCACCAACATGATCGCCACCGACTGGCGGGAAATGGGGCATGCGATCCAGTTGCAGTCCGTGGATATTCCCCTGGCCGACCCGCACTTCTGGACCATGCAGGGCTCGGTGCGCGTGGCGCAGATGTGCCACGAATGGGGCCTGACCTGGGGCTCGCACTCCAATAATCACTTCGACATTTCCCTGGCGATGTTCACCCAGGTGGCCGCCGCCGCGCCGGGGGAAATCACGGCCATCGACACCCACTGGATCTGGCAGGACGGCCAGCGGTTGACCAAGGCTCCGCTGAAGATTGTCGACGGCCACATCAAGGTGCCGGCCAAACCGGGCCTGGGCGTGGACATCGACATGGACGCCGTGGCCCACGCCCATGAACTGTACAAAGGCATGGGCCTGGGTGCGCGCAATGACAGCGTGGCGATGCAGTTCATGATTCCGGGCTGGACGTTCGATAACAAGCGGCCGTGCCTGGTGCGCTGACCTCAGCTGAAGATCATCGAAAAGTGCGCGCCCACCCCGGCGCGCACACCCTCGCCGACCGCCAGCGCCACCGAGCCGCCGGCCAGGTTGGCATCGCCGCAGGCAAACACACCGGGCACGGTGGTCTGGCGCGTCTCGTTGGTCAGCAGGTAGGGCCCGGTCGGCCCTTCGACAAACTCACAGCCCAACTGCTCGGCCAATGGGCTGGCCATGCGCGTACGGGACTGGGTGAAAATACCGTCCAGCGCGATCATCCGCCCGTCTGCCAATTCCACATCCGCCCGCTCACCGACAATCCGCCGCACCGCCGAGCTTTCGACGCTGACCCCGCGCCGATCCAGTTGCGCCTGCTGCTCGGCATCCGGCACAAATGCACCGTTGGTAAAGAGCGTGGTGTTGCCCCAGTCCGGCAGCAGCATCGCGTGATGCATGGCCAGCGGCGACGTCGCCAGCACGCCGATGCGGCCTTGATCCAGTTCATAGCCGTGGCAATACGGGCAATGGAACACATGCTTGCCCCAGCGCTCCTTCAACCCCTCGACCTCGGGTAACTCATCCACCACGCCGGTAGCGAGAATCAAGCGTTTAGCGTTGAACTCACCCTTGCAACGAGTTTGCACCACGAAGCCATCCTGGTTTCGAGTCGCTTCAACGGCGGTGTCCTGCACCCAGGTCACCGTCGGATATTCCATCAACTGCCCTCGCCCTTCGGCAGCGATCAGCTCCGGCGGCTGGCCATCCTGGCTGAGGAAACCGTGGGAAGTGGCCGCAAACCGGTTGCGCCGCTGCCCGGCGTCAATCACCAGCACCTTGCGCCGAGCCCGCGCCAGTTGCAGCCCGGCAGACATTCCGGCGTAGCTGCCGCCCACGATAATCACGTCGTAAACCATGAAGATGACCTCTCTGGTGGCCCTTGCATCGGTTGCCGGGCACTCACGACACACCATAAGTTACATAAAAATACCTCGTCAAGCGTCTCGCAACTCCAATCGTTACGAACGATACTTTCGGGCAGGAACTCCAGAGGCTTGCAGATGAGAAACGACACCCGGCTTTCGCGCATGCTCCATGTGCTGATCCACATGGGCCGCCACGAGGAACGCGCCACCTCGGAGACCATCGCGCAGATGCTTGGTACCAACGCGGTGGTGGTACGCCGCACCCTGGGCCTGCTCAAGGAGAAAGGTTATGTGCGTTCGGAAAAAGGCCATCAGGGCGGCTGGATGCTGGGCAAGCCGCTGAGTGAAATCACCCTGCTGGACATCCACAATGCCCTTGGCACGTCGTCGATCTTTGCCGTCGGCCTGTCCACCGATCATCCGCAATGCCTGGTGGAACAGGCCGTCAATGCGGCGCTGAACCAGGCGTTTGACGATGCCCAGGCGTTGCTGCTGCAGCGTTTGGGAGAGGTGACGCTGGCACAGTTGGCGGATGATTTTGACGAGCGCTATCGGGTGGGGATAACGCCCGCACCCTGTGCGTGATGCACGCGACGCCCTAAGCGCCGCCCACCGAGCGCCACGCTGCCTCGGCCAGGGTTTCCCGGTACACCCGAGGGCTGCTGGCCGAGCGCCCGGCCAGCCAGGCACGGCAGTAGCTGTCGGCCTGGCCGATGATCAGTGATGGCAAGAGTTCGGCGGGCACCTGGCTGAGCTGATCACCCCGTCCAGGCAGCACCATCCACTCCTTCAGCATCGCGTTGCGCGCCTGATTGCGGCTTTCCAGTTCAGCGGCGAACGGGCCCTTGGTCACCGCGAAATGCGCGTGGTACTGGAAGCGCGCCCACTGCGGTTCGCTGTCCACCCAATCGACATAGCTGTGGACCAGTGCGTACACCCCCTCCTTCGCTGTTTTGGCCGATTCAAGGTAGCGCCCACGCAATTCGGCCTGATCCTCCAGCGCGGTAAAAAACAGCGCGGCGACCAGGCCTTCCTTGTTGCCGAAGTGATGATAAATGGCGCCGACGCTGGTATCGCAGCGCGCGCGGATCATCTCGATGGTGGTGGCTTCAAGGCCCTGCTCGTTGAACAGGTCCAGGGCTGCCTTGAAGATATCGCGCTTCAATTCGGCCCTTCGGCCAGGGAAGCAACGCTGAAGCAGATCCGGGGTTTGCATGCTGAACAGGAACTCAGTCAGTGAAGAAGAATAAGCCCGGGCAGCTTGACAGATTTCCCATGGGCAGAATACTGTTCCGCTACAGAACATTATTCTGTAGCGGAACAATATTCCGTAAAATTTATTTAATCAGCGAGGCAGCACCATGAGTCAGGCCCTGAGCATGTTCAACAGCGTTGGCCCCGAAGCGTTCAGCAAACTGGCGTGCCAGATGGCGCCCTACTTCAGCACCATCAATCCGTTGATGACCCAGTTGCGTCCGGGGTTTGCCTCGGTGGAAGTGCCGTTCAGCAAGGCCATCACCAACCACCTGGGCACGGTGCACGCCATTGCCATGTGCAACGCTGCGGAGTTGGCGGCGGGAACCATGACGGACGTTTCCGTGCCGGCGGGTGCGCGGTGGATTCCCAAGGGGATGACGGTGGAGTATCTGGCCAAGGCCAAGAGCAGCGTGACGGCGACGGCCAATGGCGAAGGTATCGACTGGCAAACGGCGGGTGACAAAGTGGTGCCGGTGGAGATGCTGGATGCGGAGGGGAAATTGGTGTTTACCGCGCGGATTATCATGAATGTGAAATTGGGGTGATGGGGTTGGGGGCATATCCGTTGCTGCGGTTATGGCCGCTATTTGGCTCCGCTCTCACAGCGGCCTACCAGCGGGCCTGAATGGGGTGAAGCAACAGCAAAACCAAAGGCGGACACGCTCCAAATGTGGGAGCGGGCTTGCTCGCGAAGGTCGTTAACGATGACGTGGGTATCCTGATTCAACGTGGCGCTTTCAGGTTTTTCGCGAGCAAGCCCGCTCCCACATAAAGCGGCGGAGGCAGCTCCCTTTACTTACTTTGGGCTGGGCCGGCATTCCGGCTTTTGCAAAGTGACTCGCTGTAAGAGCGAAACCATAAGTCGCCGTTACCTGAATAACGGATATCCCCCCCAAAAAAGCTACCCCCCACAATTCCCACCAATCACCTCCCCCGCAAACGCCTTACGCACAAACGGCGTCGAGTCCACGAGCGAACCATTGACCGTAGCGGAGTGATCCAGCTCAGGATAAAAATGCCATTCAATCCGGTCCCCGACCTTGCACGCATCCCTGACCAACGCCTTTTGCCCCGGCACAAACACATCCTGATCCCGCCCCCCCGTACCGACAAAAACCGGAATATCCGTCTTCAACGTCGGATACGCCGACTCACGATAAACCTTGTCGAGCGCCTCTTTCGGCGACCGCTTGAAACTGTCATTGAAGCTGAGCCCATCAGCCATCACCCGCTGCTCAATGGCATGCAAACAATCCCGCCGGCTGCTCTCAAACGCAGGCACTGCACGCTCGCTCAAGTAATCCGCAGCCACAAACCCAGGATCAAACAACGTGACAGTACTCAGCCGCAGCAAGTTATAGGCAAAGGTCGGCACCACCGAACTGCGGGCCTTTTCCAACTCGGCACCGTCTCCCGTTTTATGGGCAGCCGCGTAAGGCGTACCGGTCGCCACCACCCCCACGATATCCAACTCGGGCGCATAGTCTTTCGCATAGACCGCCGTGGCAAACGCAGCACGGCCACCCTGTGACTGCCCAAACACCACCACACGTTTGGAGAGTTCGAAACCACCCGCCCCTACCGCGCGAATACTGTCGAGCACCCCATAGGCCAGCGGACTGGTCAGCCCATACGGATGCAGGCCAGGCGTCCCAAGCCCCTGGTAATCGGTAGCGACAATCGCGTAGCCCTGAGCCAGCCAATAATTGAGATAGCGCGTATCCCGAGGGCTGCGACCGGCGAACGACGGCGCGCAGATATCGGCACTCCCCACCGTGCCGTGGGCCCACGCCATCAGCGGCCAGCCACCCGGTGGCGGTGTGCCCTTGGGCAGGAACAGCGCACCGGAAACGACAATCCGTTTATGGGTATCGAGACCGTCGGTGGACGTGTACAGGATGCGAATATTCTGCCCCGCCTCGGCCAGGCTTTGCTGTTCGGTCAACGGCTCGCTGCGCAGCATCCGCCCGGGTGACGCGGGCACCTTGTCCGCCCAGGTATAGAACGCGGGAACACCACCATCACCGACGGGCGTTTGCGCAGCACTCACACCACTGCATCCCCCCAGCAACACCGCCAACGCAAGCGATAACCGACGCGACATCACCAGCCCTCTTTCAACATCCGCAATTCAAGGTACTGCAACAACATGATGGTCTTGCCGTCGACGATCTCGGCACTGTCCACCATGGCCAGGGCCTCCTCGAATCCCAACTCCAGCACTTCGATATCCTCACCTTCATCCTCCAGCCCGCCGCCATCACTGACTCGGTCGCCAGGCTGATATTCGCCGATGAAAAAGTGAATGCGCTCGGTCACCGAGCCCGGGCTCATGAAGGCCGAATAGATCTTTTCTACATGGCCCACACGGTAGCCCGTCTCTTCTTCCGCCTCCAGGCGAATGCGTTCCTCGGGGCTGGCGTTGTCCAGCAGGCCGGCGGCAGACTCGATCAGGTAACCGTGGTAGCCGTTAACGTAGGTAGGCATGCGGAACTGGCGAATCAGCAACACCGTGCGCCGCTCGCGGTTGTACAGCAGGATCGTCGCGCCGTTGCCCCGGTCATAGATCTCGCGGGTCTGGGACTGCCAACTGCCGTCGCGGCGGCGCAGGTCAAAGGTGTACTTTTTCAGCACATACCAATTATCCGAGAGCAGTTCTTCGGCGTGGATGCGGACGGGACTGTTTTCCATGGCAGGACCTTTTTGTCTTGTGTTATTCAGCATGTCGTGCAAAATCGTGCACAGTCAAGAAAAAACGTGCAGGAAGCTTCCGATGCTGACCCAACAACGTAAACAACACCTGCTGGACACGCTGCACCGCGACGGCCGGCTGATTGCCAAGGAGTTGAGCCAGGCACTGGAGGTTTCCGAGGACACGATACGGCGTGACCTGCGGGAAATGGCCAAGGAAGGTTTGCTGCTGCGGGTGCACGGCGGCGCCTTGCCAGCATCCCCCGCGATGGCTGATTTTTCGGTTCGGGAACACTTGGTACCCGAGGAAAAAATCGCCATTGGCCGGACGGCTGCGCAACTGGTGCAGCCCGGCCAGGTGGTGTTTATCGATGGCGGTACCACGTGCCTGCAACTGGCCCATCACTTGCCGGCGGACCTGAATGCCACCGTGGTCACCCACAGCCCGTCGATTGCCATGGCCCTGGTGGATCATCCGCAGATTGAAGTGATCATGCTCGGCGGGCGGCTGTTTCGCCACTCACTGGTGGGGGTGGGGGCGGCCACGCTGGAGGCCATCGGCCGGGTCAATGCCGACCTGTATTTCATGGGGGTGTGCAGCGTGCACCCGAATGCCGGCCTGTCTACCGGCGATTATGAAGAGGCAGTGGTCAAGCGCGCGTTGTGTCACGCGGCCGCAGAAACCATCGTGCTGGCCACCTCGGAAAAGCTCAACACCGCGTCGCCCTACCAGGTGGTGGAGCTGACACACGTCAGCGCGATCGTCGCATTGGCCAGTACGCCGCGTGCCCTGCTGCAACCCTATGAAGCTCAGGGCCTGACGCTTTACCTGGCGTGACCGTCAACAGTCCTTGATGGCTTGCCATAACGCGGCGACTTGCGCAGCGTCCGAGGCGTTGACCCGCGCCAGGTCAACCGGATACTCGACCCCCGGATTTTCAGTGAACCGCGTGGCGGTGAACTGGCCGTTGCTGGCACGCAGGATATAGCCGCTGTCCTGGCACGCAGCCGAAGCCAGGAAGATCACCCCAGGCGTGACCCATTCCGGCTTGAGGTTGTGCGGCTCGCCGGTCACGCCCCACATGCGGGTCTTGGCCACGGGTGAGATGGCATTGACCAGGATCCCGGCCTCCGCCCCTTCCCCGCTCAAGGCATTCATGATCCCCAGTTGCGCCATCTTCCCCGCGCTGTAGGCCGCCAGGCCCGGCTGGACGTAGCGCGTATACATCGCACGGTCGGAGGTGGTCAGCACAATGCGGGGTGCGGCAGATCGCGTGAGGTGCTGCCACGCGTGTTTGCACAGCCAGATCGGTGCATAGACATTGACGTCCATGGCCCGCCGGATGAAAGCCTCGTCGGCGGCCTCGATGGGCTGATAGCCGACCCAGCCAGCATTGTGGATCAGGATATCGAGCTGCCCGAAATGCGTGATGGCGCACTCGATCAGCGCTCGACACCCCGCTTCGCCGGACAGGTCACCCGCGTGGCCAACCACCCGCAGGCCTTCACCCTGCAGCGCCAGCGCGGCCGCCTGTACCACCTGGGGATCAGCCCCATCGCCGAGGGTGTCGGCACCGACATCACTGATTACCACCTGCGCGCCGAGTCGCGCCAACTCGCGCGCATAGCTGAACCCCAAGCCACGGGCGGCACCGGTCACGATTGCGGTTTTACCTGTAAAGTCCATCGTCGCGTTCTCCTGATAGGCACTCCACCCTAACAACCCGTGGCCGTCCTGTTTAATACTGAAAAACAGCGATATTGATACCTGCGCCGTATCAAGCCCCACACCGCCATCTACCTGAAGGAACAGCCCAGATGATCGAAACCCGCCTGTTGCGCCAGTTCGTTGCCGTTGCCGAAGCGCTGCACTTTCACCAGGCTGCGGAGCGCCTGCATATGGCGCAGCCAGCGTTGAGCCAGGCGATCAATCGCCTGGAGGCAAAGTTGGGGTTTGCCCTGCTGCAGCGTGACCGTCGTGGCGTGAAGCTGCTGCCAGCCGGGGCGGCGTTTCTTCAGACGGCCTACACCGTCCTCGGGCAATTGCAGCAAGGCATTGAGCAAGCCCGGCAGGTGTCCCAGGGAACCGCCGGCACGCTCACCATCACCTCGGTGTCGATCACCGGCTATCCGTGGTTGCTGGATACCCTCAGGCAGTTTCGCCTGGCGTTCCCCAGGGTTCAGTTGGTGATCAAGGAAATGCCCTCTGCCAACCAGGCCAAGGCCTTGTTGAGTGGTGATACCGATATCGCTTTTTTGCGCTACCTGCCAGGCCAGGCAGATAACATCGAATCCCGGCTGCTGCTGGATGAACCGATCCTGCTGGCGCTGCCCGCAGACCATCCGAATGCGGATGACGTCGCTATCGAGCTGAAGGACTTTGCCGGCGCCGATTTTGTGTTCACGCCCCAGGCATTGGGCAGTGGCTATCACCACCAGTTGATCGCTTTATGCGAGGCCGCGGGCTTCTCTCCAAGGGTGGTCCAGGAAGCCGATCAATTACCCACCCTGATTGGCCTGGTGGCGTGCGGGTTTGGTGTGGCGCTGGTGCCGCAGTCCATTGCCCGTTCGATGCCCCGTGACAAAGTGGCGTTTGTGCCCCTCACCGCCGCGTCCTCCAGCATCGGGCTCTATCTAAACTGGAACACCAGCCATTCTTCCCCCTTGGCCGGGCACTTCTTTTCTCTGCTGGACGAGGCGATGTAATACTTTGCAAGCAATGTCCGGTGACGACCGTCTGAATATTTCCTGCGCGGCCAGGGCATCTGTTAAAACCCGTGCTTCGCCTGTGTCCTGGAACCTTCATGTCTTCACGTTTTCTGTCCCGTCTCGGCCTGCGCTGGTTTCCCCTGCTGTGCATGGCCGCCCTGATCATCGGCCTGCCCGTGGGTTGCGCCGTGCTGCAACACAAGGAACGCGAGTTGCTGTTTCGCGTGGAGCCAGGCACTGCCAGCTGGTACAGCGGGTTGCCGCGTGATGTGCAGGAATTCGACCTGAAACCCGCGAGTTTCAAGGCAGGGCAGAATATTCATGGCTGGTGGTGGCCAGCGGCACAGAAGGACGCGCCGGCAATTCTCTACCTGCACGGCGTGCGCTGGAACCTCACTGGCCAACTGTTTCGCATCGAACAGCTGCGGGCCCTGGGCTTTTCCGTACTGGCCATCGACTACCGCGGCTTCGGCCAGAGTCGAGGCGACCTGCCGTCGGAAACCAGCGTGTACGAAGACGCGCGCATTGCCTGGGAACGCTTCCAGGTGCTGCAACCCGATCCTGCCAAGCGCCTCATCTACGGGCACTCCCTGGGTGGCGCGGTGGCCATCGACCTCGCGGCGGAACTGGGCAAGCAAGCAGCGGATGATCATGTGCCGCCGCCAGTGCGCGGACTGGTCATCGAGTCCACCTTTACCTCCCTGGCAGATGTGGCCACGGCAGTAGCCAATACGTCATTGCCGGTGCGCTGGCTGCTGTCGCAGAAGTTCGATTCCATTGACAAGATCGCTGATATCCACATGCCGGTGCTGGTGGTTCACGGGCTCGCCGATGCCTTCGTGCCACCGCGCTTCAGCCAGCAACTGTTTGACGCCGCCCAACAGCCGAAACACCTGTTGCTGGTACCCGGTGCCACTCATAACGACAGCATGCGACTGGCCGGCAGCAGTTATCGCCAGGCGTTGGACAGCCTGATGCAATCGAAGCGCGCCACTCAGGTTGCCGGGCCCTCCACCGGGCGCCCAAACGACTCGTAAATCTGCATTTCGGCACCGGTTTCGCCGGTGCCTGTCAAGGCGCAAAGCCTGCCCATGCTGGCCATAAACAGTGACTGATCAAATATTAACCGCAGGTTAAATCGCCATACCCGCCGGGCTCAAGCGAAGTTATCCACAGAGATACCCACGGTTTTCGTGGACAACTCTTTTTACTTTTTTACGATTATTTTGCTCGGTAATGCCCTTCTGGAAAGCTTGGCGGCAGCAAAATCTCCTGCATCACTTCGCGAATCGAAACATGGGGTTCGGTACCGGACCGGGTGTGGTTTTTCCATGGTGATCAGCTCACTCGGCAGGGCATCACCGACACCCCAACCCATTGCGTTTGCGCCTAATGCTGATTAATCTCGCATAAACACGCATCAACGAGCAAAAACATGCATAACACCCATGCTGCCATCGACCTGCCCTCCCTGCGCAAACAGAAAATCCTGTTGCTGCTGGAGCGCGACGGTAAAGTCACTGCCTCGGAGTTGGTGGAGCATTTCGCCGTTTCCCAGGACACCATTCGCCGCGACCTTGGCGAACTGGCCTCCGCCGGTCTGCTGCAACGCGTGCATGGAGGTGCGCTGCCACGGCCCAAGGACACCGGCAAGGATTTCTTTACCCGGTTTGGCGAAACCACCGCGACCAAACGCCACCTGGCGCAACTCGCCGCCGATCGCGTGGAGGACGGCCAGATCGTGCTGTTCGACTCCGGTACCACCACCCTGCAAATCGCCCAGTCACTACCACATTCCATCAAGCTGACCGCCGTCACGCACTCACCGATGATTGCCATCGCGTTGTCCGAACATCCCAATGTGACGGTGATCCTTGCCGGTGGCCAACTCAACCCGGTGACCATGGCCGCCAGCGGGCATGAAGCATTGCGGCTGATCCAGGGCATCAAGGCCGACCTGCTGTTCACGGGTGTGTGCGCACTGCATCCACAGGTCGGTATCAGCTCGTTGCACTTCGAGGAAGTGGCGGTGAAACAGGCTATGCTCGACAGCGCCTCCCACGTGGTGGCAGTCACCCTGGCCGATAAGCTGGGCGCCGTGGAGCCATTTGTGGTGGCACCGTGCAGCCGCATTCATACCCTGATTACCGAGTGGCACGTGCCGCCGGGCAGCGTCGAGGCTTATGAATGCCTGGGGCTGGAGGTGATGCAAGTGGATGCCTGAGGGGCGAGCATCGCTTGGAGGGCAAGCGCATCAACCAGCGCATGACCGCTGGCCGTATTATCGAAAATACACCAGGTCGGAATGCCCTCCTCCAGGGAGGCTCTCAATACCTCGGCCAGCGCGCACAAACGCTCGGTTTCGTAAGCGCTGTGATAGATACGCGGCGAACCATGCAGGCGCCAATAACGCACACCTTGCCAGCCTTTCGGTGCATCCCCATCAGCGATCACCGGCGGGTCGGCGGCGACCCGTCCTATCTGGTAATCCCGCAATAGCCCGTCGGCCTGCGCCCAACTGGCGTGCCGCGGCTCAAGCACCACAGGGCCAGCGAAGCGTTGACGCAAGGCTGTGAAAAAGCCGCCGGCAATGATCGGGTCGTAGCTTAAAGAAGGCGGCAATTGCACCAGCAGGCAGCCCAGGCGGTCGCCCAATTGCAGGCACTGTGCAAGGAACTCATCCAATGCCGTATCGCAGTCACGCAGACGTAATTCATGGGTGATGTGCCGTGGCACCTTGACCGAAAAACCAAAGCCCGACGGCACTGACTGCGCCCATCGTGCGTAGGTCTGCGGGCGATGGGGGCGGTAGAAGGAGCTGTTGATTTCAACCGCATTCAAGCACGCGGCATAACGTTGCAGATGAGTGCCCTGCCGGGGAAATCTTGGCCATTGCTCACGAGGCAAGCTCCAACCTGCACAACCGAGAAAAATCGGCATCAGAACAACACCGACGCCGCATCCCTCATGAAAATCTCCACCGTCTTCGGCCCGACGCCCTCGAACGCATTCAAGCGTTTTTCAAACTCCCCACGGTCGGCACTGGCATCGTGGATATGGCTGATCCTGCCCGCGTACTCCGCATTCAACTTGCTGCTGAGGTCGAGCAGGCGTTGCGCGGTGCTTTCGTCGTAACGCACGTAATGCGCCTCACCGAGCATGGCCACCAGTTCGCGGGAGGTGCAGTGTTGCAGTTTGCGCGGGGTGTCCCGGCCATGCTTCACCACAATCACCTGATAGGCCTGCGCCGCGATCTGCGCCTGAATGCGCTTGCCCATCAGGAAGCTGGCGACAAACCACTTGAACAGTGCGTTGTCATCACCGGGCTTGAGCTCAATACCCAGTTCCCCGGCGCTGATGGATCGCCCCATGACTGCCTCCGTTCTTCACTGACCCAGCTTGCGCTCGGCCTTGGCGGCTTGCTCGTTGATCTGCTCGGTTTGCCGTTGTGTGTCCTTGATGGACGTCGGCGTGATCACCTTATCGATGGTTTCTGTCTTGGGATTGGGACGTTGTAAAGAGCTGTCCTGGTCGGCAGCCTGGCGACCTTTCTGCGCCTGTTCAGAGCTGATCGCATCAGGGGTTTTGTCGGCGGTTTTTTCAGTGCCCATGGGGATTCTCCTGCGGTTCAAAGGTCAGGCTCCAGCGCGGAGCCGTTATGCAGCAGAGCCCAAGGTTTTTCGATAGTTCAAGGAAATTGCCTCGGGTGCATGCACCGAAAAATAGGGCAAATTAATTTAAACCTTTTGCGCTGCCCCCCCCTCAACAGTCAGGTAACGGCATCGCGCCACTCTTCAGGAGAAGCATCATGAAGCACTTGCTGATGAAACAAATGGGACTGACCTTCGCGCTGGCCGCGGGCTCGATGGGTGTGGCCATGGCCGCCACTTCCAATGACTTCGTTGACGCCGCAGCCCAGGGCGGCATCACCGAAGTAGAAGCCGGCAAACTGGCGCTGGAAAAGAGCGGTGCCGCTGATATCAAGGCGTTTGCCCAGCACATGATCACCGACCACACCAAGGCCAACCAGGAGCTGACGGCCCTGGCGACGAAGCTCGACATCAAGGTGCCCGACGATGCCAGCCTCACCGACAAGGCCAAGAAAATGATCCTGGAAATCCGTGAAGAGTCCTTTGACAAGGCTTACGCCGACAACCAGGTAAAGGCCCACGAAGACACCGTGGCCCTGTTCAAAAAAGAAGCCGACTCCTCGGATAACGCCGAACTGAAGGCTTTTGCCGAGAAGACCCTGCCGACTCTCGAAACCCATCTGAAGATGGCCAAGGAGTTGCAGTCCCAGCACGCCAATTAATCATTGACCCACTCAGGAGACACTCGACCATGAGTTCGCAACTGCACGGCAAGAAGATTCTGATCATCACCTCCAACACCGGTATCGAGCGCGACGAGCTGCTCAAGCCGCTGGAAGCCCTGCGTGGTTTCGGCGCCACGGTGACCCACGGTTCCAGCAAAGGTGGCAGCACCCAGACCTTTCTCAAGGACACCGAGAAAGACAGGACGGTAGAGTCCGACGCCAAGCTCTCGGACCTGCACGGCAGTGACTTCGATGCACTGGTCATCCCCGGGGGCACCGTCAATGCCGACACCTTGCGTCAGGACGCGGATGCCTTGCGGCTGATCAATGATTTCGTCAAGGCCGGGAAAACTGTCGCCGCCATCTGCCATGGCCCTTGGGCCCTGATTGATGCCGGCGTGATCGGCGGCAAGACCCTCACCTCCTACAAAAGCGTGCGCATTGACCTGGTCAATGCCGGCGCAGCAAACTGGGTGGATACGCAGGTGAAGGAATGCCCGGCCAATGGCTGGACCCTGATAACCTCGCGCACGCCCGACGATTTGCCGGCGTTCAACGAGGCCATTGCCAAGACACTGGCGGCCTGACGCCCGCCAATGCAAACAGGCGCCCTCGGGCGCCTGTTTTTTTCGATTCTGTCTTAGCCTTTGCCATGCTCAGTGGCATGTGTCGCCCGGTTCACACCCTTGGGTCCAAACAGCGCCCAGAGGATCAGCCCCAACAGCGGCATGAAGATCAGTACCACCAGCCATAAACCCTTGGTCTCCCAGCCACTGCCACTGCGCAGAACGCTGTTGATCGCCCACAGTTCCAGCAGCACCAGAATCACCGCCAAGCCAATCCAGACATATTCGATTTGCATGATTCATCCTCCTGAGGTCGTATGCGTTAGGTCAAGCAACGCGCCCGAGGGTTCATTAAAATTGCAACGGATGGCTCTCGCCCAACGGTTGCGGCACACGGGCCGTAACCTTCTAGACTCAAACGGACACTACCTTTTACCCCTCGGAGGCCCGGGATGACCGAGCACATCATCCACTTTCACTGCCAGATCGATCAGGGCACTACCGAGCGCTTTCGTGATTGCTGCCTGGACGCGATCGATCAAGGCGCCAGTTCGTTGCTGTTGAACCTGTCGACCACCGGCGGCAGCACCAATTTCGGTTTTACCCTCTACACCTTCCTCAAGTCCCTGCCGGTGCCGCTGTGTGCGATCAATGCGGGCAATATCGAGTCCATGGGCATCATCATGTTCCTGGCGGCAAACCGCCGGATCACCACGCCACACTCGCGCTTCCTGATCCATCCGATGAACTGGTACTTCAACCAGAACTCGGTAGACCACCAGCGCCTGCGGGAATACCTGTCGAGCCTGGACAACGACCTGGCGCGCTACGTGAAAATCTACGAACTGGAAACCGCCAGCGCCGAAACCCACCTGGATATTTTCAAGTGCCTCTCGGCCGAGGAAAAAGTCATCGCCGCCCACGAGTCACTGGCCTACGGGATTGCCCATGAGGTCGAGCAGATCGTGTTTGCCGACGACATCAAGCACTGGAAAGTCAGCGGCGGCTAAGCATTGTTTAATGCATGCAAGCCACCACTCGACCGTGCAACCTGCACGACCAGAGCCGGTTTTTATCACACATAACCTATTGTTTTATAAGCAGATAAATATTTTGTTCAACTTGGTACAACTCATGCTGTAGAGGTCTGCACAGGCGGGCAATTCGACCCGCCCTTTCGCTACCCGTGAGGTGTCACCCATGAATGCCATTGATCTTCTCAAGGCCGACCACGAACGCGTCAAAGCCATCCTGAACCAACTCAGTGAATCGACCGAGCGCGGCGTAAAGAAGCGCACTGAGCTCCTGGCCAAGCTGGAAATGGAAATCAGCCTTCACACCCGCCTTGAGGAAGAAATCCTCTACCCGGCTTTTCGCAAGGCCGGCGGCAAGGATCAGGAAATCATGTACCACGAGGCCAAGGAAGAACATCGCACTGTCGACTCCCTCGTCCTTCCGGACCTGAAGCAGACTTCGCCCTCCACCACCGAGTTTTCCGGCCGGGTGAAAGTCGTCAAGGAACTGTTGGAGCACCATATCGAGGAAGAGGAAAGCGAGATGTTCCCACAGGCCAGGAAGCTGTTGGGCAAGGCCTTGCTGGAAGAGCTGGGCGCGGAGATGGAAGCGATGAAAGCCGCGCACAAGAAAGCACCCGGCGCGAAGCCAATGGCGGCTTGATGTCCATTCGTCGCATGCCTGGAAACTATTTCAAACTTTGAATTGGCTGGAGGATTCCCAATTAGGCAACACCATTGATTCGCTCATCATTGAGGGTTTTCAAAATGGCTAATAGTGGAAAAACTACCCCAGGTGCTGGTCACAAAGACCAGAAAGACCCAAACCGTAAAAGCGGCGGCCAGGGTTCAGGCGGCAACTTCGCCAATGACCGCGAGAAGGCTTCTGAAGCGGGCAAAAAAGGCGGGGCTCATAGCCACGCCCCAGGCTCCAAGAAGTCTTGATTGAGGCGTCGCCGAAGCCTGGATGTGCTCCGGGCTTCGGTCCCCATCGCCAAGAGGGATTGAGTCATGAAGACCAGCATTTCCCAAAGGATCGTACTTGTCGCCAGCCTGGCGCTCGTTCTGTATGCCCCCGCCTACGCAGCCTTCGGCGACAACACTGCCCCCGAGGCGCCCGCCCTGAGCGGCAACAGCGCTCCTGGCTCGGCACTGCCGCCCGGCACCTATCCCAGCAGCCCATCTGGGGCCGACAGCAGTGGCAGCAAGGACGCTGAAACGAAAGCACCTGCACCGTCTAAAACCGTGAAGAGCACGCGCCATAAAGGCACCTCGACCCAGCATCCCGGTACCAAGACCGGCAAAAAGGCCGTGCCAGAATCGGGCAGTTGACCGATTAGTTCTCGCTGGGGCCGCCGATAAAGTCCAGGCGCAGGTTCATCCACTGCCGAACGATTTCCCGGGCTGCTTGCCTGGCATCAGCAGCAGAGAAGCCGCGCTCGCGTTGCAGCCAGTCACTCGTCGCTTGCCGTGCGGGCTCAATGGCGGCCAGCGCTTGCTGGCGTTGCCTGGCAGGCCACTGTTTATCCGCGCCCCAGTTGCGCAGGGCTGATTCCGGGTCCTGGGCCTGCGCTGCGGTGCCTGGCTGGAGAAACAGCCGAGGCGACGCGGTGGCCTTGAGGGAAAGCGTGTTCCAGTCGGCATAGCTGGCAAAGCGGATCGTGCCCTCGTTCTGCGAGGCCGTGGACAAAGGCTCGGTCAAACTGTCGTCCAACCGCTTCCACGCCGGCTGTGCAAACAGATCACCCTGAGGGGCACAAATCGGCGCAAAGCTGTCGCGGGTGGAGCCGTACAACGACCCGAACGACTCATATGCAACCTCGCCCTGCCGGCTAAAAACGAAACAGTGCATATACGGGCGTTGGTCGGCGTACATCTCATACTGTTGGCGCTCGATCATCATGCGCAGCAAGGTCAACATCACCCGGTCACGGCTGACAGCAGGATCATTCTGCAGGTCCTGCCAGATCGACCAGGGAAAACTGTCTTCCTTGAGTGCTATGAGAACCTGCTTGCGATTCTCCTCTGCCTCATTCTCCGTAACGCCACTATCAGGTTCAAAACGCTGCAGGTAGACCAACCAGGCGGCGGCAAGATCGTTCATCGGGTAGCGCCGAAGCCCTTCTGCTGCCTGGGCCGGATGGTACGGAATACTGGCAATGATTGCGTCAAGGGCTGCGGTGTCTTTGTGAGTGATGGTTCCCACCTCGACCACTCTCTGGCTCAGTTGGGATTGCAGGCAGCCGGGCAATTGTTCGGGGGTACCGGCACACGCGTTGCGAGTCTGCAACCACGTGCGCTGGCCACGGCGCAATTCGTCGCGCTGGTCGGGTGCCAGTTTGGCCATTGCCTGGCTGTAGTACAGGCCCAGCGTAGTGTCGAGTTCGCTTAATTCAGGGCTGGCGCAAATGGACTTTTCCACCGTGGTGGAGGCCTTTTTACAATCGAAGGACGCGCCACTGGCAGGCATCGCTGCGCCTATCAGCGCGCCAGCGAGCAACAACATTGTGTAGGCAGAATGAATACGGCGGGCCATGGCTTTCCTTGGGTGAGTTCCTTTCAAGGCGCTCATTGTGCCGACGCGATTGCCAATGTCCAGCCTGTCGGCACAGTACTACGAAGCACTGGCCATGGAGGGGCGATCACTTGCCAGTTCACGTTCAATCTGTTCGATGCTGGGCAGGCTGGTTTGCAGCTCTGCAGGCAGTGATTCCACCAGCTGATACTCGGCAACCCCAATAGGACGGGAGCTGTCACGCAGAGCGTATTCGGCCACTACTTCGTTCTTGCTCTTGCACAGCAGCAGGCCGATGGTGGGGCTGTCCTGCGGGTGCTTGAGCTGGGCGTCTACCGCAGCGAGGTAAAAGCCCAACTGCCCCAGATGATCGGGTTTGAATTTACCGGCCTTGAGTTCGATCACCACGTAGCACCTCAGCTTGAGGTGATAAAACAGCAGGTCGACGAAAAACTCCTCGCCCCCTACGTCCAGCAATACTTGCCGTCCCACGAAGGCAAAACCGGCGCCCAGCTCCAGCAGAAAATCGGTGACATGTTTGACCAGGGCGTTTTCGATTTCACGCTCCTGCGCGTCAAGGGACAGGCCCAGGAAGTCGAAACGGTAAGGATCTTTAAGTGATTCGCGAGCCAGGTCGGATTGCGCCTTGGGCAGCAGTCCGTCAAAGTTGCTGACCGCGTTGCCGCTGCGTTCCAGCAGGCGACCTTCGATTTGCATCACCAGGATGTTGCGCGACCAGTTGTGTTCGATGGCCTGTGCAATGTACCAGCGACGGGTTTCGGGGCCGGGCAACCTGTCCAGCAACACCAGATTATGGCCCCAGGGCAATTGTGCAGCAGCCTGTTGCACAAATTCGGAATCCGGCCACGCCTCCGCAAATGCACGCATGTACTTCAGGTTACGCGGCGAAAAACCTTTCATCTCCGGAAACGCTGAACGCAAATCCTGCGCCAGCCGCTCAATCACCTTGGTCCCCCAGCCCTGCCGTGCCTGCCGGGTCAGAATATCCTGGCCGATTTGCCAATACAGCAACACCAACTCGCGGTTTACCGCCAGGGTGGCACGTTGCTGGGCGCAGTGGATTCGACTCTTGAGATCAGTCAGCCAGTCGCTGTATCCCTCGGGTGGTGTGTTCAGGCTATCGGGGGTCTCACTCATTCCTTTTCCCTCGTGGGTTGGGCAGGCGGCCGATAGTAGCGAGGGAAAAATGCGTAATGGGCCAGCAGAATGCTTTCGATACAAATCAACTGGAACCGTACCTTCAGGCGCATCAAGGGGTGCCTCAACATGCGTGCTGTGGTCAAATGAGCCGGTCACTTCCATGGTTATTCCCGATCTATGAACGCCACACCCACCGACGACAGCCAGGCATCCACCGGGGACCGCATTCTGTTCCTGCTCAAGACCCGTGGCCCGCTGAAAACCACGGACCTGGCTGCACTGCTGGAAATCACCTCCGAAGCCGCCCGCCAGCAAATCCAGAAGTTGCAGGTCGCGCAGTTGATCGTCGGTGTATCGGCCCCCATCTCGGGTGCCGGTCGGCCATCCTTGAAGTGGACCCTGACCGAGACCGCCCAGAGCAAATTCCCGGATTCCCATAGCGTGCTGACCTTGCACCTGATCGAGTCCATCGAAGGGATTTTTGGCAGTGAAGGCGTGGAAAAAGTCATCGCCAGCATGGAGGCGACCGCCAAGCACGAATACATCCAGGCCTGCTCCGCCGCATCGAGCTTGCAGGAGAAAGTCGCGATCCTGGTGCAGATTCGTGAGCGCGCCGGGTACATGGCGCAGATGGAGCCGCTGGACGAAGGCTGGCTACTGGTGGAAAACCACTGCCCGATCTGCGTGGCCGCCCGCAAATGCCAGGGTTTCTGCCGCTCGGAGTTGCAGATTTTCCAGGCAGCCCTGGGCGATGAGAATGTGGTGGAGCGGCGCGAGCATTTGATTTCCGGGGACCGGCGCTGCGCCTACAGCATCCAGCCCCGCCGCCTGTAAGAAAGAGGCTGCGATGGGCTGCGCAGCAACCGCAATTCCAGCGCCGCAGTGTCCCGGATACACCAACGGTTCAGGATTCACGAGCGCTGCGCAGTCCATCGCAGCCTAAGCCTCACGCCGTACTCAAGCCCATTGCAGGAAGGACAGATTCCGGAGTAGTGGCGCAATGCCCATCAACCATATAACCAAGCAAGATCTTTGATAATACGTTGAGCGCTTTGAATTACACAAGCCAATACTTTTTACGGTGCCGTAAACAGCCTAAACCCTGACCCCCAGCATGCCGCTGGTAATGATGATCGTGACTATGGCGCCCATGCCAATCACCAGCCAGGTCAACAGCGAACTGCGTGACTCGCCGACATTGTGATTACGCAATACACCTCGCAAACCACAACCCAGATGCCCAATCAGCAGGAACACCGCCAGCGAGTAATGCGGCAGCAGCCGAATGCTCCATGGATCCGCCAATAACCCTACGGGCTCGGCCACGGCCCAGGCGTAATCGGTGTCGGTGCCGAAGTAACGCGCCAGGGTAAACACCGAGTTGATATGGGACGCGATAAACAGCGAGAGATAGGTGCCGGAGGCGGTCTGTAACGCGTCCAGCAGGTCGGCACGCGTGACGGTCTTCGGGCGAATCAACACCAGCCCGCTGAGAATCTGAAAGAAAAACGTGACAATGATCACCGGCTCCAGCCAGCCATTGCGATACACCCGTCGCAGCACGTCCATCACCGACTTATGCACATCGGTACCCAGTACACCCAGGAGGTGGTTGAACAGGTGCGGCGCGAGAAACACCAACAGGATCGCCACCGAGGCGATGCCGTGGGCGACACGCAGCTTGATATAGGTCTTGTCCAAGGTCACCAGGCTGGTGCTCGGGCCCGTTGACGACACCATCGCAAAAAAGCCCGCCAGCGCCAGCCACAGCCCGCTCCATACCGCGATGTCGTGGCCCTCGATTTTCATCAGGTACAGCAAGACGCCCATAAGCGTGTACGCAGGAGGCGCAGCCACCGCCAGGCACGACAAGCGTCGCGCCAGGACCAGGCGTGCGCTCATGACCGGTTGAACACCGGTGACATACACACAGGCAAACGCCAACAGCGGCACCGCATAGGCACTCAGGATCAGCGCCAGGACGACCGGGGTGCCGGCGCCTGCCACATGCGCCTGGTTACTCCACGCCAGCGCCCACGGATAATACAGCGCCGCGGCGAACGGCAGCAGCCACAGCCATTCCAGCCAGGGTTTGATAGCTTTGCTTAACATATTGATTTCCCGGTGATAAATATCACCCGGATAGTGCCCAGCCATCGCCACCCGCGACAATTAGGCACCCAGGCAAAAGCCTTTTACCCAATGGTCATGCCTGGAAGGCTTGCACCATGTAGTCGACGAACAGCTTGACTCGCAGCGGTATCTTGTCGCGCTGCCGATAGCAGATGTAATGCCCCCTGCCCCGCGCCTGCGCCGCATAACCCGGCAGCAAAACGATCAAACGCTGTTGCGCGATCCAGTGCTGCGCCTGATAGCCGGCCAGCTGTGCCACACCACCGCCGGCTACGGCCGCGAGCGCCACTAGCTCCGGGTCATTGAACAACTGGCTGTAAGGCAACGGCAGCCGTATGAACTGCCCGTCGACTTCAAACTCCCACACATGCGGCTTGCCCGACTGCGCCAGGCGAAAGGCGATAGTCTTGTGCGCCGCAAGGTCTTCCAGGGTCTGCGGGTAGCCGGCTGAGTGCAGGTACTCAGGCGCGGCGCAGGTGACGAAACTCATCGGCGCCAGTTGCCTGGCGATCACATCGGCGTTCTCCAGCCGCCCGTTGCGAATCGCGACATCCACGCGACCTTCGGCGAAATCCACATGGCGATCATTCAGATCAAATTCGAGGGTGATGTCCGGGTGGGACTTACAGAACCCAGGCAACAGCGGCGCAATGCACTTGCGCCCAAAACCCACGGTAGAGCTTACGCGCACTACGCCGGACGGCGACTGGGTAGCGTGTTTCAGCGCTTCGGTCGTGCGCAACAGATGCTCGACACTGGGCAGGCACTCTTGAAAAAACCGGCGCCCTTCCTGCGTGACCGCTACGCTGTGGGTCGTGCGTTCCAGCAGCTTGATCGCCAGTTGGGTTTCCAGGCGGGTAATGCTGCGACTCACCGAAGGCACTGAAATGCCCAGGTCGCGTGCTGCCTCGCTGAAGCTTTCGCTGGCCGCGACTTTCATGAAGGCGATGACGCCGGCGAAGTTTTTTCCGATGGACATCGGTGAGGTTTCCTTGAAGGGCGCACGCCAAAAGCATCGACAGTACCCAACCGCAAACCCAAGCGCCCTAGCCAATCCGACGGTTTTTCGGTAGGCCAAACTGCGGCTTTACAGCCCTTTTGATTTGGCACAAACTCACTCCTTATCTAGAAAATATCGGGATCGCGCCATGCTTGAACACCCATCGATTAAGTTTGGCGCGGCCCCCGTGCAAGGTTTGGTCCGGGAGTATTTGCCCGGCTTGCGTGAACCTCACGTTCACCCGGAACACGCGCAAATCATGTACGCCATCAAAGGTTCGATGACGGTACTGACGGCCGAAGGCATCTGGGTTCTGCCACCGCAGCGGGCGCTCTGGATTCCGCCAGGTGTCAGCCACACCTTCAAGCATTCGCGTCAGGTGTCGATGCGTACCGTATATGTGCGTCAGGGCGCGGCCAGCATTCCACCGTGGGCCCGCTGCGCAGTGTTAAATGTCGGGACGCTGGTGCGCGAGCTGATCCTGGCCTGCGCGCAACTGCCAGGCGAGTACCCCGAGCACAGCCGCGAAAGCCGCCTGGGCACCGTGCTGCTGGACCACCTGGCATTGCTTGAGCAAGACGCCTTTTACCTGCCTGAACCCTCGGATAAACGCGCGGTGCGCGCCGCCAACCTGATCAAGCAAAACCCCAACGACACTCGGCCGCTCAAGGAAATCGCCTTCGAGGTAGGCGCCAGTGCACGCACCCTGGAGCGGCTGTTTGCTGCCCAGACCCGCATGGGCTTCGGCGCCTGGCGCCAACGCTTGCGGATGATGGTGGCCCTGGAAAACCTCGCGGCGGGGGAAAGCGTCAGCAGCACCGCCGCCGCGATTGGCTACGAAAGCTCCAGCAGCTTTATCGCCGTGTTCCGCTCGGTGTTCGGTTGCAGCCCGGCCAGGTATTTCGCCCAGCGTTGAGCCGGCCTACAGCAAGGGAATGCTGTAGCTGACCATCAACCGGGCTTCGTCTTTGTCAGCGCTGTCATTACCCCGCAGCACCGCACCACGCCACATGAACCCAATCCCCTTGAAGGTGCCGGCAGGAATCACATAGTCAACCCGCACGTCCCGCTCCCACTCGGTATTGTCACGACCTGCCGTGCGGATGTGGCTGCCATGTATGTAGGTGACGCTGGTCTTCAGCCCCGCCACGCCCAGGTTCGCAAAATCATAGGCATAGCTGGCCACCGTGGCCTGTTCCCCGGCGTTGACGAACTTCAACGACTGGGAGTTGGTGATCAAATACACCGAGCGGCCCTGCCCCTGGTTGATATGGGGGAAGTCACTTTCGCCCGTGGTTTTCTGATACCCCAGGCTCACCGAATGGCCTTGCAGCGAATAAGTAAACAAGGCACTCCACAGGTTATTGTCGACCTTGCCATTGTTGACGCCCGGCCCGTAGTAACCCGAGCTGACGTAGCCCTCGGCACGCCCCGCCGCACTGGAGTTCTTACCGTCCGAGGTACTGTGGAAGTAGCGCAGGTCACTCTTGAACTGGCCCACCGGCAACTGCCAGTTGTGCACCAGGCCGAAGAAGTGTTGCTGGTAAAAGTTTTCAAGATTCGCGTAGTAATACTGCAACTGCATCTGCTTGCTTACGGCGTAATCCACACCACCGTAGTAAAACTGATTGCTGGACGTGCCCTTGACCGGATCGTTTGCGCCAGCGATGGACAAGCCCTGGCCGTTGCTGGAGTTACGGTCAAGCACCTGCTCGATTTTGCCGGCGACGAGGTTGAAGTCTTTCAGGTCCTTGGAGTCCACCTGGTAGCCACGAAAAGTCTGGGGCAACAACCGGCCGTCTTCATACATCAGTACCGGCACCCGGGGCATCAGCGTGCCCACTTTCAGTTGGGTCTGGGAGATGCGCACTTTGCCGGTGACCCCGGTCTTGCTGAAATCATTGGCAGCCTTGCCATCAGACAGCGGGAAGACGCTACCGGGTGTGTTGTCCTCCCCCACCTTGCCGGCACGCCCTGACGCATCCAGCCGTACGCCGTACAGCTCTTGCAGATCCAACCCCAGGCCCACCACCCCCTCGGTGAAACCGGACTGATAATTGAACATGAAGGCCTGGCCCCATTCCCGGTCCGAGGCCCCCTTGGCATTGCGCGTGTCCTGGTTGAGATAGAAGTTGCGCAGGTCCAGGGTCGCTTTACTGTCGTCGATAAAACCCGATGCAGCCGCCTGCTGTACAACGCCGAAAGAAACGGCCAGGGCCAGGTAAGTCTTGTGGTTCATGAAGGCTCCGAACAGTGAACACGACTGTCCCGTCGACCCAGTGATGGCAGCCGTTTTTTATTGTGTGTTGCAGTGTTTTCATTCGACGGGAGGCGCGCACGATATAGGCCTGGCGGTTGTGAAAACAGCCGCCAAAACGGGCATTCACTTTTCCAGTTTTTGTAACAATGAGGACGACGCGCAGGCGTCTGGAACGGGCTTTCCACGAGGGTCTTAAGTCAACTGCGAGTACAACGACTCACGCTGCAGTGCCGTCTCGCTCCGACAGCCAGCGGAGCTTTTCCAGCATGGGATCGAACATCGCGCGTACCGCCTCGACTGCCGCGTCTTCATCGCCAAAGATAATCGCCTGGACGACTTGCGCATGGGCTTCAAGCCCCGGCTCATACAACTCGTTGTCGGCAAAAATCGCCAGATACTGGCTGTGGAACGACGAGCTGAATGCGCGGTACATCGACTGCAAGACCACGTTGTGGGAAGCCACGGCCACCGCACCGTGCAAGGCCTGGTCGCGGTCGACGAAATCGTCGAGTTGATCCCCGAGGTTATATTCGCCACGCCGCGCCAGGGCGTGCCACAACCGGCGGATATCCTCCAGGGTGCGACGGCGCGCAGCGAGTCGGGCGGTTTCGACTTCCAGCAGGTACTGGGCCTCCAGGTGGTCGCGGATCGCGCTACGTTGTTCACGAATGCCATCGATGATCGAGGCGACCCAGGCGTGATTGCAAAGACCGGCGTACATGGGCCACTCCTGAAAGATCATGCCCCTCGAGTATGGAGATTTATGCTCACCCAGACTCCTTCCGGCCCGCCAACTAGTCGCTCGATTGCGCCACTTTTTCTCCCGGCTGGTTGTAGTGGACCAGCGGCGATTGCGGGTCGAGCAGCGAGGTGCGGATGAAGTGCAGGTAGCTTTCCACCCGTCTCAGGGCTGAAGTCTCAAAGTTCCCGGCGAATGGCTCATCGGTCTGTTGCACGCACTCAATGGCGTGCTCGACAGCCTCCAGCGCGCGCTGCAAATAACCGGGCCCAGGCTTGACGAACAACCGCACCAGTGCGCGACCCATTGCCCGGATGGCGAGGCGCCAGGGCATGCTCTCGGCGTAACAGGCCTGCGCCGGCAACCGGGCCTGCTCGCGGCGCAACTCGATGATCGCGTGCCCCACGTCCAGTACCACGAACGTCCAGCGCAGCAGGCGATGCTGCACCGATGCCCTGCCCGCCGCAAAGTTGTAGGCCTGGTTGAGCAGGTCGCGGGTGCCGCTTTCGAAACCGGAGCCCAGCGCCGGCAACGGCGCGCTGATGGCAACCACCACCTGGCGGCGCAGATCCTGTTCCAGCCGGCGCCACAGCCAAGGGCTGTTGGGTGGCAGGATAATCGCCCCCGCCGCGGCGCACACCAACATGCCAAACACCATGGCGAGATAGTCATTGATCAGCCCGTAGGGGTTGTACAGCGTCAGGTTGGCAGGCACTGAGCTGGTGCCGAAAAACACCAGCATGCCCAGGCCATAGCCGGCCAATTGCGGCCTCGCCAGCCAGAACGAACCCAGTACGATCACCGGCGCCATGACCACGCACAGCAACGGAAAACCGTCGATCATCGGGTACACGAAAAACACTTCGAAAATGCCAATCACCGCTGCCAGTAGCGTACCGCAGGCGATTTGAAACGACATGCGCCTGGGGTTGGCAGAGAACGCCGACAGGCCTACGGTCAGCGCCGACACCAGGGTCATGGCCGCGCCGCTGGGCCAACTGGTGGCAATCCACAACGTACTGAGCACCAGTAACACCACCGCGGCGCGCAACCCGGCCGCAAGGGTCGCCAGCCAGTTGGTCCGAGGTTGAAACGGTTCGTTCCATTGCTCTCGCACATGGTTGTGATCGGCGAGGGACGCATGCGTCTGGGCGTAGCTGTGCAGCTCGTCGACAAAGCGGTAGAGCAGTTCATACGCGGTGTGAAAGTCCAGCAGGTCATCGGCTACGGGAGCGGTATGTTGCAACGCCGCACGCAGGCGCCGGACCCGGTCTGGCAAGCCGGCTTTGTAGACTTTCAGTTCGGTGGACAGCACGGCCGCGTCACGGTCCGTCAATGGGTGCCCGGCGAAGGGTTTGAGCAGCTCGGCCAACGCGATCAACCCCGGATCGACGGCCTGGACCACCTCCACGCCACCGCGCAGGCGAACCCGTTCAAGCAGTTGATGCAGCGCGTTGAAACGCGTGGTGATCGCCATGAACTCGCTGTTGAGGCGGTTGATTCGCCCATTGCGCTGGCGCATGTAAGGGTCTTCGAACACGCTGACGCTGCGCATTACTTCCAGGCCAACGGCCTCGGCGATAAACCCCAGGTTGGCGCTCTCGAAGGCCGCCTGGTCACCGGTATCACGCAGGCGCTGCCGCACAAATCCGGCAAAGCGGCCAAAGCGTTGGTACAACGTGTTGCGCATCGCCACGCTGGAGGTTTTAGGCAATACGGTGGCGCTGATCAGCGTCGCGCAGACGATCCCCAAGGTGATCTCCAGCACTCGCCAGACGGCCGCCATGAATACCTGCTGCGGATGGCCCACCACGGGAAGCCCGACCATCACCGCCGTGTAGCCGGCGAGCACAAATCCATAGGCGCGGAAGTTGCGATTGCGCGCGGCACCACCGGAACACAACCCCACCCACAATGCCAGGCCCGCGAGAAACAGCTCGGTGCTCTGGGCAAACAGGGCCATCAACAGCACCATGAACGATGAGCCCACCAACGTGCCGATGAAGCGATAGATACTCTTGGCGAGGACGTGCCCGCTGTGGGGCTGCATCACGATAAACACAGTGGTGATCGCGGTGCTCGGTTGTGGCAGTTCCAGGCGCATCGCCAGCCACAGGGTCAGGTACGAGGCGATCAATACCTTGCCCAGGTAGATCCACATCACCCCATCGCTGCGGGCCCACTCCATGAAGCCCCGGCGCCAGGGCAGCGACACCAGCCAGCGGCCCGCTCTACCGGCGATATTGAAACGACGAACAGTGAGTCGAGGCACGCGACCTTCCGGCTGACGGGAAATGGGGCGGCGACTCTAGGGGCTTCCATGCGCCCCGGTAAGTCATCAGAAACGTGAATGACTGTTACGTAAAAATCCACAATAAATAGCGTTTACAGCCGTGGATGAGTTCATGCCACACTAAAAAACGTTCCACCTGGAGAGCATCGATGGACATCCTGCAGAACATGCGCATCTTCCGCTGCGTTGCCGAAGTCGGCAGTTTTACTGGCGCGGCAGTGCAGTTGAATAGCAACACCACCCATATTTCGCGCTCCATTTCCAACCTTGAAACCCACCTGCGAACCCGCCTGTTCAACCGCACCACACGCCGTACCGCACTGACCGAATCCGGCAAACGCTACCTGTTGCGTTGCGAGCAAATCCTGCGCTCCGTCGAGGAAGCGGAGCTGGAAGCCGGCGACGCCCACACACGCCCTACCGGCCAGTTGAAAGTGCACTCGATGACAGGCATCGGCCAGCACTACGTGGTGGACGCCATCGCACGCTACCGCAAGAACTACCCCGACGTGACGTTCAACCTGAGCATGAGCAACCGCACGCCGAACCTGGTCAACGAAGGGTTCGACGTGTCGATTGTGTTGGCCATTGACCTGCCCGATTCTAGCCACGTTTCACAGAAACTGGGCACGACCTACAGCATCGTCTGCGCCTCACCGTCCTACATAAAAAACCATGGTGCCGCGCAAACGCCGCAAGACCTGCTCAGCCACGCCTGCCTGCGACTGGTCAGCCCGGTGATCCCGCTGGAAGACTGGACGTTCGACGGCCCCCGTGGCCAGGAGAGCGTCACCATCAGCAGCTCGCCGTTCCTGGTGGACTCGGTCGACGCCATGAAGACCGCCATCAGCAACGACATGGGCGTGGGCATCCTGCCGGTGCATGCGGCAATCAAGGGGCTGCGCAGCGGCACTCTGGTGCGAGTCCTGCCCGAGTACCGCCTGGAAGAACTGAGCCTGTACGCCATCTACCCTTCCCGGCACTACCTGGATGCAAAAATCAAAACCTGGGTGGAGTACCTGCGCAGTTCACTCCCGGAAGTGCTGGCCGACCATAAGGCTGTGCTGAAGATTCGCGACCGGGTCAGCTACGGCTGATCATCGCTGATAGTGCTGATTCAGCCATCCGAGTGCCCACCGGCGGGCACTGGCGTCGGCCTCCATGACGCCATACAGGTCCGTCACCGCCACCACCGGCTCCTTGTCCAGCACATGCCGGATGCACTCGGCGATCTGCATGAAGCCGATGCGTCCGTCCAGAAAGGCCTGCACCGCGACTTCATTGGCCGCATTGAGCGACGCCGGTGCCGTGCCGCCCACATCCGCCACCTCGCGCGCCAGGGCCAGGCAAGGAAAGCGCTTCTCGTCCGGTACTTCGAAATCCAGCCGGGCCACCTTGAACAAATCCAGTGGTTCAACCCCTGAATCGATCCGTTGCGGCCAGGCCAGGGCATGGCTGATGGGCGTGCGCATGTCCGGGTTCCCCAACTGCGCGAGCATTGAGCCGTCGACGTAATCCACCAGCGAATGGACGACGCTTTGCGGATGGATCACTACCTCGACCTGGGACGGCCTGGCGCCGAATAACCAACAGGCCTCGATCAGTTCGAGTCCCTTGTTCATCAGGGTTGCCGAGTCCACCGAAATCTTGCGGCCCATGGACCATTTCGGGTGAGCGCAGGCTTGGTCCGGCGTTACGTTGTGCAGTTGCGCCATCGGCGTTTGGCTAAACGGCCCGCCGGAGCCAGTCAACAGAATGCGCCGCACGCCCGCGTGGGCCAGGCCGTGTTGAGCATGGGACGGCAGGCACTGAAAGATTGCGTTGTGCTCGCTGTCCAGCGGTAACAGCACCGCCCCACTGCTGCGCACCGCCTGCATGAACAACGCACCGGACATCACCAGTGCCTCTTTGTTGGCCAGGAGGATTTTCTTGCCGGCCTCGACGGCGGCCATCGTTGCATTCAAGCCCGCCGCACCGACGATAGCGGCCACCACCGTGTCCACATCCCGGTGACCGGCGACGAATTTCAGACCGCTTTCGCCGCCCACTACCTGAGTCTGAGAGCCCTCCTCCAACAGTTGCTTCTGCAGCGTCGCCACGGCTTGCGGCGTGGGCACCACGGCGTAGTCCGGACGGTGCAACAAGCATTGTTTTTTCAACAGCTCCAGTTGGGTGAACCCGCTGAGGGCGAAGACTTTATAGCGCTCGGGGTGACGCGCGATAACGTCCAATACGTTGACGCCCACCGAACCGGTAGCGCCCAGCACGCTGATGGCTTGCAAGCGTTGACGGGTGGCGATCACCTGGCGAATGACTTTTTTGCGCGGAATAAGCGACATGACGTAATGAGCCTGACGTAGAGAAAACAGCCGCCATTAACCAAGGAAAGTGCCAGCGCCGTCATCGCGATAACGCCAACAACTATCGCAAAAAAGCCAAGCCTTCGATCAGCTCGAAAACGGGCCTTGGTCATAACGACTACAGCACGTCATAAGGACTACATAACACTCGTGTCATATCGACTACAAAAAATATATCCAACTGATTTATAGGAACTTTTCATATGGCATGAATCCTGATCAGTGCTGCGCGCCCCTTTGGCAATCTATAAAGAGAACCCCATGAACAATGACTTCAACCACCGCCTTGCCGTAGTGACCGGTGCCAGTTCAGGTATCGGCCTGGCTGTCACCTGCAAGCTGCTTGAACAAGGTGCGCAAGTGGTCGCCATGTCGCGACAGATTGGCGAATTGGGCGCATTGGCGGAGCGTTTTGGCGAGCAGCTCTACTGGCTGGCGGGGGATGTCACCCAGGCTGCCGACCAGGCACGCCTGGCGCAGTTGACGGCGTCCATCGGACCGGTGGATTACCTCGTGCCCAATGCCGGGATCGCACAACTGGCCGATGGCCTGGACCTGGCCGCCTTTGACCGGCAATGGGCCGTCAATGGAGCCGCGGCTCTCAACACCCTCGGCAGCCTACGCGAGCAAATGGCCGCCCAGGCGTCGGTGGTATTTATCGGTACATTCCTGGAGCTGGCGACCTTCCCTGGGCTCGCCGCGTATATTGCTTCGAAGGCCGCCTTGCGGGCGCAAATGCGCACCCTGGCGGTGGAGCTGGCGCCCCATGGCATTCGTCTGAACATGGTATCGCCCGGCCCCACCGCCACGCCGATCTGGAGCACCTTGGGGCTCAGTGACGAAGCGTTGGGCGGCGTTGCCACCACAGTCAATCAGCGCCTGCTCAATGGGCAATTCCTAGAGCCGGGCGCTATTGCCGATGTGATCCTGTTCCAGTTGAGCCAGGGCGCACGCAGTGTGTTTGGCCAGGACTGGGTGGTCGACGGCGGCTACACCCTGCGTTGACCATGGCCCCGCAGGCCTAATGCGCAGCGCACAGGTCTGCGGGCAATGCCTTGGCGCCTCCGAACGCCAAGGCCTTCCACCCAATCACAAGCAATGACAGTGCGGCAAATATCAAGCCGCAGCCGATCACTCCGGTGGTGCCGAATGCATTGATAAACAGCCCGCCCACGGACGCCCCGATCACCACGCCGGCATTCGCCGAGGACACATACAGGCTGGTTGCGAACTCATGCGCCTCGGGCGCCGACGAGGTCAGCCAGACTTGCGTGACCACCAGCCCGCAGGTATGCGCAGCGCCCCACAGCAGCACAATCAAGCTCATCGACCACCACGACGGGCTGCCGAACGCGTACAAGACCACGTACGCCGCCGCCAGCACAATGGGGTACAGCACCACCGTCGCCACCATGCTTTTGCCCAATAACCGGCCCACCAACAGGTTGCCCGTGACACCGCCCACGCCGAAGATCACCAGCATGATGCTGATGGCCTGGCCATCCATGCCGGTCTGGGTCCTGAGGTACTCGGCGGCATAGCTGTAGACCGAAAACATCGTGGTGAACACCAGCACCGTCGCGATGATCGCCAGCCACACCGACAGGCTGCGCAGCACCGCCAGTTGCTTGCCGAAACTCAGCGGCATCGGGCGTTCATGATGGGGCAGTTTCAACAGCAGTCCGACACCTGCCAACCCCGTTGCCAAAGCGCAGAAGAAGAACGATGCCTCATAGGAAATACTCGCGCCCACCCATGTGGTCAGCGGCACCCCAAGCACCAGGCCCAAGGTGGTGCCCACCACGGCCAGGGCCGTGGCATGCGCCGCGCGGTCCTTGGGGTACAAGGACACCGCGGTGGAAAACGCAGCGGCAAAAAACACCGGGTGCAGCATCGCCGGAATTACCCGCAACGCCATCAAGGTTTCGAAGTTCGGCGCAAACGCCGACAGCACGCTGCACACGGAAAAACCAAAGAGCGCGCCCACCAGGATTTTCTTGCGCGCCAGGCGCGACGCCATCAGCACCAGGAAAGGCCCCAGCACCGCCACGATCAGCGCAAACAAGCCCATCAATAACCCGGCCTGAGACACGCTGATGCCGAAACGTTCGACGATCATCGGTAAAATGCCGACCACACCAAACTCCAGGGTGTACAGGCCGAAAAGACCCAGAATGATGTAGATCACCGGCCGACCTCGATCACGATCTTGCCAAAGGCACCGCGCCCGAGATGAGCGAAGGCTTCGGGCACTTGCTCGAAGCCGTAGGTGTGATCGATTACCGGCTCGATGCCGTGGCGGTCGATCATGGCAATCAGATCTTCCAATGCGCGGCGCGGCCCCACGGAGATGCCGATGATGGAGGCCCGCTTGCCCAGCAAGGCCATGACCGGAGCATTCAATTGGTCACTCTCCAGCAGGCCGATCACCGAGATGCGCCCACCGTTGGCTACCGCGTGCAGGGAACGCGTGAGGTTGTCACCGCCGGCCATTTCCAGGATATGTTCGGCGCCACGCCCATCGGTCAGCGCTTGCACCGCCGTGTGCCATTCCGGTACCCGGCTGCGGTTGATGCCATGGGTGGCACCCAGCTCTATGGCACGCGCGATCTTTTCATCGCTGCTACTGGTGATGATAACGCGGGCACCATTGGCCGCAGCCAGTTGCACCGCAAACAGCGAGACGCCACCGGTGCCCTGCACCACCACGGTATGGCCGGCGTGCAGGTGGCCCAGTTCGAACAGCGCCATCCACGCCGTCAAGGCGGCCACTGGCAAGGTGCTGGCCTGCCCTGCGGTGAGGCTGAGGGGCGCATGCACGCACCATTCGGCAGGTGTTGCCACGTACTCGGCGAGCATGCCGGGGAGCGGGCCACCCTGAGGCGGCGCTTCACTCCAGGACAGCGGAGCGCCATCGACCCATCCGGCAAAAAACGTCGACAGCAGCTTGTCGCCCACCTTGAAACGCGTAACGCCCTCGCCCACGGCGACCACCGTGCCCGCCATGTCGGAGGCCGGCATGAATGGGAATGTGAGGTCGGCACCCATGCTGTTTTCGACCACTTCACCGTCGCGGTAATTGAGCGAGACGGCCTCGACGCGCACCAATACCTCCCCGGCCTTCGCGATGGGGCGTGGCACGTCGGCAAGGCGCAGTGTGTGCAGTCCCAATGCAGGTGTTTCCCAGCGTTTCATGGTGTCGGTCATCTTGGTATTCCTCGTGAATGGGCAATGCCACAAGGATATGGGCCTGTCCTCACGGGATTAAGGGGGCGCCGGCTCCACTGTCTACGGAGCTTTTGTTCCGCAATCGGGATAAGGTAGCCAGGCCTCGCCTCAGCCAAACCGGAGCCTCGATGGACAGCCTCAACACCCTGAATGTTTTTGTGCAGGTCGCCGAAACCCGCAGCTTTGTCGCCGCCGGGCGCGTGCTGGGCGTAACGGCCTCGGCAGTCGGCAAGAGCGTGGTACGCCTGGAGGAACGCCTGGGTGTGCGCCTGTTCAACCGCAGCACCCGCAGCGTCACGCTGACTGCCGAGGGCGAGCTGTTTCTGGAGCGCAGCCGGCGCATCCTGATGGAGATCGACGAAGCCGAAGCCGAGCTTTCGCAAACCGTGTCGGCGCCTCGTGGCCGGCTCAAGGTCAGCCTGCCGCTGGTGGGCCATCCGTTCTTGCAGGTGCTCGCGCAATTCAAGAAAGCCTACCCCGAGGTGCAGCTGGACCTGAGCTTTACCGACCGCCGCGTGGACGTGGTGGAAGAAGGTTACGACGCCGTGCTGCGCAGCGGTGAAGCGCCCGACTCGCGCCTCACATCGCGCCTGATCGGCGGCTACCGGATGCTGCTGGTAGCATCACCGGCTTACCTCGCCGAGCGCGGCACGCCGCAACGGCCGGAAGACCTGGCTCAGCATGCATGCATCAAGTTCCGCTACCCCAACACCGGCAAAATGCAGCGCTGGCCCCTGCGCCAGGACGGGGTGGAAGCTGATTTCCCACTGCCCGCCGCGATGGTCTGCAACAACCTGGAAGCGCGCATCTGCTTTGCCGTGCAAGGTATCGGCATCGCCTACCTGGCGGATTTCGCCATTCGTGAATGGCTCGACAGCGGACAATTGGTGCCGGTGCTGGAGGCGTGTTCGGAAGCAGAGAACTTCCGGATCATGTGGCCTTCGGGCCGCCATCCAACGCCCAAGCTGCGGGTGTTTATCGACTACCTGCATGCGCACCTGTTTCCCGAGGATGGGCCTGCGAGCAAACGTGCAGACTGCCGGCCCACGTCTTGATCACAGCGCCTGATCAGCGTCGAACTGCTCCCGGGATCGCCTGAATCCGTCGGCATTTTCCACCACCCACGTCCACAACGGAATCATGTGCACCAGCAGCTGTTTGCCCAACTCCGATAGCTGGTATTCGACCTTGGGCGGCACCTCCTGGAAGTCATGGCGCAGCACCAGGCCATCGCGCTCCAGCTGGCGCAAGGTCCGCGTGAGCATGCGCTGGGTGACGCCCTCCATGCGTCGGCCGATCTCGGCGTGGCGCAGCCGGCCGTTCACGCCCAACAGGTGCACGATGCCCAACGACCAGCGGTTTCCCGCATGGGTCAGCACCTGCCGTTTGAGCCCGTCTTCATCGGCGCTAAGGGCTTCACAGGCGGCTTGTGAGCGCCTGATGATCTCGTCGTTATCCACCTTCTACTCCCGGTATCACTGGTGTGCCTTCTTATGCGCGGTCGGCAATTCTGCAAGCATGGCATGACTTTCACCTGAACCGAGACCCCTATGACTGCTTCGATCCTTGTACTGGGCGCCGGCGAACTGGGCCTGGCGGTACTGCGCCAACTGTCCCGCCTGGCTGCACCGCAAAATGTGTCTGTGACGGTGTTGCTGCGCCCCGCCACACTGAACTCCCCCGACCCGGCCAAACAGCAGGAAATCATCGAACTGCGCGCCTTGGGCATTGAGCTGCTGGCGGGTGACCTGGCCAATGGCTCCGAGGCCGAGCTGGCAACGGTGTTCGCCGACTATCACACCGTGATCAGTTGCATCGGCTTTGCCGCAGGCCCCGGCACTCAGCGCAAGCTGACCCGCGCGGTCATCGCAGGCGGCGTGAAACGTTATGTACCGTGGCAGTTCGGTGTGGACTACGACGTGATCGGCCGCGGTTCGGCCCAGGACCTCTGGGATGAACAGCTTGACGTGCGCGACTTGCTGCGCGCCCAGCAAGGCACGCAATGGGTGATTGTCTCCACCGGGATGTTCACCAGCTTCCTGTTTGAACCGTCCTTCGGCGTCGTCGACCTGGCGCAGAATACCGTGCATGCATTGGGAGATTGGGACACCGCTGTCACCGTCACCACGCCTGAGGACATCGGCCTGCTGACGGCACGCATCCTGTTCAGCACGCCGCCGATCACCAATCAGGTGGTGTACACCGCCGGCGACACCCTGACCTACGGCGAGCTGGCCGATACCGTGGATGCGCAACTGGGGCTCACCCTCAAACGCGAACGCTGGTCGGTGCGCTACCTGGAAGCGGAACTGGCCGCTGCACCCGAGGACAACCTGATGAAATACCGGGTGGCCTTCGCCCAAGGCAACGGCGTGGCCTGGGACCCTGCCATTACCTTCAATGGGCAACAACAGATCGCCGTGACCAGCGTTGCCCAATGGATTGAGCAGAACCTCAAGGCACCGGCAACCACCCGCTGAACTGCCCCTGGCTGTCCAACGTGCACCAGGCGAAATCCCAGGGCAGCGGCGGCAGCCTTTGCAGCGCCACGCCACTGCCCGGCTTCCAGTCCACCACCTGAAGCGGCGCGCCTTGCCAGGCCACAACCACGCCCCGGACCTGGCTGGTGTCATCGCTGACCCAACGGGCCGCGGCCGCCGTCATGAACGCTTCGATGGGCTCTTCATCGATCTGCGTGCGATACACCGAACCGAGCAGCCAACGGCACACGTTTACATGGTAGGTCCAGTCCAGGGAGGGACGGTTGCGGTAAGCCCAGGTCATGAAGCTGCGAAACAGGTTCAAGCCCTCCGGCGGGTCGAGCTTGAGCAAACCGGGGCAGATGTCGAACAAGGTGTGCCAATACGGCAGCAACCGTGCATCCAGGTGGACGAAACAGCGGGCGTTACTCGGGTATTCGACAGACGGTAGCAACACGTCGCTGCGGGACGGACGGCGCGACGCCTTGCTGACCAGGCGGGCAGCGCCGGAAGGCAGGATAGAGCTCATGGAACGCACTCACACTCGTGACGATAGAACGCCTCCTGGTATCAGGAAGCCCGGGGCACACGTCAGAATGCAGGGGAAGCGCGAGGGTTGGCCGAGGGCCAGGAATACCGTGGAGGGGCCTTGTTGCGCCGCTCATGGGCCGGGCGCGGCTTTTGCCCGAGGCCCAACAGCCAGGCCAGGCAAAACAGGAAGACGATGCCCAGGGTCACGGCGGAGCACACCGGGCAGGCGAAGAAGTTCGACCAGCTGCTGGCCGTCGGATTGCCCAGGCCGGCATCCGAGGCCGGCGCCTTGGTACCCAGGCTTGAGCAGAACTGACCGCCCAGGCCATTGAGCTCAAGCCCCATCATCTGCCCATGGCCCAAACCGCAGACGAACACATTGAACAGGACGCAAAAATACAGGGTCCAGGCAATGAGTGAACGGTCCGGGCGGGAGAGTTTCATGGCGGCGACTTTACCATTCCCCCTGTAGGAGCTGTCGAGCTTTAGCGAGCCTGCGATGCAGGCGCCACGGTCTTGCAGGAATACCGAGCCGATCCCTTCGCAGCCTCGCTCAAGCTCGACAGCGCCCACATTTGGTCTTGCTCGGCAGGGCCTGTGACAGAACGTCGCAGATTACGCCCAGAGGCCCAGGTTGTTAGAATGCCACGCTCTCCTCGCCTGATTTAACGCTTCGTGGTACCCAGGCGCTTCACAGGATGCACAGTTGATGAGTACGTTATTCACCCGCCGCAAAGTCCTCTCCGGCATGGGATTGCTGGGCCTGGGCCTGCTGGCCGGCTGTGACAACAGCCCGAAACTGAACTTCAAGTACGGCAAGGATCTGAGCGACAAGATCATGGGCCGTACCTTCAAGCTCAAGAACACTGACGGCGAGACCGTCACCTTGAGTTCCTTCCGCGGCTTGATGCCAGTGGTGTTCTTCGGCTTCACCCAGTGCCCGGCCGTGTGCCCGACCACCCTGGCGCGCATGGCCCAGGCGAAAAAACTGATGGGCCGCGACGGCAAGATCATGCAGGTGGTGTTTATCACCCTGGATCCGGAACGCGACACGCCCAAGATACTGGACGCCTACGTCAAGGCCTTCGACCCCAGCTTCCAGGCGCTGTACGGCACCCCGGAAGAAATCGCCGTGGCCGCCAAGGAATTCGGGATCTTTTATGAAAAGATCCCCGCCGGCGACAGCTACACCCTCTCCCACACCGCCACCAGCTTTGTGTTCGACACCCGGGGCACCCTGCGCCTGGGCTTGTCTGCCTCGCTTAACGCCAAAGAGTGCGCAGAAGACCTGCTCACCGTCATGGAGGTCTGCTAATGACTGCCGTTCAACACCTCAAGCGCTTCGCCCTCGGTCTCTCCCTGCTGGGCCTCGCCGCCCACGCCAGTGCACAGGCAGTGGTCACCGACGCCTGGGTACGCGCTTCGGTACCGGGCCAACCGTCCAGCGGTGCGTTCATGACCGTCACCGCCGACAGCGACAGCAAACTGCTCAGCGTGGCGTCGCCGGTCGCCAAGACCGTGCAGATCCATGAGATGACCATGAAGGACGACGTGATGCGCATGGGCCCGGTGGACTCGGTGCCATTGCCCGCCGGCAAGGCCGTCAAGCTCGACCCGGATGGCTATCACGTGATGCTGATCGACCTCACCGCCCAGATCAAGGAAGGCGACCAGGTGCCGCTGACCGTCACCGTGGAAAATGCCAAGGGTGAAAAGCAGTCGATCGAAGTGAAGGCCCAAGTCCGTGCGTTGAATGCGACGGAAACCATGGATCACAGCAAGATGCACTAAAGCGCAGATCAAAATGTGGGAGCGGGCTTGTGTGGGAGCGGGCTTGCTCGCGAATGCGGTGTGACAGTCACCGGATGTATCGACTGATCCACCGCTTTCGCGAGCAAGCCCGCTCCCACATTGGCCCTTCAGTGTCTGAAAAATCGGGCATCCGCTTCATACTTTTTTCGTCTCGCCTCAACACTTTCTATATATTTTCAATCTGCAAGACAACTCGTTAGCCTGCGCAAGCCGGACGCGTCTCCCTGTCGCCGTCCGGCCAGATAATTCTAAAAATAAGCAGCAGACAACGGGAATAACAATGAACAAATCCCCCATTACCCTGGGCTTGACTTCGGCCACCCTCGGTTTGACCCTCGCCTTCCCAACCTTTGCCGAAGCTGACTTTTTCAAAGACAGCAAGGCCGACCTCGAATTTCGCAACTTCTACTTCAACAGCGATTACCGCCAGCCCAACGCGAGCCAGTCCAAACGCGATGAGTGGGCCCAAGGGCTGATCCTCAATTACCAGTCGGGTTACACCGAAGGCCTGGTGGGCTTTGGCCTCGATGCCATTGGCCTGCAGGGTTTGAAACTGGACTCAAGCCCCGACCGCCAAAACACCGGCCTGCTTCCCGTGGGCGAGGATGGCGCACCGGACAGCTACAGCCGAATGGGCGCCACCGCCAAGGCGCGGATCTCCAAAAGCGTGCTCAAATTCGGCACGCTGATCCCCAAGCTGCCGACCGTACTGCCCAACGATGGCCGGCTGCTGCCCCAGACCTTTCGCGGCACTCAATTGACCAGCCAGGACATCGCCGGCCTGACCTTCGATGCCGGGCGCCTGACCAGCAACACCCTGCGTAACGACAGCGGCCATGCAGACATCGAAGTCGACGGCAAAGGTATCAAGGGCGCCGTGCCCAGCGATAAATTCGACTTCGCCAGTGCCAGCTACAGTTGGACCAAAACCCTGGTCACCGGCTACCACTACGCCAACCTCGAGAACAACTACAAGCAACACATCTTCAACCTGGTCCATACCCTGCCACTGGGTGACGCGCAGTCGTTCAAGACCGACCTGCGTTACGCCGACTCCAGCAAGGAAGGCAACAGCAACATCGACAACCAGGCCTTCGGTGCCAAGTTCACCTACAGCCTCCACGGCCACTCGTTCGGCGCCGCCTACCAGCGCATGAAAGGCACCACCGGCTTCCCCCACCTGGACGGTACCGACTCCTACCTCGTCAACTACGTGATGATCTCGCCGGACTTCGCCAACCCCGAGGAAAAGTCCTGGCAGGCCCGCTACGACTATGACTTCGCCGCCCTCGGCATCCCCGGCCTGACCTTCATGACCCGCTACCTCAAGGGTGACAACTTCGTGCGTACCCGAACCCTGGAAGGTACCGAGTGGGAGCGCAACACCGATATCGGCTACGTGTTCCAGAGCGGTGCCCTGAAGAACCTTGAAGTGAAATGGCGCAATGGCACGTATCGCAGCAATGGCAGCGGCAGCGATATCGACCAGAACCGCTTTATCGTCAGCTACACCCTGCCCTTGCTGTGATTTTTCCCGGAGCGTTGCACATGAATAGCAGAAAAAGCCTGATCCACCTAGCCGTCGCCTTTGCCCTGTTCAGCAGTTACGGCGCCTACGCCGCCGACACCGGCGCGTTGCCCTGCAAAACCACCGAAGAATGCGCCGCCCAGGCGGCCAAAGTCGGCGCCACGCCGGGTTCCTCGCAAAGCGCCCACAAGGCCAAGGGCGACCCGACCCAAACCCAGTTCGCCTGGTTAAACCGCATCAACAAAGCCTCGATCGTGATGCTCACCGAAGAAGGCATCGTCAAGCCGGACATGGGCCACAAGATCGCCGGCGGCGTGCGCTTTGCCATCGACCAGGCCGACCAGCCCGATGGCAAGCGCCCGGAAGACGTGTTGCAACTGGAAAAAATCATGACCGACAAGATCGGTCCGGAAGCGTCGCTGATCCACTCCGGCCGCAGCCGCCAGGACATGCTCGCCACCTACCGCCTGGCCAAACTGCGCTCCCAGGTGCTGGCCTACAGCGAGGCACTGAACGCCACCCGCCAACGTATCCTGAACATCGCCGACAAGAACATCGACACCCTGGTGCCCGCCTACACCAACGGCGTGCAGGCCATGCCCATCAGCTATGCGCACTACCTGCTGGCGTTCGAAGCCGCATTTGATCGCGACGGCCAACGCATCCGTGAACTCTACACCCGCCTCAACCTGAGCCCGATGGGCACCGCGGTACTGGCGAACTCCGCTTACCCGCTGAACCGCGAACGCCTGGCCGAGTTGCTGGGGTTCGACGGCGTGCGGGAAAACTCCCTGGATTCGAGCCAGGTGTCGACCTACGACATCCCGATCGAGGCGGCCAACCTCGCGGCGTCTTCGGCGATCCGCATCGGCGCGATGATTGGCGATATCCATACCCAGTACCATCAGATCCGCCCCTGGTTGCTGCTGGACGAAGAGTCCACCTACACCAGCAGTGCGATGCCGCAAAAACGCAACCCGGGGTTGTTGATGCGCACTCGGGAATCGGCCTCCGACGTGGTGGGCCTGGCGCAAACCGTGACCTTGCGCGCGCATAACGTCACCACCGGCATGACCGACTACAAGTTTGCGTTCGATTCATTGGGGCTGTTCCGGTCCACCGATGACATGTTCAAAAGCATGGATGCCGTGCTGGATGCGCTGCAGATCAACCCGCAGCGAGCGCTGGATGAGCTGGAGTCGGAATGGACCACGTCCATGGAGTTGGCCGACACCCTGGAGCGTCAGTTCAAGGTGCCGTTCCGCATTGGCCACAGCTTCGCCTCGTTGATCGTCACCGAGGCGCGCAGCAATGGCACCACGCCGAAGACCTTCGCGTATGCGGACGCGCAGAAGCTGTACACCCAGGCCGCGGACAAATACAAATGGACGCCGAATACGTTGCCGCTGGATGAGGCCGGTTTCCGTGCTGCGCTGTCGCCGACCACGATGGTCAAGACTCGCAAGGGTACGGGTGGGCCGCAGCCGGAAGAGGTCAAGCGGATGCTGGTGGAAGCGCGCAAGAATCTCGACGCGGACCAGAGTTGGTTGAAGGAGCGTCGTGAGAAGCTGAAAGGTGCTGAAGGCAACCTGGACAAGGCCTTCGACAAGTTGCTCAACGCCAAGGGCTGAAATGCGATCTGAATGTGGGAGCGGGCTTGCTCGCGAAGGCGGTGTATCAGTTAGCAGATTTATTGGCTGACCCACCGCATTCGCGAGCAAGCCCGCTCCCACATTTGACCGAGTTTGGGCTTGGAAAGTGTACTCGGCTCAGTGACTCAGTTCCCGCTTCAACACCTCATGGTCAATCGACTTCTGCCACCCGCATATCGCCAGGCACGCCACACAATTGCCCAGCACATTGGTCAACGACCGACACTTCATCAGCCGCTCCACTCCCAACAACAAACCCACCCCTTCCAGTGGCACCAGTTGCAGGATGTTCAAGGTAGCAATCAGGGTAAACAGCGCCGAGCCCGCCACACTGGTAGACCCCAGCGAGGTAAACAGGCAGATCACCAGTACCGCCAGCAACTCGGGCACGGCAATCTCCACCCCGGCCAGATGCGCCAGAAACATGATGGCGGTGGTCAGGTAAAGATTGGTACCGGCCAAGTTGAACGTATACCCGGTGGTCAACACCAGGCGCACTAATTGGCGATCACAGCCCAGCGCCTCAAGTTTGCTGACGCAACCTGGAAGTGCGGCCACTGAAGAGCCGGTGAACGTCACCAACAACAACTCTTCTTTCAAGTAAACAATTAGCCGGCTCAATTTAACGCCGAGCAGGCGGGTAATCGTGGCGAACACTAGAATGACGAACACCGCGCAAACCAGGTAAATAACAACAATGAACTTCAAGAGCGGTAGCACCGAACTTAAACCGTACTTTCCCACCACAAATGCCATCGCCCCAAACGCCGCCAGCGGTGCGAACTTCAGGATAAACCGCAGCAACCAGAACAACCCGGCGACCGCCGCTTCCAGCCAACCGAGGCAGCGGTTTGCGACCTGGCCGCCACGCCCCAGCAGCAGGCCGCACAGCACCGCCACCAGCATCACCTGAAGCACCAGGCTTTGGGTGAAAACCTTGTAAAGACTGGACGAAATCGAGGTCATCGACAGCTCGTGCAACGGCGTTTCGGGCGCGGCAGGCGGTGTCAGATGATCAAAATCCAGGTTAGCCACTGCCGTATGATCCAGGCTGAACAACCACCCCGTCGACATTCCCAACACCAATGCAGCAAGGGACATCAGCTGGAAATACACCACGATCCGCCCCACTACATGCCGATGGTGGGGCTCGCGCTTGATACCTGCGACACCGGTCGACACCAGCACAAACAACAAAAATGGCATCAGTAACCCGACCACTTTTATAAAGGCGTCACTGAGCAGCTTCATCTCGATTGCCACGCCCGGATAAAACAGCCCTACAACCATGCCGAGTGCAATGGCAATCAAAATAGGCAAGGTGGCGTTATTCGAAAATCGGGTCGACATCAATGCTCCATGGTCTTTTTATTTATTGTTATTGTCGGATCAGGCCACTTTCGGCATATTGGTCGCCAAGGCGCATTCAGGCCACAAATAATAAAGTCTTGTCACGGGATATACCACCATGGAACTTCGCCATTTACGTTATTTCATCATGGTGGCCGAAGAGCGACACTTCACCCGCGCTGCCGCTCGCCTGAACATGCAGCAGCCGCCCCTCAGCCAACAGATACGTGCCCTCGAACAAGAGCTGGGATTCGACCTGTTCAAGCGCCACCCCAAAGGCGTCGACCTGACTGCCGGCGGGCTGGTGTTTCTCGATGAAGCCCGAGTGATCCTCGCCCGCGTCGAGCAAGGTTCACTCAAGGCGGCTCGCGCTGCCCAGGGTATCGAAGGCACGTTGGTCATTGCCTTCACCAGTTCCGCCGCCGCCCACCCGCTGATCCCGCGAATCATCCGCGCCTACCGCGAGCAATACCCGGGCGTGGAGCTCTCGATCAACGAAGGCAGCGCCCGGGAAGTCACCGAAGACACCATCGAAAAACGCATCGACATCGGCATCCTCCGCGCACCGGTGGGCGACCACCAGAGCCTCACGTTCCACCGATTGCTCAACGAAGAAATGCTGCTGACCCTGCCCGTCGGGCATGCGCTGCTCAAGGGCGCCGAGCCAAAAATCACCATGGCCGACCTCAAGGACGAACGCTTCATCCTGGTCCGCCGCCCCGGCGCGCCGGGGATGTACGCCAACCTGATCAAGGCCTGCCAGAACGCCGGCTTCGAGCCGAAGATTGCCTTTGAAGTGGAGCGCATGCTGACCAACGTCAGCCTGGTGGCCGCCGGCGAAGGCATCTCGGTGGTGCCGGCGTCGATGCGCGACGTGCATCGCGAAAGCGTGGTGTACTGCCGGATCAGCGATGCGCGACCCAGGTTGCTGGCACCGATCACCCTGGTGCGGCGCGCGTTCAATCCGTCGGCGCCGTTGCAGAATTTCATTGGGCTGGCGCGGGAGTTGGCGGGGGTTTATCGCAAGGGTTGAGTCATCGCGTGAAAACTCTCGGTGAGCAGTTCCACTGCCGCGCGGATGCTGTCGCTTTGCCGTGGAACGGCGTACAGGCCGTAGTTGACACTCAAAATAGGCCCATCGCTTTCAGCCAAGGAAATGATGCGCATGGTCTCCGGCCGAATATTCTCCGCCGGCAGCAAGGCCACACCCAATCCGCCCTCCACCGCTGCGGTGATTACGCCAATGTTCGGGCTGGTCACCGTGACCCGAAAATCCCGCCCGGCGTTCAGCAAGGCATCAAACATCAAGCGCCGCCAGGCACAGGGTTCGGCATACACGATGACATCCAGCGGCAGCGCCGCATCGATTTCTTCATCAATCGCGCACACCCAGTACAGCTCGACGTTCCAGGCGTGCACAGGGTCGGCGTTGAACGATGAGCTGACGCCAATGGCCACGTCCAGCTCGCCGTCACTCCAACGTTCGGCGAGTGCGTCGCCGTGATCAACAACGACCTCCAGGTGTACATGCGGGCAGGCGCGCCGCAGCCGGCCGAGCGCTGCCGGCAACGCCGATACCGCCACGTCTTCCGAGAGCCCGACGCGCACATTGCCCATCACCGTGCGCTCTTTCAGGCGCGCTGCTACCGTCTCGCCCAAGGCCAGAATGCGCGTCGCGTAGGTGAGCAGCAGTTCGCCTTCGGTAGTGGGCACCACGCCCCGACCTGTTCTGCGCAACAGCCGCTGGCCTAGCAACTCCTCAAGCCGGCGGATTTGTGCGCTTAGGGCCGATTGCGCCCTGCCCGCCTGCTGGGCTGCGCCACTCAGGCTGCCGTGCTGGCATACCGAGATAAAGGTTCGTAGCAGATAGGGTTCAAACGCGTCAGATATCATGTTTGGGTTAACTCTGAATCAACAGCTATCACCCTACCTCGATAGCTTGAGCATGACTACCCTGCTGGAACGTTATCAACCAGGAAGAGCCTCATGACCCAGCTCCAGAACCAACGCATCGTACTGGCCGCCCGCCCCGACGGGCGCCCGCAACCCAGCGATTTTCGCGTGGAGTACAGCGCGATTCCCGAGCCTGCCGAAGGCGAAGTGTTGCTGGAAAACCTCTATCTGTCCCTCGATCCCTACATGCGCTGGCGCATGAGTGCGGCCAAATCCTATGCCGAGCCAGTGGGCATCGGCGAGGTGATGGTGGGCGGCACGGTCGCGCGGATCAAACATTCACGAAACCCGTTGTGGCAAGAGGGCGACATCGTGCTTGCCTATGCCGGCTGGCAGCGATTTGCGCTCTCGGACGGCCTCGATCTGCGGCTTCTGGATCCGGGCATCGCCCACCCCAGCACAGCGCTGGGAGTTCTTGGAATGCCGGGGTTCACCGCGTACTCGGGGTTGCTCACTATCGGCCAACCCAAGCCCGGTGACACCGTGGTAGTGGCGGCGGCGAGTGGCGCAGTGGGCTCGGTGGTCGGCCAGATCGCCCGTATCAAGGGCGCACGCGCGGTGGGTATCGCGGGTGGGCCGGAGAAATGCGCATTCGTGAAAAATGAACTCGGGTTTGATGCCGTCATCGACCATCGCGCAGCGGATTTTGCCCAGCAGTTGGCCGAAGCCTGCCCCAATGGAATTGACGTTTACTTCGAAAATGTCTCGGGGGCGGTTTGGGATGCCGTGAGGCCGCTGCTCAATGACTTTGCGCGGATACCCGTATGTGGGCTGATCGCCCATTACAACGACCGCTCGGTGCCTGGGCAACAGGTCGACCGACTGCCGGCGACTATGCACGACATCCTCGCCAAGAGCCTCACAGTGCGCGGCTTTATCCAGACCGAGTTTGTTGACGAGCAGCAGGACGACTTCTTGCAGGAAGCCGCGCAGTGGATTGATCAGGGCAAGCTGAAGTGGCGCGAAGACATTGTCGAGGGCCTGGAGCAAGCGCCTGAGGCGTTTATCGGGCTGCTGGAGGGGCGCAACTTCGGCAAGTTGATTGTGCGACTGGCTTGACGCCTCAATCCACCACGAACAACTTCGCCCCGACGGTAGTCGATGACCGATGCCCCTCCATGTCATTGCCCACCTGATAACTCATCCCGGCAGTCAGCGTGAACTGCCGGCCATCCTCCAGCTCGGTGTGCAGCTCACCTTCCAGGCACAGCAGGATATGCCCGCGCCAACACCAGTGATCCGCCAGGTAACCGGCGCTGTATTCGACCATGCGCACGCGGGTTGAACCGAACTGGCAGGTGCGCCAATACGCACTGCCGGTTTCGCCGGGATGCATCACCGGCTCGAGGGTCGACCAGTCGGTGGTGCCAAAGGGGATTGCGGTCAGGTCCATGGTTTTCTCGGCATTGAATAGGTATGGATGAACCGTACCGATAAGGTGAATGCCGCGATAGAGACAGATCCGCTGCATTTGCGGGATACAGGGCGATGACTCTTGGTATCCTGCCAAGCCTCTTCGCATGGAAGCCCGTCGATGAAGATCGATCCATCCTTTGTTGTGCATGAGACCGAGCACTGGCTGCTCAATCATCACCTGTCATCCGCACTGCCGGGCTACCTGATGCTGGGTGCCAAGGCGCCGGTTGACTCACTGGCCGAGATGCCCGATGCGGCGCTCGCGGAGCTGGGTGGGTTGCTGGCCAAAACCCAGCGGGTCATGGAGGCTCAGTTGAAGCCCAAGTGGCTTTACATCAGCCGGTTCGGGCATATGCCGGGCTTCCCGCTGCACTTTCATTTCATACCGGTGTATGGATGGGTTGAAGCGCTGTTCTGGCAGGATGAGCGCTATCGGGTGTTGCAGGATTTCGGGACGCAGCAGAAGGCTACCGACGGTGCGGAGCTGACGCTTTTTATCTGGCGGGAGTTTGGTGAGAGCCCTACGCCGCCGGTGGTTCAAGGAGCTTCGGTGAGCGAGGTGATCAGGTGTTTGCGTACGGAGTTCAATACCCAGGACGACACATGACCTGTGGCGAGGGAGCTTGCTCCCGCTGGGCTGCGCAGCAGCCCCAGGAAGGTCAGCGAGTTCTTTCAGTCAGATTGCGATAGCTTTATTGGGGCCGCTTCGCGACCCAGCGGGAGCAAGCTCCCTCGCCACAGCAAGCGCCCTCACCACAGTTTTTCCGTGTCAGCGCAAACGGCGCAGGTGTTTACGCATAGGAATACAGGCCAACTGCAACCCCGATGGCGAGTGGTAGATCGCCTGCTCATCGCCCACATACCCACACCGTCGATAAAAATCCGCCGCGTTCAACGTCGCGTCCAGGATCACTTCCTCGATCCCCAATTCCTGCGCCAACGCTTCCAGATACGCCAGTATCTGCTTGCCAATCCCGCGTCCGGTAAACCCGGGAAGCACAAACAGCGCACCGATTTCGTTGTTCGCCAGATCCAGCATGCCGGTGGCCACAGGTTCAGCGTTCACGCAGCCCAGGTAAAAATGCTTGTCCATCAGCGTGTCGTAACCGTCCTTGGCTGCGCCTTGCGTCCACAACATCATCTGCTCGGACGTATAGGCGCCGATGCATTGACTGCGTATGGCCAACAGGCGAATGTCGAACGCTGCCTGTGCATCTTCCAGCGTGGCGCGTCGTATCTCGAGCATCTGTCCCTCCATGGACGTCAGGCGTTCTCGTCACCCGGTCGGGTAAACGAATAGCGATCAATATCGGTCCTCAGCTGCCAGCCCTGGCCCTGCCAATAACGGGCAGCGCTGTCGTTGGTCTTGAACACATCCAGGTGGCATTTGCGGATGCCCAATTGCGCCAGGCGGGTGATGCAGCGCTCAACCAACGCGTTCGCAATACCCTGGCGCCGATACGCGGGCAGCACCAGCAAGTGCTGCAAATACCCGCGCCGGCCATCGTGCCCGCACATCACGCACCCAACCAGCCCCCCGTCGACCTCGGCGACGAAACTCATGCCTGGATTGCGCTCCAGGTAACGCTCAGTGGCCTCGCGGGAGTCGGCGTCGCGCAGGGAGATGCCAGGCGTTTTCTGCATCAGTTCGAGCACGGCGTCGTAGTCGGCAGTGCTCATTACGCGAATAGTGACCATGGTGTTCAAAGCCCTCTGAGTTCGCACTGATTTTGCCTGTAGTTGTGCCGGTCGCGCACGCACAAATACACGACCGGATAACCGCTTGAGTCAACGCAGCTGAAACCAGGTGGTTTTCAGCTGCGTGTACTTGTCAAAAGCGTGCAGCGACAAATCACGCCCGAACCCGGATTGCTTGCCACCACCGAACGGCACCGCCACATCCAGGGCGTCGATGGTGTTGACCGACACCGTCCCGGCATTCAGGGCACGGGCCACGCGGTGCGCACGGTTGAGGTCATCACTCCAGACCGAGGCCGCCAGGCCGTAGAGGCTGTCGTTGGCCTGCTGTATCGCCTGCTCTTCCGTGTCGAAAGCGCTGACGGCAAGCACTGGGCCGAACACTTCATCGCGGGACAGGGCCATGTCGTGGGTCACACCGGCAAAAATGGTTGGCTGGATGAAGTTTGCTGAACCATTGATGATCACCTGTTCGCCACCGCACAACAGCCTGGCGCCCTCCCCCTGGGCCTGGCTGATGGCGTGCATGATGCGTGCGGTTTGCTGACTGTCGACGATGGCACCGGCCGCACTGCCGGGGTCCAGCGGATCACCCGGCATCCAGGCGCGCGACTTGGCGATCAGGCGCTCGACGAATTCGTCATGGATGGAGCGTTGCACGTAGAGACGGGAGTTGGCCGAACACACTTCGCCCTGGTTGAAAAAGATGCCGAAGGCGGCCCTCTGCGCTGCAAGGTCCAGGTCCTGGCAGTCCTCGAACACCAGGTTCGGGCTCTTGCCGCCACACTCCAGCCACACCTGTTTCAGGTTGGACTGGGCGGAGTACTGCATGAAGTATTTGCCCACCTGAGTGGAGCCGGTGAACACCAGGCAATCCACGTCGGGGTGCAGCCCCAGGGCCTTGCCGGCACTGTCGCCGAGGCCGGGCACTACATTCAACACACCTTCCGGGACACCGGCTTCCAGGGCAAGCTGGGCCAGGCGCAGGGCAGAAAACGGCGACTGCTCGGCAGGTTTCAAGACCACGCTGTTACCGGCCGCCAACGCCGGCGCGAGTTTCCAGGCGGCCATGTCGAGCGGGAAGTTCCACGGCACCACCGCCGCGATCACCCCCAGTGCTTCACGCGTGATGGTTGCCAACGCGTTGTGAGCGGTGGGCGCGACTTGATCGTAGAGTTTGTCGAGGGCTTCGCCGTACCAGGCAAACACATTGGCGGCGCCGGGCACGTCAACGTTGTAGGCGTCCATCACCGGCTTGCCCATGTTCAGCGAATCGAGCAGCGCCAGTTCCTCGCGGTGGGTCATCAGTAATTCGGAGAGTCTGATCAAAATTTTCTTGCGCTCCACCGGCGGCATCCGTCGCCAGGGGCCGGTCTCGAAGGCCTGGCGTGCGCTGCGCACGGCCAGGTCGACTTCTGCGTCACCGCAGGCTGCAACCCGCGACAGCAACTGCTGGGTCGCAGGGTTAACGGCATCGAAGGTCGCCCCGGATGCCGCGCTCACTGAGCGGCCACCGATCAGGGCGGTGTTGATGAACGTCTGGCGGGCAACACGCTGTTGCCAGTAGTTAAGGTCGAACACGTTGTACTCCCAATGAATGGCGATGGATAAAAGAGGGGTTCACTCGGCGATCTGCAGTTCCGGCATCTTCACGCGCAGCCCCCGCGTGATGCCCAGCAGGCACAGGAGCCCAAGCCCCATCCAGCACAGGCCGATGGTGAACGACAGGCTGGAAAGGCTGCTCCATAGCCAGATCGTGCTGAGGAACCCAAGCGCCGGCACAACGGCGTACAGCAAGTAGTTCCTGGTACCGCGCAACTTCTGGTCGACCAGGTAGTGCTTGATCACCGCCAGGTTCACCGCCGAGAACGCGAACAGCGCACCGAAGCTGATCATGTTGGCGACGGTATCCAGCGTGATGAACAAGGCAATCAGCGAGAACAGGCTGACCAGCACGATGGCCGTGGCGGGCACGCGCTTTTTCGTCACCAGCTTGCCGAGCACGCGGGGCAGCGCGCCGTCACGCCCCATGGCGAACAGCACCCGCGACACACTGGCCTGGGAGACCATCGCCGAGGCGAAGCAACCGGCGACATAGGTTGCGGTAAAGGCGGTCACCAGCAGTTCGCCGCCCACCCGGCGCATCACATCCACCGAGGCGGCATCCGGGTCGACGAAGCTGTTCCATTGCGGGAACACCATTTGCGCGAAATACGAAACCAGCAGGAACAGCAGGCCGCCGAACAGCGACACCACCATGATCGCCAACGGGATGGTGCGGCGTGGGTTGGGGGTTTCCTCGGCCATGGTCGACACCGCATCGAAGCCAAGAAACGACAGGCACAGCACCGCGGCGCCCGCCATGATCAGCGGCGCGCTGAAGCCTTCATGGTGGAATGGCGCCAGCAGCGACACGGGTGCGGACTGCTCGCTCAGGGTGTGCACCGACAACGCCACGAACACCACGATGAACACCAACTGAGCGACGATGAGTATCCAGTTGACCCGGGTGATGGACTCGATGCCCACCAGGTTCAGCGTGGTCACCAGGGCAATCGAGCCGAGCACCCACACGGCGGTCGGCACCCCGGGAAAATACTCGGACATGTAGATGCCGATCAGCAAATAGCTGAGCAACGGCAGGAAGATGTAGTCCAGCAACAGGGTCCACCCGGCGATGAAGCCGAAGTAGGCGCCAAACGCCTTGCGGGTGTAGGAGTAGACCGAGCCCGAATAGGGATGCGCCTGGACCATGCGCCCATAGCTGTAGGCCGTCAGCAGCATGGCGGCGAGGGTCAGCATGTAGGCGGTCGGCAAGTGGCCCTTGGTCATTTGTGTCACCAGCCCGTAGGTGGTAAACACCGCCAGCGGCACCATGTACGCCAGGCCGAACAGCACCAGCCCGATAAGACCCAGCGGCTGACGGAACCGGCGGGACGAGGCGGCTTTGCGTGAGGATTGATGAGCGGGTGTATCGGTCACGTTTGTTATTGTATTCATGGGTGACTCCTGGAAATGGGGATGCAGGGCGTCGCGGCATTCGATGGCATCGATGCCGTTCAAGCGTTGCCTGATGGAGATTGCACACCACCCCTCACTTGGGGCGGCGCGCAGGTCACTTCAGAGTTTTCCCGCGATCCGTGCGGTGCGATCTACGGCGATGCGGGTCTTTTCAACCAGCTCATCCAACTCCGCGCGCGTGGCCACCAGTGCCGGCGCCATGATCATGCGGCCCAGGGTCGAGCGAATGATTACGCCCTCTTCGAAACCAAACGTGCGGCACTGCCAGGCCAGGTCGTTTTCGTTCTCGAAGCGCTTGCGGGTGCTCTTGTCTTCAGCGAACTGCAAGGCCGCGAGCAGGCCCGTGCCCTGGATCTCGCCGATCATCGGGTGATTGCCAAACACTTCATGGAGGATTTTTTGCAGGTACGGTCCGGTGTCGTTCTTCACCTGGCGCACGATGCCTTCGTCCCGCAGCGCCTTGAGGTTGGCCAGCGCCACCGCCGCCGCCACCGGGTGCCCGGAATAGGTCAGCCCGTGGGCAAACACGCCGCCGCGCTCCACCAGCGCATCGGCCACGCGCTTGCTCAGCACCAGGCCACCCATCGGCAGGTAACCGGAGGTCAGGCCCTTGGCGATGGACAGGGTGTCGGGCTCGAAACCGAAGTGTTGATGGGCGAACCATTCGCCGGTACGGCCAAAGCCACCAATCACCTCATCGGCACACAGCAGCACATCGTATTGCCGGCAAATGCGCTGGATCTCGGGCCAGTAGCTTTCCGGCGGGAAGATCATGCCGCCCGCGCCCTGGAACGGCTCGGCGATAAACCCGGCGACGTTTTCAGCGCCCAGCTCGAGGATTTTCTCTTCCAGCTGCAAGGCGCAGCGGCGGCCGAACTCGGCAGGCGTCAGCTCGCCGCCATGGGCGTACCAGTAGGGTTCGTCAATGTGTGCCACGTCGGGAATCAGGCCGCCCATCTCGTGCATGAACTTCATGCCGCCCAGGGCAGACGCCGCCAGCGTGGAGCCGTGATAACCATTCCAGCGCCCGATCATGATTTTTTTCTGCGGCTGGCCGACCACTTGCCAGTAACGGCGCACGGTACGGATCAGTACTTCGTTGGCCTCGGAGCCGGAGTTGGTGTAGATCACGTGGCTGTAGTGGCCTGGCAACAGGCTGAAGAGCAACTCCGACAACTCGATCACCGCCGGGTGGGTGGTGTGGAAGAACATGTTGTAGTACGCCAACTGGTCCATCTGGGCGGCGGCGGCAGCGGTCAAGTCCCTGCGACCGTAACCCAGCTGGGTGCACCACAGGCCCGACATGCCGTCCAGGTAACGCTTGCCTTCGCTGTCCCACAGGTAAAGGCCCTCACCGCGCACCATCACCCGCGGGCCTTCAGCATTCAGCGCTTTTTGATCGACAAATGCATGGATGTGGTGGGCCGCATCCGACTTCTGGTAGTCCTCGGTCAGGCGGTTCAGTTGGGCGGGTACGTTCATGGTATTTCTCTCTTATTAGTAGTGACGCAAGGGCGAGCAACGCCGCTCAGCGGTGCTTGCTCATGTAGCTTTCAAGGGGGTCTTTGCTCAGCACTCCCTGGGCTTCGGCCAGCGAATCGATAAACAGGGCAAACAATTCCGATTGCGCGCCGATATCGAGCTTGGTGTAGATGTGTTTGCGGTGGGACTTGATGGTGTCTTCCGAGACGTCGAGGCGTTCGGCCAGCGAACGGGTGGAATGCCCGCGCAGGATCAGTTGGGCGATCCGGCATTCCCGCTCGGTCAATATCGACGAGCCGAAGTTGTTCAGCGCCGAGTGAATGCGCTGCTCCAGCAGGTTTTCAAAACGCGCCCCCTGGGCATCCAGGCCAACGAAATGCTTGCCCAGCACCGCCAGCACCCACGGCGCGATGCGTTTGAATTGGCCGGTGATGGTGGCGTCGAGCTTTTGCGTAAAGGCCAGCGACACCGCCAGGCTCGAGCCGTTGCTCGACTGCAGGATGTAGTTCAGCTCATCCTCCAGATGCGAGTGGCGGTAAAACGACTGGAAGTATTCGCTGAGCTCGAAGTGATCGGGGGCGACCTCGGCCAGCTCGTAACACCCGGAGCTGACGCCCTCCACACAGGCCCCGTAAAACGGGTCGAGCAGATAAAACCCCGACAGGTACTGGCGCACATTGCCTTGTGGCAACCATGGCCCGTCCAGCTCGAACAGCGCACTGGGCATGCCGCCGCGCGGGTAGAAATACAGCGTGGTGGCCTGGATCGGCTGGAGATAACCGAGAGCCTCGAACAAGGTCGCGGCGAACCCCGATTGCCCGATGCTATCGGTCACCCGGGCCATCTGTTCGAACCATTGCGCAGAAGAAAGCCGGTCGTTTTCCACTTCAAACACTCGCTGAAAGAACTGCAAGGATGGTTGCACACCCGCTCCATCCTCGAAATCACCCGATAGGGTGAGCCTGCATCCGATATTTATGCTCACTTCCCAGCTTAATAATATTTTATTAAAAACCGCCCTCCCCCTAGCCTTGAAGCCATGCCCAAGCTGAATCCAACTGCATTACGCAAGGACAGACACATGACTCAAGCAATAACAAAAACAGACACGCTGGTGGTGGGAGCCGGTCAGGCTGGCGTCGCCATGAGCGAGCACCTGAGCAAGCAAGGCGTGCCGCACCTGGTGCTGGAGCGCAGCCGTATCGCCGAGCGCTGGCGCACCGGCCGCTGGGACTCGCTGGTCGCCAACGGCCCGGCCTGGCATGACCGTTTTCCGGGCCTGGCTTTCGATAACGTCGCCCCCGATGGCTTTGCGCCGAAAGAGCGTGTGGCGGACTACTTCGAAGCCTATGCACGCAAGTTCAATGCACCGATTCGCACCGGCGTCGACGTGACCTCGGTGGTGCGCAATGTCGGTCGCCCAGGCTTCACCATCCACACCAGCGAAGGCGTGATCGAAGCCAACCGCGTGGTGGCGGCAACCGGGCCGTTCCAGAAGCCGGTGATTCCGGCGATTGCCCCTCAAGACAGCGCGCTGCACCAGATCCACTCCGCCGACTACCGCAACCCCGCGCAACTGCCGGCCGGCGCGGTGCTGGTGGTGGGGGCGGGTTCCTCCGGGGTGCAGATCGCCGACGAACTGCAACGCTCCGGGCGCCAGGTGTACCTGTCGGTGGGTGCTCACGACCGCCCACCGCGTGCCTATCGCAACCGCGATTTCTGCTGGTGGCTGGGCGTGTTGGGTGAGTGGGACCAGGCCGCGATGAAACCCGGCCGCGAGCACGTGACCATTGCGGTGAGCGGCGCCCACGGTGGCAAGACCATCGACTTCCGCGAGCTGGCCCAACAAGGCATGACCCTGGTCGGCCTGACCCAATCCTTCAACGGCAGCGTTGCGAGCTTCCAGCCCAACCTGGTGGAAAACCTGGCCCGCGGCGATGAGAACTACCTGGCCCTGCTGGATGCGGCGGATGCCTATATCGAGCGTAACGGCCTCGACCTGCCGCCAGAGCCCGAAGCGCGTCGTGTGTTTCCCGATGCCGAGTGCATCAAGCACCCGATCCTGGAACTGGACCTGGCCAAGGCCGGTATCACTTCAATCATCTGGGCCACCGGCTTTGCCGTGGATTACAGCTGGCTGAAGGTCGATGCATTTGACGCCGCCGGCAAGCCGCAGCACCAGCGCGGCGTAGCCAGCGAGTCAGGCATCTACTTCCTCGGTTTGCCATGGCAGTCGCGCCGGGGCTCGTCGTTTATCTGGGGCGTGTGGCATGACGCCAAGTACGTGGCCGACCATATCGCCATCCAGCGCCAATACCTTGAGTACCGCGAACCGGCACCGGTTGTTCACACCTCACCTGTCAGCGCCTGATCACTTTTTTCTGGAGTTTTTTTGATGCCTACTCACACTCGCATCCGCATGTTCAACACCAAGGAAACCTACCCTAACCAGAGCCTGGACAATGACCTGTGCCAGGCCGTACGCGCCGGCAACACGGTGTATGTACGGGGCCAGGTGGGCACCGATTTCGACGGCAACCTGATCGGCCTTGGCGACCCGCGCGCGCAAGCCGAACAGGCAATGAAAAACGTCAAGCAACTGCTGGAAGAGGCCGGCAGCGACCTGAGCCACATCGTCAAGACCACCACCTACCTGATCGACCCGCGCTACCGCGAGCCGGTGTACCAGGAAGTCGGCAAGTGGCTCAAGGGCGTGTTCCCGATCTCCACCGGGTTGGTGGTTTCGGCCCTGGGCCAGCCACAGTGGCTGATGGAAATCGACGTGATTGCAGTCATCCCCGAGTAACCCAAGGAGGCACGACATGACCTTTTCAATCGTCGCCCGCTGCGCGGAAACCGGCCAGATGGGCATTGCCATCAGCTCATCGAGCATCGCCGTAGGCGCCCGCTGCCCATGGCTGCGGCCCGGCGTGGGTGCGGTCTCGACCCAGAACATCACCCTGCCCGCCCTGGGCCCGGACGTACTCGATCTATTGGAGCAAGGCCTTGCCCCTGCCGATGCCGTAGACAAGGCCCTGACCCGCAACGGCTATAGCCAATACCGGCAACTGACGGCGATTGATCACCTCGGGCGCACGGTGCATTTCAGCGGCAACGAAACCCTTGGCACCCACAATGCGGTGTCGGGCGAACAGTGCGTGGCCGCCGGCAATATGCTCGCCGACCGCGCGGTGATCGAGGCGATGGTCAAGGCCTTCGAGCAAGGCGAAGGCCAACTGGCAGACCGCCTGCTGGCCGCGATGCATGCGGCCATTGCCGCCGGGGGCGAAGCCGGGCCGGTGCATTCCGCCGCGCTGGTGGTGGTGGGCGAGCTGACCTGGCCGATCATCAACCTGCGGGTGGATTGGGCCGACGAGCAGCCGATCGCCGAGCTGCAAAAGCTCTGGGACGCCTACCGTCCACAGGTGCAGGACTACATCGACCGCGCCCTCGCCCCGGACCGCTCCCCTGGCTACGGCGTGGCCGGAGACGACCGATGAGCACCAGCCGGGAACTGCTGCAGGCGCTGGTGGGGTTTGATACCACCAGCCGCGAATCCAACCTGAAGCTGATCGAGTTCGTGCGCGATTACCTGGCAGGGTTCGGCGTGCCTTGCGAGTTGATCTACAACGATGAGCGCAGCAAGGCCAATCTGTTCGCCACCCTCGGCCCGGCGAATGTGCCCGGGATTGTGCTGTCGGGGCACACCGATGTGGTGCCGGTAGATGGCCAGCCGTGGACGTTGCCGCCGTTTGAGTTGACCGAACGCGACGGCAAGCTGTTTGGCCGGGGCACGGCGGACATGAAGGGCTACATCGCCTGTGTACTGGCGCTGGTGCCGGCCTTGGCAAGCGCAGACTTGCGCATGCCGGTGCACATCGCCCTGTCCTACGACGAGGAAGTCGGCTGCCTTGGGGTGCGTTCGTTGCTCAAGGTGCTGGAACAATGGCCGGTGAAACCGCTGCTGTGCATTATCGGCGAGCCCACCGAGTTGAAGCCGGTGCTGGGCCATAAAGGCAAGCTCGCCATGCGCTGTGAAGTGCATGGCGAGGCCTGCCATTCGGCGTATGCGCCCCAGGGCGTGAATGCGATCGAGTATGCGGCGGAGTTGATTGGTGAGCTGGGGCGAATCGGCCAGCGCCTCAAGGTGCATCAGGACGAGCGCTTTGACCCGCCGTTCAGCACCGTGCAAACCGGGGTGATCTCCGGGGGCAAGGCGTTGAATATCGTGCCTGCCGATTGCCGTTTTGACTTTGAAGTGCGCGCCCTGCCCTCGATGGACCCGGGTGAAGTGGCCGAGGAGCTGCAAGCCTATGCGATGCAGCAGGTGTTGCCGCGGATGCAGGCGGTGAGCCGGCAGAGTGCGATTCGCTTCAGTGAGTTGTCGGCGTACCCGGGGCTGGCCACCGACCAGCGCAGCCAGGCGGCGGAGCTGATTGCGGCGTTTTGCGGCTCGCGGGAATTTGGCACCGTGGCGTTCGGGACCGAGGGTGGGTTGTTTGATGCGGCGGGCATTCCGACGGTGGTGTGCGGGCCTGGGAGCATGGACCAGGGGCATAAGCCGGATGAGTTTGTGAGTGTTGCGCAACTGAAGGCTTGCGATGCCATGTTGTTGCGCATGCTCGACTCGATTCGCGCCTGAAACGCGGGCCAAATGTGGGAGCGGGCTTACTCGCGAATGCGGTGTGACAGTCACCCGATGTATTGACTGATCCACCGCTTTCGCGAGCAAGCCCGCTCCCACATTTTTAGTTCTGTGTCTAACCTAACAACCGCGCCAGCTCTTCCCGGCAATACTCCACAAACAACTGCACCGGCTTGGTCAACGGCGCCCGCCGCAACCACACCGCCGACAACCCCGACCCCGTCACCGTCTCCGCCAACGGCACGCACACCAGCTTCTGCCCGTCATAGGAATACGGCGAAAACGGCTTGGTCACCAGGATCGAAAACCCGAACCCGCGCCCCACCATCCCCCGCACCATCTCGATCGACGGCGAACTGAAGACAATATTCGGCGTCAGTCCACGCTCTTCAAAGATGCTCACGAAGTACGTCCGGCTCGGCAGCACATCCAGCAAAATCATCGGTTCCAGCACCAAGTCCGCCAACGACACCTTGGCCTGCTGCGCAAACCGGTGATCCGCCGGCAGCAACGCATAGGGTTGCTGCGGCGGCATCAGCGGCGTGGTCTCGATGGCGCTGCCCAGGTCATGCTCAAACAGCATCGCCACATCGATACTGCCGGCCGTCAGCGCCTGTACCAGTTCCTGTTGTTCGCCATCGCGCAGACGGATTTCCACCCCCGGCCAACGCTCCCGGAAACCGGCAATCAAGCGCGGCAAATACAGCGGTGCCACGGTTTCGAAGCAACCGATATCGATCTGCCCCGCCACCACGTCATTGTCTGCCAGGGCGTTCTGCTCAAACTCATGGGCCACCCGCAGCAGCTCCAGGGCCTTGCGATAGAACCGCGCACCGCTCGGCGTCAGTGACACCCCTTGGGCGTGATGGCGGATAAACAGCTGCACACCGAAGCTGTCTTCCAACTGCTTGATGGCCGTCGAAACCGACGGTTGCGCGATATAGAGCTTGCGCGAGGCCTCTGCCACGCTGCCGCACTCGGCCGTGGTTACAAAATATCTGAGCTGGCGCAGGTTATAGGCAGCCATCGGGACCTCCATAAACGTGGGATTTCGCCCCAAACAAGTGCGTGAAAATCGGCTTTTTCACACTGATTCAAGTGCATGCAACATACCGGAGCAAAAAACCCCGCGAGATATTATTTTTAAGGTCTATAGCAACAAACTTACTAATTTACCTCCCTGTGACCATTGCACATGATCACTCCAACAACAAAAGCGACGCACACGCGCCGCCCAGCGAAGTACGTCAACGTACTCACCTTGCCTTGGAGCTCGTCATGGTTACCACTGCAACATCCTCCGCCCCGCTTATCGAAAAACACACGATTGGATACGTGCCCCCGGAAGATCGCCACGGAAAGGTAAGAGACCTGTTCACCCTGTGGTTCGGCGGCAACATCGCGCCGTTGCCCATCGTCACCGGCGCGCTGTCCGTGCAACTGTTCGGCCTGAACCTGGTGTGGGGCATCATCGCCATCCTCGTCGGCCACCTCGTCGGCGGCGTGCTGATGGCGCTGCACTCGGCCCAGGGCCCGCAGATGGGCATCCCGCAAATGATCCAGAGCCGCGCCCAGTTCGGCTCCCTTGGCGCACTGCTGGTGGTGGTGATCGCCGGCGTGATGTACATCGGCTTCTTCGCCTCCAACATCGTACTGGCGGGCAAATCCCTGCACGGCGTCGTCGACGTGATCCCGGTACCGGTAGGCATCGTCATCGGCGCCATCGGCTCGGGGATCATCGGCATCATCGGCTACCGCTTCATCCACGTCCTCAACCGCATCGGTACCTGGGTGCTGGGCGCGGGCATCGTGCTGGGTTTTGGCTACATCTTCACCCATGTGCAGACGGCCGACTTCCTGACGCGCGGTAACTTCAACATCTCCGGCTGGCTGGCCACCGTGTCGCTGGCCGCGCTGTGGCAAATCGCGTTTGCGCCGTATGTGTCTGACTACTCCCGCTACCTGCCGGCGGATGTGCCGGTGGCGTCGACCTTCTGGACCACCTATCTGGGCACCGTGCTCGGTTCCAGCCTGTCGTTCATCTTTGGTGCGGTTGCGGTACTCGCAACACCGGTCGGCATGGACACCATGGACGCAGTCAAACTGGCGACCGGCTCCATTGGCCCGCTGATGCTGTTGCTGTTCCTGCTCAGCGTGATCAGCCACAACGCACTTAACCTGTACGGCGCCGTGCTGTCATTGATCACCCTGGTACAGACCTTTGCCTACCGCTGGATCCCGACCGCCAAGGCGCGTGCAGTGATCTCGGTGCTGGTGCTGGCGGCGTGCTCGATTGCGGCGGTGTTTGCGTCGAAGGATTTTATCGGGCACTTCGTGGACATGGTGCTGGTGCTGCTGGTGGTACTGGTGCCGTGGACGGCGATCAACCTGATCGACTTCTATGCAATCCATAAGGGCAAGTACGACATCGGTTCGATCTTTCGCGTGGATGGCGGGATTTACGGGCGGTACAACCCCCAGGCGCTGGTGGCGTATGCGGTGGGGATTGTGGTGCAGATTCCGTTTATGAATACGCCGCTGTATGTCGGGCCGATTTCGGCGCATATCAACGGGGCGGATTTGTCCTGGTTGGTGGGGTTGGTGGTGACGTCGCCGTTGTATTTCTGGTTGGCGAGTCGGGACAGTGCGTATAAGCGGCGGTTGGAGGGGGGGAAGTTGGTGGGTGGGGTTTAATAGAGCCTGGCTCAGTTACGAGAAAACCCGCATTTGCGGGTTTTCCAGTTATCCGGCTTGGCGAATATTGATGGTGCCAGGAAGGCCGCCATCGCGGCCTCGCTAAAGCTCGACGGCTCCCATAGGGGGTCGGTGGTGTGAGTGGGTTTTGTGTTCGGCGGTGCTGTCGGGGTGTTCTTTCTTTATCATGGGGGCTGTCGTTCAATTTCTCTGGTAACCCAATGCACGCCCTCACCTTCCGTAACGCCAACCCCGCAGACGCCAACCGTTGCTACGAAATCGAAATCACCGCCTACGAAGGCGACGAAGCCGCGACCCTGGAAAAGATCGCCACGCGCATTGCGCTGTACCCGCAAGGCTTTCTGATCCTGGAGGCGGATGGTGTTGTGGTCGGTTTCATCAACTGCGGTTGCGCCGATGAAGTGGTGATGTCGGATGAAGCCTTCAAGGAGTTGGTCGGGCATTCAGCCGATGCGCCGAATGTGGTGATCATGTCGGTGGTGGTGGATCCCACCCAGCAAGGCAAGGGCTACTCCACGCGCTTGATGACGGAGTTCGTGCAGCGCATGCAGGCGATGGGCAAGAAGACCATTCACCTGATGTGCAAGGACCGCCATGTGGAGCTGTATAAGCGCATGGGCTATCGCTATGTGCAGCCGTCGGCGTCGGACCATGGCGGGATGGCGTGGCATGAGATGGTGATGGATCTATGAAGCCGCATCTGATTGAGGTCGGCGACCAGCCAGACGCCAAAGCCGAGCAGCTCCTGGGCAGCGGCCTCGCCGCCTTCAACGAGCACGTCACCGGGTCCAATGACCGACGTCCGTTGACGGTGCTGATCAAGGATCCCGACACCGGTGAAACCCTCGGCGGCATCACCGGAAAAACCAGCCTCGGCATGGCCTTTCTCGACCTGTTTTATCTGCCCGAGGCCCTGCGTGGCTCATGCCTGGGCACAACGCTGCTGAAAGCATTCGAAGACGAAGCCCGTCATCGTGGCTGCCGCTCGGCGATGCTGTACACCCTCAGTTTCCAGGCCCCAGAGTTTTACGAGAAGAATGGCTGGGTGCGGTTTGGTGAAATCCCGTGCGACCTGGAAGGCAGCAGCCGGGTGTTCCTGAGCAAAATGCTCTGAGGAACTTACTTCACTCGATGTCGAACATACGCTCAATCAGCTTTATCGCCTGACGCCCATCCGCCGCATACAACCCAGCTAGCGCTTGTTGATCCGAAAGCCGGTGCAAGTCGAAGTGGTTGTAGAACGCTTGGCCGGTGCGCTGCGATTCAAAATGACTCGCCTCAAGAAGGCGCAGGAACTCCAGATAAGCCAACTTCTCCAGTGCGAGGCGCTCAGCCATCACCCTGTCCTTCCAACGGAAAAATGACTTCCTGAGTATCCAGGTTCTTGATCGTCGAGTACGTGCGGTACTCCACGCTGTAGGCACCCGGGTAGCCCTTGGTGCTGGCGGTCATGCGGAAGGTCACGACATACCGCTGGCCCCCGGCAAACACCACATCATCGGCGCCTTTGTTGCAGAAGGCGCCGCCGGTGCCCAAGGCGTTCATCGACACGTTGCACCAGCGCAATGAATGCTTGCCCGGAGCCAACTTGAGCGCCTGTTCACCGGACACATCAAGGATTGAACGTCGACCGGCGCCCGGGAGCGCAACGCCGTCTACTTCCGTGGCCAACACCAAGCGGTGAAACGGCACGCCCAGTTCACGTACCCGGAACGTTTCGAAGTACACCAGCGCTGCATTCGGGTGGTTGTCGGAGAGGTCGACCGGTTGCATTTTTTCCGGGGCCCAATCGCCTTGGTAGTTCTTGTAGTGGTAGTCGGAACAGGCGCCGAGCAGCGGGAATACACAGGCAACGGCGAGCTTTAACACTTTCATCGGATAAACGGTCCTTGTGAGCGATGACATCATATCGACATTATTTCGATTTTCTTAAGTGCAATTGCTCACGCGTTAAGACTGAAGTCTTTTACCAAACAGCCGATTTTCATGGGTTTCATTCTGGAACGTATACGTAGGCGCCCCCAATAGCTCATAACCACGACGCGGATAAAAACCCAGCGCCCGCTCGTTGCCGACCCACACCGTCGCCCACAACAAAGAAGCGCCACCCTGCCCTGCGCGCTGTTCAGCCGCTTGCAGCAAACGGTAGCCGAGTCCGAGCCCGGTAAACCGTTCCTGGATGTAGAGCCGCTGCAACTCCGCCGCCTTCGGGGTTGAGATCAGCGCATGGCCGGTGTCCATCGCCACTTGGGCAAACCCCACCAGATGCCCATTGGCTTCAGCGACGATGATGGCCGTGCCCGGCTGGGCGATCAGCGCGGAAATCGTCTGGGGCGAAAACGCTTGCAGCGCCTCGGCGGCGATTGAGTCGCGAATGCCTTCGGTGGCGTAAGTATCGAGAAAAACCTGCATGCCCAGCACACCAACGCATAACGCGTCTTCAGGCCGTGCATCGCGGATAAGCATGTCGGGAAGCATTCGAGGGGTACTCTCAAAATCAGCAAAGGCAACGTTTTAACACAACTGCACATCTCTTCAATTGCCAGCCTGAATTTGCCCCAGTAGGGTTGTCGCTTCCCCCGCCAACAGGAGCCAGCAATGACCTGGTTTTCAGATCCCGACGCTGTCGCCCGCTACGCCGAAGGCCCGGTGAGACTGGTGCCGGGTTTCGAGTCCTTGCAGCGCATGAGCACGCTGCTGCTGCGCGAAAGCGTCCCAGCCACCGGCAAGGTATTGGTACTCGGTGCAGGCGGCGGCCTGGAGTTGAAGAAGTTTGCCGACAGCCAGCCCGAGTGGCAGTTTGTGGGGGTGGACCCGTCTGCCGAGATGCTGAAGCTGGCCGAGGCCACCTTGGGTCCGCTGATGGCCCGGGTGCAGTTACATGAAGGCTATATCGATACCGCGCCCGAGGGGCCGTTCGATGCCGCCACGTCCTTGCTGACCTTGCACTTCATCCCGGCCGAAGAGCGTCTGCAAACCTTGAAAGAACTGTGGCGGCGCTTGTCGCCGGGCGTGCCTTTGATTGCGGCGCATCACAGCTTCCCCCAATCCTCGCCAGAGGAAAAAGCGCGCTGGCTGAAGCGTTATGCAGCCTATGCCGTGGATTCCGGCGTACCGGCTGAAGATGCCCAGCGGGCGATTGCCGCCATCAGCAGCCACTTGCCGGTATTGTCACCCAACGACGATGAAGCGCTGCTACGGGAGGCAGGCTTCGAAGGTGTGGAACTGTTCTACGCGAGCTTCAGTTTCAAGGGCTGGATTGCCTACAAGCCCGCCTAGCTTCCGGGGGAGTCTTACCAACTCCCCGACGCCCCACCCCCACCGCTGGAACCGCCCCCCCCCGAAGAGCTGCTGCTGGAACTGGAACTCGAACCGGAGGAGCTGGAGCCCCCACCCGACCCCGACCCGCCGCTGATACCGTGGGCAAAGATGAACAGCGCCGCGAACGAAGCGAAGGGAAACGCCAGCAGCCATCCCGTGGCGCCCTTGTCAATCAATGCCCCCACGATCCCGTACACCACCAGCACCGCCACCAGCCGCGCGATAAAGCCACCCTGGCTCTCTTTCCACATGCTCTTCATCACCAGGAACAGGCCGAGATACAGGCCCAGGACCAGCAACCCTGCGAATGGATAAGCCAGCCAGTGAATAAGGGATATCTCGCGCACGAAGTTATCGGTCAGCAGCACGCCGGCGATGTAGCCCAACAGCACCAGCACGGTGTAAAACGCCGCCCTCGCCTGCCACAACGCGCCGAAAGTAGCGCCACCGATCAGCATGCACAGGGGCAGCAACAGCAAATAAACCGGCCAGTCCTTGCCGCCCGCAACCGCGACCAGCACCACGGTGACAACGACCACCGCCATCAGGGCCCGGCGCCAAGGGAGTTTTTCGGCGCCCATCAATACCCCGACCACCCCGCCAAACATGAATGCCAGGAGTACCGCATACGCTTCAGGCGGGAAACCGGCCTTGGCCACCTCGGGCAAATTGCCGCCGTCCACCAACAGTGTCAGGTCGTCCACCGCCTGCTGCACGCCGCCTGCGTAATCGCCCTGGCGAAACGCCGGGGTGATGTGTTCCTCGATGATGCGGTGGGCCAGCAGGTCGGTGACCACGCCCTCCAGGCCGTAACCGACTTCGATCCGAACCTTGCGATCGTCTTTCGCCACCAGCAGCAGGATGCCGTCGTTGACGTCCTTGCGCCCCAGTTTCCAGGCACGGAACAGTTGGTTGGCGAAGTCCTCGATGCCAACGCCCTGGGTGCTCGGCAGCAGCATCACTGCCACCTGTGCGCCCTTGCGTTGTTCGAGACCGGCGAGTTGCGTGGTCATACGCGATTGAGTGGCAGCGTCGAGGGTTTGGGTCAGGTCGATCACGCGCTGGTCCAGCGCAACCGTGACCGGCGCCGGGGGAACGGTATCGGCCCACACTTGCGAGCCGGAAACGATCAGCAGCAAGCCCAAGACACATTGCCGTAGGAACACCATCATGTTTTGTTACCTGAAGTTTCATCCTGAATCGGCCGACTTTACCCTATCGACGCTATAAACAGGTGACCCGACGCCACCGACTATCTAGACTTACGCCACCCCCACACACGCCCTACACGAGAACGCCATGGACCTTCAGCAGCGCAACAACGTCAGGGTGTATGGCAGCGGTCCCTCGACCCTGGTTTTCTCCCATGGCTTCGGGTGTGATCAAACCATGTGGAATTATCTGTTTCCTCATTTCACCGGGCGTTTCCGTGTGGTGCTGTATGACCTGGTGGGGGCTGGCCAGTCCGACCTGGGCGCGTACGACAGCGAAAAATACAGCTCACTCGCCGGCTACGCCCATGACTTGGGCGAGATTGTTGATGAATACGCCGTGGGCCCGGTGGTGCTGGTGGGGCACTCCGTCAGCGCCATGATCGGCGCCCTGGCCGATCGCCAGGCGCCCGGAACAATCGCCGCCCATGTGATGATCGGTCCTTCGCCCTGCTACATCGATTCCGGTGCCTATACGGGCGGCTTCACCCTTGAGGATATCCATTCGTTGCTCGATACCCTCGACAGCAATTACCTCGGCTGGTCCAGCACCATGGCCCCGGTAATCATGGGCGCACCCGGGCAACCGGCCCTCGGCGAAGAACTGACCAACAGTTTCTGCCGCACCGAGCCCGACATCGCCAAGCGCTTCGCACGGGTAACCTTCCTGTCGGACAACCGCCAGGACATCGCAGGCCTGATGGCCCCCACCCTGATTCTGCAATCCACCGACGACTTGATCGCACCGGTCTGCGTGGGTGAATACCTGCACGCGGCGTTGCCCGCCAGCACGTATTGCCTGGTCGATAACGTGGGGCATTGCCCGCACATGAGTGCACCTGGGGCCTGCTCAGCGGCCATGGACAGTTTCCTGTTGCCATGGGTGGGTGCCGATGACAGCCGATAACCTGTCGTTGCCGGACTCTCAACGTTTGTTCGACGGCGCGCCCTGCGCCTTGGTGGTTACCCGGGAAGACGGCACCATCGTGCAGGCCAACCAGTGCTTCAGCGACTGGACCGGCTTCAGCCTCGATGAGTTGAAAGAACGGCGGTTTCAGGACCTGCTGACGATGGGCGGGCGGATCTTCCATCAGACGCACCTGGCGCCGCTGATGAAAATGCAAGGCTCCATCGCCGAAGTGAAACTCGACCTGCTGCACCGTGACCGGCGCACCGTCACGGTATTGCTCAACGGCGTCAGGCACGAACATGCCGGTATTGCCTACAACGAACTGGCCCTTTTCGGCACCACCGACCGCGACAAGTACGAGCGCGAATTGCTCAACGCCCGCAAACTGGCTGAAGCCTTGCTGCAGGAAAAGACCGCCGCTGAAGTCGCGCTGCAGCAGGCCCAGGCCGAACTGAGCAGCGCCTATGAAATCGCCCAGCGCCGGGCGCTGTTTGCCGAGCAGATGGTCGCGATTGTCAGCCATGACCTGAAGAACCCGCTGACCGCGATCAAGATGGCCTCGGAGTTCCTCGCCCGTGGCGAGCGCAGCCCCAAGGAGCGCCAACTCCTGGGGCATATCGGCCTGTCCACCGAACGGGCGCAGCGGATGATCGCCGACTTGCTGGACTTCACCCAGGCCAGAGTCGGCCAGGGCATCAGCATCAATCCCGTAGCACTCGACCTGCACGCCGTCACCCGTGACAGTCTCGACGAGTTGCAAGTGGCGTTCCCCACGGCGACCCTCGAACATCACGCCACGGGCAGCGCCCGCACGTTCCTGGATGCCGACCGCATACAACAAATCATCGGCAACCTGGTGGCCAACAGCGTGGCGTACGGCGACCTGCAACAGCCGATTACCGTCACCTCGCACCAGGACGCACAAGAGAGCCGGCTCTCGGTGCACAACCACGGCCCGGCGATTCCCGAAGCGTTGATGGC
>Ga0247742_10000052_pt1 | contig 104978 bp, 92 predicted proteins | sample UWRJL208509C2_FD_180944 | JGI IMG/M metagenome (GOLD analysis project Ga0247742, IMG submission 180944) | Plant litter microbial communities from Arlington Agricultural Research Station in Wisconsin, United States - UWRJ-L208-509C-2 | ecosystem: Environmental > Terrestrial > Plant litter >...
ACTGGGAGGACCAGGACTTCGCGAAGGTCGTCCACGACGCCGTCGCGGAGCACGCCCGCACCCCCTTCGATGAGGATGTCTGGGCCCAGCTGGCCGAGGGCATCCGCTTCGTCCAGGGCGAGTTCGATGACGATGCGGCGTTCGAGGAGCTGAAGACGACGCTGGACGACCTCGACCGCTCGCGCGGGACGATGGGCAACCACGCCTTCTACCTCTCGATCCCGCCGAAGTCGTTCCCGCTCGTGACCGAGCAGCTGCGCCGTTCCGGGCTGGCCGACGACGTCGAGGGCGCCTGGCGCCGGGTCGTCATCGAGAAGCCCTTCGGTAGCGACCTCACGACGGCCCGCGAGCTGAACGAGGTTGTCGAGTCGGTGTTCCCCGCCGACTCGGTGTTCCGCATCGACCATTACCTGGGCAAGGAGACGGTGCAGAACATCCTCGCGCTGCGCTTCGCCAACATGCTCTACGAGCCCATCTGGAACTCGAACTACGTCGACCACGTGCAGATCACCATGGCCGAGGACATCGGCGTCGGTGGGCGCGCGGGCTACTACGACGGAATCGGCGCCGCGCGCGATGTCATCCAGAACCACCTCCTGCAGCTGCTCGCCCTGACCGCGATGGAGGAGCCCGTCTCCTTCGACGCGGCCGACCTGCGAGCCGAGAAGGAGAAGGTGCTCTCGGCTGTCCGCCTCCCCAAGGACCTGTCCACCGCCACGGCGCGTGGTCAGTACGCCAGCGGCTGGCAGGGTGGCGAGAAGGTCGTCGGCTTCCTCGACGAGGACGGGATGAACCCGGAGTCGCTCACGGAGACCTTCGCGGCCATCCGTCTCGACATCGGCACGCGCCGGTGGGCGGGCGTGCCGTTCTACCTCCGGGCAGGTAAGCGTCTCGGCCGCCGGGTCACGGAGATCGCGGTCGTGTTCAAGCGTGCTCCGCAGTACCTGTTCGCCGAGAGCCAGACTGGCGAGCTCGGCCAGAACGCGCTCGTCATCCGCGTCCAGCCCGACGAGGGTGTGACCATCCGCTTCGGGTCGAAGGTCCCCGGCGCCGGCATGCAGGTGCGCGACGTCACGATGGACTTCGGCTACGGCCACGCCTTCACCGAGGCGAGCCCGGAGGCGTACGAGCGTCTGATCCTCGACGTGCTGCTCGGCGACCCGCCGCTGTTCCCGCGCCACCAGGAGGTGGAGCTGAGCTGGAAGATCCTCGACCCGATCGAGGAGTTCTGGGCGACTCAGGGACAGCCGGAGCAATACCGCCCGGGCACCTGGGGCCCGAGCTCCGCCGATGAACTACTCGCCCGCGACGGCAGAACCTGGAGACGCCCGTGATTGTCGATCTGCCGGACACCACCACCAGCCAGATTTCGAAGACCCTCGTCAAGATCCGTGAGGAGGGCGGCGCCGTCGCCCTCGGCCGCGTGCTCACCCTCGTGATCTCCACCGAGCTGGGGCACGAGGAGGAGGCCATCGAGGCCGCCAACGATGCCTCCCGCGAGCACCCGATGCGTGTCATCGTGGTCTCCACCGGCGGCGACATCGTGAACGACGCCCCGCGCCTCGATGCCCAGATCCGGGTGGGCGGCGACGCCGGTGCGAGCGAGGTCATCGTGCTCAAGGCCTACGGGGACACGGCGACCGATGAGGAGGGTCTGGTCACCGGGCTCCTGCTCTCCGACGCGCCCGTCGTCGCCTGGTGGCCGGGTGAGGCCCCCGCGGTCGTCTCCCAGTCCCCGCTCGGCCGCATCGCCCAGCGTCGGATCACGGATGCCGCGGCTCAGTCCGATCCGCGTGGCTTCCTCAATCACCTCTCCGGCACCTACGCGCCCGGCGACACCGACTTCGCTTGGACCCGCCTCACGCTGTGGCGCGCCCAGCTCGCCGCCGTGCTCGACCAGCCGCCGTACGAGCCGATCACGGGCATCGAGGTGCACGGTTCGCCGGACTCCCCGTCGACCCAGCTGCTCGCGGCCTGGCTGCAGCGCCAGCTCGGAACGCAGGCACGCCACGAGCTGGTGACGCCCGCGCACGGTTCCAGCGGCATCCAGGGTGTGAAGCTGTACCGCGGCGAAGCCGTGATCGAGCTGGAGCGGACGAGCCCCAGCATCGCCACGCTGCTGCAGCCGAATCAGCCGACGCACGACATCTCGCTCCCCCGGCGCAGCCTTCGCGACTGCCTCGCCGAGGAGTTGCGCCGTCTCGACCCGGATGACCTGTACGGTGATGTCGTGCAGAACGGATTGAAAGAACTGTCAGAGCCCGCCGTCATTACCAAGGTGGCTCGGTGACCAACGCCCGCCGCGTGCTGGTGCACGCCGACAAGCAGGCCCTCGCGGGCTCCCTCGCGGCGCGTTTCATCACGAAGGTGGTAGACCTGCTCGACGCCCAGCCCGAGGTCAACATCGTGTTGACCGGAGGCACGGTCGGTACCGCGGTGCTCGAGGCGATCAACGAATCGTCCGCGCGCGACAGCATCGACTGGTCGCGGGTCAACCTGTGGTGGGGCGACGAGCGCTGGCTTCCGGCCGGCGACCCGGAACGCAACGAGACGCAGGCCCGAGCCGCGCTCATCGACCATGTCGCCGTGGTCGAGAGCAATGTCCACCCCTTCGCCAGTTCGGACGGGTCGCTCACGCTCGACGGCGCAGCGCAGGAGTACACCACCGAGCTCGCGGTCGCGGGTGACGGTGCCGAGTATCCGCGATTCGACATCACCTTCCTGGGTGTCGGTCCGGACGGTCACGTCGCCTCGCTGTTCCCCGACTACCCCGGCATTCAGGTGACGGATACGACGGTCGTCTCCGTGCGCAACTCCCCCAAGCCCCCACCGGAGCGCCTCAGTCTCACCCTCGCGGTGCTTAACAGCTCCGACCGGATCTGGCTGGCCCTGGCCGGCTCGGACAAGGCCTCCGCCCTCGGGCTCGCCCTGGCGGGCGCCAGCACCTGGGAGGTGCCGGTCGCCGGCGTCGAGGGGCGTCTGCGCACCGTGTTCTTCGTCGACCGCGATGCGGCCGCCGAGGTCCCGGGCGAACTGATCGCGACCGAGTACTAGAGCAAGTGTTGTGAAAGGCCCGCCGACATCGTCGGCGGGCCTTTTTTCATCAGTGGAGCGCCTAATAGCACTCCTCGCAAGGATTACAGAAAAGGCCCTGCCGACATCGTCGACGGGGCCTTCTAGGTAGTCTGAGTTACTGCGCGGTGAGCCGCGAGCGACGGGCGCGGAGCTGTTCGAGAGCCTCATCCAGCAGGGTCTCGGCCTCCTCCTCGGTGCGACGCTCCTTCACGTACGCGAGGTGCGTCTTGTACGGCTCGAGCTTCGCCACCGACGGCGGGTTTTCCTTGTCGCGCCCGGCGGGGAGGCCGCAGTTCGGGCAGTCGAGGATGGCCGGGATCTCTTCCGGCTCGATCGTCGCGAGGAAGTACGGGCTCAGCTCGTGGCCGTTCGCGCACCAGTAGAAGACCTGGAGACGCTCGGCGTGGAAGCCGCGGTCCTGCTCGCCCATGGGCCCCGCACCGACGCGAGAACCCCGAATTGCACTGCCACCTGAAGCCATGTGAGTGTTTCCTTCTCTCGCCGACGTTACGCGGCGGCGTCGAACTTGGTGATGAGGCCGAGCACGATGATCGACGCGACCCAGATGAGTCCGAGGATCACCGTGATGCGGTTGAGGTTGCGCTCTGCAACGCCGGACGCGCCGAGGTTCGAGGTGACGCCACCGCCGAACATGTCGGAGAGACCGCCACCGCGTCCACGGTGCAACAGGATGAGCAGGGTCAGCAGGAGGCTCGTGATACCGAGCACCACCTGGAGGATGACCTGAAGGATTGCCACTGTGCGATTGCACCTTTCGACTACGGGAATGGGACGGCGGTGACACGGAGCCACACACAGTCGTCACTCAGTATACCCGGCACCGGCGATACGTCCCGGGCCCGCACCGCGCACCGCGGGAGCGCCCGAGGAGAATCAGGTTCCGACGTGCTTGGGGAACTGCGCGATGCGGGAGAACTCGGCGAGATCGAGGCTCGCGCCGCCGACCAGGGCCCCGTCGACATCCGCCTGACGCATGAAGCCGGCGATGTTGCCGGCCTTGACCGAACCGCCGTACAGGATGCGCGCGGCGTCTGCCGTGTCCTGCCCGAGCACCTCGGCCAGCGTGGCGCGCAACGCTGCCGCGACCTGCTGCGCCTGCTCCGGCGTCGCCGCCTGCCCGGAACCGATGGCCCAGACCGGCTCGTACGCGACGACGAGCTGCACGCCGGGGGTGAGACCGGCGATGCCCGCTCGCAGCTGCTCGACCGGCACGGCACTCGGGCCATGTCGCTCGAGGTCTTCTGCGGTCTCGCCGACACAGAGCACCGGCACCAGGCCCGCACCGACGGCGGCCGCAACCTTCGCCGCGACCTCCTCATCGGTCTCGTGGTGGAGCGTGCGGCGCTCGGAGTGGCCGACGATCACGTATGCGCAGTCGAGGGCGCGCAGGAAGGTCGCGGAGATCTCGCCCGTGTAGGCACCGGAGAGATGTGCCGAGACATCCTGTCCGCCGTAGTGCAGATCGAGCTTGTCCGCCGAGATGAGGGTCTGCACCGAGCGAAGATCCGTGAACGGCGGGAAGATCGCGACCTCGACTGCGGAGAAATCGTGCCGCGCGTCCTTGAGACTCCAGGCGAGCTTCTGCACGAAGGCGATCGCCTGCAGGTGGTCGAGGTTCATCTTCCAGTTGCCCGCGATCAGCGGAACGCGGGAACCCGTGGCGACGGGAGTCACGCCTGCCAGCCGAGAACCTCGAGGCCGGGAAGGCGCTTGCCCTCGAGGAACTCGAGACTCGCTCCCCCGCCGGTGGAGATGTGGCCGAACTGGTCGTCGGTGAAGCCGAGGGCACGTACGGCGGCCGCGGAGTCTCCCCCACCGACCACCGACAGGCCGTCGACCTCGGTCAGCGCCTGGGCGACGGTCTTCGTGCCGGCCGAGAACGGGTCTAGTTCGAAGACGCCCATCGGTCCGTTCCAGAACACGGTGTGGGAGGAGCGGATGACGTCGGCGAAGGCCGCGGCGGTGTCGGGCCCGATGTCCAGACCGAGGCCGGATGCTCCCCACGGGGAACCCTCGATGTCGTCGGCGGCGCGCACCTCGAACTCCGCGTCTGCTCCGAACCTCGAGGCGACCACGACATCCGTCGGCAGCAGGATCTGCACGCCGAGTTCGTCTGCCCGGTCGAGGTAGCCGCGCACGGTGTCGACCTGGTCGGCTTCGAGCAGACTCGCACCGACCGGGTGGCCCTGGGCCGCGAGGAACGTGAACATCATGCCGCCACCGATGAGCAGCGAGTCGACCCGCGGCAGGAGGTGGTCGATGACACCGAGCTTGTCGGAGACCTTCGACCCGCCGAGCACCACGGTGTACGGCGTGGTCGGGCTCTCGGTCAGCGCCTCGAGGACCTCGAGTTCTGCGACGATCAGACCACCGGCAGCACTGGGGAGTAGCTCCGGAAGGTTCGAGACGCTCGCCTGCTCGCGGTGAACGACACCGAAGCCGTCCAACACGTAGGCGTCGGCCAGCTCGGCGAGGTCGGCAGCGAAGGACTCGCGCTCCTCCTCTTCCGTCGACGTCTCGCGCGGGTCGAAGCGCAGGTTCTCGAGAACCGCGACCTGGCCGTCCGTGAGCGCGGCCACCGCCGCGACACCCTCCGGGCCCACCGTGTCGCCGGCAAAGGCGACCGGCGCGACCAGCAGCTCGCTGAGTCGCGTGGCGACCGGCGCGAGGCTGTACTTCGGGGTCGGCACACCCTCGGGGCGTCCCAGGTGCGAGATGACGATCACCCGCGCCCCGGCGTCCTTGAGACGCTGGAGCGTGGGGATCGACGCGCGGATGCGACCGTCGTCGGTGATCACACCGTCTTTCAACGGCACGTTCAGATCACACCGGACGATGACGTTCTTGCCCCGGAGATCTCCGAGGGTCTCGATCGTGCGCAGAGTCATCGGAGACCGCTACAGGCGCTCGGCGACGTACTCGGTGAAGTCGACGAGGCGGTTGGAGTAACCCCACTCGTTGTCGTACCAGCCGGCGATCTTCACCTGGGTACCGATGGCCTTGGTCAGGCCCGCGTCGAAGATGCAGGAGTGAGGGTCGCCCTGGATGTCGCTGGAGACGATCGGGTCTTCGGTGTAGGCGAGGTAGCCGGCGAGCGGGCCGCTCTCGGCCGCAGCCTTGAACGCCGCGTTGACCTCGGCGACGGTGACCGCCCGGCCGGCGTCGATGGTGAGGTCGGTGATCGAGCCGGTCGGCACCGGAACCCGCAGCGCGTAGCCGTCGAGCTTGCCGAGCACCTCGGGGACGACGAGGCCGAGGGCCTTGGCCGCGCCGGTCGAGGTCGGGATGATGTTGAGGGCGGCGGCGCGTGCGCGACGCAGGTCGCCGTGAGGGCCGTCCTGCAGGTTCTGGTCGGCCGTGTAGGCGTGAACGGTGGTCATCAGACCGCGCTCGATGCCGAAGTTCTCGAGGAACACCTTCACCAGCGGCGCGAGGCAGTTGGTCGTGCAGGAGGCGTTCGACAGGATGTTCATCGTCGCCGGGTCGTACTCGGACTCGTTGACGCCCATCACGAAGGTGCCGTCGTCGTCGGTCGCGGGGGCAGAGATGATGACCTTCTTGGCGCCTGCCTCGAGGTGCTTGCGGGCATCCTTCGCGTTGGTGAAGCGACCGGTCGACTCGATGACGATGTCGACACCGAGCTGGCCCCAGGGCAGGTCGGCGGGGTCGCGCTCGGCGAGCACCTTGATGCGGTTGTCGCCGACGATGATCGAGTCGCCGTCGACCGAGACGTTCTCGGACAGGCGACCGCTGACGGAGTCGTACTTGAGCAGGTGGGCGAGCGACTTCGGGTCGGTGAGGTCGTTGACGGCGACGATTTCGAGGTCAGCGCCCTGTGCGAGAGCTGCGCGGAGGTAGTTGCGACCAATGCGACCGAAGCCGTTGATGCCGATCTTGACTGTCAAGAGAACTCCTGATGCTGATGCGCCGAGGGCGCGGTGTGTTGTTATCGGGGTGCTGCGCGGTGTTGCCGCCGTGGCTGCTGGGGCGACCCCGCGGATGACGGGTGTCGAGACAGGGGTGTGGCCGGTGCTCTCGCACCGGCCACCTCACCGTTTTAAGACAGTACCAGCAGGCCGTCGGTCTTCTGGGTGGCGGTGCTGAAGCGCTCCTGCACGTTGGCCCAGTTCACGATGTTCCAGAACGCCTTCACGTAGTCTGCGCGCACGTTCTTGTAGTCGAGGTAGTACGCGTGCTCCCAGACATCGAGCGTCAGCAGCGGCACGAGGCCGAGCGGGATGTTGCCCTGCTGGTCGAACAGCTGGAAGATGGCGAGGTTCTTGCCGATGCTGTCGTAGCCGAGGATGGCCCAGCCGGAGCCCTGCACGCCGAGCGCGGTGGCGGTGAAGTGCGCGGTGAACTTGTCGAAGGAACCGAACTGGTCGTCGATCGCGGCGGCGAGTTCGCCGGTCGGCTTGTCCCCACCGTCCGGGGACAGGTTGGTCCAGAAGATCGAGTGGTTGACGTGGCCACCGAGGTTGAACGCGAGGTCCTTCTCGAGCTTGTTCACGTTCGCCAGGTTGCCGCTCTCGCGCGCCTCGGCGAGCTGAGCGAGGGCCGTGTTCGCACCCGTCACGTAGGCCTGGTGGTGCTTGTCATGGTGAAGTTCCATGATCTGGGCACTGATGTGCGGCTCGAGGGCCGCAAAGTCGTATCCCAGCTCGGGCAGCGTGTATTCAGCCATATTCCGATCTCCTTTTTCTGTGGACCCGGGGGCTGCAAGCACCATCGACCGGGCCGAATTTCAGTGTACTCGGGTCAACTCCGCCGCCCAGCGGATGCTTCCCGTACGTACAGGATCCGTTCACCCGCGTCACATCAGGGCGCTTCATCGGGGAGAACGGATGTCGACGGCTCAGGCGTCTTCGTAGTCCGCGGGGAGGTTCGCGTCTGTACCGGGAATGCCCAGGTCGACGGCCTTCTTGTCCGCCATGGCCAGGAGGCGACGGATGCGGCCGGCCACGGCATCCTTCGTCATCGGCGGGTCCGCGTGGTGACCGAGCTCGTCGAGGCTCGAGTCACGGAAACGCAGACGCAGATCCCCGGCGTAGCGCAGGTGCTCGGGAACGTCGCCGTCGAGGATCTCGAGGGCACGCTCGACGCGCGCGCAGGCGGCGACGGCGGCCTGTGCGGAGCGGCGCAGGTTCGCGTCGTCGAAGTTGACCAGGCGGTTCGCGGTCGCCCGCACCTCGCGGCGCTGACGCAGCTCCTCCCAGTTGAGCACGGTGGCCTCCGCACCCATGTGCACGAGCATCGCGCTGATCGCCTCGCCGTCGCGGATGACGACCCGGTGGACGCCGCGCACCTCGCGTGCCTTCGCGGCAACGCCGAGGCGGCCAGCTGCTCCGACGAGGGCCATCGCCGACTCGTTGCCGGGGCAGGTGACCTCGAGGGCGGCGGAGCGGCCCGGATCGGTGAGAGAACCACGGGCCAGGAACGCGCCGCGCCAGACGGCGGAGAGCTCTTCCCTGCTGCCGGTGGTGAGCTTGTTCGGGAGACCGCGGATGGGGCGGCGGCGGGCGTCGAGCAGGCCGGTCTGGCGGGCGAGGGTCTCGCCGCCCTCGAGCACGCGGACGAGGTAGTGGCTGGTGCGGCGCAATCCGGAGGCGGAGATCACGGAGACCTCGCTCTTGACGCCATACAGTTCGGCCAGGTCTTTGCGTACCCGGCGGGCGAGCTGAGCGGTGTCGAGCTCGGATTCGACCGCGATGCGTCCGGAGATGAGGTGGAGGCCGCCGGAGAAGCGCAGAATGGTGGCCAGCTCCGCCGCGCGCACCGTGGTCTTGCTCACCTCGATGCGGGCGAGTTCATCTTTGACGTCGGCGGTGAGAGCCAATCTGGGGCTTCTTTCTGTTGTATCGGAATCCTGGATGCCGCGCCCACATCCGTCAAGCGGAGAAATGGGGGCGGGTGGCCGCTGGCGCGGCGAATCTCACTCGCGACCGAGGTCGCGGTGTTTGACGCTGACGGCGACGCCGGGCTGTTCTCGCAATAGGCGAGCAAGCCTCTCGGCGACCGCGACGGAACGGTGTTTACCGCCCGTGCATCCAATGGCGATCGTAGCGTGTCTCTTGTTCTCCCGCTGGTAGCCGGCCAGGACGGGCGCCAGCGCACGGGTGTAGTTCTCGACGAAATCGGTTGCGCCCTCCTGGGCGAAGACGAAGTCGGAGACCTCGGCGTCGAGGCCGCTGCTGCCCCGCAATTCCGGCACCCAGAACGGATTGGGGAGGAATCGCATGTCGGCCACCAGATCGGCGTCGGTGGGCAGGCCGTACTTGAATCCGAAGCTCATCAGGGTGACCTGCAGGCCGGGCGTTTCGGCATCGGAGAAGGTCTCCTGCACCGTGGTGGCGAGCTGATGGATGTTGAGATCGGAGGTGTCGACGATGATGTCGCTCGACTCGCGCAGGTTCAGCATCCGCTGCCGTTCCGCACCGATGCCGTCGAGCAGCGTGCCGTCGCCCTGCAGCGGATGCGGGCGACGCACCTGCTCGAAGCGGCGCACCAGCGCGGCATCGGTGGCTTCGAGGAACAGCACGCGCACGGGATTGTTCTCGCGGAGCGACTCGACGATCTGCTCGAGGTCGGAGAACAGGTTGCCGCCGCGCACGTCGACGATCGCCGCGATCTTGGGCAGGGTGTCGCCGACCCGGCTGGCCAGCTCCACGAGCGGGCGGAGCATCTGCGGCGGCAGGTTGTCGACCACGTACCAGCCGAGGTCTTCGAGCGCATTGCCGACCGTCGACCGCCCGGCGCCGGACATGCCGGTGACGATCAGGACCTCCTGTTTGTCGCTCTCCGCGCTCATGCAGCCAGCCTACTTAAGTCGCTCGCCCGCGCGAGCCGCCGGTTCGCCGGGGTTCCCTGCACGACCGGCGGTCATTGGCGCAGTCGCTCGTAGATGGTCTGGGCCAGCGTCGGGCCGATGCCCTGCACCTCGGCGATAGCGGTCTGGTCGGCCTTGCGCAGCTGGGTGACGGACCCGAAATGCCGCAACAGCTCCTTGACCCGGGCCGGGCCGAGGCCCGGGATCTCGCCGAGCTGCGACGAGACGTCCTTCTTGCGGCGCTGCCGCTGGTAGCTGATCGCGAACCGGTGCGCCTCGTCACGGATGCGCTGGATCATGAACAACGCATCGCTGTTGCGCGGGAGGATGACCGGGTAGTCCGAGTCGGGCAACCAGATCTCCTCGAGCCGCTTGGCGATGCCGCAGAGCTGGATGTCGGTGATGCCGGCGTCCTCCAGCGCGCGCTTGGCCGCGGCGACCTGCGGCTGGCCGCCGTCGACGATGAGCAGGTTCGGGCGGTAGGCGAACTTCTGGCGACGAGACTCCGCGGCCGGGTCGACGATGTCGTCGATGACGGGGTCGGCCGACACGATCACCTCGGGGTCTGATTCGCTGCCGGTCGGGTCGAGGTAGGCCAGTCGACGACTCAGGGTCTGGTAGATCGACTCGGTGTCATCCGTCGACTCCGGGATGCTGAACCTGCGGTACTGGTCCTTACGCGGCAGCCCGTCTTCGAAGACCACCATCGAGGCGACGATGTTGGTGCCGCTGAGGTGGGAGACGTCGTAGCACTCCATGCGCAGCGGCGCCTCGGGCATGCCGAGGGCGTCCTGGATGTCGGCGAGGGCCTGGGAGCGCGCGGTGAAGTCGCCGCTGCGGCGGGTCTTGTAGAGCATCAGCGCATTCTTGGCGTTCGTGCCGACCGTCTGTGCCAGGGCGGCCAAGTCGCCGCGCTGGGCCACCCGGAGGCCGACCTTGCCTGCGCTCTCGCGGGACGCGCGGATGCCGGTGAGCCAGACCTCGAGCTCCTTCGCGTCCTCCGGCAGCTCGGGTACGACGATCTGGCGCGGCGGCACGAGCTCCTCCTCGTAGGCGTTCTGCAGCACGAGTTCCACGAGCTCGCCGAGCCCCAGGTCGAGTTCCTTGTCGACCACCCAGCTGCGCACACCGCGGATGCGCCCGCCGCGCACGGTGAACTGCTGCACGGCGGCGGCGAGCTCGTCGTGGGCGATGCCGAACACGTCGGCGTCGACGTCTTCGGCCAACACCACCGTACTCTTGGACAGCGCGGTCTCGAGCGCTCCGAGCTGGTCGCGGAACCGTGCGGCCGACTCGTAGTCCTGGGTCTCGGCCGCCGCCATCATCTTCTTGCGGACATCCGTGATGTAGCGCGAGTCGTTGCCCGCCATGAAGGAGGCGAAGTCGACGGCGATCGACTTGTGATCCTCCTTGCTGATGCGCCCCACGCACGGCGCCGCGCACTTGCCGATGTCACCGAGCAGACAGGGGCGGCCGGTCTGCTCTGCGCGCTTGTAGGTGGCGTCCGAACAGCTGCGCATCGGAAAAGCCTTGAGCATCAGGTCGACGGTCTCGCGGATCGCCCAGACCTTGGTGTACGGGCCGAAGTAGCGTGCACCCTTCAGGTTCTTATGGCGGGTGACCAGCACCCGTGGCACGTCGTCGCCGAGAGTGATCGCGAGGTACGGGTAGGACTTGTCGTCTTTGAACTGCACGTTGAAGGGCGGGTCGAACTCTTTGATCCAGGTGAACTCGAGCGAGAGCGCCTCGAATTCGGTACCGACGACCGTCCATTCGACGGATGCCGCGGTGAGCACCATGCGCCGGGTGCGCTCGTGCAGGCTGCGCAGCGGCTGGAAATAGTTGCTCAACCGGGCACGCAGGTTCTTCGCCTTGCCGACGTACAGCACGCGCAGATTCTGGTCTCGAAAGCGATAGACGCCCGGCTGCTGCGGGATCTCCCCCGCCTTCGGCCGCCAGCTCACCGTGCCCGACATGGGCGGCCTCGGCGCCGCCGCGCCGAGAGGAGAGCGCCGGGGAGGAGTCGTCGTCGCCATCGTGCCGACCCTACGCCGAGGCGCGGGCGGGCTTGCGCGACTGCTTGGCGGCCGGCTTGCGGGACGACACCCTGACGATCGGCGCCGGGGCCGGCTCGAGGATCTCGGCGAGGAACTGGCCGGTGTGGCTGTTCTCCACTGCCGCGAGCTGTTCCGGAGTGCCGACCGCAATGACCTGGCCGCCGCCGGCTCCACCCTCGGGACCCATGTCGATCAGCCAGTCGGCCGACTTGATGACGTCGAGGTTGTGCTCGATGACGATCACGGTGTTGCCCTTGTCGGCGAGGCCGTTCAGCACCAGCAGCAGCTTGCGCACGTCTTCGAAATGCAGGCCGGTGGTCGGCTCGTCGAGCACGTAGATGCTGCGGCCCATCGACCGCTTCTGCAGCTCGGTGGCGAGCTTGACGCGCTGCGCCTCGCCGCCCGACAGGGTCGTCGCACTCTGGCCGAGCCGCACATAGCCCAGGCCGACGTCGACCAGGGTGTTGAGGAAGCGGCTGATCGAGGAGATCGCCTCGAAGAACTCGGCGGCCTCGCTGATCGGCATGTCGAGCACCTCGGCGATCGACTTGCCCTTGTAGTGCACCGCGAGGGTCTCGCGGTTGTACCGGGCACCGTTGCAGACCTCGCAGACGACGTAGACGTCGGGAAGGAAGTTCATCTCGATCTTGATGGTGCCGTCGCCCGAACAGTGCTCGCAGCGGCCGCCCTTGACGTTGAAACTGAACCGGCCGGGCAGGTAGCCGCGGGACTTGGCGTCGACGGTCTCGGCGAACAGGTTGCGGATCTTGTCGAACACCCCGGTGTAGGTGGCGGGGTTCGAGCGTGGGGTGCGGCCGATCGGCGCCTGGTCGACGTGCACGACCTTGTCGAGGTTGTCGAGCCCGGTGACGCGGGTGTGCTTGCCGGGGATCTGGCGGGCGCCGTTCAACTCGTTGGCGAGCACCTTGTAGAGGATGTCGTTGACCAGCGAGGACTTGCCCGAACCGCTGACGCCGGTCACCGCCGTGAAGGTGCCGAGCGGGAATTCGACGGTGACATCTCTCAGGTTGTTGGCGCGCGCGCCCTCGACCGTGAGCATCCGCGTGGGGTCGACCGGGCGGCGGCTGGTCGGCGTCTCGATCGCGCGACGGCCCGAGAGGTAGTCGCCGGTCATCGACCGGGTGTTGGACAGCAGGTCTGCGTACGATCCCGAGTGCACGACCTCGCCGCCGTGCTCGCCGGCGCCCGGTCCGATGTCGACGACCCAGTCGGCGGTGCGGATGGTGTCTTCGTCGTGCTCGACGACGATGAGGGTGTTGCCGAGGTTCTTGAGCTTGACCAGGGTCTCGATCAGGCGCCGATTGTCGCGCTGGTGCAGGCCGATGCTGGGCTCGTCGAGAACGTAGAGCACGCCGGTGAGGCCGGAGCCGATCTGGGTCGCCAGACGGATGCGCTGTGCCTCGCCGCCGGAGAGCGAACCCGCTGACCGGGCGAGGTTGAGGTAGCTCAGGCCGACCTCGATGAGGAACTCGAGACGCAGACGGATCTCGCGCAACACCTGCGCCGCGATCTTCGCCTCGCGGGGGGTGAGTTCCAGGAGCTTCATGAACTCGTAGGCGTCGACGAGGCTGAGCTCGGAGACATCCGCGATGTTGTGTTCGTGGACGGTGACCGCGAGCACCTCGCGCTTGAGGCGCTTGCCGTTGCAGACCGGGCAGGCGATCTCACGCAGGTACGAGGAGTAGCGCTGGCGAGCCGAGTCGGTCTCTGCCTCGAGGAACTTGCGCTCGATGTAGGGCATGACGCCCTCGAAGCCGGTGGAGTACTTCATCTCGCGGCCGAAGCGGTTCTTCCACTTGACCGTGACCTCGAAGTCGTTGCCCTCGAGGATGGCGCGCTGCACCTTCTCGGGCAGGTCTTGCCACGGGGTCTTCAGCGAGAAGTCGAGATCGGATGCCAGCCCCTCGAGCAGGCGCTGGAAGTAGTTGAACAGGCCCTTGCCCGACTGGGTCCAGGGCAGGATGACCCCCTCGGCGAGACTGAGCGCCGGGTCGCCGAGGAGCAGTTCCTGATCGACCGACATGCGGGTGCCCAGCCCCGAGCATTCGGGGCAGGCGCCGAACGGGGCGTTGAACGAGAAGGTGCGCGGCTCGATCTCGGTGAGCTGCACCGGGTGGCCGTTCGGGCAGGACAGCTTCTCGGAGAAGTTGCGCCAGGCGGCCGGGCCGGTCTCGTCGACGTAGTTGATGCTGACGAGCCCGTCGGTGAGGCGCAGCGCGGTCTCGAGGGAGTCGGTGAGCCGGGTGAGGATGTCGTCGGAGGCGACGAGGCGGTCGATCACCACCGAGATGTCGTGCTTGTACTGCTTCTTCAGGGTGGGCGGCGCGCTGAGCTGGATCTGCTCGCCGTCGACGATCGCGCGCGAGTATCCGCTGGCCGCGAGTTCCTTGAAGAGGTCGACGAACTCGCCCTTCTTCTGCGAGATGACCGGGCTGACGATCTGATAGCGGGTGCCCGTCTCGAGCGTCATGAGCTGGTCGGCGATCTGCTGCACGGTCTGCCGCTCGATCTTCGCGCCGCAGATGGGACAGTGCGGCACGCCGATGCGCGCCCAGAGCAGACGCATGTAGTCGTAGATCTCGGTGATCGTGCCGACGGTGGAGCGCGGGTTGCGGTTGGTCGACTTCTGGTCGATCGAGACCGCGGGGCTCAGCCCGTCGATGAAGTCGACGTCGGGCCGGTCGACCTGACCGAGGAACTGGCGCGCGTAGGCAGACAGCGACTCGACGTACCGGCGCTGCCCCTCCGCGAAGATCGTGTCGAAGGCGAGCGACGACTTTCCCGAGCCGGAGAGACCGGTGAAGACGACGAGGGAATCCCGCGGGATCTCGAGGTCGACGTTCTTGAGGTTGTGCACCCGAGCCCCGAGGACAGAGAGCTTCGGGCCGGATTCGACGGGGGAAATAGTCACTCTCCGAGTCTACGTAAGCCACCGACATTGCCCGCCGCGTTAAGCCCCTAGCGGACCATCACCGAACGCGCGCACGCCTCACCCTTCGACGAGCTCAGGGGCCGTACGGTCCCTGAGCCTGTCGAAGGGCGGTCCCTGAGCCTGTCGAAGGGCGACCGACACCGCTCAGGCGAGGTGGCCCGCCGCCTCCATCTGGCGCAGTTCCTTCTTCAGGTCTGCGACCTCGTCGCGGAGCCGCCCGGCCAACTCGAACTTGAGTTCGCCCGCCGCCTGGAGCATCTGCTCGTTCAGGTCGCGGATGATGGTCTCCAGATCGTTGGCCCCCGCCGCGGCGAGACCGGCATGCTTGCCCTCGCGCTTGAGATTCGGGGTGGGCGCGCGCTTGCGACCGCCGCGACCGCTCAGCAGCTCGGCGGTGTCGGCATCCTCGCGCTGCAGTTGGTCGGTGATGTCGGCGATCTTCTTGCGCAACGGCTGCGGGTCGACCCCGCGCTCGAGGTTGTAGGCGATCTGCAGCTCGCGGCGTCGATTGGTCTCGGAGATCGCCAGCGCCATGGAGTCGGTCATCACATCGGCATACATGTGGACGGCACCCGATACGTTGCGGGCCGCACGACCGATGGTCTGGATCAGCGAGGTCGACGAGCGGAGGAAGCCCTCCTTGTCGGCGTCCAGGATTGCGACGAGGGACACCTCGGGCAGGTCGAGACCCTCGCGCAGCAGGTTGATGCCGACGAGCACGTCGTACACGCCCTGCCGCAGCTCGGTGAGCAACTCGACCCGACGCAGGGTGTCGACATCGGAGTGCAGGTAGCGCACGCGCACACCGGCCTCGCCCAGGAATTCGGTGAGCTCCTCCGACATCTTCTTGGTCAGGGTCGTCACCAGCACGCGCTCGTTCAGCGCCACCCTGGCACGGATCTCCTCGAGCAGGTCGTCGATCTGACCCTTGGTGGGCTTCACCACGATCTCCGGGTCGATCAGGCCGGTCGGACGGATGATCTGCTCCACCACCGAGTCGGTGATGCCCATCTCGTACTTGCCGGGCGTTGCAGACAGGTAGACCTTCTGCCCGACCCGGTCGAGGAACTCGTTGAACTTGAGCGGGCGGTTGTCGAGGGCGCTGGGCAGCCGGAAGCCGTGGTCGACCAGGGTGCGCTTGCGCGAGGCATCCCCCTCGTACATCGCACCGATCTGCGGGATCGTGACGTGCGACTCGTCGATGACGACGAGGAAGTCGTCGGGGAAGTAGTCGATGAGGCAGTGCGGCGCCTCACCGGGCTGCCGACCGTCGATGTGGCGGGAGTAGTTCTCGATGCCGCTGCAGAACCCGATCTGCTCCATCATCTCGATGTCGAAGGTGGTGCGCATGCGCAGTCGCTGCGCCTCGAGGAGCTTCCCCTCGCGCTCGAGCTGGGCGAGCCGTACCTCGAGCTCCTCCTTGATCGTGACGATCGCCTTCTGCATGCTCTCCTGTCCGGCCACGTAGTGCGAGCCCGGGAACACCGAGACGGCGTCGAGCTTCTTCACCACGTCACCGGTGAGCGGATGGAGGCTGTACAGCCCCTCGATCTCGTCACCGAACATCTCGATCCGGATCGCGAGCTCCTCGTACATCGGGATGATCTCGATCGTGTCGCCGCGCACCCGGAAGTTGCCGCGCGAGAAGTCGACGTCGTTGCGCTGGTACTGCATCGACACGAACTTGCGGATCAGCGCCTCGCGATCGATGCGCATCCCCACCTGGAGGGCCAGCATCGCGTCGAGGTACTCCTCGGACGAGCCGAGGCCGTAGATGCACGACACGGTCGACACCACGACCACATCGCGCCGACTGAGCAGCGAGTTGGTGGTCGAGTGCCGCAGCCGCTCGACCTCCTCGTTGATCGAGGAGTCCTTCTCGATGAAGGTATCGGTCTGCGGAACGTAGGCCTCGGGCTGGTAGTAGTCGTAATAGGAGACGAAATACTCGACCGCGTTGTTCGGCAGCAGTTCGCGGAATTCGTTGGCGAGCTGCGCGGCGAGGGTCTTGTTGTGCGCGAGCACCAGGGTCGGGCGCTGCACCTGTTCGATGAGCCAGGCCGTGGTCGCCGACTTGCCGGTTCCGGTGGCGCCGAGCAGCACGACATCCGTCTCCCCCGCGTTGATGCGGGCCGTGAGTTCGGCGATCGCCTGGGGCTGATCGCCACTCGGGACGTACTCGCTGATGACCTCGAACGGGCGCACGGATCTGGTCGGTTCCATGCTCATCAGCTTAGGCAGCACCCCTGACACTCGGCTCGAATTGCGCCGTGGGCAGAACGCCCGCCGGGGTCAGCTCGATGCGCCGATCGGCGGCACCGATGTCGATCGGCTGATGGGTCACCAGCACCGTGATGCGATCGGCGAGGGCGACCCGAAGATCGGCCATCAGGGCGCGGGCCGATTCGTCGTCGAGGTGGGCGGTCGGCTCGTCGAGCAGGATGACGTCGGCCCCCGTCAGCAGCGTGCGCGCCACGGCGAGCCGCTGACGCTCACCCCCGGACAGGTGCGCGCCGGCCGAGCCGATGCGGGTGTCGAGCCCCTCTGTGACGCGGTCGAGCAACGGACCGAGTCCGACGCGGCGCAGCACCGCCACGAGCTCGTCCTCGTCGGGCGCCCCATCGCGCGGCCGGGCGATGAGGAGGTTGCCACGGATGGTGGAGTCGAACAGGTGCCCCTCCTGAGGGCTCCAGCCGAAGCGCCGGGCGAGCGGTGCGAGGTCGCGGCCGCTCACGTCCTCTCCGTCGATCAGGTATCGGCCCGCGCTCGGGGCGAGATGTCCGAGCAGCAGCGCGATCAGTGTGGACTTGCCTGAGCCGGACGGCCCGGTGATCGTGAGCCAGTCGCCGCGGGAGACGTGCGCTGAGGCATCCGCGAACACCGTCTGGCCCGGCTGCCAGGCCGCCGCGACCTCGCGCAGCTCGAGACTGTCGATCGGCCGATCGGCGACAGCGGCCCGCGGCGCCTCGTGCTCCACGGCGGTGCCGCGCGAGACCCGCCCGAGCACGCGGCGCAGCGCCGGCAGCAGCTGGACGGCGCCCACGAGTTCGAGGGTCGGTTCGATCAGCGCGAGCGGCACCAGGGCGAGCACCGCGACGACCCCCGGATGGATGTCCGGTTGCTGCACCACGGCGAAAGGCACGAGCAGCACCGCCGCGAGCCCACAGCTCGCGATCACCACGGCGCCCCCGAGGCCGAGGGCCCACGCGCCGTGGCGAGCGGAGACGGATGCCCGGCCATCCAGTCGTGCGAGCTCGGCCCGCACGCCCGCGTCGACGCCGTTGGCCCGCAGGTCGTCCGCCGCGCCGAGCATGGCGGCGAACCGCACTAGGACGGTCGAGCGCAGGGTTTGCAGTCCGCGGGCCGCGCGACGGTCCGCGCCCAATGCGACGAGCGGCGCGATCACCGCCGTGAGGAGGCCGAGCAGCACTAGCAGCGGGGTTACCCCGGGGACCAGCACGGCCAGGGTGACGAGGGTGATCAGCAGGGTGGCACCACCGCTCGCAAGCGGGAGTACGACGCGGATGGCGAGGTCGCGCAGCTCGTCCACCTCGCGCACCAGGCGATCGAGGGCGCCGCCGGCGGTGAGACCGTCGCGCTCGCGCAGTCCCCGGGACGAAAGCGCGGACCACAGGCGCATCCGCAGCCCGGTCAGGGCCGCGAACACGGCGTCGTGGCTGAGCAGGCGCTCGCTGTAGCGCAGCACCGCACGGCCGACGCCGAAGAACCGGACACCGACGATGGCGACGAGCAGGTACATGATCGGCGGGTGCTCGCTCGCCCGCACGATGAGCCAGCCGGAGACGCCCGTGAGCGCGATCGCGAACAGTGCGGCGAGGGCACCCACCAGCGCGGCACCGATCATACGCCCGCGGACCGGGCGGAGGACGGCGAGCAGCTCGCGCCACGGGTGCTCGTCCGCGGAATCGTCGTGCACCGTGCGCGGCGGCAGCACACCGACCGGCGAGCTCGACGCACTGGGGCGCGCCTCGAATGGCGTGCCGGCATCGAGGCGCACCCGGGCATCGGCGAGCGACCGCGCCGCCCGATCGTGGGAGGCCAGCAGCACGGTCGCTCTCCCGCGCAGCCGCGCGATCTCGCGCAGCACCAACGCCGCGCTGGCCGCGTCGAGCTGCGCCGTCGGCTCATCGAGCAGCACGACGCGGGCACCCGCGTCGACCCGCGCGATCGCGCGCGCGAGTCCGAGTCGGCGCAGCTCGCCCGGGCTCATCAGAGCGGGCGGCAGGTCTGCGGTGTGTGCGATGCCGAGACGCTGCAGCAACGACTCGTCACCCCCGTAGATCGCGAGTTCCTCGCGCACCGTGTCCCCGGTGGTGCGCGGATGCTGCGGCAGCCAGGCCACCCGCTCGGAGTCGAGTCCGTCGACCCGTCCGCCGACCCGAACCGACGCGCCGGCGCGGAGCCGCCCGGCCAGCACCGCGAGCACGGTGGACTTGCCGCTGCCGCTGCGCCCGTCGAGCAGGGTGATCGCCCCGCGACGGGCGGTGAAGGTGAGCCCGGCCACGGCATCCGTCTGTCGGTCGGCGAAGCGCACGGTGAGGTCGGTCACCCTCAGGTCGCCGTCCGGGCTCCGCACGATCGACGGCGTGACCGGCTCATGGACGGTCGCCCGCGCGCGCGCGAGTGCCTCCCGGCCATCCTGCGCGGCGTGGAAGGCGACGCCGATCTCGCGGAACGGCGCCATGCACTCTGGCGCGAGGATCAGCACGAGCAGCCCGATCTCCAGCCCGAGGTCCCCGGAGACCAGGCGTACACCGATGAAGACGGCGACGATGGCGACCGAGATGGTGGCGATCAGCTCGAGGGCGAGCGAGGAGAGGAAGGCCGTGCGGAGGGTCTGCACCGTCGCCCGGCGGTGGCGCTCGGAGATCTCCCGCAGCGCCGCGGTCTGCTCCTGCGCGCGCCCCAGCCCGACCAGCACCGGGAGGCCGCGGGCGAGCTCCACCAGGTGATCGGAGAGTCGCGCCAGCGCGGTCGAAGCGGCCGCCACCCGCTCCTGGGTGTGCATGCCGATCAGCGTCATGAACAGCGGGATCAGCGGCACGGTCAGCACGATGATCGTGGCACTGACCCAGTCCGCGAACAGGATGCGGGCGCCGAGGATGAGCGGAACCGTCGCCGCGGTCACCAGCGCGGGAAGGTAGACCGTGTAGTACTTCTCCAGCTCGTCGAGTCCCTGCGTCGCGAGGGTGGCGAGGGAGGCAGGCGAGCCGCCGGGCTCGAGGGCGCGGGTGGCGAGAGCGGCACGCATCCGTTCCTTGGCGCCGAGCAGGGCGCGAGACGCGACGACGCGCTGCCCCCACGCGACCAGCGCGCGACCCAGAGCGGATGCCGCCCCCAGGCCGACCACGCCGGCCCAGTCGGCGCCCCCCGACGCGCCGTGCCCGTCCGCCACGGTCGTGACCGCTGCGGCGATGGCGGTGGCCAACCCGATCAGGGTGAGCGCCTTGGCCGCGCCGAGCAGCGCGAGCAGATAGAGGGTGACCCGCGGCATCGCCGCCAGGTCGTCGCGCGGGCTCGGGCGATCCGCCCGTGCTGCTCGACTCATCGGTGCTGCTCGGCCCATCAGTGCTGCTCGAGCCGGGGCCGCACCGCCGCTACCACCGGATGCGCGGCCGGCAGCTGGGTGGCGCTGACGCGCTTGCGGAAGACCCAGTAGGTCCAGGCCTGGTACCCGAGCACGAGGGGCACTCCGAAGCTGGCGACGATCGACATCACGGAGAGGGTGTACGGCGCCGAGGAGGCGTTCGCCACGGTGAGGTCGAAGCGCGGGTCGATGGTCGAGGGAAGCACCACCGGGTAGCTGGCGCCGAAGATCGCGGCGACGGTGAGCGCCAGCCCCAGGCCGAGGCCGATGAAGGCCCAGCCCTCGCGTCCCGCCCGATTCGCGATCCAGGCGCCTCCCGCCACCAGCACGGCCAGCACGGCGACCACCCAGGTGACGGCAGAACCCGTGCGCACCTGCACCCCGAACAGCCAGACCGCGAGCGGAAGCAGCGCGATCGGGCCGGCCACGTCGGCGAACCGCTGCCCGGCCGTTCGCACGGGTCCGTCGGTCTTCAGCGCGAGGAATACCGAGGCGTGGGCGAGTGCGAAGCCGACGACCGCGAGCCCGCCCACGATCGCCCACGGGGTGAACCAGGCGAAGGCGCCGCCGACGCGATCGCCGTTGGCGTTCAGCGGGAGCCCGGTGGTGGTGAGCGCGAGGGTGGCACCGATGCCGAAGGCCGCGACCAGGGAGCCGAGGCCGAGCGCCGCATCCCAACCGCGACGCCAGCGATCGGTGCTGCCCTTGCCGCGGTATTCGATGGCGACGGCCCGGAAGATCAGACCGAGCAGCACGAAGATCATCGGTAGGTAGAGGGCGGACAGCAGGGAGCTGTACCAGAACGGGAAGGCCGCGAAGGTGGCCCCGATCGCGGTGATCAGCCAGACCTCGTTGCCGTCCCAGACCGGCCCGATGGCGTTGAGCATCACCCGCTTGTCGGCCTCCCTCCTGGTGAGGAAGAACAGCCGCATGCCGACTCCGAGGTCGAAGCCCTCGAGAAACAGGTAGCCGAGCCAGAGCACGGCGATCAGGATGAACCAGATGGTGGGAAGCATTGCCCGATCTCCTAGTACGCGAAGGCGAGCACGTCGCCCGAGGTCGAGTCGTCGTCATCCTTGTCGGATGGCGACTGTGGAGGATGGGCGAGTTCCGGCACAGCGCTCGCGATGCCGCCCCGCACGTACCTCACCAACAGCCGGATCTCGAACACCATCAGCACGGCATAGACCAGGGTGAAGGCGCTGAGCGAGAACAGGATCTCGCCGAAGCTCACCCCGGGCGAGACCGCGGCGGCGGTGAACATGAAGACCCCGTCGACGCCGTCCGGGTTCGGTGCGACGACGAACGGCTGCCGCCCCATCTCGGTGAAGATCCAGCCCGCGGAGTTCGCCGCGAAGGACGCCAGGATGCTCGCCACGGCCAGCTGCATCAGCCAGCGCTGCCGGGGAACGGTGCCTCGCCGCGTGAGCCAGAGCGCGAGCGCTGCGGCGCCGGCCGCGAGGATGCCGAAGCCGATCATCAGCCGGAAGCCCCAGTAGGTGACCTCGAGCACCGGCGTGTAGTCGATGGCCTCCCCCGCCCGTGCACCGTAGATCGCCTTGTCGGGCAGATTCGTGCCGTACTGGGCCTGGTACTGCGGGATCAGCTCGTTGATTCCCTTGATGTCGGTGCTGAAGTCACCCTTGGCGAGGAAGGACAGCAGCCCGGGGATCTCGATCACCGGGGTGATGTCCGAGCAGTTCTTCGAACCGAGCTCCCCGACCGAGAGCACCGAGAAGCTGGTGCCGTCGTGGCAGGCGCCCTCGGCCGCCGCCATCTTCAGCGGCTGCTGCTCGAACATCAGCTTGGCCTGGCCGTCACCGGTGATCGCGACCCCGGCGAAGGCGACCATGGCGACGACGGCGCCGACGCGCAGCGAGGTGATCCAGACCCTGTGGTCCGTCTTGTCGCGCCCCGGGATGTCCGCCGCCTCGCCCACGACGACGCGCTTGTCCGGTCCCACCGTGTCGATCCCGTCGCGGCGGCGCTGCCAGAGCTGGTACCAGGCGATGCCGACGAGGAACCCGCCACCGACGGCGAGCGAGCCGCAGAGGGTGTGGCTGAAGGCGCTGAGAGCGGTGTTGTTGGTGAGCACTGCCCAGACATCCGTCATCACGGGGCGACCGTCGATCAGGTCGACACCGACCGGATGCTGCATCCACGAGTTCGCGACGATGATGAAGTAGGCCGAGACGATGGAGCCGGCCACGGCGATGCACAGGCTGGCGAAATGCAGCTTCTTGGGCAGCTTGTTCCACCCGAAGATCCACAGGCCGAGGAAGGTCGACTCGACGAAGAAGGCGAGCAGGGCCTCCATGGCGAGCGGGGCGCCGAACACGTCACCGACGAACTTGGAGTACTCGCTCCAGGCCAGCCCGAACTGGAACTCCTGCACGAGCCCGGTGGCGACCCCGAGGATGAAGTTGATCAGGTAGAGCTTTCCCCAGAACTTCACCAGGCGGTACCAGCGCGCATCGCCGGTGCGCATCCACTTCCACTGCATGCCCGCGACGATCGGACCGAGACCGATCGTGAGCGGCACCATCCAGAAGTGGTAGACGGTGGTGATGCCGAACTGCCAGCGTGCGATCAGCAGCGGATCCAGGTCCGTGTGCAGGGAAAGAACACTGTGCAGCATGTCGCTCCTTCTTCTACCGCATGTAGAAACAGTTAAGTTCTACACCATGTAGAAGCAAAGTTCTACATCGGGTAGAATTGGAACATGCTCACGCTCGGCGACCTCGAACGATCGGTGATGGACATCCTCTGGGACGCTCCGGAACCGCTTGCGGCCACGGACATCCGTGACCGCCTCGACGGCAAGGAGCTCGCCACCACCACGGTGCTGACGGTGCTCGGCCGACTGGAGAGCAAGGGCTTCATCACGCGCGAGCGGAATGCCCGGCCGCACCTGTTCGCCGCCACCACCAGCCGCGAAGCGCACATGGCCGAACTGATGCACAGGGTGCTCGGCACCGCTCCCGATCGCGAGGCCGTGCTCGCACGCTTCATCGGTCAGGTCAGTTCCGGTGATGCAGCAACATTGCGCCGGATGCTGGACGGCAAGTAACACTCCCGTGACCGTCACCTGGGTTGCGCTCGCCGTGCTGGCGGTCGCGCTGGCCTGGCCGGTGCCGATCCTGTTGGCGCGCGCGTCCTGGCCCTCCCGCGCCCCGGCGACCGCACTGGTCGTCTGGCAGGCGATAGCGCTCGCGGGTGGTCTTTCCATGCTCGGCGCCCTGTTCTCCTACGGCCTGGAGCCCTTCGGCCCCGACCTCGCCAGCGGGCTCGCCGCCTTTCCGGGTTGGGTGCTGTCGGGGCGGCTTCCCGCCGATACCAGCTTCCTGCAGATGTTCGCGGTGAGCGGCGGCATCCTGCTCGGTCTGCACCTGGTGCTCACCCTGGGACTCACCTTCGGCCGTGCGGAGCGCTCTCGTCGACGCCATGCCCAACTCGTCCAATTGCTCAGCACCCCGATGCCGGAGCGCCCTGGTCTGCGTCTGCTCGATCACGAGGCGCCGGTCGCCTACTGCCTGCCGGGAACCACCCGCTCGGTGACCGTCCTCTCGGCCGGACTCGTCGAGCTGCTCGACGACCAACAGCTGCAGGCCGTCATCGCGCACGAGCTCGCGCACGCCACGCAGCGCCACCACCTGCTTCTCGTCGCGTTCCGCGCCTGGCGCGGATCACTCCCCTGGTTCCCCATCGCGACGCGAGCGCTCGACGCGGTGACCGTGCTGGTCGAGATGTTGGCCGACGACCGTGCTCGCCAGCAGGTTCCGGACGAGGCGCTCGCCGCCTCCATCGCCCTCGTTGCCTCGGCATCAGACGTTGCGGCCGTCTCCCGTCTCGACAGCGGGGCGGATGCCGCGGCTCGCGCCCTCGCGGCCGACGGCGTCTCGGCCGAACGCCGCCTCACCCGACTCATCACGCCGGGGCGGCCGCTCGGCGCCGGAGCCCGCGCCGTCGCATTGGCCTGCAGCGTGGCGCTGCTCGCGGTGCCGACGGCACTCATCGTCGCGCCCGCCCTTCTCGCCTGACGCGCGGCCGGGATTGCCTGCACCCGCTTTCGGGTGTTCCATGGGCACACATAGCTGTTCCATAGGGATTCTCCGTAGCGTCACCTCGAGTACGCCCATCCGTCCCCTCGGAGAAACGAGCGCTCCATGGCCACGACCGACACCGCCCCGCGCACAGCCGCGACGCCGATCTTGTTCCACCGCCGACGCGGGCGCGTGCTCGTGCTGCTCTGCGTGATGTATTTCATCGCCTACTTCGACCGCACCAACATCTCGGCCGCGGGCCCGTCGATCATCAAGGAGTTCGACCTCACCAAGGCCGAGTTCGGCCTCACCGCCTCGGTCTTCGCCTTCTTCTACGCCACCCTGCAGATCTTCGGCGGCTGGATCGGCGAGAAGATCGGTCCGCGCCGGGGACTTCTCATCCTCGGCCTCCTCTGGGGGCTCTCCACCTTCTTCACCGGCCTGGCGGTCGGGCTCGTCACGTTGCTCATCGCCCGCGCCATCCTCGGATTCAGTGAATCTGCCACCTTCCCCACGGCCACCCAGGCGATGAGCAGGTGGATGCCGCCCGACCGCAACGGTTTCGTCCAGGGCATCGTGCACTCCGCATCCCGCCTCGGCACCTTCGCCGCCCCCACCGTCGTCGCCTTCCTCATCATCTGGTCGGGTTGGCGCGAATCCTTCTTCATCGTCGGCGTGCTCAGCATGGCCTGGGCGATCGTCTGGTTCATCATGTTCCGCGACCGGCCGAAGGACATGAAGGGGATGACCGCGCAGGAGCTCTCGGAGGTTCCCGCCATCCCCAAGGCGGCCGATCGTCCGCCCGTGCCGTGGAAGCGCCTGATCCGCACCATCCTGCCCGTGACACTCGTCGACTTCGGCTACGGCTGGGTGGCCTGGGTGTTCTTCACCTGGATCCCGACCCTGCTCGCCACCGTCTATCAGCAGGACATCAGCAAGTACGGTCTGCTCACCTCGCTGATCCTGGCCGGCGGTGTCATCGGAGACACCCTGGGCGGGGTACTGAGCGATCGCCTGCTGCGCAAGACCGGCAACGCCCGCAGCGCCCGTCGCACCCTGCTGCTGATCGGGTTCATCGGCTCCGCGGTCTGCCTGGTGCCTCTGGTGTTCTCGCCGCCGCTGACCCTGGCGATCGTCGCCCTGGCCTGCTCGTTCTTCTTCCTCGAGCTGACCAACGCGCAGCTCTGGTCGATCCCGATGGATGTCGCCCCGACCTGGTCGGGAACGGCCAGCGGAATGATGAACACCGGCTTCGGTGTCGCCGGCATCCTCTCCCCCATCGTGGTCGGCGGCCTCGTCGACATCACGGGGAACTTCGTCGTGCCGTTCGCCATCTCCATCGCGATCCTGGTCGCCGCGACGGTGCTGGCCGGGGTGATGAAGCCGCAGCGCGTCGACCCCATGGGCTCCCCCATCCCCGGGATCACGGGGTAGTGCGGGGTAGCACGGGGTAGTGCCGGGCCGCGGGTGCGTCCCGCGGTGGGTGTCTCCGCGCCCGTTTGTTATCCCCGCGCCGGATGCGTCCCGCGGTGGGTGTCTCCGCGCCCGTTTGTTATCCCCGCGCCGGATGCGTCCCGCGGTGGGCGTCTCCGCGCCGGTGTGTTATCTCCGCGCCGGTTGTAACCCCCGCGCAGATAACAACGGGGCGCGCGGTTCACGCCGGAGGGGCAAGAGAACTCGCCGCGCGCTCAGTCGGGCGGCGGGCCGCCCGCGCCGGGCGAGACCGTAGCGGCGCGCGGTTTCGTGCGCCTGTAGATCCAGGGGCGTCCGGTGAGCGGCAGGCTCACCGGCGAGCGGCGAGCCAGCTCGGTGATCGCGATCGCGCCGACCAGCACGACCACGTAGGCGACCAGCGTCAACCACGGTTTCGCCACGTGATCGGGCACCCAGTCGCCTCCGACCCAGAGCAGGATCCACAGCACGAGCGGGTGTGACAGGAAGATGCCGAACGAGCGGTCCGAGGCGACGTCGACTCCGCGCGCGACCACAGAGCCCGGGCGTCTGCGCTCCGCCCACCAGCTCCCGATCGCCAGGAACCCGAGCCCGACCGCCACCGACCAGACCATCAGAATCGGCTGCAACGGCGTGCCGGACCGATACAGGCTGAACCCGAGCACCAGGTGCTGGAACGCGAAGACCCCGAGCGTCACCACGCCGGTCGCCAGGGTCAGCCACCCGATCAGTCCGCGGTGGCCGCGCACCCAGGCGAGCATCTGCTGCGCGTGATCTGCGGCTACCGCCCCGAGCAGGATGAAGAACAGGTAGCTGAAAAAGTAGGCCTTCGCATTCTTGTCCAGCCACTCGGGCAGGTCGGGCACATAGGCATACACCGCGGTGAGCGCCAGCTGGAATACGCCCGCCACGGCCAGCAGCGCGAAATGATGCCCACGCGTCTTCCTGATCAGCCAGACGATCGCCGGCACCAGCAGATAGACCTGCATCGTCACCAGCAAGAAGTACAGGTGGTACCAGGCCGTGCCGGTGAGCAGTTTGATACCGAAGCGCCCGAGCATCTCCAGCGGTGTGCCGACCGGGTGATACAGGTTCGCCGAGACGAAGTAGATCGCCGACCAGACCACGTACGGCACCCCAACGAGAAGGAAGCGGCGCGGCCAGAACTTCGTCATCGGCACCGGCTTGCTGAGGTAGCTGTAGACGAGCACGAACCCGGAGAGCGCGAAGAAGACCTCGCGCGTGAAGTGCACGAGTCCGAGAAATGCGTAGAGCCCGACATCATCCGTCGCCACCGTGTGGCTGGTCGTGTGCACCGCGATAACGCACGCGAAGGTGAGGATGCGCACGACATCGATCTCGTAGAGGTGCGGCGCGCGCACGCGAGGGGCGGATGTCTGCGGGGCTGGTGTCGCCGCGGTCACTCCTGTTCCACCAGCTCGCGCACCCGACTGCGCTGCACCTTGCCCGTGGGTGCGCGTGGCACGTCGGCGACCACGGTGATGTCGATCGGTCGCTTGAATCGGGGCAGTTCTCGCTCGGCCCGTTCGAACAGCTCCCCCACCAGCGCGAGCGCGGCATCGGCGCTCAGCTCGGCGGTCGGGATGACGAAGGCCACCGGCACCTGGTGCAGGATCGGGTCGGGCTTGCCGACCACCACCGCCTCGCGCACCCGTTCGTCGCCCAGCAGCACCTCCTCGACCTCGGCGGGGTAGACCTTTTCACCACCGCGGTTGATCACGTCGTCGGATCGCCCGACGAGGTAGACGTAGCCGTCGGCGTCGAGGTAGCCGAGGTCGCCGGTGCTCAGCCAGCCGTCGGTGTCGAAGCGTTCGCTCGCCCGACCCTGGAAGTAGCCGGTGACGATCCCGGGCCCGCGGATCCAGAACGCGCCCATCTCGCCGACCGGCAGCACCGACCCGTCCTCGCCGCGCGCCTGAATCTCAGTGCCGACGGCAACGCCCACGGACCCGTCGCGCAGCGGGGCATCGAGCGGGGTCGCGGTGATCTGGCTCGCGCCCTCGGTCATCCCGTAGCTCACCACCAGGGGAACATCGCCGAGGGAGGCACGCACCGCATCGGGCAACGGGGCGGATGCCGACCGCACGAAGCGCAGCGAGTCCGGCACGGCGAATTCGCCGCCGCGCGCGAGCACCGCCAGCATCGCCGGCACCGCGTTCAGCCAGGTGATGCGGCGTTCGGTGAGCAGCTCCCAGAACCCGGTGCGGTGGAACCGGCGATCGAGCACCAGGGTCGCCCCGGCGGCCAGCGTGGAGAGCAATCCGACCACCTCGGCGTTGACGTGGAACAGCGGGAGCGGGTTGTAGCCGCGATCCTCCGCGGTGAGCCGGTTGTGGTCGGCGATGGCGCGGGCCACGAACAGCAGTTGCCGCTCGCTGAGCTCGACCCCCTTCGGGGTTCCCGTGGACCCGGAGGTGAAGAGCAGGACCGAGCCGGCTCCGCCCGGCACCTCACCCTCGCGATCGGGGGTGACGGGCGGAAGCACAGCTACCTTCAGGCCGCCTCGATCGTCGCGGTCGCTGACCACCAGGTCCGCACCTCCGACCAGCTCGGAGATGCGCCGCAGCTCTGCCGTCGTCAGGTCGGGGTTGATCGGCACCGAGCGTCGACCCGATGCCACGACAGCGAGGTGCACCAGGGCGAAGTCGAGTGGGTCGGCGATATCGACGATGATCGAACCGCCCGGCGCGATCCCGCGATCGGTGAACTCGGCGGCCCAGGCCGATGCCGCGGCACCGAGCGAGGCGTAGTCGATCCACCGATCGGAGCGCGCATCCTCGAGGTAGCGCGACTCGGGCGACGAGGAGGCCCGCCGCTCGATCAGGGCGAAGAGGCCTTCGGGTGCCGACATTCCCACAGCCTACTCAGCGGTCAGATCGAGTTCTGCGGGTTGACGTGGGCGTGCACTGGGAGAACCCTATGCATCCGTCCAGCGGTCACCGCACCTGGCTCAGCATCCAGCGCCAGGTCGGCGCGAGCACGGGCGCCCCCTCGGCGCGCGCCGTGAGATCGGTCACGGTCCGCAGGTGGGAGTCGCGGGGCGAGCCGAGATCGAGTTCGGAGACGATGGCGTGCGGGCCGGTCATCCCGAGGGTCGCCCAGGAGGCGGTGACGTTCGCGACGTAACGGTCGCCCCTATCGACCAGCCCGTACATCGCGGATGCCGGGGTCGCCCCCGAGGTCCGCATCCAGCGGGCGGGAACACCGGCATCGCTCTGCACGGGTGAGGAGAACATCAGCGCGCCGTGCACCCGGTAGCGATGGGCGATGTAGGCGGAGAGCCCGCCGCCCTGGGAGTGTCCGGCCACGACAATGCGGTTCCAACGGATGCGGTCGCCGGAGTAGTAGCGGGACCAGCCGCCCCCCTGATCGCTCTGCTGCAGATGGGTGAGTGACATCCGGAGTCGGTTGAGGATGGAATCGCGCCGATCGACCGCACTGAACGCGCTCGCACCCCCACCCTCGAACCGGTTGCGCTGCACCGCGCCGTAGCAGCGCGGATTGCCGGCACACAGGCGCACCACCGACTCGCCCCGGTTCGGATAGTCGAGGGCGAGCACGTGGTAGCCGAGCGATGCCGCGGTGTCGAGGAACGAGCGATAGTCCCGAGGGATGGACCGGGTTGCCGGCAGGAACAGCAGCAGCGGACTGCCCGTCGTGCCGCTGACCGCGAAATTGCGGGCGTTGGGGGTGAGGAAGGCGTCGCTGGTCTCCGGGAGGCGGAAGGAGATCAGCGAGGACTCCGGGCCATCGTGGTCCGGCGCATCCGCCTGAGCCGACAGCGGCGCGGCGACGGCGAACATCACAGCGGTGAACATCACGGCGGTGAGCATCAGGCCGAGCGCGGCGACGGCGGTCGCCGGCCGTCGTCGTGTGCGCATTCTGCTGCCTCGCTCCCCCGTGTACCGCAGCTACCCTAACCCGGGTCGCTCACAGCGCCCGCAGCTGCTCCCACAGCGCGTCGGCCTGGGCGAGCGTCTGGTCGAGCGTGCCGTTGCTGTCGATCACGATGTCGGCGATCGCGCGGCGCTCGGCATCGGTCGCCTGCGAGGCGATGCGGCGGGCGGCGTCGGCCTCGCTCATGCCCCGGAGTTCGACCAGGCGACGGATGCGGGTGGCCGGCTCCGCCTCGACCACGACGATCTTCTCGAAGCGGTGATATCCGTCCTGCGCGGACGCCTCCAGGAGCAACGGAACGTCGTACACCACGACGGCACCCGGATCGCGCGCATCCGCTGCGGCCATCAGTTCACGCGCCCGCTGCTGCACGAGCGGATGCGTGATGGCGTTGAGATCGAGGCGGGCCTGGGCATCGGCGAAGATGATCGCCCCGAGCGCGGGGCGGTCGAGCGCGCCGTCCGCGGTGACCAACCCGTCGCCGAACCGCTCGGCGATCGCGGCGAGACCGGGGGTTCCCGGCTCGACGACCTCGCGCGCAAGTGCATCGGCGTCGATCACCACCGCCCCGTGGCTCGCCAGTCTCTGCGCGACCGCGCTCTTCCCCGAGGCGATCCCGCCCGTCAGCCCGATCAGATGCACGCGACAATGCTAGCCGCGGCCCTCGCCGCTCCCGACCTGGTGCAGCATCCAGCGCCAGGTCGGGGCGAAGACCGGCTGCCCGCTCGGGCCGCGCGGCGTGCGGTCGTCGACCGAGCGGCCGTGGGTCTGCAGTGGCGTGCCGACCGGCAGTGAGCTGAGCAGAGCGTGGCCGCCCGTCGGCACCGCTACCGGTTGGCGATCGGTGCCGAGCCCGAGCGCCCGCCAGGTGCCCGTGATCCGTTTCTGGTACAGGTCACCGATCACGTCGAAACCGAACATGCGGGAGGCGGGGGTCGCTCCCCTCCCGTCGATCCAGGATGCCGTGACATCGTCGTAGGACTCCACCGGCGAGGAGAACATCAGCACCCCCTGCACCCGGTAGTAGTGCGCGATGAAGGCCGACTCGCCCCCGCCCTGCGAGTGGCCGGCCAGCACGATGCGGGACCAGTCGATGCGCCCGTGCTCGAGATAGCGGCCCCAGCCTCCCGCGGGGTCGCGGTGTTCGAGGTACCGCACCGCGGCCCGGAACCGGCTGGCGATGGAATTGGCCGTGCTCACGTGACTGAAGTGGGAGGGGTGAGCGCCCGTGAAGCGGTTGCGCTGCAGCACCGTGTAGCACTTCGCGTCGGCGAGGCAGGTGCGCGTCACCGAGCGACCGAGGTTCGGATAGTCGAGCCCGAGCACGCTGTACCCGGCCGCGGCCGCGGTGCTCAGGAAGGCCGTGTAATCGCCGGGGACCGCTCCGGTCGCGGGCAGGAACAGCAGCAGGGGCGCCGGCCGGTCCGCCGCACGGGCGAGGTTGGGGAAGTCGGGCGCGGGCGCGATGCCGTCGAGGTACGGGAGCCGGAACCGCAGAAAGCCGTCTATCGTCGGCGACGCGTCAGACGACGGATGCCCGGCATCCGTCACCGCGGACGTCGGCGTCGCGACAGCCAGACTCGCCAGCACGACGCCGAGTACCGCGATGGCGCGGGTCAGCAGTCGGTGGATCATGTCCGAATCATAGGCACGCGGATGTGCAAAACGGCCGGACCCCCGAGGGGATCCGGCCGTTCAGTGCTACTGAGCTTGTACTAGTTGTTCGAGCTGAGCTTCTCGCGCAGAGCGGCGAGGGCCTCGTCGTCGGCGAGCGTGCCGGTCGACTCGGACTCGCTGGAGAAGGTCGAGCCGGCACCGGGGATGTCCTCGATGACCTGCGAAGCCGCAGCCTCGACCTGCTTCTTGTGCGCTTCCCACCGAGCCTGGGCGGCAGCGTAGTCCTGCTCCCACTTCTCGCGCTGGGCCTCGAAGCCCTCGCGCCACTCGTTGGTCTCCGGGTCGAAGCCCTCGGGGTACTTGTAGTTGCCCTGCTCGTCGTACTCGGTGAGCATTCCGTACAGCGCCGGGTCGAACTCGGTGCCGTTGGGGTCGACGCCCTCGTTCGCCTGCTTCAGCGAGAGGGAGATGCGGCGACGCTCGAGGTCGATGTCGATGACCTTGACGAAGACCTCGTCGCCGACCGACACGACCTGCTCGGCGAGCTCGACGTGCTTGCCCGACAGCTCGGAGATGTGAACCAGGCCCTCGATGCCCTCTGCGACGCGAACGAACGCACCGAAGGGGACGAGCTTGGTGACCTTACCCGGTGCGACCTGGCCGATGGCGTGGGTGCGGGCGAAGACCTGCCACGGGTCCTCCTGCGTCGCCTTGAGCGACAGGGAGACGCGCTCGCGCTCGAGGTCGACCTCGAGGATCTCGACGGTGACCTCCTGGCCAACCTCGACGACCTCGGAGGCGTGCTCGATGTGCTTCCAGGACAGCTCGGAGACGTGGACGAGTCCGTCAACGCCGCCGAGGTCGACGAACGCACCGAAGTTGACGATCGACGAGACGACACCCTTGCGGATCTGACCCTTGGCGAGGTTGTTGAGGAAGGTGGTGCGGCTCTCCGACTGCGTCTGCTCGAGCAGCGCGCGGCGGCTCAGGACGACGTTGTTGCGGTTCTTGTCGAGCTCGAGGATCTTGGCCTCGATCTCCTGGCCGAGGTACGGCGTGAGGTCGCGCACGCGACGAAGCTCGATGAGCGACGCCGGCAGGAAGCCGCGGAGGCCGATGTCGACGATGAGGCCGCCCTTGACGACCTCGATGACCGAACCGGTGACGACGCCGTCGGCGTCCTTGATCTTCTCGACGTCTCCCCATGCACGCTCGTACTGAGCACGCTTCTTGGAGAGGATCAGACGACCCTCTTTGTCTTCCTTCTGCAGGACGAGAGCCTCGACGCTGTCGCCGACCTGGACGACCTCGGAGGGGTCCACGTCGTGCTTGATGGAAAGTTCACGGGAGGGGATGACACCCTCCGTCTTGTACCCGACGTCGAGGAGAACCTCGTCGCGGTCGATCTTCACGACGGTGCCTTCGATGAGGTCCCCGTCGTTGAAGAACTTCAAAGTCTTTTCGACCGCGGCGAGGAAGTCTTCAGCAGATCCGATGTCGTTGATCGCGACCTGCTTGGGGCCGGTGGTCGTTACGAGTGTCATGTAGTGGTTGCTCCAGGATGGACGCCTCGGTTGAGGCATTATTCAGGCCGGGCGCAGCGGGTGGAGATGATGTTTTCCGCGCACGGCAGACGGATGGGATGTCACAAACGTGACGGTCTAGCTTAGCGTCTTCTGGATGGTCGTCGCCACCGCGCGGGAAACTCTCTCAGGCGAGCTGTTTCGCGGTCACGATGTCGCGGATCGCCGGCTCGAGTTCGGGGAAGTCGAAGCCGTAGCCCGCCTCGAGCAGGCGTTCCGGCACCACCCAGCGACTCTTGAGCACGAGTTCGGTCTCGGTGTGGATGACCGCGGAACCGATCTCCAGCATCCAGCGCGGGGCCGGCAGACCGACCGGCACGCCCAGCACCCGGCGGATCGTCGCCATGAGCGTGCGACTGTCGGAGGGGTTCGGCGATGAGGCATTGATCGCACCATCCAGATCCGGCCGGGCGCGAAGGAAATTGATGATGCCGAGCACGTCGGCGATGTGGATCCAGCTGAACCGCTGTCGGCCGTCCCGTGCGCGGAACTCGTGGAAGGTCCCCGCCGCGCGGGCCGCCCTGGTCGCGAACCAGCCGCCGTCGAGCTGGGGGCCTCCGAGCCCGAACCGCGCCAGGCGCAGCAGCGGCGTGAGCGCACTGCCGTCGCCGAGCACGATCGCCATGCGCAGAGCCACCCGGCGCGTGCCCGGCAGATCGCGGGCATACAGCTCGCGCTCCCATGCCTGCGCCACCGACACCGAGAACCCGGTGCCGATCTCCCCCGCCGACTCCGTCATCGGGCGGTCATCGGCATGCCGGTAGATCGTGGCGGTGGAGGAGTTGATCCAGAGCGGCGGCGGATGCTCGCAGTCGGCGATCGCGTCGGAGAGCTCCCTCGTGGTCTCCACCCGGGAGCGCAGGATCTCGGCGCGGTTCTCCGGTGTGTAGCGACAGTTGACACTCTTGCCGGCGAGGTTGATCAGCAGGTCGGCGCCATCGAGCAGGTCGGTGATGCCGGCCGTGTCGCCCCACCTGACGGTCGACCCGGAGCGACCGATCATGCTGACCCGGGCTCCCTCCGCACGAAAGGCCCTGGCGAGGTATTGCCCGATGAAGCCGGAGCCGCCCGCGATGACGATGCGGTCGGTCACGGCGTCGTCTCCTGAACGACCGTGTAGCTGAACGAGCCCGCGTACTCGTACAGCCGACCGAGGCGCGGCGCCTCCACGACAACGGACACGTGCTGCAGACCAGACTTCTCGTCGAAGCGCTCGACCAGTCGCACCACCGGCGCGATCGCCGTCGGGATCGGGATGGCGAATCGCCCGAACCGCACGGAGACGCGGGTCGAGGCGAGATGGAGCTCGCCATCGACCACCTCGGCGTGCAGGCGCGCCACATAGCGGCGCTGGGTGCCGAGGTGATCGACGAGACGTCCGCGCTCGGCCGTGATCGCATCCGTCATCTGCTGATTGGTCGCCCAGGGGCGCTTGGCACCGAACCGGAACTCCCGTGTCGCCAGCACCGCGGTGTTTCCCGCAGCATCGATCACCGGATGGTTGCGTACGGTGAACGGCACCCGGCTGCTCCAGACCGGAAAGAGCACCCCGTCGCGCTTCAGAATCCAGAGCAGCGGCCAGAGCCAGAGCCGCGGCGTGCCGACGCGCTCGAATACTCCGGTACCGATGCCGGTGCTGCCATCCGGGATACCGTCGAAATACGGACGGAGCCGCGGGTGCAGCGCGTCGAGCTCCTCGCCGAGCACCAGGTCGTAGGGCGACGGAGCGTGGCGGGAGTGGCCCGTGCGGGTCGCGGTCTGCCGAGCCAAGGCCTACCTGGCCGGCGAGAGCAGGGCCGACCGGAGCGTGTCGAGGCCGACGCCGCCGATGTCCAGCGCCTTCTTGTGGAACGCGCGGATGTCGAAGGCCGCCCCCTCGCGACGCGCGTACTCATCGCGCAGCTGCTCCCAGATCCGCTGCCCGACCTTGTACGAGGGTGCCTGCCCGGGCCAGCCCAGATACCGGTTGACCTCGAAGCGCACGAACTCGCGGCTCATGTTGACGTTCTCGCCGAGGAACCCGAAGGCGTAGTCACCGGTCCACGGGCCCGAGCCGTCGGGAAGTTGCTTCTCGAGGTGCACGCCGATGTCGAGCACGACCCGCGCCGCGCGCATCCGCTGCCCGTCGAGCATGCCGAGCCGGTCGGCCGGGTCGTCGAGGTAGCCCAGCTGCTCCATCAGACGCTCGGCATACAGCGCCCAGCCCTCGGCGTGGCCGGAGGTTCCGGCGTAGCGACGCCAGGTGTTCAGCTGCGCCTTGTTGTAGGTCGCCTGCCCGATCTGCAGGTGATGCCCGGGAACGCCCTCGTGGTACACCGTGGTGAGCTCGCGCCAGGTGTCGAACTCGGTGACGCCCTCCGGCACGCTCCACCACATCTGCCCGGGACGGGAGAAGTCGTCGGTGGGGCCGGTGTAGTAGATGCCGCCCTCCTGGGTGGGCGCGATCATGCAGACCAGCTTCTTCACCTGCTCCGGGATGTCGAAGTGGGTCTTCGACAGCTCGTCGACCGCCCGGTCGCTGGTCTCCTGCATCCAGCGCTGCAGCGCCTCCGTGCCGTGCAGCTTGCGGCTCTGGTCCTGGTCGAGGAAGGCGATGGCCTCGGCGACGGAGGCGCCGGGCTTGATCTCGCGCGCGATCGACTCCTGCTCTGCGGTCATCCGGGCGAGCTCGTCGATTCCCCACTCGTAGGTCTCGTCGAGGTCGATGACCGCGCCGAGGAAGTCGCGCGAGGCGAGGGAGTAGATCTCACGGCCCACTGCATCCCGCTCCGGCGCGTGCTGGGCGAGCTCGTTGCGCAGGAAGTCAGAGAGCTGCTGGTACGCGTTGGCGGAGGCCTGGGCGCCCGCATCGAGGTCGCTCTGCAGGGAGTCGGGCAGCGAGCCGGACTCGAGGCGATCGTTCGCTCCGGCGGCGAGCTGGAAGAAGAAACCGGAGTCTGCCACCTGCTTGTTCGCCTGGGTGATGATCTCCTTCACCTGGCGGATGGCCGGCACGTTACCGCTGGCGATACCGCTGCGCAGCGTCTCGATGTAACCGTTCATCGCCTCGGGCAGGTTGTGCAGGCGCTTGGCGACGTTCGACCAGTCCTCGACGGACCCCGTGGGAACCAGGTCGAAGATGTCGCGCAGTTCCTGCGCCGGGCTCGCGATCACATTCAGGTTGCGCTGATTGAACCCGGCCTCGTGCTTATCGATGGAGAGCTGCAGCTCACGGGCGAGATCCATCTTGGTGACGTCGTCGATGGCGTCGACCGCGGGCGTCGACTGCACCTCCGCGAGCGTCGCGCGCACCGCCTCGACGGCTCGCTCCGCTCCGGCCGGCGAGTAGTCGGAGTACTCGCCCTCCCGTCCCGGGCGGCCGATGTAGACCCCGAACTCGGGAAACAGCGCGAGTTCGGTGTCGACCCATTTCTCGGCGACGGCGTCGATGGCAGTGGGAGTGCGGACCTGATCCGCTCCGAAAGCTTCAGTCATGCTCCGAGCCTATTCCGGATGAGCGCTACTCCAGGTCAAGATCCACACTGAGCAGGGCGACCAGCTCGTCGAGAGCGTGCTCCGCACCCTCGCCGTCAGCCTCCAGCGTGACGGACTCCCCCGGGCCGACCCCGAGCGACAGCACCCCCAGGATGCTGGCGGCATTCACGCTGCGACCGCTCGTCGTGGTCAGCAGTACGGGCACGCCGATCCGCGCGACGGCCTGGCAGAACAGTGACGCCGGGCGTGCGTGCAGGCCGACGCTGGATGCGACGACGACGGTGCGTTCGGGCATGCGGTGCTCGCTTTCGATCGTGTTCGAACGACGACGCTCGGGGTACCGCCGGGGCGCGGCGGTTTCGGAGCACACTACCCGAGTAGCGCGTAGACCTCGGCGGGAGAGGTCGCCGAGCGCAGGGCTTCGGCTCGCATGGGGTCGAGCAGCAGCGTCGCCAGGCGGGACAGCAGCGCGATGTACCCCCGGCCCCGGGCGGCGATGCCGATGCAGACGAACACTGTCTCGCCGTCCCAATCCACGCCGCGCGGGAAGCGCAGCACCACGAGGGCGTCGTGATCGACGTCGGCCGACGCCGCACGGGTGGCGTGCGGGAAGGCGAAGCCCTCCCCCACGAAGGTGGACACACTGCCCTCGCGCTCGATCATCGCGTCGATGTAGGGCTCCGCCACGGCACCGACCTCGACCAGCGCCTGCCCCGCGCGGCGCACGGCGTCGAAGCGGTCATCGGCGTGTTCGTCCAGGCGGATCGAGCGGGCGTCGATGAGCTCGGACAGCGGACCCTCGAGTCGTGCCATGGTCAGTGCGCCGCCGCATCCCAGTTCGGGCCGGTGCCGACCTGCACGGTCAGCGGCACGGCGAGGTCGGCAGCGGCGCCCATCCGCTCGACGACGATGCCGGTCAGCTCGTCCAGTTCGCCGTGCGCGACCTCGAAGACCAGTTCATCGTGCACCTGCAGCAGCATGTGCGAGTCGAGTCCGCGGTCGCGAATGTCGGCGTCGATGCCCAACATCGCCACCTTGAGGATGTCCGCGGCCGAGCCCTGGATGGGCGCGTTCAGCGCCTGCCGCTCCGCGTTCTCGCGCAGCACCCGGTTCGACGACTTCAGATCGCCGAAGGGGCGCCTGCGGCCCATGATCGTCTCGGTGTAGCCGTCCTCTCGGGCCTGCTCGACGACGCTGCGCAGGTAGTCACGCACCGCACCGAAACGGGTGAAGTAGTCCGCGATGAGCTGCTTGGCCTCGCTCGTCTCGATGCGCAGCTGTTTGGACAGACCGAAGGGGCTCAGCCCGTAGGCGAGGCCGTAGGACATCGCCTTGACCTTGGTACGCATCGCATTGCTCACGTCGGCCGGGTCGACGCCGAAGACGCGCGAGCCGACGAAACGGTGCAGGTCCTCGCCGGAGTTGAAGGCCTCGATCAGCCCCGCATCACCCGAGAGGTGGGCCATGACCCGCATCTCGATCTGCGAGTAGTCGGCGGTCAGCAGGGTGTCGAACTCGGGACCGCAGATGAAGGCGGAACGGATCTCGCGGCCGACCTCGGCGCGCACCGGGATGTTCTGCAGGTTCGGCTCGGTCGACGAGATACGCCCGGTGCTGGTGCCGGTCTGGTCGTAGCGGGTGTGGATGCGGTGGTCGGGAGCGATCGACCGCTCCAGCGTCTCCACGATCTGCCGCAGCTTGGTCGCGTCACGGTGCTGCAGGAGCAGGTCGAGGAAGGGGTGCGGGTTCTGCGCCTGGAGATCGGCGAGGGACGCGGCATCCGTCGAGTACCCGGTCTTGTTGGCTCTGGTCTTCGGCATCTGCAGTTCGTCGAACAGAACCTGCTGCAGCTGTTTGGGCGACCCGAGGTTCACCTCGCGGCCGATCTCGGCGTAGGCGCGGGAGGCCAGGTCGAGGGCGGTGGCTCCGAGCTGAGCGTTCAGCCCGCTGAGGATGTCGGCGTCTACCGTGATGCCGGTGGTCTCCATGCGGTTGATCACGGGGATCAGCGGGATCTCGAGGTCGGCGAGCACAAGACGTGAGCCCTCGTCCATGCGCTCGTTCAGGTACTCGGAGAGCCGCAGGACATACCAGGCCTCCGTGGCGGGGCTCACTGCGTCGGCCTCGGGAACGAGCTGGTTCGGATCGGGCTCGGCCAGGTGTTCGCCGAGGTGGGTGTACACCTGCGCTGCGAGGTTCTGGTCGTGGCCGCCGGGCTTCAGCAGCCAGGCGGCGAGCGTGGTGTCGAAGACGACGCCGCCGAGCTCGAGATCCGCCGCGGCGAGCGTCTTCAGCATGGGCTTGTAGTTGAAGACGAACTTCGGCGAGTCTCCGGCCAGCCAGTCCGCGAGGTCGACATAGTCGAGTCGTCCGTGCGCCCAGGGAACGTAGACGCTGTCGGTCTCGGAGGCGATGCCGAAGCCGGTGAGGCCGTCGATACCGACCTCGAGCTGCAGGCCGAGCGGCTTCGTGCCGTGGCCGGAGGCCTTGCTGAGCCAGAAGCCGAGCTCCTCGTCGACGAGGGTACGCACCACTGGAATCTGCGAGACCGGTTGGGCGGACCCCTCGCCCGCCATGGCCGTCGACACATCGTCGCCCGCGGCGGCTGCCAGCTTCAGCACCCGGTCGAGCAGGGTGCGGAACTGCAGCTTGTCGAAGACCGCGCGTACCTTCGCCTCGTCGAGCGGGCGGCGGGCCAGGTCGTCCGGACCGACGGGGAGGGCGACGTCGGTGAGCAGGTGGTTGAGCTTGCGGTTGCGGACGGCGCGATCCTGCTGCTCGCGCAGCTTCTCGCCGACCACACCCTTGATTTCGTCGGCGTGGGCCAGCACCTCGTCGAGGCTGCCGTACTGGGTGATCCACTTGACCGCGGTCTTCTCTCCCACCTTGTCGATGCCGATGAGATTGTCGCTGGTCTCGCCGACGAGCGCGGCGATATCGGGATACTGTGCCGGCTCGATGCCGTAACGCTCGAAGACGGCGTCGCGGTCGTAGCGCTTGAGCTCGGAGACACCGCGCGCGTTCGGGTACAGGAGGGTGACGTCATCCGTCACCATCTGGATGGCGTCCCGGTCACCGGAGACCACCAGCACGCGATAGCCCTCCGCGGCTCCGCGGGTGGCGAGGGTGGCGAGGATGTCGTCGGCCTCGTAGTCCTCCTTGGTCACTGTGGTGATCCCCATGGCGTGCAGCGCCTCTTCGAGCAGCGGGATCTGGCCGACGAACTCGCTCGGGGTCTCCCCACGGGTGCCCTTGTATTCGGGGTACTCGCGGGTGCGGAAGGAGTACCGAGAGATGTCGAATGCGACCGCGAGGTGGGTCGGCTTCTCATTCGCCACCAGGTTGAGCAGCATCGAGATGAAGCCGTGGATGGCGTTCGTGTGCTGGCCTTCGCGGTTCTGAAAACTGTCGACCGGGAGGGCATAGAAGGCCCGGAATGCGAGCGAATGCCCGTCGATTATCAGGAGGGTAGGCTTTTCGTTGTCCGGCACGGAAGCCAGCCTAACGGTGGCCCCCGACAGGCCGAAGCCCTCCCGCAACCACTCTCTTTAGGACGCCAATGACGACCTTCCCCGCCGACCTCGACCCCGAACTCGTCGATCGTCTGATCAACACAGGGGGCGGCGCGCTGGCCCGCAAGATGGGCTTCGAGTTTCTGGAACTCTCGGCGGAGCACTCGGTCGCGACCATGCCCGTCCTGGGCAACACGCAGGTGATCGGGCTGCTGCATGGCGGCGCGCACGTCGTGCTCGGCGAGACCCTCGGATCGGTCTCCTCGGCCATCCACGCCGGCCCCGGTCGGTATGCGGTCGGCATCGAGATCAACGCGACCCACAGTCGGTCGGTGACCGAGGGGATCGTCACCGGAACCTGCACCGCGCTCGTGCTCGGCCGCACCCTCGCAACGCACGAGATCGTCATGCGCGACGAGCAGGGGCGGCGGCTGTCGACCGTGCGTATGACGAACATGCTCCGCGACCGCTAGCGCGGGGCTCGTCATAGCTCGCACCTCGCGGCTGTGCCGCTCCGGGTCACGCGTCGGCGTTGTAGCAGAGCGCTGTCCGTTCGGGCGAGCGCTGTCCGTCGACCGACACGGGTGGCTGTGTCAGGCTCCACACTGCGGAGATTGGCCTCCGTGGGGATCGCTGTCGCGCAGGATGTCCTCGGGACTCTTCGAGAGAACCGGGCTCTTCGAGAGAACCGGGCTCTTCGAGAGAACAGTCCCGAGACTCCCATTGTTCAGGTCAACCTGCACAACGGATGTCGGTTCTGCAGGAGATGCTGCACAACGGTGCACCGTTACGACGGACTTGGTGCAGAACGGCTAACCGTTGTTCAGGTCAGCCTGAATAATGGGAGCCTGCGCGGCGTTGGCCAGTCAGCTGCGACTCGCATATCCCCCACCAGCCCCGTCCACGACTCGCGGTCGCACCGCGACGGGCTCAGACGCGATCTAGATGCCGCATGGCGGGAACCAACCCGCGGACCAGGCCCGCTTCACGGCAATCAAGCCGCGGAGCCGGATCCGATCGGTGTCACTCGCGACTGCTGGGCCTGCCTCGCCGCGCGGCGGAATCGGCCACGTCGAATGCGCGAATGGGCCACTTTCGTCCACGCCGCCGGTTTCAGGGGCAGGTCCTCCCCGAACCGGTGTTCGGATCCCGGCGCGAGCCGCGCAGCGAGATCGGGACGCTGCTTCCAGAGATACGCACGCGCCTTCTCGGCATGTTGTGCGTTCGAGACGAACTTGATCACATCAACTGCCTCGAGCAGAGGAACGACGTTGGTGACGTTCTCCCACGTCGATCGGCTCGCCTCTTCCAACTCGATCCGCCCGCGGTAGCCGAGCTCAATGCGTGCGTACTGCTCCATCACCGAGGCCTCGGTTGCGCCGCCGGCCACCGCGCCACCGCTGAAGACGAGCATGCTGTGGGCGGAGTGACGATTACGCGAACGTAGTCCCGCGCGCACGCGGAATCGATTGACCCGATTGGCCCGCGTCGCCCGATTGCGAAAGCCCGGTACGACGATCGCTTCGATTCCGGCGCCAGCGGACGGCGATCCCAGCCGGCGCCGACTCGCCCGATAGCTCGAAAGATCGGCGGCGACAAGAATCTACGTCACGACCCCAAAACCGACGACCAAACATCGCAGCCAGCAAAGCATTACTACTGGGGAGCGCTACTTCTTCGCGCTGAGCTGCTCGATGATCGCCTGGGCGACATCGTGCATGGTGAGGCGACGATCCATCGACGCCTTCTGGATCCAGCGGAAGGCCTCGGGCTCGCTGAGGCCCATCTTCTCGTTGAGCAGACCCTTGGCGCGGTCGACGAGCTTGCGGGTCTCGAACCGCTCGACCAGGTCGCTGACCTCGGCCTCGAGCGTGATGATCTGGGCGTACCGGGCGAGAGCGATCTCGATCGCCGGCAGCAGGTCGTTCGGGGTGAAGGGCTTGACCACGTAGGCCAGCGCTCCGGCCTCCGTCGCGCGCTCGACCAGTTCCTTCTGGCTGAACGCGGTGAGCAGCACGACCGGGGCGATGTGGTTCTTGGTGAGACGCTCCGCGGCGGAGATGCCATCGAGCAGCGGCATCTTCACGTCCATGATGACGAGGTCGGGGCGCAACTCGGTGGCGAGTGCCACAGCGGTCTCGCCGTCGCCGGCCTCGCCGACGACCTCGAAGCCGTTGTCCCGCAGTGTCTCGACGATGTCGAGCCGGATCAGCGACTCGTCTTCGGCCACAACGACGCGGCGGGGGGTTTGCGGTGCAGTTTCTTGGTCGGTCACGGAGTCAACCCTACGGTATTCTGACCAGAGTCCACGTGCGCCGGATTGGCGGAATGGCAGACGCGGAGCACTCAAAATGCTTTGCTCGAAAGGGCGTGCGAGTTCGAGTCTCGCATCCGGCACAGACTGAAATACCCGCAAGACCAGAACGAGAACCGGAACGGATGTCGCGGCCCGCGCCGCGACATCCGTTTCAGTTCTTCGGCGCAGCCCGCCCCGGCTGAGGCTTCTGGTGGGCGAGCTCCCCACCGACCCGTCCCCCGAACGGCCGTCCGTGATCGGCGAACTCCGCGCGGAAGAACGCCATCCGCCAGTCGCCGAGTTCGAGCCGTGCCCCTGTGCGCAGGATCTGACCGTCGCCGTCCGCCGCGCGCACGGCACTGCTGCGGATCGGACCATGAGCGTAGAGCACGTACTCGTCGCTCCCGTCGTGCCGGATCTCCGCGTGTACTGGCAGCAGGCCGTCGAGCCGCAGGTCGCAGTCCTCGCCCGAGCCGATGGTCGTGACGCCGGGGAGCAGGTCGAATTCGCGCGGCGGTGTGCCGTCCCAGTTCTCCGACCCGACCACGAAGACCAGCCGCGGTCGACCGGACCCCGGCGTGTAGTGCGTCGTCGTGATGCGGCGTCGCACCCGTCGACTGACCGTGGGCACCAGAGGGAAGGGCGTCGGTGGGGGAAGCGGGACGCTGGTCGCGCTCGGTCGGGACCGTAACAGCGGCGCGATGGCGGTAGCGCCACCGAGGCGGATGTGCGGCGACCCGGTCATCGCGCGCTGCACGAGGCTCGACTTCACGTCGCCCATCCCGGCGATGAGGCCGGCTGGCCCGCTCAGGGTCACGGAGACCCCGACCTGCGCCATCTGGGCCGCCAGCTCGCGGATCGCGACGAGATTCGGGGCCTTGCCGGAGATCAGGAGCTCCGGGTCGCTCGCGTAGATCTGCACCTCGGAGCCGTGAGCGGTGATGGTTCCGGTGAGGAGATGGTCGGACTCGCCGACATCCGTCTCTCCCCGGTGGCGCGCCGGTTCGAGGGAGAACGTCAGGTCGATGTCCAGGCGCGGTGTGCCGGCCACGGTCAGGAGGCGGTGTCGGCCGAGCGATGCGTGTCGGAGCCGGCGGCCTCGTCGTCGCTCGTCGTCACCCGCAGGGTGCCGTTGAGCTTCCACGTTGCTCGAGGTGCGTCTGGACCGATGTCGCGCGGCACCTCGACGGTCATGTCGAGGAATTCGTAGTTGACCGCCGCGCCGCGGCCGGTGAGGTACGACCACATCTCGCGGCCGAGATCGGTCCAGTCGCTGATCGTACGGCCGTCGGGACCGGTGCTGGTCTCGAACAGTTCTGTGGTGTCGGTCATGATGCTCCTTCGGCAGGGGAACGGCCGTCAGCATCGACGGAAAGCGGTGCCCGAGACACGTTCACGTGCTGGTGACGCTACGCCGCCGGGCGTCCCCGAGAGCCGTTCCCAGCAGACCCTCAGGAGCCGACGAAACGTGTACGTTCGTGGCATGACGAACGTGTCCGACTCCGCCTCCCCTGCTCCCGCTCAGCCGATTCCTGCCGGCTGGTATCCCGATTACACCGGTGCCCCGCGATTGCGCTGGTGGGACGGGTCGGCGTGGACGGATCACGTGAGCGAACCGACCGCCGCGAACGAGACGACAGCAGCGCCCCGGCCCGCTGTCGCCCCGACGCAGACTGTGCCCGCCGGCACCCCCACGGGCAACGTCTTCATCTGGCTGATCGTGCTGCTGCCGATCGTGCTGATCGTGCTGCGCTCCACTCTGGACTACGGACAGCTCGGGGTCGAGATCCTCGACGAGTCCCGCCGCGGTGCCTCGGGCGTGTTCGGACCGGCGAATGGCCTGTCGGTCGCGCTCTCGGGGGTCTCGTTGCTGCTGGCCGGAGTGACCGTCCTGCTCGCCTACTTCGATGTGCGGCGCCTGCGGGCCACCGGCTTCGAGCGCCCGTTCCCCTGGCCGTGGGCCTTCTTCACGCTGATCTCGGGCGTCGGCGTGCTGGTCTATGTGATCGGGCGCACCGTGGTCGTGCGCCGTCGCTCCGGCCGCGGCCTCGCCCCGCTGTTCGTCGCCATCGCCATCGCGCTGCTCGGAATCGTGCTCGGGGCCGTCCACAATGCGCAGCTGATGGGGCCGATCTTCGACGAGTTCGGCACGGGCGACATCTTCGACTCGGGCTCCCTCGACTCCTGAGTCGCACGTCCGACGAGTGCAGAACGGCCCGGCACCCACGAGGGTGCCGGGCCGTTCTGCTGACGACGAGTTCGGTCGCGACTACCTGTCGGCGGCGTAGGCTGGCGCTACCGCATTGTGGGCGTCGCCCACGCGGTGCACGCGCATGTCGTTCGTGCCGCCGGAGATTCCGGGAGGGGACCCGGCGATGACGACGACCTTCTCGCCGACCGAAGCGCGGTCGTTGCCGATCAGCACGTCGTCGACCTGGCCGAACAACTCATCGGTGTGGGTCTTGCGGTCGACCCGGTAGGTCTCGGTGCCCCACACCCACGCGAGGCGATTGCGAATGCGCTCCTCCGGCGTGAAGGCGATGATCGGGATACGGTTGCGCAGGCGCGACATGCGGCGCACGGAGTCGCCGCTCTCGGTGAAGACGCAGAGGAACTTCGCCCCGACGAAGTCGGCGACCTCGGCCGCCGCGAGCGTGATCGCGCCGCCCTGGGTGCGCGGCTTGGTGCCGAGGGGCGGGATGCGCTCCAGCCCGTGCTCTTCGGTGGACTTGACGATGCGGGCCATCGTGGCGACCGTGATCACGGGGTACTCCCCCACGCTGGTCTCACCGGACAGCATCACCGCGTCGGCTCCGTCGAGCACGGCGTTGGCGACATCCGAGGTCTCCGCGCGCGTCGGGATGGGGCTCGAAATCATCGACTCCAGCATCTGCGTGGCGACGATGACGGGCTTCGCCATGCGACGGGAGAGCTCGATGGCGTGCTTCTGCACGATCGGCACCGCCTCCAGCGGCATCTCGACGCCCAGGTCGCCACGGGCGACCATGATTCCCTCGAAGGCATCGATGATCGCCTCGAGGTTGTCGACGGCCTGCGGCTTCTCGACCTTGGCGATGATGGGGAGGCGGAGGCCCTCCTCGGCCATGATCTCGTGCGCTCGCGTCGCATCCTCGGCGTTGCGCACGAAGGACATGGCGATCAGGTCGGCACCGAGTCGTAGCGCCCAGCGCAGGTCGGCCTCGTCCTTCTCCGACAGCGCGGGAACGTTGACCGCGACGCCCGGGAGGTTGATTCCCTTGTTGTTCGAGACCTCACCGCCGACGACGACCTCGGTCGTGACGACCTGGCCGTCGACAGACAGGGCACGGAGCTTCACCTTGCCGTCGTTGATCAGCAGGTCGTCGCCCGGGCGGACGTCGCCGGGCAGACCCTTGAACGTGGTGCTGGAGATCTCCTTGGTGCCGAGGATGTCCTCGGTGGTGATCTTGAAGATGTCACCGACCGCGAGGTCGTGCGGGCCATCGGCGAACTTGCCCAGGCGGATCTTGGGGCCCTGCAGGTCCACCATGACGGCGACCGCCTTGCCCGTGTCCAGGCTGGCCTGGCGCACGTTGCGGTACACCTCCTCGTGCACGTCGTAGCTGCCGTGGCTCAGGTTCATGCGGGCGACATCCACGCCGGCCTCGATGATGGCCCTGATGTTCTCATAGCTCGACGTTGCCGGGCCCAGGGTCGCGACGATCTTTGCGCGTCTCATTCGTTTCTTTCTGTTGGGGTTCTGTTCTCGGTGCGCCCGGGGTCGCCGGGCACCGGATGGATCAGATCGAGATGGCCCGGTCTGTGGGCCGAACGGGTGAGGGCAGCTGGGTGTCGCCCTCGAGGAAGCGGTCGACGGCGGCCGCGGCGGCGCGACCCTCGGCGATCGCCCAGACGATGAGCGACTGGCCGCGGCCGGCATCGCCGGCCACGAAGACGCCCGACTCGCTGGTCTGGTAGTCGTCGCCGCGCTGCACGTTGCCGCGCTCGGAGACGACGCGGAGCTGCTCCTCGAGCTGCTCCCCCTCTGTGCCGGTGAAGCCCAGCGCCAGAAGAACGAGGTCGGCCGGGATCTCCCGCTCGGTGCCCGACTTCGGCACCCGACGACCATCGATGTACTCGGTCTCTGCAACGCGGATCGCGCGCAACTCACCGATCTCGTTGGAGAGGAATTCGACGGTCGAGGCCAGGTAGACCCGCTCGCCGCCCTCCTCGTGCGCGCTCGACACTTCGAAGAGGGTCGGCGACATCGGCCAGGGCTGGTGCTCGGGGCGCTCGCTCGGCGGCTGGATTCCGATGGCGAGGTTGGTGACAGAGAGGGCACCCTGACGGTGGGCAGTTCCGATGCAGTCCGCTCCGGTGTCGCCGCCGCCGAGCACGACCACGTGCTTACCCTCTGCGCTGATCTGATCGACGACGGTGTCGCCGGCGCCCACGCGGTTCTGCTGCACGAGGTATTCCATGGCGAAGTGCACGCCGGGCAGGTCGCGCCCGGGGATCGGCAGGTCGCGCGGCACCAGGGCACCGGTCGCCACCACGACGGCGTCGTACCGCGCGCGCAGGTCATCCCAGCTGATGTCGGTGCCGATGTTCACGTTCGCGCGGAAGCGGGTGCCCTCCGCCTGCATCTGCCGCAGCCGATTCTCGAGGTGCTTCTTCTCCATCTTGAAGTCGGGGATGCCGTAGCGCAGCAGACCGCCGATGCGGTCGTCGCGCTCGAAGACCGCGACGGTGTGGCCGGCACGGGTGAGCTGCTGGGCCGCGGCCAATCCTGCCGGGCCGGACCCGACGACGGCGACCGTCTTGCCGGTGAGCCGCTCGGGGGGATGCGGGTCCACCCAGTCGTTCGCCCAGGCCTGATCGATGATCGACACCTCGATCTGCTTGATCGTCACGGCGGGCTGGTTGATCGCCAGCACGCAGGACGACTCGCAGGGTGCCGGGCACAGGCGTCCCGTGAACTCGGGGAAGTTGTTTGTGGCATGGAGGCGCTCGATCGCCTGGCGCCCCTCGCCCCGCCAGGTGAGGTCGTTCCACTCCGGGATCAGATTGCCCAGGGGGCAACCGTGGTGGCAGAACGGGATGCCGCAGTCCATGCAGCGCGCCGCCTGCTTGCGTGTCGTGGCCGCGTCGCCCTGCTCGTAGACCTCTTTCCAGTCCATGAGCCGCAGCGCGACGGGTCGCCGGGCGGGCGTCTGCCGCTCGCGGGTCTTCAGGAAGCCCTTCGGGTCAGCCACCGGTCACCTCCATGATCCTGTTCCACACAATGTCGCCATCGGGGTCCAATCCTTCTTCCACGGCGGTCGCCCGGGTGGCGAGCACCGCCGCGTAGTCGCGGGGCAGCACCTTCACGAAACGGGACATCGTCTCGTCGAGGTTCTGCAGCATCCGTTCCGCGACGGCGGAGTCGGTCTGCGCCAGGTGCTGGCGCAGCAGGTCGGTGACGATCTCGATGTCGCCGGCGCCGAGCGTCGACAGTTCGAGTTCACCCGAGTCGAGGGAGTCGCGGTTGACCCGCTCGCGCTTCAGGTCGTAGATGTATGCGGTACCGCCCGACATGCCGGCGCCGAGGTTGCGCCCGGTCTCCCCGAGGATCAGGGCGAGCCCACCGGTCATGTACTCGAGCGCGTGGTCGCCCACCCCCTCGACGATCGCGGTCGCGCCGGAATTACGCACCAGGAACCGCTCACCGACGATGCCGCGCAGGAACATGCTGCCCTGGGTGGCGCCGTACCCGATGACGTTGCCGGCGATCACGTTGTTCTCCGCCGGGAAGCCGCTGGCGGCATCCGGGGTCACCACGATCTGACCGCCGCAGAGGCCCTTGCCGACGTAGTCGTTGCTGTCGCCGGTGAGGCGAAGCGCGACGCCGCTGGGCAGGAAGGCCCCGAAGGACTGTCCCGCCGTACCGGTGAGGTTGACCTGGATGGTGCCGGTCGGCAGACCATTCTCGCCGTGCCGCACCGTGACCTCGTGCCCGAGCATCGTTCCCACGGCTCGCTCGGTGTTGCGGATCGGCAGCTCGATGGTCACCGGGGTGCCGTCGGCCAGCGCCGGACCGCTCTGGCGGATGAGTTCGACGTCGAAATGCTTGTCCAGCTCGTGGTCCTGCGTGCTGACGTTGCGGCGCGGCTCGTCATCGCCGAAGACCGGACCGTCGAGGATCGGGGCCAGGTCGAGACCGTCGGCCTTCCAGTGGTCGATCGCGCCCGCGGCATCCAGCACCTCGGAGTGGCCGATCGCCTCTTCGATGGAACGGAACCCGAGCTCGGCGAGGTACTCGCGCACCTCCTGCGCCAGGAACTCGAAGAAGTTGACCACGAACTCGGGCTTGCCGGTGAACCGAGCACGCAGTTCGGGGTTCTGCGTGGCGACGCCGACCGGGCAGGTGTCGAGGTGACAGACCCGCATCATCACGCAGCCGGAGACGACGAGCGGTGCCGTGGCGAAGCCGAATTCTTCGGCCCCGAGCAGCGCGGCGACGATGACGTCGCGGCCGGTCTTCATCTGGCCGTCGACCTGCACCACCACACGGCCGCGCATGCCGTTGAGCATGAGGGTCTGCTGCGTCTCGGCGAGACCGAGCTCCCAGGGCGTTCCCGCGTGCTTGAGCGAGTTGAGCGGGCTCGCGCCGGTGCCGCCGTCGTGGCCGGAGACCAGCACGACGTCGGCCAGCGCCTTGGTCACCCCGGTGGCGACCGCGCCGATTCCCGACTGGCTCACCAGCTTGACGTGCACCCGCGCCTCGGGGTTGGCGCGCTTGAGGTCGAAGATGAGCTGCTTGAGGTCTTCGATCGAGTAGATGTCGTGGTGCGGCGGCGGGCTGATCAGTCCGACGCCGGCGGTCGCGTGACGGGTGCGCGCGATCCACGGATAGACCTTGCCCGGCGGCAGCTGCCCGCCCTCGCCCGGCTTCGCACCCTGCGCCATCTTGATCTGGATGTCGTCGGCGTGGGTGAGGTACATGCTGGTGACACCGAACCGGCCGGACGCCACCTGCTTGATCGAGCTGCGCCGACGCGGGTCGAGCAGGCGTGCGGTGTCTTCCCCGCCCTCGCCGGTGTTGCTCTTGCCGCCGATGCTGTTCATCGCGATCGCGAGGGTCTCGTGCGCCTCGACGCTGATCGAGCCGTAGCTCATGGCTCCGGTCGAGAAGCGGGTGACGATCGATGCCACGGACTCGACCTCGTCGATCGGCACCGGCGGGCGCAGACCCTTCTTGAAGTCGAACAGGCCGCGCATGGTCATCAGCGACTGCGACTGGTCGTCGACGAGCTTGGTGTACTCGCGGAAGATGTCGTAGCGCCGCGACCGGGTCGCGTGCTGCAGCCGGAACACCGTGTCGGGGTTGAACAGGTGCGGCGGGCCCTCGCGACGCCACTGATACTCGCCGCCGGTCGCCAGACGCTCGTGGGCGCTGACCGCGCCGTCCTCGGGGTAGGCCGCACTGTGCCGCGCCGCGCTCTCCGCCGCGATGACGTCGATGCCGACGCCGCCGAGCAGGCTGGAGGTTCCGGTGAAGTACTGGTCGACGAAGGCCTGGTCGAGACCGACGGCCTCGAAGGCCTGGGCGCCGGCGTAGGACCCGACGACGGAGATTCCCATCTTGGACATGATCTTCAGCACGCCCTTGCCGAGCGCCTTGATCAGGTTCTTGACCGCCTTCTCGGCGCTGACGCCCTGGAGCAGTCCGCTGCGAACAAGCTCCTCGGCCGACTCCATCGCCAGGTACGGGTTGATGGCAGAGGCGCCGTAGCCGACGAGCAGCGCGACGTGGTGCACCTCGCGCACGTCCCCGGCCTCGACGATCAGACCGACCTTCATACGGTTCTCTTTGCGGATGAGGTGGTGGTGCACCGCGGCCAGCATCAGCAGCGAGGGCACCGGCGCCATCTCCTTGGTGGAGTCGCGGTCGGAGAGCACCAGGAACAAGGCCCCCTCCTCGATCGCGCGATCCGCCTCCTCGCACATGGCGGCGATCCGCTGCTCCATCGCCTTCGGGCCCTGGTCGACGCGGTACAGCCCCTTGATGGTGTGGGTGGGCTGGAAGCTCAGCCGACTGCCCTTGGGAGCGATGTGCTGGATCTTGGCGAGCTCGTCGTTGTCGATCACCGGGAAGTCCAGGATGACCTGGCGCGCATGCTCCGGCGTCGCGTCGAGCAGGTTGCGCTCCGGTCCGAGGCCGAGTTTGAGCGAGGTGACGACCTCTTCGCGGATGCTGTCCAGCGGCGGATTGGTCACCTGCGCGAAGGCCTGGGTGAAGTAGTCGAACAGCAGTCGCGGACGGTCGCTGAGCACGGCGATCGGAGTGTCGGAACCCATGGCACCCAGCGGCTCCGCACCCTTCTCCGCCATCGGCTTGACCAGGATGCGCACCTCTTCCTCGGTGTAGCCGAAGGTGCGCTGGCGCCGGGTCACCGAGGCCGGGGTGTGCACGATGTGCTCACGATCCGGCAGGTCTTTGAGGTTGATGCGGCTGCCGGCGAGCCATTCGCCCCACGGCTCGGAGTCGGCGAGCTCGCGCTTGATCTCCTCGTCTTCGACGATGCGTCCGGCCTCGGTGTCGACCAGGAACATCTTGCCGGGGCGCAGCCGCCCCTTGCGCACCACCCGGGCGGGGTCGATCTGCAACACGCCGATCTCGCTGGCGAGCACGACGAGCCCGTCGTCGGTGACCAGGTAGCGACCGGGACGCAGTCCGTTGCGGTCGAGGGTCGCCCCGACGAGGGTGCCGTCGGTGAAGACGAGAGCGGCCGGGCCGTCCCACGGCTCCATCATCATCGAGTGGTACTCGTAGAAGTCGCGCCGGGCCTGCTCGAGGTCTGGCTGGTTCTCGTAGGCCTCCGGCACCATCATCATCATGGCGTGCGGCAGTGATCGGCCGCCGAGGTTGAGCAGCTCCACGACCTCGTCGAAGGAGGCGGAGTCGCTCGCACCGGGGGTCACGATGGGGAACAGCGGCGACAGGTCGCCGAGCACCGCCGACTCGAGCTGCGACTGGCGCGCGCGCATCCAGTTGCGGTTGCCCTGCACGGTGTTGATCTCGCCGTTGTGGGCGATCATGCGGAACGGCTGCGCCAGTGGCCAGGAGGGGAAGGTGTTGGTCGAGTAGCGAGAGTGCACCAGGGCAAGCTTCGAGGCGAAGCGCTCGTCGGAGAGATCCGGGTAGAACGGCTCCAGCTGGAGCGTCGTCACCATTCCCTTGTAGACCAGTGTGCGACTGCTCAGCGACGGGAAGTACACCTCGAGCTCGCGCTCCGCGCGCTTGCGCAGGCGGAAGGACTGCCGATCGAGGGCGATCCCGGCGACGGGCGATTCCTCGGTGGACAGGGCAGAGCTGAGGAAGAGCTGCTCGAAGGCCGGCATCGCCTCGCGGGCCAGGTTGCCGAGCCCCTCCGGACGCACCGGCACCTCGCGCCAGCCGAGGACAGTGAGCTGCTCCTGCGCGGCCAGAGCTTCGATTCCGGCCTTGATCGCCTCGCGCTCCGCCCGGTCGACGGGGAGGAAGGCGGTGCCGACCACGTACTGACCCACCTCGGGAAGCGCTACCCCGGCGACGGCGCGCAGGAATTCATCCGGGATCTGGGTGACGATGCCCGCCCCGTCGCCGGTTCCCGCGTCGGAGCCGATGGCCCCGCGGTGTTCGAGATTCCGCAGCGCACCGAGGGCGGCGTCGATGATGTCGTGTCCGGCGGTGCCGCGCAGCGTGGCGACCATGGCCAGCCCACAGGCGTCCTTCTCCCGCGCAGGGTCGTAGAGCCCGGTGGCCGCGGGTACGGTACCGAACCGGGAAAAGGGTGGCGTGAGAGCCATGGAGTTACCGTCCTCACGAGACTTTGGGAGCGTGTGGGACTGCTGCGGCCCGGGGATCAAGCGACGGACCGAGAAAACCGGCTATCCGTTACTTCGTGCCAGCCCCGCTTGTGACGGACCGTGTGGCCTTGACCGATTCGGTGTCTGTGGTGTCGACCGTGGCGCCATTGCCTGCCGAAGACTCGGAGTCATCGTCGGTGTCCGAATAGGTGTCTTCAGAGTGTACCTCAGCGGCGGGAATCCACTCGCGGCCGGGCACATACACGCTCAGCTCGGTTCCGGTGTGGCGACGGGAGGCGACGATGAACACGATGATGCCGAGGATCGCGACGAACCACCCGATCCAGACGTTCACCCGGATGCCGGCGAGGTAGAGGCTCGGGTCGATGCGCAGCGACTCGAACCAGCTGCGGCCGAGGCCGTACCAGATCAGGTACAGGGCGAAGGTCTTGCCCCACTGCAACTCGAACTTCTTGGAGACTCCGAGGAGCAGCGCGATGCCGCCCAGCGCCCAGAGGATCTCGTAGAGGAATGTGGGCTGGAACAGCGTCGAAGCCGACAGGCCGATCGGCAATCCCGGGGCGTCGGAGGGGATCTGCAAACCCCAGGGCGCGGCCGTGGGGGTGCCGAAGTACTCGTGCTCGAACCAGTCGCCGATCCGTTCGCCGACGGTGCCGATCAGGATGCCGGGCACCGCCAGATCGAGGAAGGTCGAGGCCCGCAGACCGGTCACCCTGCCGCCGATGAGCACACCGATCACGCCGCCGAGCAGCACGCCCCAGATCGAGACGCCGCCCTCCCAGACGAAGGCCCAGCTCCACGCCCTGCTCCCGGCACTGAAGAACTCGCCGGGGTTCAGCGCGACATAGGCGAGGCGGCCGAAGACGATGCCGAGCGGAATCGCCCAGATCGCGACATCCACCACGATGCCCGGCTCGGCGCCGCGCGTCGTGAGCCGACGCGAGGTGACCACCAGGGCCACGATGATCCCGAGGATGATGAACCCGGTGGAGGCACGGAGGTCGATGTTGAGGCCGAACGAGGTCCAACCGATGTCACGGAACCACTGCCCCAGGTTGAAAACCTGCCAGTCGTCGGTGGGGCTGGGAATGCTTGCGGGGAGGACCAAGGGGCTGGTTGCCTTTCGTGCGGAGTGCGTGACACGCGGGGAGCTCGGCGGCTAGAGCCACCGAGGAACTAGCTAAGCGTACAACCCGCGACTCAGCCGGGATGCTGCCGCGGCGACGCCAGCGACTCCCCCGTCGGCGAGGGCCTTGACCAGGGCGGAACCCACGATCGCGCCGTCGGCGTACTCGATCACCTGGGCGACCTGCTCACCGGTGGAGATGCCGATGCCGACGCACGCATTTTCTGCACCATCCGCCTTGAGGCGCGCCACCAGCGTGCGTGCGGCGGCATCCACGTCCTGCCGCGCGCCGGTGATGCCCATCGTGGAGACGGCGTAGACGAAGCCTCGACTCGCAGCGACGGTATCGGCGAGCCGGGCATCCGTCGAGGAGGGGGCGGCCAGGAACACGCGGTCGAGGCCGGTGCGATCGCTGGTCGCGAGCCAGTCGCTCGCGGAGTCGGGGGTGATGTCGGGCGTGATGAGACCCGCGCCCCCTGCACTCGTCAGGTCGTCGGCGAAACGATCAACGCCGTACTGCAGCACCGGGTTCCAGTAGGTCATGACCAGCACGGGCGCATCCACCCGGGAGCGGATGCCCTCCACCGCGGCGAACACGTCGCGGGTGCGGAATCCGGCCTTCAGCGCCGTCTGGGTCGCCTCCTGGATGACCAGGCCGTCCATCACCGGATCGGAGTAGGGCAGGCCGAGCTCGAGGATGTCGACACCGTTCTCGACCAGCGCGACGGCCGCGTCGATGCTGGTAGGGAGGTCGGGGAAGCCAACCGGAAGATAGCCGATGAGTGCGCCGGACCCGGCGTCGCGGCGTGCCGCGATGGTGTCGGATACTGTGCTCATTCTTGGCGTGCCCCCTCGTCGAACAGGTCGAACCAGGCGCCCGCCGTCTGTACGTCCTTGTCGCCGCGACCGCTGAGATTGACCAGGATGATCGCGTCCGGTCCCAGCTCGCGGCCGAGCTTCAGCGCACCGGCGAGGGCGTGCGCCGACTCGATCGCCGGAATGATCCCCTCGGTGCGGCTGAGCAACCGCAGTGCCTCCATCGCCTCGGTGTCCGTGGCCGGCAGGTAGCTGGCCCGCCCGATGTCGTTGAGGTACGCGTGCTCGGGGCCGACGCCCGGGTAGTCGAGTCCCGCCGAGATCGAGTGCGACTCGATGGTCTGGCCGTCCTCGTCCTGCAGCAGGTAGCTGCGGGCGCCGTGCAGGATGCCGGGGCGGCCGCGCTCGATCGACGCCGCGTTGCGGTCGGTGTCGACCCCGTCGCCGGCCGCCTCGTAGCCGTAGAGCTTCACGCTCGGGTCGTCGAGGAAGGCATGGAAGATGCCGATCGCGTTCGATCCGCCGCCCACACAGGCGGCCACGGCATCCGGAAGCCTGCCGGTGAGGTCGAGCACCTGCTGGCGCGCCTCCTCCCCGATGATCTTCTGGAAGTCGCGCACCATCGCGGGGAACGGATGCGGGCCCGCCGCCGTACCGAAGACGTAGTTGGTGGTCTCCACCGACGTCACCCACTCGCGGTAGGCCTCGTTGATGGCGTCCTTGAGTGTGCGGGATCCGGTGGTCACCGAGACGACCTCGGCACCCAGCAGCCGCATCCGGGCGACGTTGAGCGCCTGACGTTGCGTGTCGACCTCGCCCATGTAGATGGTGCATTCCAGGCCGAACAGAGCGGCGGCGGTGGCGGTGGCGACACCGTGCTGACCGGCGCCGGTCTCGGCGATCACCCGCTTCTTTCCGATCTTGCGGGTGAGCAGCGCCTGGCCGAGCACGTTGTTGATCTTGTGCGAGCCGGTGTGGTTGAGGTCTTCGCGCTTGAGGATGATGCGCGCCCCACCGGCATGCTCGGCGAAGCGCGGCACCTCGGTGATGATCGACGGCCGACCGGTGTACGTCCGGTGAAGCTCGGCGAGCTCCGCCTGGAACAGCGGGTCGGTCTTCGTCTCCTCGTAGGCGGCCGCGAGCTCGTCGATCGCCTTGATCAGCGACTCGGGCATGAAGCGGCCGCCGTACTCGCCGAAGAAGGGGCCGACGTTGTCGCGCAGTGTGGTCATTGTGTTCCTCTCGGGCCGACGTGAAGCGTACCCGCGTCGGCAGACAACGAATTCAGACGGCCAGGAACTCCGCGAGAGTCTGTGCGGGATGGCCGTCCGTCACCAGCGCCTCGCCGACCAGCACCACGTCGGCGCCGGCCGCCCGGTAGTGCGCGACATCGGTGGAGTCTTTCACCGCGGACTCCGCGACGCGGATCACGCCGGCGGGGATGCTGTCGGCAAGCGCTCCGAACAGATCAGGATCCAGCTCGAAGGTGCTGAGGTTGCGGGCGTTGACGCCGATGAGACCGGCGCCGATGTCGACGGCTCTGGCCACCTCATCCGCACTGTGCGTCTCGACCAGCGCGGTCATCCCGAGCTCGCCGATCAGCTCGTGCAGGGAGGCGAGCCGTGCCTGATCGAGGGCGGCGACGATGAGCAGCACCAGGTCTGCGCCCGCGGCGCGTGCCTCGAACACCTGATACGGCTCGCCGATGAAGTCCTTGCGCAGCACCGGGATCGAGACGGCGGCGCGCACCGCCTCGAGGTCCGCGAGCGAACCGCCGAACTTGCGCTGTTCGGTGAGCACGCTGATTGCGCCGGCGCCGCCGAGCTCATACGCGAGAGCCAGGGCGGCCGGATCGGCGATCTCGGCGAGCGGACCGCGCGAGGGGCTTGCCCGCTTGACCTCGGCGATGATCTTCACCCGATCGGCGGGAGCGAGAGCGGCCAGCGCGTCGAGTGCCGGGGGGCGCGCACGAGCCACCGCCTCGACCTGCGCGAGCGGGCGGAGCGACTGCCGTGCCGCCGCGTCCTCGAGAGAACCGGCGAGGAGGTCGGAGAGCACCTAGTCGTGCTTAGAGGTGTATTTCGGCCCGTAGACGCCGTAGCCGAGCTTGCGCAGCACGAGTCCGACGATGAGGCCCACCACCACGAGCCCGGCCGAGGCCCAGACGACGATCGGAAGGTTCAGGAAGAAGGCCAGAGTGCCGACGGCAAAGGCGACGAGCATGATGATCACAGCGGTCCAGGCGGCGGGCGAGTTGCCTTCGCCGGGCTCGTGGAATTCGTCGCTCACTGGGTTTTCTCCTTCGTGCTGGGTCGGTCAAAGTCTAGCGTGACGGCGAATCGTCGCTCGTCGGGTCGGTGGTGCTGGCCCGGTCAGTGTCGTCGGTGCCTGCCGGGCCGTCGGTCGGATCGGTGCCACTGCTCAGGCTGTCCCAATCGGCAGCAGGGTTCTCCCCCACCGTCTGACGCTCGAGCCGCACTGCCTGGTATTTGCGCGACGATGCCGGCCAGAACCGGCCCGTGAACAGGAGGAACAGCCCGAGCAGCACGACCAGCACACCGACGACGATGGCGATCGCCGGCCAGGCGGTCACGCTGACGCTGCGCACGAGCGCGGCGACGGGGGCGGCACCGCTCACCCCGGTCGCCTCGGTGATCAGCGAGGCGGATGCCGCGACCGGATTCCGGAGCGCCGACACCGCAGAGAGCACGATCGTCACCCCGAGGAGTGTCTGCACGGCTCCGAGCACGTAACGGATCACGGGCCCGGCGATGGCGAGCGCGCCGACGAGGGCGAGGCCGGCCAGCGCGAGGGTGACCAGGGCGGGAGCCGCGACATCCCCCGCCGCGGTCAGGTGGCTCTGGGTGGCGACGCTGCCGTCGATGGTGAGCGTGAACCACGGGCCGGTCCAGGTGAGGATGGTCAGGCCGCTCAGCACAACTCCGGCGAGCATGGTGAATGACTTCAGTCTGCGCGGATTCAGTCGGCGCAGGGTCACGAACTCACCCGCCTCATGGCGTTGGCGACGGCGACGGCGCGCAGCGGGGCTGCCGCCTTGTTCTGCGTCTCCTGGTGCTCCGTGGCGGGATCGGAGTCGGCCACCAGTCCCGCTCCGGCCTGCACGCGTGCGACTCCGCCGGCGATGGTCGTGGTGCGAATGGCGATGGCCAGATCGAGGTCGCCGGCGAATCCGAAGTAGCCGACGACTCCCCCGTACAGACCGCGCTGCGCGGCCTCCAGCTCGTCGATGATCTCGAGCGCCCGCGGCTTCGGCGCACCGGAGAGGGTGCCCGCCGGGAAGGTGGCGCGGAAGACGTCGATCGAGTTGGCCTTCGGCGACAGGTCGCCCTCCACCGAGGAGACCAGGTGCATGATGTGGCTGAACCGCTCCACCCGCATGAACTCGGTCACCTCGACGGAGCCGGCCACGCAGACCTTGGACAGGTCGTTACGGGCGAGGTCGACCAGCATGAGGTGTTCCGCGCGCTCCTTCGGGTCGCCGAGCAGCTCCTCGCTCAGGGCGAGGTCCTCCTCCGGGTTCGCGCCGCGGGGGCGGGACCCGGCGATCGGGTGCATGTAGACGTGGTCGTTCTCGACCTTGACCAGCGCCTCGGGCGAGGAGCCGACAATCCAGTACGGCTCGCCCGCGGCATCCTCCAGCGACAGCAGATACATGTACGGGCTCGGGTTGAGCGTGCGCAGCACCCGGTAGACATCGATCGGGTCTGCCGTCGCCTCGTGGTCGAAGCGCTGAGAGATGACGACCTGGAACACGTCGCCGTCGCGGATGAACTCCTTCGACCGCTCGACCGCCGCCTGGTACTCCGCGGGCAGGATGCGCGGCGTCGGCGTGGGGGCGACGGTGAGGTCGACCTCGGCCAGCCAGGCCTCGGAGGGCTCCGCCAGTCGCCGCTGCATGTCGTCCAGCCGGGACTGCGCGCCGGCCCAGAGCCGCTCCGCATCGTCGACCCCGTCATTCAGCGCCGTGGCGATGAGCAGCACCGCCCCGGTGCGGTGGTCGAGCACGACCAGCTCGGAGACGAAGCTGAAGGCCTGTCCGGGGATGGCGAAGTCGGCGGGCGGAATGTTCGGCAACCGCTCGATCTGACGGATGGCCTCCCAGCCGATGAAACCGACCAGGCCACCGGTGAGGGGCGGATGACCGGGGACGTGAGCGGTGCCCCAGCGCTCGTAGAGGTGGCCGAGCGCCTCGAGCGGTGCGCGGCTGAACCCGGTGCCCAGGGCCCGCTGTTCGTCGATGCCGTAGTCGAGCCAGACCGCCTCGCCGTCGACCTGCGTCAGCACGCCGAAACTCGACGCACCCACGAAGGAGTAGCGCGACCAGATGCCGCCCTGCTCGGCGGATTCGAGCAGGAAGGTGCCGGGTTCCCCCTGCGCCAGCTTGCGGTAGATGCCCACCGGGGTCTCGCCGTCGGCGAAGAGTTCACGGATGACCGGCACGACCCGGTGCCCGGCGAGCAGCCCGTCGAACTCGGCCCGAGTACTTGTCTCACTCATCGTGTCTCACTCATCGAGCTCGCCGAAGGTGACCTGGTCGATCTCGTTGTCGACGAAGTTCGGGGTCTCGGTGCCGATGAAGCCCTGCTCCGGGTGCGAGTCGGAGCTCGAATCACCGATGACGGGAGCCAGCGGGTCGACATCGAAGCAGGCGTGGGCACCGGTGTGGCAGGCAGGGCCGACCTGTTCGACCGTCACGAGGATGGCATCAGCATCGCAGTCGAAGGCGGCGGCCTTCACATACTGCCGGTGCCCGGAGGTATCCCCCTTGCGCCAGAACTCCTGCCGGGAGCGCGACCAGAAGGTGACGCGCCCCTCGGTGAGCGTGCGGCGCAGCGCCTCGGCGTTCATGTAACCGAGCATCAGCACCTGCTTCGTCGACTCCTCCTGGATGATCGCCGGCAGCAGGCCGTTCACGTCGAACACGGCACGCGTGAGCACGGAGTCGAGATCGGTTGCGGTGCTGTTCATGGTCATCTCACTTCGATTCCGGATGCCGTGAGCTCGCGCTTCACGTCACCGACGGTCAACTCTCCGGTGTGGAACACCGACGCCGCAAGCACCGCGTCCGCGCCGGCCCGCACCGCGGGCGCGAAATCCCCGACCGAGCCCGCCCCGCCGCTGGCGATCACCGGAACCCGGGACAGCTCCCGCATCGCCGCCACCAGTTCCAGGTCGAAGCCCTGCTTGGTGCCGTCCGCGTCGATCGAGTTGACCAGCAGCTCGCCCGCCCCACGGTCGATCACCTCTGCTGCCCAGATCAGGGCATCCAGCTCGGTCTCGCGGCGTCCGCCGTGGGTGGTCACCACGAAGCCGGAGGGGGCGGATGCGCTGCGGGTGATGTCGAGGGAGAGCACGAGCACCTGCGCGCCGAACCGGTCGGCGATCTCGCCCACCAGCTCCGGGCGCTGGATCGCCGCACTGTTGACGCCGACCTTGTCGGCACCGACGGCGAGCAGCCGGGCGACGTCGTCGGTCGAGCGCACGCCGCCCCCGACGGTGAGCGGGATGAAGACCTGCTCGGCGGTGGCCCGCACGACGTCATAGGTGGTGGAGCGGTCATCCACCGTGGCGGTCACGTCGAGGAAGGTGATCTCGTCCGCACCCTGCTCGTAGTACCTCGCGGCGAGCTCGACCGGGTCGCCGGCGTCTCGGAGGTTCAGGAAGTTGACGCCCTTGACGACACGGCCGGCCGCGACATCCAGGCACGGAATCACGCGGGTCACGACGGCCACGATCAGATCCTCGCGGCGTGGATCGGGCTGACCAGGATGGCCCGGGCGCCGAGGTCGTAGAGCCGGTCCATGATCAGGTTGGTGTCGTCGCTGCGCACCATCACGCGCACCGCGACCCAGTTGCTGTCGCGCAGCGGCGAGACCGTCGGCGACTCGAGGCCGGGCGCGATGGCGGAGGCCTGATCGATCAGGTCGATCGGGAGGTCATAGTCCATCAGCACGAACTGGCGGGCGACCAGCACCCCCTGCAGGCGGCGCTGCAGGATGGCGAGACCGGGGTGCTCTGCGCGATTCTGTCCGGCGCTGCCGCTGATCAGCACGGCCGAGGACTGCAGGATGACCGGGCCGAAGATCTCGAGGCCCTGCGCCCGCAGGGTGGAACCGGTCGAGACCACGTCGGCCACGGCATCCGCGACACCCAGTTTGACCGCCGATTCCACCGCACCGTCGAGTTTCACCAGCTGAGCGGCGACGCCGGCCCTGGCGAGGAAGTCGCCCACGAGACCCGGGTAGCTGGTCGCGACGCGGATGCCGTCGAGGTCCGCCAGCTCGGCGAAGCGACCGGGCCTGCCGGCGAAGCGGAAGGTGGACGCACCGAAGTCCAGACTGGTGATCTCTGCCGCGGTCGAGCCGGAATCGAGCAGCAGGTCGCGTCCGGTGATGCCCACGTCGAGCGCGCCGGAGCCGACGTAGGTGGCGATGTCACGCGGGCGGAGGTAGAAGAATTCGACGTCGTTGCGGGGATCGACGACGTTGAGCGCGCGCGGGTCACGGCGGCCGGCGTACCCGGCCTCCGCGAGCATCTCTGACGCGGTCTCGCTCAGGGAGCCCTTGTTGGGCACTGCGATGCGGAGCATTGGTCTCTTTCGGTCGGCGGGAGGATGCGGGCGACGGGCCGGAGGGTACCGATCAGAGATGTCGCCAAATGTCCGCCGGGGAGAGCCCCTTCGCGATCATGAGAACCTGCAGGTGGTAGACGAGCTGGGAGATCTCCTCGGCGGTCTCCTCGACCGTCTGGTACTCCGCGGCCATCCAGACCTCTGCGGCCTCCTCGACGATCTTCTTGCCGATCGCGTGGACGCCCGCGTCGAGCTCCGCGACGGTGCCGGAGCCCTCGGGCCGGGACGCGGCCTTCTCGCTCAGCTCCACAAAGAGGTCGTCGAAGGTCTTCACCCCTCTAGGTTAGTGCGCCGCCGGTCGCGCCCGGCGCGCCTGCCACGCCGGGTCCCACGCTGGTGCCTTCGCCGCCCCACGCCGCCGGCCCACGCCCGCGCCCCACGCCGCCGCCCCTCTACGCCGCCCCACGCCGCCGCCGCTGTACGCCCTACGCTCGCGCCCCTCTGTGCGAAATGAAGGAAGAGTTTCGCGGAGCCCGCAGAATCTCGGGCGCGCCCGGTGCCTCCGCTGGCGAATTACCTTCATTTCGTGCGGGAAGAAGCGCCGGTCGCCCGGGCGCTGCGAGGCGGTTGCCGCCAATGACCGCTCATGCTTCACTTGAGAAATGGTCGAGATAGTATTGGTCGCAATCGGCCTCCTGGTCGTTCTCGCGCTGCTAGTCGTTCTGGTCGTGGGGAGTTCGCAGGTGAGTCCCGTCGAGCGACAGCAGATTGCAGACGCCCGCCAGCGCCGCCGAAAGAAGCACGGCAAGCGCCTGCGGGCACAGCCCTGACTCGCTTGCCCTGGAGGGAATCCGTCACTCGTGACCGCAATTCTCGGCCTGTGGCGCCGGTCGACTGCGGTTGGCCGGGCGCAGTCGCGAAGTGCCACTTCTGCACGAAATGAAGGAGAAGTTTCGGGCGGGCCCGAGAATCTCGGGCACCTTCGTGGGTGCTGACGACGTTCGTCCTTCATTTCGCACGGCGTCGTCCTTCAATTCGCACGGCGTTGGTCCTTCGTTTCGCACGGCGTGAGGGAGTGTGCGAGCGAGGCGAACGGGCGCTCAGCCGAGGATGACCGCCTCGCCGGTCACCGGTTCGAGCACGGCGGCCGGCTCCAGCCGCACGATGACGGCCTTCGAGGTGGGAGTGTTGCTGCCGTCGCCGGCACTGTCCAGCGGCACCAGCACGTTCGCCTCCGGGTAGTAGGCGGCCGCACAGCCCCGCGCCGTCGCGTAGGAGACCACGCGGTAGTTGCGCAGCACGCGCTCTTTCTCGTCGTGCCACTCGCCGTGGATGTCGACCCGCTGGCCGTCCGTGAGCCCGAGCTCGATGATGTCGTCGGGGTTCACGAAGATCACGTCTCGGCCCTTGTGGATGCCGCGGTAGCGATCGTTCAGGGCGTAGATCGTGGTGTTGAACTGGTCGTGCGAGCGCATCGTCTGCAGGATGAGCCGCCCGGCCGGGCGTTCCAGACGCTCCAGCACGTTGACCGTCATCATCGCCTTGCCCGTGGCCGTATGGAAGGTGCGCGAATCTCGCGGGCCGTTCGGCAGAACGAAACCGCCCTTCTGCCGCACCTGCTCGTTGAAACGCTCGAAGCCCGGGATGACCCGGCTGATGTGATCGCGCACGACGTCGTAGTCGTCCTGCATCGACTGCCAGTCCACCGGTCCGTCATCGCCCAGGGTCGCCCGCGCCACGCCGACGACGATCGCCAGCTCCGACTTCAGGCTGGGTGACACCGGCGGCACGCTGCCGTGGGTGGCGTGCACGGCGCAGACCGTGTCTTCGACCGACAGGAACTGCGGGCCGGACTTCTGCAGGTCGAACTCGGTGCGCCCGAGCGTCGGCAGGATGAGGGCGGCGGCTCCGGTCACTCCGTGCGAGCGGTTGAGCTTGGTCGACACCTGCACGCTGAGCTCGGTGCCGCGCATTGCTGCCTCCGCGGCATCCGTGTCGGAGATCGCAGCGACGAAGTTGCCGCCGACCGCCATGAAGACCTTGATCTGCCCAGTCTGCATCGCCTCGATCGTCTTCAGCGCGTCGAACCCGTGGGGGCGCGGCGGATCGAAGCCGAACTCGGCCTGGATCGCGTCGAGGAACTCGGGGTGCATCTGCTCCCAGATCCCCATGGTGCGATCACCCTGCACATTGCTGTGCCCGCGGATCGGGGATGCGCCCGCACCCTGCTTTCCGATGTTGCCGCGGAGGAACAGCAGGTTCATCAGCTCTTTGAGCGTGGGCACCGAGTGCTTGTGCTGGGTGAGCCCCATCGCCCAGGTGATGATCACCCGATCGGCGGCGATGTAGCGTTCGGCGAGTTCGTCGATCTGCTCCGAGGTCAGCCCGGTCGCGAGCAGCACCTCCGCCTCGTCGACGGCGAGCAGGTTGGCCTTGGTCTCCTCGAACCCGGAGACGTGGTCACGGATGAATTCGTGGTCGAGCACCGTGCCGGGATTCGCCTCCTCGGCCAGCAGCACCCGCTTCGACACCGCCTGCAGCAGCGCCATGTCCCCGCCGGAGCGAATCTGCAAGAACTGGTCGGCGATCTGCGTTCCCTTGCCGATCACCCCGCGCACCCGCTGCGGGTTCTTGTAGCGCATGAGCCCGGCCTCGGGAAGCGGATTGACCGCGACGATGCTGGTGCCCTTGAGCTTCGCATCCTCGAGCGCCGTCAGCATCCGAGGGTGGTTCGTGCCGGGATTCTGGCCCATCACGATGATGAGGTCGGTGCGCTCGAAGTCGTCGTAGGCGATGGTGGACTTGCCGATGCCGATCACCTCGCCGAGGGCGGTTCCGGTGGCCTCGTGGCACATGTTGGAGCAGTCGGGAAGGTTGTTAGTGCCGTAGGCGCGCGAGAACAGCTGGTAGACGAAGGCGGTCTCGTTGGCGGCGCGGCCGCTGGTGTAGAAGGCTGCCTCGTCGGGACTGTCGAGAGCTTTCAACGCGTCGCCGACGATGGTGAAGGCCTCGTCCCAGCCGATCGGGGCGTAGTAGTCCGAACCAGCGGGCTTGTACACCGGCTCGGTGAGCCGCCCCTGCATGCCGAGCCAGTACTCGGACTTGTCGGCGAGATCGCTCGCCGAATACTGCTGCCAGAAGTCCCGCGGCACGAGCACCGGCGTTGCCTCCCAGGTCACCGCCCGTGCCCCGTTCTCGCAGAACTCGAGCTTCTTGCGGTTGTCGGGGTCGGGCCAGGCACAGCTCATGCAGTCGAAGCCGTCCTTCTGGTTGATGGTGGTCATCAACTTGGCGGTACGGCCGAGCCCCATGCGACGGATGGCCGGCTCCATCGAGTTGAAGATCGCCGGCAACCCGACGGCCCAGTCTTCTCGCCGTTCGACGGTGAGCTCGGGGTAGTCGTTCTCTGCGCTGACCGGAGTCTTCTCCGGGCCTTCTGACGTCATCGTGCGTCGGCTTTCTCGAGAGGCTGCACAGCGGCAGGTTCGGACAGGATGCGCTGATCGGCCGAGTAGACGACCATCGACGAGCCGCGGAGGAAGCCGACGACGGTCAGCCCCAGTTCGCCGGCGAGCTCGACGGCGAGAGACGACGGCGCGGAAACCGCGGCGAGGATCGGGATGCCCGCCATCGACGCCTTCTGCGTCAGCTCGAAGCTCGCCCGGCCGGAGACCATCAGCACCATGCCGGTGAGCGGGAGGAGATTCTCCTTGAGCGCCCAGCCGACCACCTTGTCGACGGCGTTGTGTCGCCCGACGTCTTCGCGCAGCACCAGCATCTCACCGGTGCGCCCGTCGAACAGGGCGGCGGCGTGCAGTCCGCCGGTCTTCTCGAACACGTCCTGGCCGGCGCGGAGCCGGTCGGGAAAGGAGGCGAGCAGTTCCGCGTCGATGGTGAGCGGGTCATCCGCCACGGTGTACCGCGAAAGCGTGCGCACGGCGTCGATGCTCGCCTTGCCGCAGAGACCGCAGGAACTGGTGGTGTAGAAATTGCGCTCAAGGCTGGGGTCGGGCGGGGCGACGCCGAAGCCCAGGGTCACATCGAGCACGTTGTACGTGTTCTCTCCGTCCACGGTGGCACCGGCGCAGTACCGCGCGGCGCCGAAGTCACTGCCCCGAGCGATGACGCCCTCCGAGACGAGAAATCCGGCCGCGAGATCGAAGTCGTGCCCGGGGGTGCGCATGGTGATGGCGAGCTGCGTGCCCCCCACCCGGATCTCGAGCGGCTCCTCGACCGCGAGCACGTCCTCCCGGCGGCGAGGCTGCTCGCCGAGGGTGATGCGGGTGACGCGACGCCGAACCGTGATTCTTCCCATCTGTCAGGAGTAACACCGTCGGGCTGTCATGACAACGGTCAAACGACCGTGTCGCCCGGCGGAGGTGACGCCTAGGGTGATGGTCATGGAGTTCGACGCGCTGGTGCTGGCGGGCGGCCGATCATCGCGACTCGGCGGCACGGACAAGGCGCTGCTCGAAATCGACGGGCGCTCCCTGCTCGACATCACCCTCGCCGCGGTGACGGATGCCCGGCTCACCGTCGTCGTCGGCGAGGTCACCGCGACCCCGGGCATCCTCGTCACCCGCGAGTTTCCGGCCTTCGGTGGTCCCGCCGCGGGGATCGCCGCCGGCCTCGCGGCCCTCTCCTCGGCTCCCATCCCGGGCCCTTCGCCCCACACCCTCGTGCTCGCCTGCGACATGCCGCGTGTCACCGAGGTCGTCGCCGCACTGCTCTCCGCGGGCGGCGGCATCGCCGTCGATGAGGGCCGCGACCAGTACCTTGCCGGACTGTATCCCAGCGTCGCCCTGCTCCGGTCAGTCTCGGGTCGGGTCGACGGCCTCGCCGTACGCTCGCTGCTGGCCACGATCGAGGCGACTCACGCACTCCCCCGCGTTGCCGTGCCCGCAGGGAGCACGCACGACATCGACACCTGGACCGACGCCGAACTGTTTGGAGCACACGCATGAGCGACAACACCGATGCCATCGACACCCCGCAGCTGCTCGCCGACTGGGCGGTAGCGCTGACCGACGAGCTCGGGCTCGCCGGACTCACTGTCGACATCGACGCGGTACTGGCACTGGCGGGTGTGACCGCCCGCGCGGTGGTACGCCCCGCCGCACCCCTCACCACCTTCATTGTCGGCTATGCAGCCGGGCTCGCCAGCGCCGCCGGGGTGGAGCCCGACCGCGCGGTGCGTGAGGCCATCGCCACGGCCGCCGCCCTCGCGGAGCGGCGGTGACCATCACGCAGCGCACGGGTGGTGGGGCCAGCACCGCCAGCACGACGGGCAGCGCCAGCACGACGGGCACCCGCGCCGGCTGGCGCGAGGCTCGCGCGGTGGCGTTCGCCGCGGCATCCGCAGTGCCGACCGAGTGCGTGCCGCTGGATGCCGCCGTCGGCCGGGTGCTCGCGGAGCCGGTCGCCGCGCTGCACGACATTCCGCATTACGCCTCGTCGGCCATGGACGGCTGGGCCGTCTCCGGCGCCGGACCGTGGGAGATCGTGACGACGGACCGGTTGCGCCCCGGCCAGGCGACGGCGATCGTTACCGGCGGTGTCATCCCGCGGGGTGCGGGGGCGGTGGTGCGCAGCGAGGCCGCCGAGGCGATCGCGGGCAGGCTGACGGCGCCCATCCCCGTCACCGGTCATCATGTTCGGCCCGCCGGCGAGGAGGCACGACTCGGCGAGAACGTCATCGCCGTCGGTACCGTGCTCAACCCGGCCCACGTCGCGCTCGCCGCGGGAGCCGGGCACGACATCCTGACGGTGTATCGGGCGGTGCGGGTCGCACTCGCCCTCACCGGCGGCGAGGTGGTGGCCGCCGGCCTCCCCGAAGCGGGACAGGTGCGCGACAGCTTCGGTCCGCAACTTCCGGCACTGCTCGGGATGCTCGGGGCGTCGGTCACCTCGGCGCGCCGCGTCACCGACACCCTCGCCGACACCATCGCCGCGCTCGAGCAGCCCGATGTGGACCTCGTCATCAGCACCGGCGGTACGGGCGGCTCGGATCGGGATCACCTGCGTGACGCCCTGCAGCGGCTCGACGCGACCGTGCTGGTCGACGGCATCCGCATGCGACCCGGCGGACCCACCCTGCTCGCCCGGCTTGCGGACGGGCGGTTCGTGCTCGCGCTGCCCGGCAACCCGTTGGCCGCGATGCTGGCCCTGATCAGCGTGGGTGGGCAGCTGCTGGCCGGCCTGCGCGGAACGGCTCGACCCGCCCTCGGCGAGGTCCCGCTCGGAGTCGCGGTGGACGGCGTGGAAGGGGTCGACGTGATGATGCCGTACCGGCTCGAGAACGGGGCGGCCGTGCCGAACCGGCACCGGGCATCCGGGATGATGCGGGGCCTCGCCGACGCAGCGGGCGTGCTCGTCGTGCCTCCCACGGGCGCGGAAAAGGGCGACCGCGTCGCCGCGATCGCCCTTCCCTGGATGGTGTGAGTTAGCTGACGCCCAGCAGGTCGATCACGAAGATCAGGGTGCGGCCCGACAGCTGGTGCCCGCCGCCGGCCTCACCGTAGGCGAGTGCGGGCGGGACGATCAGCTCGCGGCGTCCGCCGACCTTCATCCCGGGGATGCCCTGCTGCCAGCCGGCGATCAGGGCGGCGAGGGGGAAGTCGACCGACTGGCCGCGGCTCCAGGAGGAGTCGAACTCCTCGCCGGTCTCGAAGTCGACGCCGAGGTAGTGCACGTCGACGGTGGCTCCGGGGGTCGCCTCAGGGCCGTCGCCGACCTCGAGGTCGATGAGCACCAGCTCGCTGGGGGCGGGGCCGTCGTAGGGCTCGATCTCGGGCTTGGTCTTGTTGAAGTCACTCATGAATCAATTCAAGCAGATGACCGGTCAGCCTGACTCGTACGGACCTGGCTATGATGTCGCGAGGGTTACGGCGGCTAGCCGAGACAAAATCAATGAAACTTCCAGGGAACACCTCGGTGCTAAAAAGACAACGCGCTCGATCGATCATCACGGCCACACTCATCGAGGCGTGGCCTTACCTGATCCTGACAGCGTTGGTCTTCATCGTCATGCGCCACGTCGCAAACTCGAATTGGCAGGAGATCTTCCTGTACAACGGCGATTCGATCACGCTGCCGCTGGTCGAACAATCGTTGGCCCGTGGGGAGCCGTTCAACTGGGTGTTTTCCACGCAGACTTTTTTGTTCCCGGAGTTCCCCATTTATTGGATGTGTTCCGTGGTGGCGCGCTCCGTGCGCGGCGCGCTCGTCCTCAACGCGTTCGTCAACGTCCTGGTGCTGTACACGTTGTTCCGTCAATTCGTTCGGTTCGTAGCGCCACGGCATCGTCTCCGGCAGGTCGTGTTCGCAACTACGGCAGTCGCGCTATACCTGGCTTGCACGATCAGCGAGCGAGACCTCTACATCATTCCTCCGGGAATCGTCCACCCAGTCTTCATCGCGACGCTGTTTATGGTGAGCACCTATTACTACGGCGTGATCCTCATTTCGCTCACTGCGATAGTCCTAATACTTTGGTTCACCCGCCGATTTCGCTTTGGTGACCTGACCCGTCGACGCGTGGTTATCTTCGGACTCTCGACGATCGTATTGTGCACGCTGACCAGCTACTCGAACCCATTGCTGCTACTTCAGTTCATGCTTCCCGCTGGAGTGGGGCTGCTCTTCTTGGTTGCCGTTCGCAGAATGCCGATTCGATGGTTCGTCACCATCGTCGGCTCGCTCGTCGTCTCGGCGGTGCTCGGCGAGGCGCTTCGACTAGCCTTTGCCCGATTCCTGCCGGGAGGGATCGAGCGCTACGTTGATATTGACCGCGCAGACGATTCGGCTCGTCAACTGATTTTCGTAGTGCAGTCCTGGTCGCAGTCCCCAGCGGGATTGCTGAAGCTTACGATCGTTGTCGTTCCAATCGTCGCCTCTCTCTGCTACTTGATCTACCTCATCGTGTACCGGGCGAAGGGGCGACCGGATTCGTGGCATGAGCCCTCGACTTTGGACATGTTCGTCACGTCTTTCATCTTCGTTTCGTCCGTGTCTCTCATCGCCGGGCAAGTCGTGACGGGGCAGGTATACACCCGCTACCTCATACCCCTCTTCATTTTCCCCCTCATGTTCCTGCTGTTGGTTGCGGACGAATCTTCGCTAGGTGCGCCGTTCCGCCGTGTTCTCAACGCTCGGCGAAGGTGGATGCCCAAAGCGACGGCAGCCGTCGCCGTGGCGGGTATCGCACTGTCCCTGGTGGGTATTGGTCTCTCTGTTCGCCCGGTCGCGCGGATGGCATCGGCCACGGTGTATGAGCCAGCACAATGTCTCGACGATTGGCTCGATGGACGCGCGCTGAACGGGACGGCACAATTCATGCTCGGCCGACCGATAATGCTGTATGGCGATCAAAGAGGTGCGCTCGTACAGGTGCAGAACTTCGTCGACGTGCAAGCGTGGATGAACAACATCGCCCTTTACGCTGACCGGGACTTCTCCTATGTTTTGGTAGACGACGAAAACCAGAGGTCGACTATCGTCAAGAGGCTAGGCACCCCTGCGTCGGTGACTTCATGTCCGACGTTTCAGATTTACGATTACGCCGGTACTCGTGGCAATGACAAGCTGAACGGCTACATCACGCGGTGGCTCAACACGTATGGCGGCAAGTACCTCAAATGAGGTTCGCATCCGGTGCAACGCTTGTCGAGCGCCTCCGCGTGGCGCTGACAGAGGCCACTCCAATCTTCGCCGTTGTCGCGCTGACCTTCATCGAATTGGTTCACGTCTCGTCATCAGACTGGGCCAGCGTTTTTCTCTACAACGGTGACTCCATCGTCCTACCGTTGCTCAATCAGTCCATATCGCGCGGTGAGCCCTTCGAATGGGTATTCTCAACGCAAGCGTTCTTGTTTCCGGAGTACCCGCTCTTCTGGCTCTGCTCCGTCATTACGGGATCGGTCCGAGGAGCGTTAATCCTCAATTCCTTCGTCAACGTTCTCTTGTTGTACGGGATCCTCCGGTTGATCGCAGGATTCGTCGGACCGCGCCACCGCATTCGGCAGGTCGTCTTCGCTGCACTGGGCGTGGTGGTCGTCCTCGCCAATGCGATGACAGAACGTTCTGCAGACCTCGAGGCTCCCGGCGTCGTCGCACCCAAGTCGATTGCGACCCTGTTTCTGCTGACGACTTATTACTACGGCGTAATCGTTGTCACTCTTACGGTAGTTCTTCTCACGTTGTGGCTCACTCGAGCGTTCACGACGCCGGCTTCGCGGCGCAGAACACTCGTATACGTAGTGGTAGTTGTTGTTATCGGTGCCCTAACGATGTACTCAAATCCCCTGTACCTCCTTCAGGCCGCACTCCCGCTATCGCTCGTATTCGTTACGCTCGGCGTGGCACGGCGGCTCAGTATCGTGCAGATCGTCACGCTTGTCGCCGCACAGGCGGTCGCCGTGGCAGTGGGCTCAGGGCTCCGGGTCGTGTTCGCAGAGTTTCTCGTCACCGACTTCCGAAGTTACTTTGGGCCGTCCCGAATCCTCGCCTCACTCGGCGTTCTCAGGCGGGTGCTCGTGGATCGCCTGTCAAGTCCGGCGGAGGCCGCCGCTCTCCTGGTTATCAGCGGCATTGTCATCGCTTCCGTCGTGTTCCTTGTGACGGCCGCCGTGGACGGAGCTGGTCGTCGGTCTCGCAAGTCGCAAAGCGCACCCGCGACAATCACGCTTTTCATCACGCTATTCATAGTCATCTCGACTATGTCGCTACTCGTCGGACAGATCGCCACTGGCCAATTGCTCACCCGGTATCTCATTCCATTGTTCGTTTTCCCTTCCCTCGGAGTCGTATTGTTGGCGTCGAACGATTGGCTTGGAGCGCGGATGGCCCCCCTGGCCGGACGGCGCACTTCCACATTGGTTCTCACCGCCGTAGTGGCCCTCGCTGCCTCTGGGCTGGGGATCGCGATGTCGGCAGGGTCTGTGCAGGGTCTCGTTGCGCAGCGCTACGCACCAGCCCTGTGCCTAGAGCGATGGGCGGGAAATCGCGTCATCGACGGCGTCGCTCCGTTCATGACGGCACGTCCTATCATGCTGTACGGCCACCAGAAGGGCCGAGTGCTGCAGGTCGTAGACAGCGTCGTGGTGCAATCCTGGATGAACAACCTCGCGCTTTACCGCGACCGCGAGTTCACGTTCGTCCTCGTGACGGATCGCGAGCTAGCGAAGAAGACGATTGCCACGCTTGGTAGGCCCGCGTCCATGAGTGAATGCCCGGGGTTCGCGATCTACGATTACGCGGGCACGCCCGGAGAGAAAACGCTCAACGATTGGATCTCGGGAACGTTACAAAACGCCGTCCTCAGTCGAAACGGCCGCTGATCGATCAGTGGCTGTGCGCGGCCGCGGCGGCGCGCAGCTTGGCGATCTGACTGGCCGGCTCGCCGACGTTGTAGACACTCGAACCCGCCACGAACGTGTCTGCCCCGGCCTCGGCGGCGATGCCGATGGTCTCTTCAGTGATGCCGCCGTCGACCTGCAGCCACACATCCAGCCCGGAGACGTCGACCGCCTCCCGCAGCAGGGCGAGCTTCGGCATCGTGCTCTCCATGAAACTCTGGCCGCCGAAGCCCGGCTCCACCGTCATCACGAGCACCTGGTCGAATTCCGGCAGCAGCTCCAGGTACGGGCGGATGTCCGTGCCCGGCTTCACCGCGATGCCCGCGCGAGCGCCGATGTCCCGTAGCCGCCGGGCGATCGCCACCGGGTCGGTCGCCGCCTCGGCGTGGAAGGTCACCGAGTAGGCGCCCACCTCCGCGTAACCGGGCGCCCAGCGGTCGGGGTCGTCGATCATGAGGTGCACATCGAGCGGCAGGGGCGTGACGCGCTGCAGCGACTCGACCATGCGCTGACCGAAGGTGAGATTCGGCACGAAGTGGTTGTCCATGACGTCGACGTGCACGAGATCCGCGGTCGCGATCCGGTCGAGCTCGTGCTCCAGGTTCGCGAAATCGGCGGTCAGGATGCTCGGGTTGATGCGCGCGGTCATCCCACGATTTTAGGGGCGGGCTGGCGGGCTACTCGTGCGCAGCCTCGTCGCGTTGCAGCAGCGCGATGAACATGGCGTCGGTTCCGTGCCGGTGCGGCCAGAGCTGCACGTGTCCGTCGCCCACCTCGCCGAGGGGCAACGGTGTCTTGGTGACGCCCGACAGGACCTCGACCGCGTCGAGGCGCCGGACATCCGGCCGCTTCTTCAGCACGGAGCCGACCACGGCGCGCGTCTCGGCGAGGTGCGGCGAACAGGTGACGTAGGCGAGGATTCCGCCGGGCTTGAGCGCCGTGAGTCCGGCCTCGAGGAGCTGGGTCTGCAGCGCGGAGAGCTCCGGCACGTCCTTGGGCTGCTTGCGCCAGCGGGCCTCGGGCCGGCGGCGTAGCGCACCCAGGCCGGTGCACGGCGCGTCGAGCAGGATGCGGTCGAACTGGCCGGCGAGTTGCTGGCCGAGTTCCCGGCCATCCTGCACCAGCACCTGGGGCGGGTCGGGCAACACCCGCAGGGCATTGCGCACCAGCTGGGCACGTGCGGGGGTGACCTCGTTGGCCACCAGGGTCACTCCGGCGTTCGCCGCCTCGGCGGCGAGCAGCACCGCCTTTCCGCCAGGGCCGGCGCAGAGGTCGAGCCAGCGCTCCCCCGGCTCGATGGGGCGTGCCCGGCTGAGAGCGAGCGCGGCGAGCTGCGAGCCCTCGTCCTGCACGCGCGCGCGGCCCTCGTGCACAGCCGGCAGCAGGGCCGGGTCTCCGCCATCGCTGACGCCGGCGATCGGCGAGTACTTCGAGGCACGCTCCCCACGGATCTCGGCGACCTTCGCGATGCCGGGAAGGGCCACCAGGCTCACCTTGGGGGCGAAGTTGTCGGCCTCGAGCAGCGACTCGAGCTCGTCCTCACGGCCCTCCGCGGCCAGGGCCTGTCGGAAGGCGCGGACGATCCAGACGGGGTGCGAGAACTCGAGCGAGAGCCGCTCGTCGTCGTTGCGCGGCTCGGCCATGACCCGCGCGCGCCACTCGGCCGGGTCGGAGCGGGTGATGGTGCGCAGCACGCCGTTGACGAAGCCGGTCGCCGAGCGGGAGCCGACCTCACGGGCGAGCGACACGGACTCATCGACCGCGGCGTGCGGGGCGACCCGCATCGAGAGCAGCTGGTGCACCCCGAGCCGGAGAACATCGAGAATCGCCTCATCGATCTCGCCCGTCGGCCGCTTCGCCGCGAGTTCGATCACCGCGTCGTAATAGCCCTGCTGGCGCAGGGTGCCGTAGGTGAGCTCGGTCGCGAGCGCCGCATCCTGGGCACCGAGCCGGGCGCGCTCGAGCTTCACCGGCAGCAGCAGGTTGGCGTAGGCGTCGTCGCGCCGCACCGCGGTGATGACCTCGTAGGCGACCCGACGGGCCGGCTGGATGCGGCCCGGGGCCACGCGATTCTGGTCGCCACGACCCGCACGGATACGCCCGGAGGGGTGCTGATTGCTCATCGTGCCACCGCCACGGCATCGACGGGGCGTCCGCGCCACCAGTCGGCGGCGCGCATCGGCTTCTTACCGGCCGGATGCACGGAGATCAGCTCTATCGGGTCGGTCGCCGTGCCGGCCAGGAGCGCACCGCCGTCCATCGCGAACGTGCCGGGGGCGAGCGCCGCACGATCGCGGGAAATGCGGGCCTCGAGCACCTTGAGGCGTTGATCGTCGAGCATGGTGAAGGCTCCCGGTTCGGGGGTGACACCGCGGATGAGACTGTCGACGACGGCCGCCGGCCGCGTCCAGTCGATGCGGCCGTCGTCGAGGGTGAGTTTCGGGGCGAGGGTGACCTCGCCGGCCTGGGGCTCTGGCTGCGCCTCGCCGTCGGCGATGGCGTCGATCACCTGCACCAGCAGCTCCGCACCGGAGACGGCCAACGAGTCGAGCAGCTGCCCGGCGGTCTCGTGGGCACCGACCGGCCGGCGCAGGTGGCCATACAGGTCGCCGGCGTCGAGCTCCGGCACCAGCTGGAAGACGGATGCGCCGGTGATCGCGTCCCCCGCGATGATGGCGCGCTGCACCGGTGCCGCCCCGCGCCACCGCGGCAGCAGCGAGAAGTGCAGGTTGATCCAACCGAACCGCGGCATCGAGAGCAGCGGCTCGCGCACAAGACCGCCGTAGGCGACGATGACACCGAGGTCGGGCTGCAGGGCCGTGAGCTGCTCGGTGGCGGCACCGGCAAGACGGTTCGCCCGGATGACCGGGAGTGCGAGCGCATCCGCTGCCTCGGCCACTGCGGTCGGCGTGAGGGTGCGCTTGCGGCCCTGCGGCGAATCCTCCCGGGTGAGCACGGCGAGCACATCGTGGCGGCTCGCGGTCAGTGCCTGCAGACTCGGGACAGCGGCGGCGGGGCTGCCGGCGAAGACGATCTCGAGATCAGACATCGGCGGAGGTGGTGGGTGAAAGGTGCATGGCGTGGATCACTGACTCGATCATTGGTCGAACGGCTCCGTGTCGTCGAAGCGCACCTTCAGTGTAGGAGGCACCGGCCGGGGAGCCGCCGCGGTGACCCGCTTGCGCCTACTCGTCGCGTTGCGGATGATCTCGGCCCGGAGAGCGGATGCCACGGCAGCACCCTCCCCGTAGTCGAAACGCACAATCGCCCGCTCGCCGCCCGAACTCGCGCTCTCTCCCGGCTTCGGCGCGACCTCCACCGGACCGAGCACGTCGACCCGGTCGAGCGCGGCGACGATCTCGCTGGCGCGCTGCACGGAGGCCGGGTCGCCGGTGATCGTCGCGACCCGCACGGCAGGCGGGAACCGGAGACGGCGACGATCCTCGAGCTCCGAGCGCGCGTAGGCCGCCAGTCGCCACGTGGTGAGAGCCGAGGCGAGCGCGCCGCCCACCCCGACCAGCACGGTCGGAGCGCCCGGTGCGGCCAGGGCGATGGCGTTGGACCACCAGCGCAGACAGTCTTCGGCGACGCGCAGGCTCTCGCGCGCCAGCATCCGTTCGCCGTCCAGTAGCAGCACCGCACGGTAGCCGCCCGCCGCGATCGGCTCTGCGCCGCGGGTGGCGATCACGAGGGCGGGTTCTGCGCCGACGTGCAGGATGGGGCGTTCCCCGTCGGCGACCAGCACCCGCACGCCGGGGAACGCGCGGCCGAGGTCTTCGGCGGTGCGGCTGGCGCCCTGGCCGACGTTGCGGAGGGTCGTCCCCTCGCAGTTCGCGCAGGTCCAGTGGGCGGCGAGTCGTCCGCACCACTGGCAGCCGGGGACCGAGCGCGAGGACTTGAGTCCGAGCGGACCCTCGCAGAACTCGCAGCGCGCGGACTGGGTGCAGCTGGCACAGGCCAGCCGCGGCGCGTAGCCGGGGCGGGCGACCTGCACCAGCACGGGACCATGCTCCAGCGCCGCGCGGGCCTCGCGCCAGGCGCTGGAGGGGATCCTGGCCTGCGCCGCCAGGCGGTCCTGCGACTGCTGCTGGGCCGTGGGGATGACCTTGGGCAGGTATGCGCGGGTCGGGGACATCGACTCGACCCAGCCGATCTCGACCAGGCGCTCGACATCGGTGCTGCGGGCGTGGCCCAGGAAGACCAGCGCGGCCCCCTGCTGCTCCTGCCGCACCAGTGCGGCATCGCGGGTGTGCACGTAGGGGCTGAGCGGCTCGGAGTGCAGCGGGTCGCCGTCATCCCAGATCGCGATCAGCGAGAGCCGGGCCGCGGGAGCGTAGACGACCGAACGGTTGCCGACGATGACGAGCGGCGTCTCGCCGAGGCACTCGAGCAGCGCCCGGTAGCGGTCGGGATTGGCCTGCTTGGCGTCGAGGTGCACGATGCGCTCGGCGGGCAGCACCGCGTGCAGCGCCGCGAGGAGCTGATCCTGGTCGCGATAGTCGGGAACGGCGAGGATGACCGAGCCCGTGCCGAGCGCGCGCGTCGCGGCCGCCGCGAGCGTCGTCGCCCAGTGCCCCACCCAGGCACCGGGCGCCGCACCGCTGCGGATCTCGCGCACCAGCGGCAGCGCATCCATCGCCAGCCGGCCGCCCGCCGCGATGACGGCGTCGAAGCGCCCCGTGTCGTAGGCGTCGAGGTCGCGGGGTTCGATCGCCGCCGGCGCCGGCGGCGCCTCCCGCCCGAGCCAGTTCTTCTCCACCCGCACCTGCCGCTTCGGGACGGCGAGGCGCACGACATCACTCGCGCTGCCGGCCGCCCGATCGGCGACCTTGCGCGCGAGCGCCCACACCTCGGGGGTCAGCACGCGCACCGGCGAGACCACGGCATCGAGATCGCTGAGCGTTCCGGAGTAGTCGCCCACCTCGGCCACCTCGACCAGGAAGCCGTCGGCGATGCGACCAGCCGAACGCAGCGGCACTCGCACCCGCACCCCGGGCACCGCGTCGGCGACGAGCGCGGGTGGGATGCGGTAGTCGAACAGGCGGTCGAGCTGCGGCAGCGGCGAGTCGATCAGCACCCGTGCGACGGTCTGACGGTGCGAGCCGTCGTGCGCGGACAGGTCGCTCACGCTGACGCTGGGATCAGAGCCCGGCGACGCTGCGCAGCGCGTCGACGCGGTCGAGACGCTCCCAGGTGAATTCGGGCAGCTCCCGACCGAAGTGGCCGTAGGTGGAGGTCTTCGCGTAGATCGGACGCAGCAGGTCGAGGTCACGGATGATCGCGGCCGGGCGCAGGTCGAACACCTCGCGGATCGCGCCGATGATGCTCTCCTCCGAGACGTGACCGGTGCCGAAGGTCTCGACGTACAGACCGACGGGCGACGCGGTGCCGATCGCGTAGGCGACCTGCACCTCGAGCCGGTCGGCGAGGCCGGCCGCGACGGCGTTCTTCGCGACCCAGCGCATGGCATAGGCGGCGGAGCGGTCGACCTTCGACGGGTCCTTGCCGCTGAAGGCGCCCCCGCCGTGACGGCTTGCGCCGCCGTACGTGTCGACGATGATCTTGCGACCGGTGAGCCCGGCGTCGCCCTGCGGACCACCGATCTCGAACCGCCCGGTGGGATTGATGAGCACCCGCGGGTCGACGCTTTCCAAGTCCACTCGGTCGAGCACGGGGCGGATGACCAGCTCCTCCATCTCGGCGCGGAGCTGCTCGGTGCTCACCCGGGGCGAGTGCTGGGTGGAGAGCACGATGGTGTCGATGCTGCGCGGAACGATTCCCTCGTAGCCGACCGTCACCTGGGTCTTGCCGTCGGGTCGCAGGTAGTCGACCAGGCCGGTCTTGCGCACCTCGGCGAGACGCTCTGCCATGCGGTGGGCGAGCCAGATCGGCACCGGCATGTACTCCGGGGTCTCGGTGGTGGCGTACCCGAACATGATGCCCTGGTCACCGGCACCCTGACGGTCGAGCTCATCGATGCTGGCCTGCTCGCGGGCCTCGAAGGCGTCGTCGACCCCCTGGGCGATGTCGGGAGACTGGCCTCCGATGGAGACGCTCACGCCGCAGGAGCGGCCGTCGAACCAGACGTCGGAGGAGTTGTAGCCGATGTTCCAGATGCGGTCGCGCACGATGGTGGGAATGTCCACATACCCGGTGGTGGTGACCTCGCCGGCGACGTGCACGAGCCCGGTGGTGACCAGCGTCTCCACCGCGACGCGACTGTTCGGGTCGACCTCGAGCAGGGCATCCAGGATGCTGTCGGAGATCTGATCGCAGATCTTGTCGGGGTGACCCTCGGTCACCGACTCCGAGGTGAAGAGGCGAAAAGGTGCAGTGCTCATGGGTATCCCCTGAATAAAGTCGTGGAGGCTGCCGCCGGGCGCTCAGACGAGCGAATCCAACAGACGATCGGCCACCGCGGTCTTGCTGCCGGAGGCCTCCATCACTATAGCTCCGGCGCTGTCGAGCACGATGATCGTGTTGCTCTCCGTGGCGAAACCCTCGCTCCAGCCCACCCTGTTGAGGACGAGAAAATCGCAACCCTTGCGCGCCAGCTTCTGTGCGCCGAGGGCGAGCAGGGCGTCACGATCCGGCGCGGTCTCGGCGGCGAAGCCGACGATCACCTGATCGCCGACGCGGTCGCGCACGAGGCCCGCGAGGATGTCGGGGTTCTGCACCAGCTCGATGGTCAGGTTCTCGCCGTGATCGGCCTTGGCCAGCTTGCCCTCGGACACCGCGGCGGGGCGGTAGTCGGCGACCGCGGCGGCCATGATGATCAGGTCGGCGCCCGCGGCCGTCGCGGCCACGGCATCCGCGAGTTCCCGAGTGCTGCTGACCTCGACCAGGTCGACGGATGCCGGGGCCGGCTGCTCGAGATTGGCCCCGATGAGCGTGACCATGGCGCCGCGCGCGGCGGCGGCCGCCGCGATGGCGATGCCCTGCCTGCCGCTGGACCGGTTGCCGAGATACCGCACAGGATCGAGCGGCTCGCGGGTGCCGCCGGCGGTGACGAGCACCCGGCGCCCGAGGAGGTCCTGCGGACGCAGCACCGCGAGGGCGCCCTCGACGATCGCTTCCGGTTCGAGCATCCGGCCGGGTCCGGCATCACTCCCGGTGAGCTGGCCCGTTCCGGGCCCGAGTATCGTGACGCCGCGACCGCGCAGGGTCTCGACATTCGCGACGGTGGCGGGGTTCTGCCACATCTCGGTGTGCATTGCGGGGGCGATGACGACCGGCGCCCGGCTCGCGAGCACGGTGGTGCCGAGGAAGTCTCCGGCGAGTCCGGCGGCGAGGCCCGCAATGCTGTTGGCGGTGGCCGGGGCGATCACGATCAGGTCGGCGGCCTGGCCGACCGCGACGTGCTGCACCTCGGCGACACCGTCGAAGAGGTCGGTGTGCACCGGGTTTCGGCTGATCGCCTCCAGTGTCGGCCGCCCGACGAACCGCAGCGCCGACTCCGTGGCGACGACGTGCACGTCGTGCCCGGCCAGAACGAGAAGACGGACGACACCGACGGCCTTGTAGGCCGCGATGCCGCCCGTCATGCCGACGACGATGTTCAGGCTACTGACGTGCACCGAACCGCTCATCGGGTGAGGCGTGGAGGAGAGCTACTCGGCCGGCTCGGCGAGAGCCGTGACGGTGAGCTTGTCCTCGTTGATCTCGTGCATCGCGACGGAGAGCGGCTTGTCGTCGATGGTCGAGTCGACCAGCGGTCCGACGTTGTCGAACAGGCTTCCCTCGTGCAGGTCGGCGTAGTAGTCGTTGATCTGGCGGGCCCGCTTGGAGGCGAAGATCACGAGGGCGTACTTCGAGTCGACCTTCGACAGCAGCTCGTCGATGGGCGGATCGATGATGCCCTTGGCGCGTTCAACCATGGTGGTACTCCAATAATTCAAATCTGTGGGTGAACGATAAGTCTACGGCCTCCCGCAAGTCCGCCGGTCATCAGCCGTGCCGACGCGCGGTCCTGTGCTGTCCCGTGCACTATTCAGGAGGTCGCGTGACCGGTGAGGCGGCAGAGACGGATGATGCACACATCCGTCACTCCGGCCACGGCAGTCACACGGACTCCTGAATGGCGCCGGCGACGGAAACAAGAATCGGCGCGCGACGCGGCTCAGGAGAGAAGGTCGACGACCTCTTGGGCCGCCCGTCCAACCTCGCTGTTGATCACCTTGTAGTCGAACTCGTCCTGAGCGGCCAGCTCGATCTTCGCGGTCTCCAGCCGGCGGGCCTGCTCGACCGAGTCCTCGGTGCCGCGGCCGATCAGGCGGCGCACCAGCTCTTCCCAGGTCGGCGGCAGCAGGAAGACCAGCACGGCCTCCGGCATCGCCCGGCGCACCGAGCGGGCGCCCTGCAGGTCGATCTCCAGCAGCACGCTCTTGCCCTCGGCCAGCGCCGCGTCGATCGGCGGCCGCGGCGTGCCGTAGCGGAAGCTGTTGTGCACCGTCGCGGTCTCCAGCATCTGGCCGGACTCGATGAGCTCGTCGAACTCCTCGTCGCTGACGAAGAAGTAGTGCACGCCGTCGATCTCGCCCGGGCGCGGTTTGCGCGTGGTCGCGGAGACGGAGAGGTGCACTTCGGGATAGTTGTCCCGGATGTAGGTGGAGACCGTGCCCTTGCCCACCGCCGTGGGCCCGGCCAGCACGACCAGGCGCGCCGGCTCCGGGGTCGATCCGCGGTGCTCGCGGGCGACCAACCACTCGAGAAGTCGACGGCGCTGACGGATGCCCAGCCCCCCGACCCGCTTCGACTCGGCGATCTCGAGCTGCTCCATCACCCGGCGCACTCGCGTCGGTCCGAGCCCGGGCATGCTGGTGAGCAGTTCTCGCACCCGCAGCGTCGCCTCGGGCGCGGTCGGCTCGCCGACCCAGGCGGCCTCAGCCACCTCGAGCGCACTGCGCTTGCGGTCGTGGATGTCCTGCTTGACGGCGGCACGGGCTCGCCGCGCGGCCACCGCCGCGTGGGCGGCGGCGACGCGATCGACGTCGGGGGGCGCTACGCGCGGCATGCCAGCACCTCCGCGGCCTGGGCTGCCACCGCGTCGGCGATGCCGTCGGGGCCGGCCTGCAGGATGCTGCGCGATGCGCTCACCACGGCGAAGGGGGCGGCGGGGCCGTAGAGCCGACCGAGATCGGCGTAGGTCGCGCCCTGGTGACCGAATCCCGGGGCGAGCACGGGGGTGGCGGGGACGCCGGCGAGGGAGTCCAGGTCGATCGCATAGTCGGCGAAATCGACGGTGGCGCCGAGCACCACACCGACAGACCCCAGGGTGCGCTCAGCGCCGTGTGCTCGATTCCACTCCACCACGTCACTGACGATACTGGACGCAACGGTCTGTCCGCCTCCCAGTCTGGCGGTCTGCACTGAGCGTGCCTCGGGATTCGAGGTGGCCGAGAGCACGAACAGGCCCTTACCGGCCGCCTCCGCGAGCTCCATCGGCGCCTGGATCGACCCGACGCCCATGTAGGCGCTGATGGTGAGGGCATCGGCCTCGAGCGGGCTGCCCGGCGTGAGCCAGGCCTGGCCGTAGGCTTCGACACTGGTGCCCAGGTCGCCGCGCTTGGCATCGGCGATCACCAGGAGCCCGGAGTGCCGGGCGGCGGCGATCACGTCTTCCAGCGCCGAGAACCCGGCGGAGCCGTGCCGCTCGAAGAAGGCGACCTGAGGCTTGACGATTCCCGCATCCCCGTCGACCGCGGCGGCGACGACGGTCAGTCCGAACTCCCGCAGTCCGGCGGCGCTGTCGGGAAGACCCCACTGCTCGAGCAGGTACGGGTGCGGGTCGATGCCGACGCAGAGCTGACCGCGACGATCGAAGACCCTGGTCAGCCGCGCGCCGAAGTCACGCATGGGCGCAACAGGGTCAGTCAACGAGCACCGCCAGCCGTTCCGCGCGCTCGAGCGCGTAGTCCTGAAGCGACTTCACGTCGAAGCCGTTCGCGGTCGCCTCGATCGATGCGACCGCAGCACCGAGCTGCGCGATCGTGGTGAACAGGGGCAGGTCGGCGGCGACGGCGGCCGCGCGGATCTCATAGCCGTCGGCGCGCGCTGCTCGACCGCTCGGGGTGTTGATCACGATGTCCACCTCGCCACGGTTGATCAGGTCGACGATCGAGGGCTCCCCCGCCAATGTCGCCTCACCCTGGTCGTACTTGCGCACGACCGTGGCGCTGATGCCGTTGCGGCTGAGCACCTCGGCGGTGCCGATCGTGCCGAGGATCTCGAAACCGAGCTGCTGCAGACGGAGCACCGGAAGGATGATCGCGCGCTTGTCGCGATCGGCGACCGAGACGAACACCGAGCCGCTGGTCGGCAACCCACCGTACGCGGCCTCCTGGCTCTTGGCGAAGGCCGTCGGGAAGTCCGCGTCGATGCCCATGACCTCGCCGGTGGAACGCATCTCCGGGCCGAGCACCGAGTCGACGATCAGGCCGTCCTTGGTGCGGAAGCGCTTGAACGGCAGCACGGCCTCTTTGACCGCGACCGGCGAATCCATCGGCACGACCGAGCCGTCGGCTTCGGGCAGCATCCCGCTCTCGACCAGGGAACGGATGCTCTCGCCCACCATGATCAGCGAGGCCGCCTTGGCGATCGGCAGCCCGAGCGCCTTCGCGACGAAGGGCACCGTGCGTGATGCTCGCGGGTTCGCCTCGAGCACGTAGAGCACGCCCGCCCCGATGGCGAACTGCACGTTGATGAGTCCGCGCACTCCCACGCCCTCGGCGATGGCGCGGGTGGCCTCGACGACGCGGGCGATCTGCTCGCGGCCGAGGGTGACCGGCGGGAGGGTGCAGCTGGAGTCGCCGGAGTGGATGCCGGCCTCCTCGATGTGCTCCATCACGCCGCCGACGTAGAGCTCCGTGCCGTCGTACAGCGCGTCGATGTCGATCTCGATCGCGTCGTCGAGGAAGCGGTCGACCAGCAGCGGGTGGTCTGCGCCGACGATGCCCTGATCGGCGATCCGATCGAAGTAGTCGTCGAGCGAGGGGCTGTCGTAGACGATCTCCATGCCGCGTCCGCCGAGCACGTAGGAGGGACGCACGAGCACGGGGTAGCCGATCTCCTCCGCCACCGCGACGGCACCCGCGGAGTCGAAGGCCGTGCCGTTGCGTGGTGCCACCAGCCCCGCGGCATCCAGGATCCCCTGGAACAGTCCACGCTCCTCGGCCAGGTCGATCGCCTCCGGCGTGGTGCCGAGGATGGTGACCCCCGCCGCCTTGAGCCCCTTGGCGAGCCCGAGAGCGGTCTGGCCGCCGAGCTGCACGACGACGCCGACCAGCTCGCCGCTCTGGCTCTCCGCGTGGATGACCTCGAGCACGTCCTCCAGCGTGAGCGGCTCGAAGTAGAGCCGGTCACTGGTGTCGTAGTCGGTCGAGACCGTCTCCGGGTTGCAGTTGATCATGATGGTCTCGTAGCCAGCCTCGGAGAGGGCGAAGCTCGCCTGCACGCAGGAGTAGTCGAACTCGACGCCCTGCCCGATGCGGTTCGGGCCGGAGCCGAGGATCACGACCTTGCGACGCTCGCTCGGCCGCACCTCCGACTCGAGGTCATAGCTCGAGTAGTGGTACGGGGTGAGGGCCGGGAACTCGCCGGCGCAGGTGTCGACGGTCTTGAACACCGGTCGAACACCGAAGGAGTGACGGATGCTGCGCACCTCCGCCTCGTCCAGGCCCCGAAGCTCCGCGATCTGCACGTCGCTGAAGCCGTGGTCTTTCGCCAGCCGCAGGATCCGCTCGTCCAGCTCGTGGAAGGAGCCGATCTCCTCGGCGACCTCGTTGATCAACACGATCTGGTCGATGAACCACGGGTCAATCTTTGTCGACTCGAAGACCTCCTCGATCGTGGCGCCCGCGCGCAGCGCCTGCTGCACGGTGACGATGCGACCATCGGTCGGGACCGAGGCCTTCGCGAGCAGCGCCGCCTTGTCGCCGGGAACGCCGTGCCAGTGGAAGCTGGAGCCGCGCTTCTCGAGCGAGCGCAGCGCCTTCTGCAGCGCGGTGGAGTAGTTGCGACCGATGGCCATCGCCTCGCCGACCGACTTCATGGTGGTGGTGAGGGTGGCATCCGCCGCCGGGAACTTCTCGAAGGCGAAGCGCGGCACCTTCACCACGACGTAGTCGAGGGTCGGCTCGAAGCTCGCGGGGGTGACCTTGGTGATGTCGTTCGGGATCTCGTCGAGGCGGTAACCGATGGCGAGCTTCGCCGCGATCTTGGCGATCGGGAAGCCGGTGGCCTTCGACGCGAGTGCCGAGGAGCGCGAGACGCGCGGGTTCATCTCGATCACGATGACGCGCCCGTTGGACGGGTCGATGGCGAACTGGATGTTGCAGCCGCCGGTGTCCACGCCGACGGCGCGGATGATGTCGATGCCGATGTCGCGCAGGTTCTGGTACTCGCGGTCGGTGAGCGTCAGCGCCGGAGCGACGGTGATCGAGTCACCGGTGTGCACGCCGACCGGGTCGACATTCTCGATCGAGCAGACGACCACCGTGTTGTCGGAGGTGTCGCGCATCAGCTCGAGCTCGTATTCCTTCCAGCCGAGGATCGACTCCTCGAGCAGCACCTCGCTGGTCGGGCTCTGGTGCAGGCCGTCGGTGACGATCCGGATGAGCTCCTCCGGCGTATAGGCGAAGCCCGAGCCGAGGCCACCCATCGTGAACGACGGGCGCACCACCAGCGGATACCCGAGGTCTGCGGCGAAGCCGACCGCCTCCTCGACGGTGTGCGCGATGTGGGAGCGGGCGACATCCGCACCCGCGTCCAGCACCAACTGCTTGAAGATCTGGCGATCCTCGCCCTTGTTGATCGCCTCGAAGTTGGCGCCGATCAGCTCGACGTCGTACTTCTCCAGAATGCCGTGGTGGTGCAGCTGGATGGCCGCGTTGAGCGCGGTCTGCCCGCCCAGGGTCGGCAGGATGGCATCCGGCTTCTCCTTGGCGATGATGGTCTCGATGACCTCCCAGGTGATCGGCTCGACGTAGGTGGCGTCGGCGAAGTCGGGGTCGGTCATGATGGTGGCCGGGTTGGAGTTGATCAGGATGACCCGGATGCCCTCCTCGCGCAGGGCGCGGCAGGCCTGGGTTCCCGAGTAGTCGAACTCGGCGGCCTGACCGATGACGATCGGGCCGGAGCCGATGACGAGGACGGAGTGGATGTCGTCGCGCTTGGGCATTAGTTGGCTTCACTTTCGGGGGACTCGGCCTTGAAGGCCTTCGCGACGACGATCAGGTCGCGGAACCGGTCGAACAGGTAGTTGGCGTCGTGGGGGCCAGCAGCGGCCTCCGGGTGGTACTGCACCGAGAAGGCGGGGATGTCGAGGGCGTTGAGGCCCTCCACCACGTCGTCGTTGAGGTTGACGTGGCTCACCTCGACCCGGCCGAAGCCGGCGGGCGACTCGAACGGGCCGTCGAGCGGCGCCTGCACCGCGAAGCCGTGGTTGTGCGAGGTGATCTCGACCTTGCCCGTGGTCTTGTCGACCACAGGCTGGTTGATGCCGCGGTGGCCGAAGGGCAGCTTGTAGGTGTCGAGGCCGAGGGCCCGGCCGAGCAGCTGGTTGCCGAAGCAGATTCCGAAGAACGGCAGCCCGGCGCGCAGGCCGGCCTGCAGCAGCTCGACGTGCTGATCGGATGCCGCGGGGTCACCGGGTCCGTTCGAGAAGAACAGCGCGCTCGGCTTCAGCTCCAGAAGCTCTTCGGCCGTGACGGACTGTGGCAGCACCACGACCTCGAGGCCGCGCGCGGCCAGGTAGCGCAGGGTCGACTCCTTGACGCCGAGGTCGAGCACCGCGACGGTGCCGACCTTCTCGCCATCCGCCGCGATCACGCGACGCTCTGTCACCGAGACCTCGCCGGAGAGGTTCTGTCCGGCCATCTCGGCCCCGGCGCGCACGATGGCGAGCTGCTCGTCGGCGCTGAGTTCGGCGTCCGGCCCGGAGAAGATTCCGGCGCGCATCACACCGGCATCGCGCAGGCGCAGGGTCGCGGCCCGAGTGTCGATGCCGCTGATGCCGACGATTCCCTCGGCGACCAGCTGGTCGTCGAGACTGCCGTTGGCGCGGTAGTTGGAGACCACCCGGGATGGATCGCGCACGACGAAGCCCTCCACCCAGATGCGGCGGGACTCCGGGTCCTCGTCGTTGACACCGGTGTTGCCGATGTGCGGCGCGGTCATGATGACGATCTGGCCCGCGTAGGAGGGGTCGGTAATGGTCTCCTGGTAGCCGGTCATGCCGGTGGTGAAGACCGCCTCGCCGAGGCGCCGGCCGCGCGCCCCATAGGCGTGGCCGGTGTAGCGGGTGCCGTCCTCGAGGACGAAGAATGCCGGGTCGAAGCGACTCATGATGCCTTTCCGGGCGTGGCCTCGGCGGGAACGAGTCCCGCGATGGCGTCGATCAGGGGGGTGAGGTCCGCGGTGTCGGTCACGCGGAAGAAGGAGTCGACGTCGGTCGGCGTCGTGCCGGGGAGGGTCCAGGCGATGACCGCCAGTCCCCCGGTCTCGACGACGCGGTCGATGGTGAATGTCGCACGCTCCACGGCGCGCAGAGCGTGCGACGGGACGAACACCTCGGGCGTGCCCGCGATGCCCAGGATCACGCCGGTGGTGGTGACCGTGATCGTCGCGCGTCCGCGGAAGCCGAGGCCGCGTACCGCCACGCGGTTCAGCGGTTCGTTCGCGAGCGTCGTGGCGGCGTAGAAGGCCTCGACGCTCAGAAGTGCGGGTCCGGGGTCTGCCGGGACCACATCCGGGGCGCCCAGGGAGGACTGTCGACGCCGACGGGCCCGCCAGCCGAGCACCATGCCGGCGAGGGCGAGCAGGATGACGATGACGATGATCGTGGTCGATGTTGTCCTATCCACGGACGCTCACCGCCCCCGCGATACCCGCGACGATTTCCGCATCCACGAGTTCCCCATCGCGCACCGTGAGATAGCCGCGGTGCACGGTGGTCAGCACGCGGCCGGGGAGCGGCATGGACAGGAACGGCGAGTTGACTCCCTTGCCGTGCAGGTCGTCCACCCCGAAGATGCGGCTGGCACTCGGGTCGTAGAGCGTGAACTCCGCAGGGGCACCGACGGCGATGCCGAACTCGTAGCCGGGAACCAGTCCGATCTCGGCCGGCACCCGCGACAGCACCCGGGCGACGTCGTGCCAGCCGAGCATGCCCGTGTCGACGACGGATGCCTGCACGACGCTGAGCGCGGACTCGAGTCCGACCATGCCGAAGGCGGCGGCCTGCCACTCGCAGTCCTTCGCCTCGACCGGGTGCGGGGCGTGATCGGTGGCGACGATATCGATGGTGCCGTCGGCGAGCCCGGCGCGGAGGGCGAGCACGTCCTCCTCGCGGCGCAGCGGCGGGTTGACCTTGTAGCGCGAGTCGTAGCTGGAGACCAACTGCTCGGTCAGCAGCAGGTGGTGCGGGGTGACCTCGGCGGTGACGTCGATGCCGCGGGCCTTCGCCCAGCGCACCACCTCGACCGACCCCGCCGTGGAGAGGTGGCAGATGTGCAGGCGCGCCCCGACGTGCTGGGCGAGCAGCACGTCGCGGGCGATGATCGACTCTTCGGCCACAGCGGGCCAGCCCGCGAGACCGAGCTCGCCCGACAGGGTGCCCTCGTTCATCTGCGCGTCCTCGGTGAGCCGCGGCTCCTGGGCGTGCTGCGCGATCACCCCGCCGAACGTGCTGACGTATTCGAGCGCGCGACGCATGAGCAGGGGGTCGGAGACGCACTTGCCGTCGTCGGAGAAGACACGCACCCGCGCACGACTGCCGGCCATGGCGCCGATCTCGCTGAGCTGCTGCCCCTCGAGGCCGACCGTGACGGCGCCGATCGGGCGCACCGTGACGTAGCCGGCGTCCTCCCCGAGGCGCTGCACCTGCTCGACGACACCGGCGGTGTCGGAGACCGGCGAGGTGTTCGCCATGGCGTGCACCGTGGTGAAGCCGCCGATGGCCGCCGCGCGCGAACCGGTGAGCACCGTCTCGCTCTGCTCGAAGCCGGGCTCGCGCAGGTGCGTGTGCAGGTCGACCAGGCCCGGAAGCGCCAGGAGGCCGTCAGCCTGGATGATCTCGGCCTGGGCATCCGACAGCCCGCTGCCGAGCTCGGCGATGCGCCCGTCGCGCACCAGGATGTCGCTGCCGGAGCCGTCCGCGAGCGTCGCGCCCTTGACGAGGATGGTGGTCATCGGTTGCTCCCTGCATTCGTAGGTGAAGAGTCGGCGAGGTCGCGCTGCCCCGAGAGTGCGAGGTACAGCACGGCCATGCGCACCGAGACCCCGTTGGCGACCTGCTCGAGCACCGTCGAACGGGACGAGTCGGCCGCGCCGGAGGAGATCTCGAGGCCGCGGTTCATCGGGCCGGGGTGCATGACGATGCTATCCGCGGCCAGTCGGGCAAGCCTGTCATCGCCGAGACCCCACTGCCTCGAGTACTCCCGGGCGTTGGGGAAGTAGGCGGCGTGCATCCGCTCGCTCTGGATGCGCAGCATCATCACGACGTCGGGGATGGCATCGAGCGCCTCGTCGAGGTCGTAGGTGACGGTGACCGGCCAGTCCCGCACGCCGACCGGCAGCAGGGTGGCGGGGGCGACGAGGGTGACCTCGGCGCCGAGAGTGGAGAGCAACCAGACGTTGGATCGGGCCACCCGCGAGTGCAGGATGTCGCCGACGATGGTCACAGAGACCCCGTCGAGCGCCCGGCCGCGCGACCCGCGCCCGTGCAGGCGACGGCGGATGGTGAAGGCGTCCAGCAGGGCCTGGGTCGGGTGCTCGTGGGTGCCGTCTCCGGCGTTGATGATCGCCGCGCTGATGCCGTTGGAGTCTGCCCAGCCGTTCTCGGCCAGCACGAGCGGAGCCCCGGATGCCCCGTGCCGGATGACCACCGCGTCGGCGCCGATCGCGGCGAGGGTCTGCGCGGTGTCCTTCAGGCTCTCGCCCTTCGAGACGCTCGAGCCCTTGGCGGAGAAGTTGATCACGTCGGCGCTCAGTCGCTTCGCCGCGGCCTCGAACGAGATGCGGGTGCGGGTGGAGTCCTCGAAGAACAGGTTGACCACGGTCTTGCCGCGCAGGGCCGGCAGTTTGCGCACCTCGCGGTCTGCGGCATCCGCCATGTCTTCGGCGACGTCGAGAATGGCGATCGCCTCCTCGCGACCGAGATCGCGGGTGCTGAGCAGGTGTCTCATGCCGGCGCTCCGATCGTGGCTGGGCCATCCGTGCTCGGGCCATCGATGCTGACGAACTCGTCGCCGTCGATCTCGGCGAGGTGCACGTTGATGCGCTCGCTGCGCGAGGACGGGAGGTTCTTGCCGACGAAATCGGGACGGATCGGCAGTTCGCGGTGGCCGCGGTCGACGAGCGTGGCCAGGCGCACGAAGCGTGGGCGGCCGATCGCCTGCAGCGCGTCGAGTGCGGCGCGGATGGTGCGGCCCGAGTAGAGCACGTCGTCGACCAGCACGACGACGGCGCCGTCGATGCCGGCGGCCGGCATCTGGGTGGGCGACGGCGTGCGGGTCGGGTTGCGGTCGAGATCGTCGCGGTACATCGTCACGTCGAGCGTGCCGAGGTCGACGGGCTGATCGGAGACCGACCGGATGATCGCGGCGATGCGTTCGGCGAGAACCGTGCCGCGCGTAGGAATGCCGAGGATGACGAGTCGGTCGCCGTCGCGGACCGATTCGAGGATCTCGTGGGAGATGCGGGTCAACGCGCGGGTGATATCAGCTTGCTGCAGCACAGTGCGTGCGGGCAATCTGACCTCCTTCCCCGCCTCACAGGACGGAAATTAAAGGATGTCTGGAATGACTCAAGCCTAGCCGATCTGCGAGGTCACCTCGCCCGCTGCCCGCTTACCCATTTCCGCCTACCCATTCCCGCCTCCCCGCTGCCCGCCTACCCACTCCCGAAATGCAGGCAAAGCTCGGCAGCGGTCGGCGTGTCGACGGCAACACGCCGCCCGGAGGGCAGAATTGCCTGCATTTCGGAAGGTGAAAGCGGAGAAACAGACCGGCGCGCGAAAGGTCAGGCTCGGAGCGGCTCAGGCGCGGGTCTGGGCGATGCGGCCGAGCAGCCCGTTCACGAAGCTGCCCGAATCGTCGGTGCTGAGCGACTTGGCCGCCTCGACGGCCTCGTCGATCGCGACGCCGTCCGGCACCTCGTCGTTGAACAGGATCTCCCAGATGCCGATGCGGATGATCGCGCGGTCGGTGACGGGCATCCGGTTGATGGTCCAGCCCTGCGCGTAGGTCTCGATCAGCTCGTCGATCTCGTCACCGTGCTCGGCGATGCCCTCCACGATCTGGCGCGCGTAGATCCAGGAGTTCCAGCGGTTGGGATCTGCCTTGGCCCGCTCGGCCTCCATCTCGATCGCCTGGTTGAGGGAGATCTCGCGGAGGTCTGCGCCGTACAGCAGGTCGATGGCGCGCTTACGCGCCTTCGTCCGTGCGCTCATTAGTTGACGCGGCCGAGGTAGCTGCCGTCGCGGGTGTCGACCTTGACCTTGGTGCCGGTCTCGAGGAACAGCGGAACCTGGATCTGGTAGCCGGTCTCCACGGTGGCGGGCTTGGTGCCGCCGGTGGAACGGTCGCCCTGCAGGCCCGGCTCGGTGTACGTGATCTCGAGGGTGACGGATGCCGGCAGCTCGACATAGAGCGGCGCCTCGTTGTGCAGCGCGATGGTCACATTCTGGTTCTCGAGCATGAAGTTGGCGGCGTCACCGACCTGCGCTGCAGACAGCGTGATCTGGTCGTAGTTGCCGAGATCCATGAACACGTAGTTCTCGCCGTCGGCGTACAGGTACTGGAAGTCGGACCGGTCGACCGTCTCGGTCTCGATCTTGGCGCCCGCGTTGAAGGTGCGGTCGACGACCTTGCCGCTCATGACGTTCTTGACCTTGGTACGCACGAACGCGCCACCCTTGCCCGGCTTGACGTGCTGGAAGTCGATCACGGTCCAGAGCTGGCCGTCCATGTTGAGAACAACGCCGTTCCTGATGTCAGCGGTAGAGGCCATGACTGTAAATCCGTATCTCTGAGGAAATGTTGAAATTGACGAAGGAAGCGATCCCGCGAAGGGAAACCAGCTATCGAGTCTACCCGCTCTCGGAGAGTGCGCTATCCGAGTCGGTACTACCCCAGCTTGAGATCGATCGCGCGGATCGCCAGACGATAGGAGTCGAAGCCGAAGCCCGCGATGACTCCCGTCGCGACGCCGGAGATCACGCTGCTGTGGCGGAAGGCCTCGCGCGAGTGCGGGTTGGAGATGTGCACCTCGATGAGGATGAGCCCCGCCGCCGAGACGAGAGCCGCGGCATCCCGCAACCCGTAGGAATAGTGCGTGAAGGCGGCGGGATTCAGGATGACCGGGCAGCCCAGATCGACCGCCTCGTGCAGCCAGGAGATCAGCTCTGCCTCATCGTCGGTCTGCCGCAGATCGAGGTCATAGCCCGGCGGGGCGGCGGCGGCGAGCTCCGCCCGCAGATCGTCGAGAGTACCGCTGCCGTAGACCTCAGGCTCGCGTGAGCCGAGGCGACCGAGGTTCGGGCCGTTGAGGACGAGGATGCTGGCCATGCTGCGAGCTTATCGGCGCGACCTCCGCAGGCCGCGCTAGTGGAAGGTACCGAACCCGCCGTCGGCCTTGAGCAGCTGCCCGCTGACCCAGCCGCCGCGATCCGACAGCAGGAAGGACACGACGCCGGCGATGTCCGCCGGGGTGCCGATGCGGCCGGCGGGCGTCTGTGCGATCGCCGAGTGATGGATCTCCGGCGTCATCCACCCCGTGTCGATCGGGCCGGGGTTGAGCGCATTCGCACTGATGCCGAGCGGCCCGAACTCGACCGCGGCGGCACGCACCAGGCGATCGAGCGCACCTTTGCTGGCGCCATACGCGATCTCCCCGCCGATGGCGTCGCTGGTGAGCGCGACGATACGCCCCGAGGTCCCGGTGAAGCGCCGGGCGAACTCCCGCATCAACAGCCAGCTGGCGCGCGTGTTCACGGCGAAGTGCCGATCGAACCCCTCGACCGTTTCGGTGAGGAGCGTGGCGTTGACGCTGTGGGCGTGGCTGAGCACCAGGGCGCTCACGGGCCCGATCGTCTCGGCCAGGTCGAAGACAGCGGTCGCCACCTCGACCTCGGCGAGGTCCGCGTCGATCGCCAGCGTCTGGGCACCGAGCGCGCGCAGGCCATCCTCGATGCCCTTCACGTCCCCCGCGCCGCCGTTCAGCGACGCGTCATAGTCCCTGTTGTAGACGAAGGCGATGTCCCAGCCGTCTCGGGCGAGCTGCTCGGCGATGCCGGCGGCGATGCCGATGGTCTTGCCGAGTCCGGTCAGCAGAACGAGCGGACGTGAGGATTCCATGCGCCCAGGCTAGCGGTGCCCTTCGACAGGCTCAGGGACCGAACGGTCCAGGACCCGGGCGAAGGGCGGCAGATTACACGCCGATCTCCTGGTAGGCGGCGAACAGCAGACTCTCGTCCGGGCCGGTCAGCACGGTCGGCTTGGCGACGTCGTCGAGCACGATGAACCGCAGCATGCTCCCGCGCGCCTTCTTGTCCCGCTTCATCACCGACAGCAGCGTCTGCCAGCGCCCGGCCGGGTAGCCGACGGGCAGCTGGAGGGAGGTGAGGATGCTGCGATGCCGATCCACGACGGCATCCGACAGTCGTCCGGTCAGTCGGCCCAGTTCCGCCGCGTAGACCATGCCGATGGAGACGGCGGCTCCGTGCCGCCACTGGAAGCGCTCGGCGTATTCGACCGCGTGCCCGAGGGTGTGGCCATAGTTCAGGATCTCGCGGATGCCGTGCTCGGTGAAGTCCTCGCCGACCACCCGCGCCTTCAGCGCGATGGAGAGCTCGACGACGCGACGGAATTCCTCGCTCCGCGGGTTCGTCGCCACATCCACGTCCCGCTCGATGATGTCGAGGATCTCGGGCTCGGCGATGAATCCGGCCTTCACCACCTCGGCGAATCCGGCCAGGATCTCCATCTGGCTGAGACCGTCGAGGGTATCGAGATCGACCAGCACCGCCGAGGGCGCGTAGAAGGCGCCGACCAGGTTCTTTCCCTCATTGGTATTGATCCCGGTCTTGCCGCCGATCGAGGCGTCCACCATGCCGAGCAGGGTGGTGGGAATCTGGATGAGGCGCACCCCGCGCAGCCAGGTTGCCGCCACGAAGCCGGCCAGGTCGGTGACCGCACCGCCGCCGAAACCGATCACCAGGTCGGAACGCGTGAAGTCCGACTGCCCGAGGATCTGCCAACAGAAGGCGGCGACCTCGACCCGCTTGCCGGTTTCCGCATCCGGGATCTCGGCGAGCAGTACCTCGTACCGCTCGCTCAGCGAGGAGCGCAGCTTCTCGGCGCGGGCACCCAGCGTGGGCGGGTGCACGATCAGGATCTTGCGCACCTCGGTGCCGATCAGCCCGGGCAGTTCGCCGAGGATCCCGCGCCCGATGAGGATGTCGTACGAATCGGTGCCCGCCCTCTGTGAACCGGGAACGGTGATGATGCTGGTGCTCATGGTGCTTCCTCTGTGAGAACCGGGGCCTCGACCCAGGCCGCGATCTCTGCCGCGATGTGCTCGATGGGACGACGACTGGTGTCCCAGGTGCGGGTGGCGAGTCGCTCGTACGTCTCGCGGCGCGCCTCGACCAGCGCCGACCACGACGCGATGCCGTCGGCGATGAGTGGGCGGTTCGATCCACTGAGCCGAGCCTCGACGGCCTCCGGGCTCACCGTGACGAGCACGACGCGCAGGCCGCCGAGTTCGCGCTGGGTGTCCCGGTCGAGCACCGCTCCCCCGCCGAGCGAGACGACGGCGGATTCGGTCAACGCCTGCGCGACCACCGCGCGCTCGTACCGGCGGAACGCGGCCTCGCCCTGCTCGGCGAAGATCTGCGCGATCGGGCCGTGCTGGGCGACGATGCGGCGATCGGTGTCGATGAAGTCGGAGCGGAGGATGCGGGCGACCCGCTTGCCCAGCCGCGTCTTTCCCGCGCCGGGCGGTCCGATCAGCACGAGCTGTGGTGCAGGACTCACGACCCGCTGCTGTCCTGGCTGGCACTGCTGTCGGACGCGGATGCCGTGCGCAGGTTCTCGGGGATCGCCGCAAGGTAACCGTCGAGGTTGCGCTTGGTCTCCACGATGGAGTCCCCGCCGAACTTCTCCAGCACCGCATTCGCGAGCACCAGGGCGACCATCGCCTCGGCGACGACGCCTGCCGCGGGAACAGCGCAGACGTCGGAGCGCTGGTGATGAGCCTCGGCCGCGCCACCCGCGGCGACGTCCACGGTGCGAAGCGCTCGAGGGACGGTGGAGATCGGTTTCATCGCCGCGCTCACCCGCAGCACGGTGCCGGTGCTCATTCCACCCTCGGTGCCGCCGGCCCGATCGGTGGAGCGCACGATACCGTCGTCGGTCTGGAACAGCTCGTCGTGCGCCTGGGAACCGCGACGCGCGGCGGTCGCAAAACCGTCGCCGACCTCGACACCTTTGATCGCCTGGATTCCCATGAGCGCGGCGGCGAGCTGCGAGTCGAGGCGACGGTCCCAGTGGGTGTACGAGCCGAGTCCCGGCGGGACGCCGTAGGCGAGCACCTCGACCACGCCGCCGAGGGTGTCGCCGTCCTCGTGGGCGCGGTCGACCTCCTCGACCATGAGTGCGGAGGTTGCGCTGTCGAAACAGCGCAGCGGGTCGGCGTCGAGGGCAGCGACATCCGTCGGCCCCGGAAGCGGACTCCCCTCGGGCACGCGAACGGGCCCGATGGAGAGCGTGTGCGAGACCAGACGGATGCCCAGCTCGGCAAGGAAGGAGCGGGCGACGGCCCCGAGGGCGACGCGGGCTGCGGTCTCGCGGGCGCTGGCACGCTCGAGCACGTTGCGGGACTCGTCGAAGCCGTACTTCTGCATGCCGACCAGGTCGGCGTGTCCGGGTCGCGGGCGGGTGAGGGCGGCGCCGCGCCCCTTCGGCAGGGTCTCGGGGTCGACGGGGACGGCGCTCATGACCTCGGTCCAGCGCGGCCACTCGGTGTTGCCGATGCGCAGCGCGATCGGGCTGCCCATGGTGAGACCGAAGCGGATGCCGCCGCTGATGCTGAGGGCGTCCTGCTCGAACTTCTGCCGGGCGCCACGACCGTAGCCGAGGGTACGGCGGTGCAGGTCCGCCTGAATCGCCTCGGGCGACACCGGAACGCCCGCGGGCATCCCCTCGAGGATCGCGACCAGTTCGGGCCCGTGCGACTCACCCGCGGTCAACCAACGCAGCATGCCAGTCCTCTCAGCTGTGGTCGACGACACCCAGACGTCGACCCCCAAATCCTCCCACAGCTCGCACGCTCGGCCCGCCGAGCGGTGACGCCGGACGGGGTCAGGCGAGCCCGACGGCGGTGCGCATCGCCCGGAACACGGATGCCTCGCCCGGCAGCACCGCGTCGGGTGCACCGTTCACGAAGATCCTCACCTGCACGAGTGCCTGCTGGGCGAGCATCTCGAGCCCCGGGATCACCGGACCGTTCCAGTCCGCCGCCAGCACGGTCGGCCACGGCTCGTAGGCGACGTCGAACAGCGCCCCATCGGGCGCGGTCACCGCCGCGAGGGCCGAGGGAGGGAACTCCGGCTGCGTGCCGTTGGGCAGGGTGCTGACCACCGCATCCGCGATGAAGCCACTGTCGAAGGCGCCGAGGGTCTCGACCAGGAGGGCGAGGTCGAGCCGTTCGGCAAGTGAGATGAGGGAGCCGAGCCGCTCGGGAGCGCGCACCGAGAGCGCCACGCGCTCTGCACCCATCCTCCGGGCGGCGACGAGAACCGAGGCGGCGGTCGCTCCCCCGCCGAGCACGCGCACGGCGCTCAGCCGTTCGACTCCGGCACTGCGGAAGGCCTCGATCACGCCCTGCACGTCGGTGTTGAAGCCGCGGAGCGACCCGCCGGCGAAGAGCACCGTGTTGGCGCCGCCGGTGAGCTCGGTGAAGCGATCCATCCCGTGCAGCAGCGGCAGCACGTCGCGCTTGAGCGGCATGGTGAGCGAGAGTCCGCGCCACTCCGCCCCGCAGCGCTCGATGAAGGCGCCGAGCGTGTCGCCGGTGACGTCTACCGCGCCATAGTTCCAGTCGAGCCCGAGCGCGCGATACGCCGCGGTGTGGAGTGCCGGCGACTGGGAGTGCTCGATCGGGTGACCGAGCACGGCCAACCGGGTGGTCACGCTCCCGACCTCAGTCGCAGCCACCGGGGTTCGCCTTGAGCCAGGCATCCAGGTGTCCGATCGCGGCCTGATGCTGCGCGTAGGTGTTCGAGAATTCCGATTGCCCGGTCGAGCAGTTGACCACCACGAAGTACAGCCAGTCCCCCTCCGCCGGGTGCAGGGTCGCGTCGATCGCCTTCTCGCCCGGGTTGGAGATCGGGCCGATAGGCAGTCCGGGGTTGGCGTAGGTGTTGTACCTGTTGCTCGCGTCCGCCCGCTGGGCCGGGGTGGTGTTGATCGAGCTGCTGCCCGCGCCGTAGCTGACGGTCGCGTCGGACTGCAGCTTCATCCCGTCGGCGAGCCGGTTGTCCCAGACCCGGGCGACCTTGTAGAAGTCCTCGACGCTTCCGCCCTCCTTCTGGGTGAGCGCGGCCAGGGTGAGCACGTGGTTGCGGTCCGCCGGGGCCACCCCCGCGGCATCCAGCACCGAGAACATCTTGGTCACCATGGTCTGCAGCATGGCGTGCGCGTCGAGGCCCGGATCGAACGTGTACGTGGCCGGGAACAGGTAGCCCTCAAGACTCGGCGCATCGGCCGGCAGACCGAAGGAGGCGAGGTCGGTGGAGGCTGCGGTGAGTTGGTCGGCAGTGACGCCGGTGCTCTCGCTCAGGGCGCCCAGCTTGGCGATGACGCCCTTCACCGTGATGCCCTCCGGCAACGACACCTGGGTGGTCACCTTGTTCGCCGGGTCGATGAGCGCGGCGAGGGCGGCCTTGGCGCTCATGTGGTGCTTGAGTGCGTAACTGCCGGGATGGAAGCTCACGTCCGGCTTGGTCAGCAGCAGCTTGTAGAAGGCCTCGTAGCTCTTGGTGACGCCGTCCTTCACCAGGGTGGTTGCGACATCCGACCCGATCTGGCCATTCGAGATGGTGACGATCACCTTGCCGGTGCCGTCGCCCACGTAGTCGGTCGGTTCTGAGCTACCGAGCACGCTGCGGATCTGCGGACCGAAGGCCACGTAGACCGCAGCGCTTCCGGCGCCGAGCAAGACGATGACGCTCAGCAGCGCCCAGAGCCAGGTGAGCTTGCGCTTGCGTTTCGGGGCGGGAGGCAGACCGTACTGGTCGGTCTCCTGATAGGTGCTCGCCTGGTGCGTGCTGCGGCGCCGTGGCTGTTCTGCACGGGTCGGCTCTGTGGACTCCTGTGCCACGCGGGCGGCCCCGGCCTCGCGCAGCTCACGGCGGGTGAGAGGGCGGTCGGGGGTCGTCGGAGAGGCGGGAGTCTGCGGCGACCCCTGCTGCGGTGCTGCGGGTTGCTGCGCACCCGGTTGGGAGGAGAAGATTTCGTCCCAGCTCGGCTCATCTGCCACGCGTTACTGTCCTTCGTCCGGGTCTACGAGCGTTCCCGGGGCCGTTCCCCCGGAGCGCTCGAAGTCGAGGGCATGTTGCAAAATGATAACAGCGGCCACCTGGTCGATCACCGGACGTTGCTTCTTCGTGTTGCGACCGGATGCCTGCAGCGCACGCCCCGCCGACACCGTCGATAGCCGCTCATCGACCATCCGCACCGGCAGGCTCAGCGCGGGCGCAAGCAGCTCGGCGAAGTCGCGCGCATCCTGGGTGGACGCCGTCTCGTTGCCGGACAGGGCCAGCGGCAACCCGACGACGACCTCGACGGCGTCCAGTTCACGAGCGATCGCCACGAATCTGGCGATATCACCGGCGCCGCGGGCGACGGTCTCCACGGGCGTTGCGAGCATGCCGTGCGGGTCGCTGCGGGCCACACCGATCCGGGCCTTGCCCACGTCGATACCGAGACGCACACCGGTCCTCATCGACCACTCTCCATCGAACTGGTGCCTCGCGCTCAGCGCGGCAGCGCCGAACTGATCGCCTCGAGCGCGGTACCGATCGCGGCGACGTCGGAGCCTCCGCCCTGGGCCAGATCGTCCTTTCCGCCACCACCGCCGCCGAGGATTCCCGCGGCGGTCTTGGCGAGGGCGCCGGCCTTCGCTCCGAGCGAGCGAGCCGCGTCGTTGGTGGCCACGATCACCGCCGGCTTGCCGCCCACGGTCGCCGCCAGCGCGACGACGGCAGCCTCGGAACCGAGGCGTCCGCGAACCGAGGTGACCAACGTGCGCAGGTCGTCGGAGGAGTTCAGGTCGCCGACGTTCTCGATCAGCGCGGTGACCGCGCCCACACGGGACGCCTTCGCGACCAGAGCCGGGACGCGCTCGTTCAGCGCGGCCGACTCGAACTCGGCGATGCGCTTCTCGGCCGCCTTGAGACTCGCGACCAGGTCGGTGATGCGCTCGGGCAGCTGCTCGCGCGGGGTCTTCAGGTTCGCGGTCAACTCGTTGACGATGGCGCGCTCGGCCGCGAGGTCGCGGAAGGCGTCGATGCCGACGAGCGACTCGACCCGGCGGTTCGATGACCCGATCGAAGCCTCACTCACCAGGTTGATCAGACCGACCTGCGAGCTGCGCCCGACATGGGTACCCGCACACAGCTCGAGTGACCAGGGGCTGCCGATCTGCACGACGCGCACGGTGTCGCCGTACTTCTCGCCGAACAGCGCCATGGCACCGAGCGAGCGGGCCTCGTCGAGCGGCATGATCCGCGTGCTGACCTCGAGGTCGTCGCGGATGGCGCCGTTCGCGATGTCCTCGATCTCGCTGCGGGTCTCGAGCGACAGCGGCTTCGACCAGTTGAAGTCCAGGCGCATGTAGCCGGCCTTGTTGTACGAGCCGGCCTGGTGGGCGTCATCACCGAGCACCTGGCGCAGGGCGGCGTGGATGAGGTGGGTGGCGGAATGTGCCTGCTCTGCTCCCCGCCGGTACCCGGGGTCGACGACGCTGGTGGCGGCATCCCCCACACCGACCTCGCCACTGCGCACCTGCACCTTGTGACTCACGAGACCCTTGACCGGCCGCTGCACGTCGAGCACCTCGAGGTCGAAGCCGTTGCCGACGATGCTGCCCTGGTCGGCCTCCTGGCCACCGGATTCTGGATAGAGCGAGGTCTCCTGCAGGATGACCTCGACGATGTCACCGACGACGGCGCGGGTGACGGACTCGCCGTCCTTGATGATGCCGAGCACCGAGGAGTCGGTGTCGAGGAAGTCGTAGCCGGTGAATATGGTCTCGCCCTGCGCCCGGAACGAGCTGTAGACCGAGAGGTCGGCGAGGTGGCTCTTCTTCGACTTCGCGTCGGCCTTCGCCTTGGTGCGCTGTTCGGTCATGAGCATGTCGAAGGCGGCGCGGTCGACGCTGAGGCCCGACTCCTCCGCGATCTCGAGGGTGAGGTCGATCGGGAAGCCGAAGGTGTCGTGCAACAGGAAGGCCGTGTCGCCGGGCAGCTGCGCGGACCCTGCGGTCTTCGTCTTGTCGACGGCGACATCCAGGATGGTCGTCCCGCTCGCGAGGGTGCGCAGGAAGGTCTCCTCCTCGGCGTAGGCGAGGCGCCCGATGCGGTCGTAGTCGGTCTCGACCTCGGGATATGCCGCCTTCATCGCGTCGCGCGAGGCGGGGAACAGCACCTCGAAGGTGGGTGCATCGACGCCGAGCAGGCGCATCGACCGCACGGTCCGGCGCAGCAGACGGCGCAGGATGTAGCCGCGTCCCTCGTTGGACGGGGTGACGCCGTCGGACATGAGCATCAGGCTGGAGCGGACGTGGTCGGCGACCACGCGCATCCGCACGTCGTCGTCATGCTTCTGGCCGTATGCGCGCCCGGAGAGCTCCGATGCCCGGTCGAGCACGGGGCGGATCTGGTCGATCTCGTAGATGTTCTCGACGCCCTGCTTGAGGAAGGCGACGCGCTCGAGTCCCATACCGGTGTCGATGTTCTGCTTGGGCAGGTCGCCGAGGATCGGGAAGTCGTAGCCGGTTCCCTCACCGCGCAGGTATTGCATGAAGACGAGATTCCAGATCTCCACGTAGCGGTCGTCGCCGGTGGCCGGCCCGCCATCGGCTCCGTACGCCGGGCCGCGATCGAAGAAGATCTCCGAGTCGGGGCCTGCCGGTCCCGGCTGCCCGGTCGACCAGTAGTTCTCCGACTTGCCGAGGCGCTGGATGCGGTGCTCCGGCAGCCCCGCGATGCGGCGCCAGAGGTCGAACGAGACGTCGTCCTCCTCGTAGACCGTGACCCAGAGGTCCTTCTCGTCGAAGCCGTAACCGCCGTCGGCCTCCGAGGTGGTCAGGAGCTCCCACGCGTAGGTGATCGCCCCCTCCTTGAAGTAGTCGCCGAACGAGAAGTTACCGTTCATCTGGAAGAACGTACCGTGGCGCGGGGTCTTGCCGACCTCCTCGATGTCGAGGGTGCGGATGCACTTCTGCACGCTGGTCGCCCGCGGGAACGGCGCGGGCACGAGCCCGGTGAGGTACGGGACGAAGGGCACCATGCCGGCGACCGTGAACAGCAGCGAGGGGTCGTCGCTCACCAGCGACGCGGACGGAACGACGGTGTGTCCGCGCTCGGAGAAGAAGTCAAGCCAACGCTGGCGGATGTCTGCGGTCTGCATGGTGTCCTGAATCAAAAAGGTCGCACGGCGCGACCGCGAAAAGATGGTCTAGCGGAAAGCGGCGGATCAGGCCTTGGCGCGGAGGTCGGCGATGACGCCCTCCGCGTCGGCGACCGCGGCGCGCAACTCCGCCTCGCGGGCCTTGTAGCCGTCGACGACGGCGCTGGAGAACTCCTTGGCCCGGCTGTCGACGCCCTCGAAGAACTTCTTGCCCTCCGGCGTCTTGTTGAACTGGTGCGCGGCGAGGAGGCCGACGGCGACACCGGCAGCGAGGATCAGGATGCTCTTCATAGGTTTCTCCCTGTGATGACGGGACTCGGGACTCCGAGCCGGTACGAAGCGGTGTGAAACGGATGCGGCGGTGGCCGCGATGGAAAGCTTACTTTGAACTGTCGGCGGTCTTCCGGCCCGGGCGCAGGCCGACGATCGCGACCCGCACCGCTGCGGTGAACCCGGCGAACTTGATCAGCGGGCCGCCGAGGGTGGCCGCGAACAGGGCGACCAGCGACGAGACGTTGGCCGTGGCATCCGCGACGCCGCTCGTGATGGTGTCGACCCGGGCCAGCTGCTTGTTGGTCTCGCTGATCGTGGTGGTCGCCTCCTCGAGCAGCGGTGTGACGTTCTCGCTGAGGTCGTGGATGGCGTTCGTGGTCTCGTCGAAGACCTTGCCGAGCTTCAGCAGGGGTACCGCGAGCAGTGCCACCAATACGGCGAAGATTCCCGCCGCGATGAGTCCCGCGATATCGCCACCGGTCATTGTCGTCACCATTCGTTCGAGAGTCCGAGCCTCTTACGTTAACGCAGAAAGGGCCCCAGCTTGCGCTGCGACCCTTCTGCTGTACTGCTTCGCTACTAGCGCGCTGCGTAGTACTCGACGACGAGCTGAACTTCACACGTGATCGGAACTTCGATGCGCTTCGGGCGACGCACGAGGCGGGCCTGCAGCTTGTCGATCTCGACCTCGAGGTAGCCCGGAGTCTTCGGCAGAACGTCGACGTGACCGCCGGCCGCTGCAACCTGGAAGATCTCCATGCCCTCGCTCTTCGGGTGCACGTGGATCAACTGTCCCGGCTTCACGCGGAAGGAGGGACGGTCGACACGCTGTCCGTCGACCATGATGTGACGGTGCACGATCATCTGACGTGCCTGAGCCGTCGTCCGCGCGATGGCGGAACGGACCAGGAGCGCGTCGAGACGCATCTCGAGCTGCTCGACCAGGTTCTCACCGGTCAGGCCTGCTGCGCGACGTGCCTCTTCGAACTGGATCTTCAGCTGCGCCTCGCGGATGCCGTACTGGGCACGCAGACGCTGCTTCTCGCGCAGACGGACGGCGTAGTCGCTGTCGGTCTTGCGCTTGGTGCGGCCGTGCTCCCCCGGGGGGTACGGACGCTTCTCCAGGTACTTTGCTGCCTTAGGCGTGAGCGGGATGCCCAGCGCCCGCGACAAGCGGGTCTTGCTACGGGTACGTGACTGAGTAGACACGGTTTCCTTTCATCGGTCTTCAAGATCGCGCGCGGATGCCGCGACCTAAGTGAAGAGGGATGTGCCACCGAGGAGGATCCGGCTAAAGGACACTCTCCCCATCAGTGATGATCTCCGCAGCAGCCATGCATGGAGATCCCCTGTGGGCCTGTAAATCTTAGCAGATCGGCGGCGCTCTCGGTGTGTTTGACCAGTCCGCGTGAGCCGGCCCGTGTTGCAGGGAGATCCGTCTGTCACTGCTTCCAGACTCCCGTTATTCAGGCGGACCTGCACAACGGGAGTGTGCGAAGTATGAACCCACCGCCGGAGCGCTACGAGCCGCCGACGGGAGGTCCGGTCCGAGGTGCCGGCCTAGATTTCGTCCAGCCTCTCGACGAAGTTCGTGAGCGCGCGATCCCGCAGGGCAGCGTTGCCCGCCAGTTCCGCGGCGGCCGCCACCTGCAGGGGCAACGTGCGCTTGTGCACAACCGCACGGGCGAAGACGGAGGCGCCGGTCATCCGCTCGACGTCGTCCGGGTCGAACGCGCCGAGCAGCTGCGCCACATCGATGGCCGGGTCACCCACACAGGCGGTGTCCACGTCGAGCAGGCCGGTGATGCGGTCGCCGAGCCAGAGCAGGTTGTGCATGCCGAAGTCCCCGTGCACGAAGACCGGCGTCACGCCCTGCTCCACCTCCAACACCGTGACCGTCGCATCCACCGCGGTGCGCGAGAGCGTGCGACCGAGCGGAGCGGCGATCCGCTCCACGATGGCGGGCCACTCGACCCCGCCGCACCAGTCGCGCACGGGTCGAAGGCCCGGGTCTGTCGGCAGTACGACGGCTCGGAGCTCCGCCAGCACCCGGGTGAGTTCGGGGCCGACGTGCTCCCAGTCCTCGTCCGGACGACGCCGGCCCGGCAGGTAGTCGATCGCGGCGGCGGTCCAGCCACCGGTCGTCACGACGGCGCCGATCGGTGCCGCGGTCGCAACGGGAAGCTCCAGCCGGGCGACCGCGGCCGCATTGGCGTGCTCCCGAACCGCTCTGCTCTCGTGCCCCAGACCGGTTGTGACGCGGATCACCGCACGACCGGGAAAGAGTGCGACCCGGTGATAGGCACCCTGCCCGGGGATCAGCTCAGACCAGGGCAGCCCGGGCCAGAACGGCGCAACCTCCGCCCACAGACCGTCGAGGTCCGCAGCCGGGGCGAGGTCGACGGCGTTCATCACCCGAGTCTGGACTATTCGCCTCTGATGATCCTGCGGAGCTTCTCCACCCGCGGGCCGACGTCGCGCTCGTTGCCGTTCTCGCTCGGCCGGTAATAGCGCGTGTCGCGCAGCTCGTCCGGCAGATACTGCTGCTCCGCGACCCCGAACTCGTAGTCATGGGCGTACTTGTAGCCCTTGCCGTGACCGAGCTTCTTCGCGCCGGCGTAGTGAGCATCGCGCAGGTGCTTCGGCACCCGTCCGATCTTGCCGGCCCGCACATCCGCTATCGCCGCATCCAGTGCCATGTAGGCGGCGTTCGACTTCGGCGCGGTGGCCAGATAGACCACGGCCTCGGCCAGCGGAATGCGCCCCTCCGGCATGCCGACATACTGCACGGCGTCGGCAGCAGCAACGGCGATCACGAGCGCCTGCGGGTCGGCCATGCCGATGTCCTCCGCCGCGCTGATCATGACGCGGCGCGCGATGAACCGCGGATCCTCGCCCGCCTCGATCATCCGCGCGAGGTAGTGAAGCGCCGCGTCGACATCCGACCCGCGCACCGATTTGATGAATGCGCTGATCACGTCGTAGTGCTCGTCGCCGTTGCGGTCGTAGCGCAGCAGCGCGCGGTCCACGGCGAGAGCGACGATGTCGGCGGTGATGACCGGCGTGCCGTCGCCGTCGTCCGTCGTCGTCGTCGCCGACAGCGCGGCGGCCTCCAGCGCGGTCAACGCCCGCCGGGCGTCTCCGGAGGCGAGACGGATGATCGCGGCCCGCGCCTCGTCGTCGAGCACGACTTTGTCGAACAGGCCGCGCTCGTCGCTGACCGCCCGATCGACGAGGGTGCCGAGGTCCTCATCGCTGAGCACCTCCAGCGTGAGCAAGAGCGAGCGGGACAGCAGCGGTGAGATCACCGAGAACGAGGGGTTCTCCGTCGTGGCCGCGACCAGGATCACCCAGCCGTTCTCGACTCCGGGCAGTAGCGCGTCCTGCTGGGCCTTGGTGAAGCGGTGGATCTCGTCGAGGAACAGCACCGTCGAGACGCCGTACAGGTCGCGATTCGACATCGCCTGCTCCATCACCTCGCGGACATCTTTCACCCCCGCGTTCACCGCGGAGAGTTCGACGAAGCGACGACCGGAGCTGTGCGCGATGGCCTGCGCCAGGGTCGTCTTGCCGGTGCCGGGCGGTCCCCACAGGATCACCGAGACCGAGCCGCGTTCCCCGGTCTGGTCCGAGGCGAGACTCACCAGGGGCGATCCCGGTCCCAGCAGATGACGCTGCCCGGCGACCTCGTCGAGGCTGCGCGGGCGCATGCGGACGGCCAGCGGCGTCGCGCCTCCGCGAAGGCCGAGCTGGGCATCCACCATTCTTCAATCGTAGTTGCGGCCTGCGACACGACCTGCCTCGATGGGCAAGCCGAGTCCTATACAGTTCTGGAGGACATCAGCACCTGGAGGACATGTGGCACCGAGCAGGAACGCCGAGCGGGACGCACGCGAGGCACGAGACCGGCTGCGCCGGTACAACGCTCGACAGGCCGTTTTCGGACACCAGGTGAAACGGCGCAAGCGCGACAACATCATCGCCATCGCCGGCGTAGTGGTCGTTGCGGCGCTCGCCACGGTGACGCAGGTGTTCTACTTCACCGCGGGGCCCGGGTACACGCCGAGCGCCTCTCCGTCCGCCTCCGCGTCAGCGTCAGCGTCGGCGTCGGCGTCGCCCTCGGCCAGCGCGAGCCCCCAGGGTCAGAACACGGGAGACGTGCCCGCAAAGACCATCGCCGAAGACCGAACGTGGACGGGCGAGCTCGAGCTCAACACCGTGAAACTGGGAATCACGCTCGACGGCAAGGCCGCCCCCCAGGCCACATCGGCGTTCATCTCGCTGGCCAAGAAGGACTTCTACACGACGACCGGCAAGACCTGTCACCGCCTGACCACCGACGGCCTGTACGTCGTCCAGTGCGGTTCGGTCAATGGCGACGGCACGGGTGATCCGGGCTTCACTTTCGGCCCGGTGGAAAACGCCCCGGCCGACGGTGTCTACCCGGCGGGCACCATCGCCATGGCCCGCGGAAACGACGAGTACAGCAACAGCAGCCAGTTCTTCATCGTCTACAAGGACAGCACGCTCCCCGCACCGGGCTACACGGTGTTCGGCAAGGTCACCAGCGGCCTTCCCCAGTTCATTTCCACGATCGCGGATGCCGGCGTCGCCGACGGGTCGACCGACGGCGCGCCGAAGGTCGCGACCACCATCACGAAACTGACGATCAACTAGGCGCACCACGATCGAGCTTTCGGCGCCGGGGCGCCCCCGGGGCCGAGACCGGCACCGCCGGGTGCAATAGGCTGGTGCCCGGCGATTTCCGCCCGAGCAGCAAGGTGAGACTTTTGGCTACAGACGATCAGGCTCCGTGGGGCCGCGTAGATGAGACGGGCACCGTCTTCGTGCGCGAGGGC